>Ga0075434_100006118_pt1 | contig 11018 bp, 10 predicted proteins | sample RhiMethybrSRZTD3_FD_75298 | JGI IMG/M metagenome (GOLD analysis project Ga0075434, IMG submission 75298) | Populus rhizosphere microbial communities from Tennessee, USA - Rhizosphere MetaG P. TD hybrid SRZTD3 | ecosystem: Host-associated > Plants > Roots > Rhizosphere > Soil | place: USA...
TTGCGCAGCGGCATTATTGCTCTGCTCGACAAGAGCGTGGACGCAGCGGCCCGGCGCGTCCTGGTTCGCCGCGATATCGAGACCTTTGAGAGAACCTGCGCCGCGGTCGACCCGGAGGCCACCGCGGCGTTCAAGAGTTTGCTCGCCGCCGAGAAAATAGCGGCACCGCCTCCATCGCCAGCAATCGCCGCACCGGCCGCGCCGGGGGCTGCGCCGAAAGCGCAACGCAGTGAGCCGGCACCGAAGGAGCCTGCGCCGAAGGAGGCTGTCCGCAAGCCCGAACCCCGGCCGCAAGTGCCCGCCAAGCAGCCACCGGCAAATACAGCTAGTGCCGCTCCAGAGCCCGCTCGGCGGGACGCCGCTGTTTCGGATGCGCAATGGCTTGAGGCAGTGCGGCAGGCGCTCGTGACTCAGAAGCCCGATCGACGGCCGGTCGAGGCCGCTAAGCCGTCTGTTGTGGCACCTGTCGCACGGCCGGTGACGCAAGAGGCTCCTGTACAGCCGCCGGCGGACGTCAGGCCGGACCCCGCGACACCCATAGTTGCGCCTGCCTTGCCGCGCCCGATCACGATCCCGGCGGCGCCCGCGCAGCGCGTCGATGCGGATCATCCGGTGCCGCCCGAATCCATTCCGGATGCCGCTCCACCTGCCAAGCCTAGTGAACCGGACCGGTCACGCATCGGGAAGTGGATATCGGGAATTCCATTGCTGGGGCCCGTGCTGGATAATGGCCGTCACTGAACCGCTGCCGCTTACGTCTTTCCCCACGCACGACTTCATCTTTCTGCGCTGATCGGCGATCCGGCTTGACCCCGTTGCACAAAGTTCGCAAAAAGCTGCCCCGAACGGCCTTTGCGCACCCGATTCTGGGTACGTTCGGGACACATCGCCATCCATGCACGAAAAAGTTCTGATCGTCGACTTCGGCTCCCAGGTCACCCAGCTCATCGCGCGCCGGGTGCGGGAGGAAAAGGTCTATTCAGAGATCGTGCCGTACCAGAAGGCCGAAGAGGCGTTCCGCGAGATGAAGCCGAAAGCGGTGATTTTTTCCGGCGGGCCCGCATCCGTCGTCGACAAGAACGCGCCGCTGGCGCCAAAGACGATCTATGAGGCCGGCGTGCCACTGCTCGGCATCTGCTACGGCGAGCAAGCCATGGCGCAGCAGCTCGGCGGCAAGGTCGAGGGCGGCCATCATCGGGAGTTCGGCCGCGCCGAGGTGACCGTCACCGAGAATACACCGCTGTTTGACGGGGTTTGGCGCAAGGGCGAGAAATATCCTGTCTGGATGAGCCATGGTGATCGCGTCACCGAGCTGCCGAAAGGCTTCAAGGTTCTCGGGACATCACCCAACGCGCCGATTGCGATCATCGGCGACGACAAGCGCAAATTTTACGCCACCCAATTCCACCTCGAAGTCGTTCATACCCCGCACGGCGCCGCGCTGTTGCGCAATTTCGTGCGAAAGATCGCCGGTCTCACCGGCGACTGGACCATGCGCGCCTTCAGAGAAGAGGCAATTGAAAAAATTCGGAAGCAGGTGGGAAAGGGCCGGGTGATCTGCGGTCTTTCCGGTGGTGTCGATAGCGCAGTCGCCGCGGTGCTGATCCACGAAGGGATAGGCGACCAGCTCACCTGCGTGCTAGTCGATCATGGGTTGATGCGGCTTGGCGAGGCGCAGAAAGTCGTGACGATGTTTCGCGACAGCTACAATATTCCGCTCGTACACGTCGATGCATCCGACGAGTTCCTCAAGGTACTCGAAGGCGTTGAGGATCCCGAGCAAAAGCGCAAGACGATCGGCAGGCTATTCATCGACGTTTTCAACGCTGAGGCGAAGAAACTCGGTGGCGCCGGATTCCTGGCGCAGGGCACTCTTTATCCGGACGTGATCGAGAGCGTGTCGTTCACGGGCGGGCCTTCGGTGACCATCAAGTCCCATCATAATGTCGGCGGTTTGCCCGAACGCATGAATATGAAATTGGTCGAGCCGCTGCGCGAATTGTTCAAGGACGAGGTGCGGGTGCTCGGGCGCGAGCTAGGTTTGCCTGAGGTTTTTGTTGGCCGGCATCCATTTCCCGGGCCTGGTCTCGCGATCCGCTGCCCGGGCGCGATCACGAAAGAAAAGCTCGACATTCTGCGGCTTGCCGACGAGATTTTCATCGAGGAAATTCGCCGCACAGGCCAGTACGACGATATCTGGCAGGCGTTTGCCGTGCTGCTTCCGGTGAAAACCGTCGGCGTCATGGGCGACTATCGTACTTACGAATATGTCGTCGGCTTACGGGCGGTGACATCGACTGATGGCATGACGGCTGACTTCTATCCCTTCGACACGAAGTTTCTGGGCCTGGTGGCGACTCGCATCATCAACGAGGTGAAAGGCGTCAATCGCGTCGTCTACGATGTGACCTCGAAACCGCCTGGCACAATCGAGTGGGAGTGATCACGTCGTGCCTATCACCATCTACGGCATCAAAAATTGCGATACGATGAAAAAGGCCCGTTCGTGGCTCGACAAACACCGCATCGAGTACTCGTTCCACGACTACAAGACGGCGGGAATCGATCGCGGCCGTCTTGAGCATTGGGCGAAAAAAGTTGGCTGGGAAAGTCTCTTGAATCGTGCCGGGACGACATTCAGGAAATTGCCAGAGAAAGACAAAGGCAATCTCTCCGCAGCCAAGGCTATCGCGTTGATGCTCAAGCAGCCATCGATGATCAAGCGTCCGGTGCTCGACGTCGGCGGCGGCAGGTTGATGGTTGGCTTTGATCCTGAAGCCTATAAGGCCGCGTTTACCGCTCGGTGATAAGTGCACCGTGAGTCTCCCGGGATATTGCTCGGGCGATGCAGCGGCAGCGGCTTGATTTTGCCCGCATTTACGGTCACATGCAGACGATGAATAAACCTGTTGCCACGCCCGATTCTATGTCCACGACGCCGCTCGCCGCCGAAGTGGACCGGCGACGCACCTTCGCAATCATCTCCCATCCTGACGCAGGCAAGACGACGCTGACCGAAAAATTGCTGTTGTTCGGCGGAGCCATCAATCTCGCGGGCCAGGTCAAGGCCAAGCGCGATCGCCGATCGACCCGCTCCGACTGGATGGCAATTGAACGCGAGCGAGGCATTTCGGTTGTCACGTCGGTGATGACCTTCGACTACGATGGCCGCGTCTTCAATCTGCTCGACACGCCGGGCCACGAGGACTTCTCGGAAGATACTTATCGTACTTTGACCGCGGTCGACTCGGCTGTGATGGTCATAGACGCCGCGAAGGGCATCGAGGCACGCACGCGCAAGCTTTTCGAAGTATGCCGCCTGCGCGACATACCAATCATTACGTTCATCAACAAAATGGATCGGGAGAGCAGGGATCCGTTCGAGTTGTTCGATGAGATCGAAAAAACGCTTGCGCTCGACACGTCTCCGCTGACCTGGCCGATTGGCCGTGGCCGCGACTTCGCAGGAACCTGCGATCTTGCCTCCTGCGAGATGCGGCTTGTCAGCGAGGACGGCAAAACGGTTGAGCGGCAACCGCTCGATCTGCCCGCGCTTGCGGCAAAAAATCCCATGCTCGATGCCGCGGCGATTGCGGACGAGCTCAGGCTGGTGAAGGAGGCTTGCCGGCCTTTCGATTTCAAATCGTTCCGTGAAGGGCATCTGACGCCTGTGTTCTTCGGCTCGGCGCTGAAGAATTTCGGCGTCAAGGATCTGCTCGATGCGTTGGCCTTTTTTGCGCCGGCACCGCGCGCGCAGGCGTCCAGCACGCGCATCGTGGACGCGCATGAAAACGCCATGACAGCCTTCGTCTTCAAGATTCAGGCCAATATGGATCCAAATCACCGTGACCGCATTGCCTTCGCGCGCCTTTGCTCAGGCAAGTTGCGCCGCGGCATGAAAGCGAGGCTCACCCGCACCGCCAAGCTACTGACCTTGTCCACCCCCCAGCTCTTTTTTGCGCAGGACCGTGCGCTCGCCGATGAAGCCTATGCCGGCGACGTTGTTGGCATTCCGAATCACGGCACCCTTCGCATCGGGGACACGCTTACGGAGGGCGAGAATATCGCGTTTCTCGGCGTGCCAAACTTCGCACCGGAAATCCTGCGCCGGGTGAAGCTGGGCGATCCGATGAAAGCGAAAAAACTGAAAGAGGCGCTCCAGCAGATGGCAGAGGAGGGGGTCGTCCAGGTTTTCCGTCCGCTCGACGGCGCACCGGCGCTGGTTGGGGTTGTCGGCTCGCTGCAGCTAGACGTGCTGAAGGTGCGCTTATCGGAGGAATATGGCCTCGACATCAGTTTCGAGCAGCCGGAATTCCAGCTGGCACGCTGGATCAGCGCAGCCGATGAAAGAAAACTCGAGGATTTTGTGCAGGCCAATTATTTGAGCTGCGCCGAAGACCTCGACAACAACAAAGTGTTCATGGCGCGCAACCAGTTTATTCTCGATTACACCCGCGAACGGGCGCCCGGAATTTCATTTGCCGACATCAAGGACGTGAAGGACAAGGCAGCCTAGTTCAATTTCACGCTGGCGGCTTGTATCACTGGCGCCCAGCGCGCAATCTCACCGTCCATCCGCGCGCGCAATTCTTTCGGAGAAGAGCCGACCGACTCCATCAGCTGGGCCGCGAGTTTCTCGCGCACCTCCACCTGCCTAATAATCTCGGCCACATCCCTGCTTATGGCGTCGATGATCAACTTTGGACTGTTGCCAGGCGCGATCAGGCCGTTCCAGGCGTCCGCTTCAACATCGACCCCGGCCTCCTTCAGCGTCGGCACGTCCGGCAGATACGGTGAGCGTCGGACAGTCGAGACCGCGAGAATCTTGACCGCACCCGCGGCAGCCTGAGATGTCACCGATATTGCCGGCAGGCAGGCCATTTGCGCATCGTTGCGGATCACGGCCGTGACAGCTTGCGGCGGGCGTAAAGCACGTGCACAAGCTGTGCACCAGCCTTCAAGGCGATGGCTTCCATGGCAAGATGCGACAGCGAGCCATTTCCGATTGAAGCAAAATTGTATTTGCCGGGATTCGTTTTCAGGACCGCAATCAGCTGCGCAACAGAGTTGACCCCAAGCTCCCGGTTTCACCGCGAGCACGCTCGGTTGCGAGACCAGTTGAGTCACGGGCGCGATGTCCTTGCGCGGATCGTATGGCAGCCGCGAGAACAGTAAGATATTGATTGCGAGCGGACCGCCAATACTGACGCCAAGCGTCGATCCATCCGGCGCGGCTTTCGCCACGGCATCGGTGCCGAGATTGCCGCTTGCGCCAGGCTTGTTCTCGACCAGGAATGCGCTCCCCGGGTATTTCTGTTGCAGCCCCTCGACGACCAGGCGCGCCACGATATCCGGTGTCGATCCCGGTCCAAATGGCACCACAACGCGTACGGTTTTGGTGGGCCAATTTTGGGCTGCGACTGCCGCGTGAGGCCAAGGGACAGGAAGAGCGCCGCGATTAGACGCTTTGCCAATTGATACAGTGCGACTTCGGTCATCAAAAATGTCCCATGCGGGGAGGCGGCTTGCATTGGTTGCAGCTATCCTCTACTTGCGGTGGCAAGAAATCGTGAGTGTATCATGGGCTTAGGCATCCTCGTTGTCGGCCTGGGCGTCTTCCTGGCGACGCACGTATTCGTCTCGTTCCGCGAGACGCGCGCGAACGTAATCGCACGGATCGGGCTGCCGGCTTATCGCGGCCTGTTCGCGCTGGTCTCGCTCGTAGGCCTTGTGCTGATCATATGGGGATTTGGGGAGTACCGGGCGCACGGATTGGTTCGGGTTTGGTCGCCGCCTGCATTCATGCGGCACATCACCACAGGGCTGATGCCGTTCGCGACAATCTTTCTCGTCGCTGCTTTTATCCCTAGCCATCTCAAGGCACGTCTCAAGCATCCGATGTTGGCGAGCGTGAAGACCTGGGCTTTCGCCCACCTGCTCTCCAATGGAGACCTCGGCTCGATGCTGCTGTTCAGCACCTTACTCGCTTGGGGCGTGTACGCACGGATTGCTGCCAAACACCGCAACGATCTTAAGCCGGCCGCCGAGCCGTCCGGCTGGACGAACGATGCGCTTGTCGTTGCAATCGGCGTGATCGTTTATCTCGCGCTGGGCTATGCCTTCCACCCGGTTGTGCTTGGTGTGCCCGTGTTCGGAAAATAACATGTCGGTCGAGGACGAAATGCGGCGGCTTACCGCCCCAGACATACGGACGCGCAAGGGCGGCGAGCCGATTGTTTGTCTCACCTCTTATCATGCCCACACTGCTCGCATCGTCGACGCGCATTGCGATGTCATCCTGGTCGGCGACTCCCTCGGCATGGTGATGCATGGGCTCGAGACGACGGTTCCGGTCACGCTCGAAATGATGATCTTGCAAGGTCATGCCGTAATGCGCGGTTCAAAACGCGCGCTCGTGGTCGTGGATATGCCTTTCGGTTCCTACGAAACCTCGAAGGAGCAGGCTTTTACGAATGCCGCACGCGTTATGAAGGAAACCGGCTGCGGCGCGATCAAGGTCGAGGGAGGCAAGCGGATGGCGGAGACCATTGCTTTTCTTGCCGAACGCGGCGTGCCGGTAATGGGGCATGTCGGGCTGACGCCGCAAGCGATCAATACGATCGGGTCATTCCGGGCACAGGGCCGTGACGAGACCGACTGGGCACGCATTGAGAAAGATGCGATTGCGGTTTCGCAAGCAGGCGCATTTTCAGTCGTTTTTGAAGCGGTGGCCGAGCCGCTTGCGCGCAAGCTAACATCGGCGGTGCCAATTCCCACCATTGGCATAGGAGCGAGCCCAGCCTGCGATGGCCAGATTTTGGTGCTTGAGGACATGCTCGGGCTGTCCCCGCGGGTGCCGAAATTCGTCAAACGCTATGGAACCCTTGGTCCCGGAATTGAGAAGGCGGTCGCGGATTACGCGTCAGAAGTGCGCTCGCGAGCCTTTCCCGGCCCCGAGCACGTATATTCGATGAAAAGCAAGAAGACCTAAGACCCTGAAATATTACCGGTTGTCGGCTTTGCCTTAGACGCGCCACATCGCTAGTTTACGGCGCAATCCGGCCCGGGCGGGGTCAAAAGGCAGGTTTGGGACGATCTTGGCCGATATTTTTCATGAAGTAGACGAGGAAGTCCGACGCGAGCGACTCAAGAAGCTGTGGGATCGCTACGGCGTCTATGTGATTGCGTTTGCCGTTCTGGTTGTGGCCGCTATTGCCGCCTGGCGCGGCTATGAATACTGGCTCGCCAAAAGAGCGGCCGCCGCGAGTGCCGCTTTCGAAGCCGCTCTGACATTGAGCGAGCAGGGCAAATTCGCCGAGGCAGAAGCTGCGCTGGCCAAGATCGCGGCTGAGGCTCCTGCGGGCTATCGCTTGCTGGCGCGCATGCAGGCAGCGGCGGCGCTCGGCCAGATCAAGCCTGCCGACGCCGTAAAAGCATATGATGAACTTTCGGCTGATGCCTCGCTTGGCGTGATCTGGCAGGATCTCGCTGCCGTGCGGGCCGGCATCCTACTGGTCGACACGGCCTCGCTTGCTGACATGCAAAGGCGGCTCGATCCCATTGCTGAGCCCGCGCGCAGTTTTCGTCACACCGCCCGGGAGCTTCTGGCGTTGTCGGCTTGGCGAAATCACGATTTGGCCGCTGCCCGGCGATATCTTGATATGATCACCGGCGATGCGGAATCGCCCGTGGGTACGCGCGCGCGTGCCGAGGTTCTCTCCGGGCTGATCGCCGCTGAAGGCAAAGGTTGAGGGGTAAAGGCATGCGAGCAATTCATCGCGCCGTGCTGCTTACCGGCCTCGCTATGGCTGCGCCAGTACTAACGGCGTGTTCGAACTTCGATCTCGACAAGCTCGATGTATTTGGCCTGAACGAGAAGAAAAAGCTTCCCGGCGAGCGCAAGGACCTTTTTCCTGGCGGTGTTCCCGGCGTCACACAAGGCATCCCTCCGGAATACATGAGAGGGAATCAGCCGACGCCCGATACCGCACAATCGCTTGCGCCCGAGCAAAACAAGGAAGCGGCCGCTGCTGAGCAGGAGAGCAAGCCGGAACCGGAGCCGAAGCCGAAGCCGAAGCGCGCGGCCAAGCCGCGAACGGCATCGTCACCGCCGCCGCAAGCCAGCGCTCAGCCCTCACCGTGGCCGCAGCAGGATCAACAGCCGGCACAGCAAAGCACGCAGGCGCCCTGGCCGGCGCCAGCACAAACCAATACTCCATCGCCCTGGCCTTCCTCTCCGCAGCCCGGCACTTTCTCGCGCTGACGGTCCGCCCCGGAAGGCGAGCGCCGCCGCAAACACGTCTTGAATTGAGTGATGGACTGTCGGCTCGTGCCTAGCAGCGACACCGATGAATTGCACAATTGCCATTGTGGGTCGGCCGAACGTCGGAAAATCGACTTTGTTCAATCGGCTGGTCGGTCGGCGTCTTGCTTTGGTCGACGACCGGCCAGGCGTCACCCGCGACCGGCGCGAGGGGCAGGGCCGTCTGGGCGATATTGAGTTTACGGTGGTTGACACGGCGGGCCTGGAGCAGTCTGCGCCCGAAAGTCTATCCGGCCGGATGCGGCAGCAGACCGAAGCCGCCATCGATCAAGCCGACATTATTTTTTTCATGATTGACGCGCGGACCGGACCAGTGCCGGCCGATCAGGCCTTTGCCGACGCGGCGCGTAAATCCGGCAAGCCGGTGATACTCATCGCCAACAAGAGCGAAGGAACCGCGGGCGAATCTGGTCGGCTGGAGGCCTACGCGCTGGGACTGGGCGAGCCCATACCGGTTTCTGCCGAGCATGATGAGGGCATGTCCGATCTATACGATGCCCTCCGTGCCGCGCTGCCGGAAGACATCTCGCAGCCGGAGACCGAAGCTGAAACGGATGCGGCTCACCCAATCCGTGTCGCCATCGTGGGCCGCCCCAACGCGGGCAAGTCGACGCTCATCAACCGATTGATTGGCGAGGAACGGTTGCTCACCGGACCCGAAGCCGGCATTACGCGCGACGCCATTGCGGTCGAGCATGATTGGCAGAGACGCAAATTTCGGATTTATGACACCGCCGGACTACGCCGACGGTCGCGCGTCGAGGAAAAGCTGGAGAAGCTTTCAGTTGCCGACGCGCTTAATGCAGTGCGCTTTGCCGAAGTTGTGGTGGTGCTGCTCGATGTCGAAAATGCATTCGAGGAACAGGATCAGCGGATCGCCGATCTCGTCGAACAGGAAGGGCGCGCCGTCGTCATTGCAGTGAACAAATGGGACCTGAAGGAGAAGACAGCCGGCGCAATCGGCAAGCTGCGCGAACAGGCGGAAGAGAAGCTCACTCAGCTCAAGGGCGTGCCATTGGTCGCCGTCTCCGGCCTTACGGGCGAGGGTCTCGACCGTTTGATGCAGGCTGTCATTGACGCCTATAATGTGTGGAACAGGCGTATTCCCACGAGCGCGTTGAACCGCTGGTTCGAGCACGCGGTCAGCGCCCATCCTCCGCCGGCCGTATCCGGGCGCTCGCTGCGTCTCAACTACATCACACAGCCGAAAAGCCGGCCGCCAAGCTTTGTGGTGTTCTGCACTCGCGCCGACGCGGTGCCCGACGCCTACAAGCGATACCTGTTGAACTCACTGCGCGAGACGTTTCATCTGCCCGGGACGCCGATCCGTCTGGCCCTGCGCGAGAAAGACAACTCGTACAAGGGCGGGGCAAAGCGCAGGCACTAGACCGGGATAGGTTGAGGTTTAAGCATTTCAATGTCATTGCCGGGCTTGTCCCGGCCATCCACGTCTTTGATGTTGCGGGCCTTAAGACGTGGATGCCCGCGACAAGCGCGGGCATGACGAACCACTTAAAGCCAACGCGTTAATTTCGAAGATCAAACCGGGGCCGGCAAGTCCAAAAATTTTTCCGCGCGGAAGTCATAGATCCGGCCGTTTTCCGAGCACTCGGGGAGACATAACGGGAGGATTGCTTTCGCGATTTTTTCCGGCGTTGGCAGAGTTGCGGGATCTGCGCCCGGAAAGGCCGACAGATACATGCGTGTGCGTGCGGGTCCGGGCGCGAATAAATTGGCTCGCACCTTCGTGGTCGCGTTTTCCGCGGCGTAGGTCCGCACCAAGGCGTCAAGCGCCGTCTTGGACGCCGCGTAAGGTCCCCAATAGGCGCATCCCAAATAAGCAACAGACGATGTCAGGAATACCGCCCGGCCGGCCTGCGATCGCTGGAGGAGTGGGTCCATGCATCGGATCAGCTGCCAGTTGGCGGTGACGTTGACGGCGAGGAGATTGTCCCAGTCTTTCGTCTCTACGTGCGGAAGCGGCGAAAGCGGCCCAAGAACGCCGGCATTGCCCACCAGCACGTCAAGCCGCTGATAGCGCTCGTTGAGTGCGAGTGCGAGCCGCGCGATCCCATCCCTGTCCTTGACGTCGAGCGGCACCAGCGTCGCGGAGCCCCCGGCCGCCTTGATCTTGTCATCGAGCGCCTCCAGCCCGCCGACGGTGCGGGCCACGGCCACGATATGCGCGCCCGACTGTGCAAGCTCGAATGCAATTGCCGCCCCGATGCCGCGCGAGGCGCCGGTGACCAGCGCGATACGGTCAGAGAGGGGCCGGGAATTGTCTGTCATTGCCTAGCCGTGCCCGGCTTTTGTGCCCGCAGCGTCCTCGTCCATCGAGCCATAAAAGACGTGCAGGGCCGGGACAAGCCCCGTCATGACGATGACGATGTTAGATGGCTTCAGCCAACAAGGACAATTGCCGTGGACTTGCTTCTTGCGCGGCGAGATCGGTCAGCGGGGTCGGATAGTCGCCGGTAAAACAATGATCGGTGAACTGCGGCCGCACCGGGTCGCGTCCCTCGAAGCCCATGGCGCGGTAGATGCCGTCGACCGACAGGAATGCCAGTGAATCTGCGCCAATGAATTTTCTCATGCCCTCGAGGTCGTGGGTGGCCGCGAGCAGCTTGTCGCGCTCGGGCGTGTCTATCCCGTAGTAGTCGGGATGAGTGATCGGAGGCGAAGCGATGCGGAAGTG
>Ga0075434_100006121_pt1 | contig 11017 bp, 7 predicted proteins | sample RhiMethybrSRZTD3_FD_75298 | JGI IMG/M metagenome (GOLD analysis project Ga0075434, IMG submission 75298) | Populus rhizosphere microbial communities from Tennessee, USA - Rhizosphere MetaG P. TD hybrid SRZTD3 | ecosystem: Host-associated > Plants > Roots > Rhizosphere > Soil | place: USA...
GGCACGAACGGCAAGACGACCACGAGCTATCTGGTGAACGCGATGTTCGATGCCGCCGGCGTCACGACCGGCCTGATGGGCACCGTCACGTATCGCATCGGATCGCGCGCCGTCGATGCGACGCGCACGACGCCGGAGGCCCCCGATCTCCAGGCGATGATGCGTGAGATGGTCGATGCCGGATGCGGCGCTTGTGTGATGGAAGTGTCGTCGCACGCGCTTGCGCTCAGGCGCGCCGATGGGATTCGGTTTGCCGCCGGCGTCTTTACCAACCTCACGCGCGACCATCTCGACTTCCATGCCGGCATGGACGATTACTTTGCCGCCAAGCGGCGGCTGTTCGAGTTGTTGCCCGCCGATGCGCCCGCCGCGATCAACATCGACGATCCACGCGGCGCCTCGCTCGTCGAGATCTGCGATCGGCCCGTAACGTATGGCATCAACAAGACCGCCGTCGTCTCGCCGGGGCGGCTGTCGTTCTCGCTCGATGGTCTGACGTTCGACATTCGATCCCCGCGCGGTTTGGTGCGTGTGGAGTCACGGCTGGTCGGCAAGCCGAACGTCTACAACATCCTCGCCGCCGTGGCCACCGCATCGGAGCTCGACGTGCCGATCGGCGCCATCGAAGAAGGCCTGCGTCGCCTCACGGGAGTGCCCGGTCGTTTCGAAGTGGTGTCGAGCGCTGACGACGACGTGACCGTGGTCGTCGACTACGCGCACACCGACGATGCGTTGCGCAACCTGCTCGAGACGGCTCGGCCGATGGCGGCGCGAAGACTGATCACCGTGTTCGGCGCCGGCGGCGACCGCGATCGCATGAAGCGGCCGCTGATGGGAATGGTCGCGGCGCGGCTCAGCGACGTGGTCGTGATCACGTCCGACAACCCGCGCAGCGAGGATCCGAAGCAGATCATCGAAGAGGTGAAACGCGGCGCGGATCCCGAGACGAAGCAGCGCGGCGCTGAGGTGCTGTCGATCGTCGATCGTCGCGAAGCAATCGTGCGCGCGGTGCAGGTGGCAGGAGCTGGCGACGTCTTGCTGATCGCTGGCAAGGGTCACGAGAAGTACCAGGAGGTCGCGGGACGGACGATGCCGTTCGACGACATCGAGGTCGCTCGCGAGGCGCTCGAGACCCGGCGCCTCAAGTCGGGGGCCGGGTGAGTGAAGTCGCGCTGACGCTGGGCTGGGTGGCACGTGCCGTCGACGGCACGCTTCGTTCGGGTGATCTCGAAAGTCCGGTCGGCGAGATCGTCACCGACAGCCGCACGCTGCGTCAGGGCGACTTGTTCATCGCGCTGCGCGGACCGCGCTTCGACGCGCATGCGTTTGTCGACGACGTGATGTCGCGGGGTGCTGCAGGCGCGATCGTCGAGACCGGCCGGGCCAGCGGGCCTGGATTGATCGAGGTGGCCGACACGTTGATGGCCTTGCAGGCGCTGGCACACGCCGTGCGGCGCTCGGCAGGGACGCAGGTGATCGCGATCACCGGCAGTGCGGGAAAGACGACGACGAAGGAAGCGATCGCAGAGATGCTCGCCACCCGCCGTCGAGTAGTGAAGAACAAGGGCAACCTGAACAATCACATCGGTCTGCCGCTGTCGCTGATGCAGCTGCGCACGGGGCCGGATGTCGCGGTGATGGAACTGGGCATGAACCACGCCGGGGAGATCAGCACGCTGGTGGCGATCGCCGAACCCGACGTCCGCGTGTGGACCAACGTTGGCGATGCCCATCTCGGCTTTTTTGCGTCTCCCGATGCAATCGCCGATGCGAAGGCGGAAATCCTCGAGCGATCCACCGCTCGCACCGTGCTCGTCTGCAATGCCGATGACAGCCGTGTGATGAGCCGGGTGCGCGGGTTTGCCGGACGGACATTGACCTTCGGCATCGTCGAAGGCGCGACCGTGCGCGCACACGAGATCGAAGACCGCGGCATTGCTGGTACCCGCGCGACTGTGGCCACTCCAGCGGGGGAGGCCGTCGTCGAAACACCGCTTCTGGGGCGCGGGAATCTTTCCAACGTGCTGGCGGCAATGACGGTGGCAATTGATAACGGTGTTCCTCTGGATGAAGTCACGGCAGTGGCGGCGCGGCTTCGTCCGGCCGATCGACGCGGTGCAGTGAAGCAGCTGCGCGACGGCGTGACACTCATCGACGATTCGTACAACTCGAGTCCGTCGGCGCTCCGGCGCGCGCTCGAGGTCGTGGCGAAGGAATCAGGTGCGGCCCGCAAAGTCGCGGTGCTAGGCGAGATGTTGGAGCTGGGCGATCACGCGCGTGCCCTCCACGAGGTGTGCGGCCGTGCGGCGGCCGCGGCAGGAGTCGGCCGGCTCTTTACGGTCGGCGGAGGCCCCGCGCGAGCGATGGCCGATGCAGCGATCGCTGCCGGCATGGCGGCGGCATCGGTGCAGTACTTCGAGAAGAGCGACGAGGCGGCGCCAGTGGTCGTCCAGGCGATTCGGCCCGGCGATCTGGTGCTCGTAAAAGGATCGCGCGGAACGCGCACAGACATCGTGGTGGATCGAATTGCCGCGGAGCTCTCCTGATGCTCTTCTATCTGCTGCCGCGACTCGCGGGAGCCGCGTCGTTTCTCGGCGTGCTGAACGTGACGCGCTACATCACGTTCCGTACGGCGGCGGCGAGCATCACGGCGTTCGCGATCAGCATGCTGTTCGGTCCGTGGCTGATCGGGAAACTGCGCGACTTTCAAGTCGGACAGATCATCCGGCAGGAAGGTCCGCAGTCACATCGCGCCAAAGCGGGCACGCCGACGATGGGCGGTCTCCTGATCGTGACCGCATCCATTGTGCCGACACTGTTGTGGGCGGATCTCTCGAATCCGTACATCTGGATTGCGGTGCTGGCCACCGTGGGATTCGCGATCGTCGGCTTCCTCGACGACTACCTCAAGATCACGCGGCGTTCGCATCACGGACTGATCCCGCGCTACAAGATGCTGGGCCAGGTCATCGTCGGCATCGGCGTGGGTCTCGCCGTGCTCTGGTTGTCGCAGCTGCCGAGTCCGCTCTACAACACGCGGCTGATCTTTCCGTTCTTCAAGAATCTCATTCCGGATCTCGGCTACGCCTACGTTGCGTTCGCCGTGCTGGTGCTGGTGTTCGCCAGCAACGGCGTCAACATGACCGATGGGCTCGACGGCCTGGCGATCAGCACATTCGCGGTGTCGGCGGCCGCCTTTACGGCCCTCGCCTACGTCACGGGCCACGCGGAGTTTGCCAACTATCTGCTGCTGGTGCGATTTCCTCCCGCGGGAGAGCTGACGATCTTCTGCGGGGCGCTTGTGGGCGCGAGCCTCGGCTTCCTTTGGTACAACTGCTACCCCGCCGAGATCTTCATGGGCGACGTCGGCTCGTTGGCCTTGGGCGGCGCGCTCGGTACCGTCGCCATCCTCATCAAGCAGGAACTGCTGCTGCCGATCGTCGGCGGCATCTTCGTGCTCGAAGGCATGTCCGTGATCATCCAGGTGGCCTCGTTCAAGCTCACCGGCAAACGGGTGTTCAAGATGGCGCCGATCCACCATCACTTCGAGTTGATTGGCTGGAGCGAGCCCAAGGTGATCACGCGGTTTCTGATCGCCGCGATCATTTTCGCGTTGTTCAGTCTGACGACGCTGAAGCTGCGGTGATGGAGTGGCGACTGACTTCCAGGTGGACGGGCGCCGGGTCGTGGTGGTGGGCGCGGCACGAAGCGGTATCGCAGCCGCGGAGCTGCTGGTGCGCCGGGGAGCGCGCGTCGTGCTGACCGAGACGCGTCCGACGTTGAGCGACGCCGATCGGCTGCGCGCGGCCGGCATCGAGCTCGAATTGGGCGGACATACCGCGCCGACGATCGACAGCGCCGATCTGATCGTTACGAGCCCGGGCGTCGTAACCGACCAGCCGCTGTTCGCCTCGGCGCGGTCGCGCGGCGTGGAAGTGATCGGAGAGCTCGAGCTCGCCTCGCGGTGGGTGCGCGGCCCGATCATCGCGATCACCGGGACGAAAGGAAAGTCGACGACGACGACGCTGATCGGACGGATGGTGCAGGCGGAGGGGCGCACGGCGCTCGTCGGCGGGAACATCGGCGTCCCCTTGAGCGTGCACGTGGACGCGTCGACGCCCGACACCGTGCACGTCGTCGAAGTCAGCAGCTTTCAGCTGGAGAGCACGACGACATTTCGTCCGTGGATTTCGCTATGGCTCAACTTTGCCGACGACCATCTCGATCGACATGCATCGATCGATGAGTACGCATCGGCGAAGGCGCGCATCTTCGCCAATCAGCGTGCCGAGGATTGGGCCGTGGTCAATGCCCACGATCCGGTTGTGATGGCGCGCAGCAAAGGCATCGCGCCGACGCGCGTGCCGTTCGCGCCAGCCGGAGGTCTCGACGAGGGGTATGCGGTCGACGGTGAATGGGTCGTTCGCAAGGCGAGGAACGGCACCAGCGCGTTGATTCCGGTATCAGCGGTGGAGCTCACGGGTGCGCACATGTTGGGCAACGTCGTCGCGGCCGCGGCGGTCGCGGATGTTGCCGGGGTGTCGCCGCGCGCGATGACCAACGCGTTGTCGGGGTTTCGTGGGCTCGAGCACGTGATGGAGCCGGTCGGCGTTGTCCGCGGCGTGAGGTTCGTGAACGACTCGAAGGCGACCAACGTCGAGGCGGCGCGCCGATCGATCGAGAGCTTCGACAGCGGCGTCGTGGCGTTGATTGGCGGACGCTTCAAGGGCGGCGACTTGCGCGAGCTGCGGGAACCACTGCGCGACCGCGGACGTTCGGTCATCGCGATCGGCGAAGCCGCGCCGCTGGTGCGCGAGGCGCTGAGCGATGTGCTGCCGGTGATCGATGCCTCGTCGATGCACGAGGCCGTTGCGCGTGGATTCGAGCAGGCCGTGTCTGGCGGCGTGGTGCTGCTGGCGCCTGCCTGCGCAAGCTTCGATTGGTTTGTCGACTACGCCGCGCGTGGTCGCGCCTTTAAAGAAGAAGTGGAGGAATTGAAGAAGCGATTGTCGTAGAGCGGACGCTTCAGCGTCCGCGGATCGCGCGGTGGCGAAAGCCACCGCTCTACGAAAAGAAACACCGCGAGCGGTGAGCAGTCGTCAGTGGGCCGGCGCGGGTGAGAGCCTACCGCTGGGAACGCAGACTACCCCGGTCTGCGAGGTGGGTGTCCCATCCCACGTGTTCACTGACGGCTGCTGACCGCTCAGCGGATCGGGATCTTAATCGATTCCGCCGGCAAGACACCTTTTCGGACGTCACGCGGCGTGACTTTATGGGCAGCGGAGTGAATCGTGGCTAGGAAGCTGAAATCGGACCGGGTCCTCTTTACGACGACATTACTGCTCGTGTGCGTCAGCGTGGTGATGGTGTACAGCGCTTCCGCGGTGGTGGCGCTCGAGCGGTTCGACCAGCCGTACTTGTTCCTGACCAAGCAGGCCATGTGGTCGGTCCTCGGTCTGGCCGTGCTCGCCATCGCGATGCGGATCGACTACCGCACCTATCGCAATGACGTTTTCGTCTGGGGGACACTTGCCGTCGTCGGCGTGTTGCTGCTGCTGGTGTTCTTCAGTCCGCCGGTCAACGGCACGCGCCGATGGTTCAATCTCGGCGGTCTCGGCATTCAACCGTCCGAGCTCGCGAAGATCGCCGCGGTGTTCTTCACCGCGCTCATGCTCGAACGGCGCAGGCATCGCATCGACGAGTTGAAGTACTCGTTGTTGCCGATCGCGATCGTCGTCGGCGCCATGTTCGCGCTGATCGTGTTCGAGCCCGACTACGGCACCGCGCTCTCGCTACTGCTCATCGTCGGGTTGATGGTGTTCGCGGCCGGACTGAATTATCGCTATCTCGTCGGCACCGCGCTGCTGGCGATTCCAGGGCTCTACATCGTGCTCATCAGCGCGTCCTACCGGAAGCGACGGCTGCTGGCGTTTCTCGATCCGTGGGCCGATCCGCTGGGCGACGGCTTTCAGGTGATTCAGTCGATGATCGCCGTCGGTACCGGACACGTCTTCGGCAAAGGCCTCATGGGCGGCGTGCAAAAGCTGTTCTACCTGCCCGAGCCGCACACCGACTTCATCTACGCCGTGATCAGCGAAGAGCTCGGTCTCATCGGCGCAACCGCGGTGCTGATCTGCTTCTGTGTGATCGCCTGGCGCGGCGCCCGCATCGCGCTGCGCGCCGAGGACACGTTTGGATCGTTCGTGGCGCTCGGTCTCACCGCGATGATCGCGGTGCAGGCGCTGGTCAACATCAGCGTCGTGCTCGGGCTGCTGCCGACCAAAGGGATTCCGCTGCCGCTCGTGAGCGCCGGCGGATCGTCGCTGTTGATCAATCTGCTCGGCATGGGCGTGCTGCTCAACATCTCGCAGCACGAGGCGTCGGGAGTTTGAGGTGATCGCCGGTGAGCCACGAAGGACGCGAAGGTCACGAAGCGCGCTTCTCCGTGTTGATCGCAGGCGGCGGAACAGGCGGGCACCTGTATCCAGGCATCGCGGTCGCGCGTGCGCTCGTCGCGCGGGTGCCAGAGGCGAAGGTGATTTTCGTCGGTACGGCGGCGGGAATCGAAGCGCGCGTGATTCCGCGCGAGAGGTTTTCACTGGAGCTGATTCGGAGTGCGGGCCTGAAGGGCAAATCGATCACATCGCTCGCTCGGGGGCTGGCGCTGCTTCCGCTCAGCGCCGTCGACGCATCGCGCGTGATCACACGCCATCGTCCGCGCGTGGTGATCGGCGTCGGCGGGTACAGCTCGGGACCGGTGGTCGCGCTTGCATGGATGCGCGGCATTCCAACGCTGCTCATGGAGCAGAACGCCATGCCCGGGCTGACCAATCGGTTATTGGCGAGGGTGGTGAGCGCAGCGGCCGTGACCTACGAGGCGAGCCGCGCGTTTTTCGGCAGCAAAGCGTTCACGGCGGGCAATCCGGTACGGCCGGAGTTCTTTCACGGGGAGGCGTATGGCAATCACGATTCGCCGCCAGGGGCGGCTCGGGTTCTAGTCTTTGGCGGCTCTCAGGGCGCGCACGCGATCAACGTGGCCATGGTGGAGGCAGCGCCGCGGCTGGCTGCCGCCTCACCTCGTGTGGCAATCACGCACCAGACTGGGGAGCGCGATCTGGAAATGGTCCGCGACGGGTACCGGCGCGCCGGGCTGGAAGCCCGGGTCGAGCCGTTCCTGTTCACGATGGACCGGGAGATGAAATCGGCGGATTTCGTCGTCTGCCGATCGGGCGCGACGACGTTGGCCGAGCTGACGGCGGCGAAGCGGCCGTCGATCTTGATTCCGTTTCCGGCGGCGACCGACGACCACCAGCGGAAGAACGCTGAGGCGCTGGTCGCGCACGGAGCGGCGCGCATGATCGAGCAGCGCGAGCTGAGCGGCGTGCGGCTCGCGGAGGAAGTGCTCGGGCTCGCCGCCGACGTGAGCGTTCGCGTTCGCATGAGTGAGGCGGCGGGACAGATGGCGCGGCCGGACGCGGCGCGAGTGATCGTCGACAAGATCCTCGACCTTGCGCAGGTGACAGCGCCTGCCTCGCCGAAGCCGACAGGCGAAGGCGGGTAGGCGGGGGCGATGATGCTCGGCCGGACGCGGCGAATTCATTTCGTCGGCATCGGCGGGATCGGCATGAGCGGCATCGCCGAACTGCTCGCCAACCTCGGATACGCCGTGAGCGGATCCGACGCGAAGCGATCGGAGGTCACGGCACGGTTGCAGCAGCTGTTCGGCGTCGCGGTGTTCGAAGGGCATGCCGCGGCGAACGTGGGAGACGCCGACGTCGTGGTGGTGTCGTCGGCAGTGCGGCCGGAGAACGCGGAGATCGTCGAGGCCAAGCGGCGCGGCATCCCGGTGATCCCGCGCGCGGAGATGCTGGCCGAGCTGATGCGGCTCCGCTTCTCGATCGCGGTCGCCGGCTCGCACGGCAAGACGACCACGACGTCGATGATCGCCCTCGTGCTCGAGCGCGCGGGACTCGATCCGACGGCGGTGATCGGTGGACGGCTCAGCGCCTTCGGCAGCAATGCGCGGCTCGGCGGCGGTGAGTATTTGGTGGCGGAAGCGGACGAAAGCGATCGCTCGTTCCTGATGTTGTGGCCATCGATCGCGGTGATGACCAACATCGACCACGAGCACATGGAGAGCTACGGATCCTTGGCAGACCTGCAGCAGGCGTTTCTCGATTTCGCGAACAAGGTGCCGTTCTATGGCGCCGCGATCGCGTGCGTCGACGATGCGAATCTGCGGGCGATCCTGCCGTCGGTGAGGCGACACCTGGTGACCTACGGTCTCGAGAACCCGGATGCGCACGTGCGCGGCGATCAGATCGAGCTCGGCTCGTTCGGAGGCCGCTGCGCGGTACACCGGCGTACGGCCGATGGCGTCGAGCACCTCGGGCAGGTCGAGCTGGCGGTGCCGGGCCGGCACAATCTGCAAAACGCGCTCGCCGCGGTGGCGGTCGGCGAGCGAATCGGGCTGCCGTTCGCACGCGTCGCCGAGGCGCTTGCCGGGTTCCACGGCGCCGAGCGCCGTTTCGAGCGCTACGGGGAAGCAGGCGGCGTGCTCGTCGTCGACGACTACGGTCACCATCCGACCGAGATTCGCGCGGTGATGGCTGCGGCGCGCGCGACGCTCGGCCGGCGGCTCATCGTCGCATTTCAGCCGCATCGCTACTCGCGAACGGCGCAACTGCTCGACGCGTTCGGTCCGGCGCTCGCCGAGGCCGACGAGATCCTGCTGACCGACATCTATGCAGCGGGCGAAGACCCCATCGCTGGAATCACGATCGAGCGACTGGCCGACTCGATTCGAAGCGGGTCGGGACGCCCGGTGCATGTCGTCAAGGCGCTTGGCGACGTCGTGCCGGCGCTGGTCGATATGGCGCGGCGCGGTGATGTGGTCATCACGCTCGGTGCCGGATCCATTGGCACGTTGCCGCGACAGCTCGTGAACGCACTCGAACAGCGAGGAGGCGCGCGCTAATGCCGGTGTCCGCACCTGCCGATCGTCGATTCCGGCGGGCCCACGTGCCGCCGGCGCGCAAGCGACCGTGGCGGCTCTCGTGGCTTCTGCTGGCGCGCGTTGGCGCGCTGAGTGTCGTCGTGGCGTTCATCGTGTATGTCGCTGTCAGCGGGCTGCTGTCTGCCGATGCGCTGCGCGTGTCGCGCATCACCGTGCAAGGCAACGAGCGCATGTCGAAGGGCGAGGTGCTCGCGATTCTCGACGGTCTTCGCGGCCGCAGCATGGTGACGGCCGACCTCGAGTCGTGGCGCCAGAAGCTGCTGAACTCGCCATGGGTTGCCGACGCCGCGCTGCGACGCGTGCTGCCAGGCACATTGACGGTGGCGATCTCAGAACGCAAACCAATGGGCATCGGACGCATTCGCGAGACGCTCTATCTCGTCGACCAACAGGGCGCGATCATCGACGAATACGGACCGAACTATGCCGAGCTCGACCTGCCGATCATTGACGGCCTGGCCGCCGCGCCCTCGTCTGGCGGCACCCTGGTGGACGAGAGCCGCGCCACGCTGGCCGCTCGCGTGATGTCAGACCTGCATCAGCGACCGGATCTCGCGGGACGGATCTCGCAGATCGACGTCAGCGATCCGCGCGACGCGGTGGTCATCCTCAAAGGCGACACCGCGCTCGTACGCGTCGGCGAGGATCGATTCGCCGATCGCATTCAGTCGTACGTCGATCTCCGCCCGGCACTGCGCGACCGCGTGCCGAGCATCGACTACGTCGACCTCAGGTTCGATGAGCGCGTCTACGTGAGGCCGCTGGGCGAGAAGTCGAAATCATCGCGCGGCAAGGCGACCAGAACCGGTGGCTAGGAAGAGGGTGAGGAAACCAGGTGGCGCGTAAAGAGCGGTACATCGTCGGGCTCGACGTCGGCACGTCGACGGTCGCGTGCGTCGTCTGCGAAGACATGGACGATGGCAGCCTGCACGTCGTCGGTATCGGCGTCGCCGAATCGCGCGGGATCAAGCGCGGTGTGGTGGTCAATCTCGAAGCGGCGGTCGAATCGATCAAGAAGGCGATCGAGGACGCCGAGCTCATGGCGGGCATCGAGATCGGCACCGTGCATCTCGGGCTCTCGGGTCCGCACATCAAGGGCTTCAACAGCCGCGGCGTGATCGCCGTGGCCGGCAAGAACCGCGAGATCACGCGCGACGATGTGCGCCGCGCGATCGATGCGGCGAAAGGCGTGGCACTGCCCACCGGCCGCGAGATCCTGCACGTGCTCCCGCAGGACTTCGTCGTCGACGAGCAGGACGGCATCGGCGCGCCGATCGGCATGACTGGCGCGCGGCTCGAGGTCAACGTCCACGTGGTGACGGGCGCGGTGACGTCGACGCAAAACATCATCGCGTGCGTCAACAAAGCCGGCGTCGACGTTGCCGACACCGTGATCGATCAATTGGCCGCGTCCGAAGCCGTGCTCTCGCAGGACGAGAAAGAGCTTGGCGTGGCGCTGGTCGACATCGGCGGCGGCACCACCGATCTCGCGATCTACGAGCGCGGCAATCTCTGGCACACCGCGGTGGTGGCGGTCGGCGGCGATCACTTCACCAGCGATATCGCGGTCGGACTGCGCACGCCGCTGCCCGAGGCGGAGAAGATCAAGCGGAAGAACGGCTGCGCGCTGTCGTCGATGGTCGATGAAGACGAGACCATCGAAGTGGCCAGCGTCGGCGGACGCAAGCCGCGACTGATGGCGCGTCGCATTCTGTCGGAGATTCTCCAGCCGCGCGCCGAAGAGATCTTCCATCTGATCTGGGACGAGATCAGGCGCGCCGGCTACGAGAAGTCGCTCAACTCGGGCATCGTGCTCACCGGCGGCGGCGCCATCCTCGAAGGCATGCCGGAGATCGCGGAGCAGATCTTCGATCTGCCGATCCGCCGCGGCATGCCCGCTGACGTCGGCGGGCTTTCGGATCACATCAGCAGCCCGGTGTTTGCCACGCCGGTCGGCATCGGTTTGTACGTGCACCGCAATCGCGTCGTCGAGCCGTCGCG
>Ga0075434_100006122_pt1 | contig 11017 bp, 6 predicted proteins | sample RhiMethybrSRZTD3_FD_75298 | JGI IMG/M metagenome (GOLD analysis project Ga0075434, IMG submission 75298) | Populus rhizosphere microbial communities from Tennessee, USA - Rhizosphere MetaG P. TD hybrid SRZTD3 | ecosystem: Host-associated > Plants > Roots > Rhizosphere > Soil | place: USA...
GGCACCGACAGCTACTGGGCCCGGCAGCAGGCCCAGGAGCGCATCACCCAGGCCGACCTGCCGGCCGACGCCAAGCCGGCGCTCGGACCGCTCTCGAGCGTGATCGGCGAGGTCTTCCGCTACACGCTGGAATCGCGCACGGTGCCGCTCGTCGAGCTGAAGGCCATCCAGAGCTGGGTCCTGGAGCGCGAGTTCAGGAAGATCCCCGGCGTCGCCGACGTCGTGTCGTGGGGCGGCGGCACCAAGCAGTATCAGGTCAACGTCGACCCGTCGCGCCTGCGCGGCTACAACCTCACCCTCAAGCAGGTGTTCGACGCGGTCGCCAACAACAACTCGAACGCGGGCGGCAGCTACATCCCGCAGGGCCAGTACGCATTGACCGTGCGCGGTATCGGACTCTTCCGCGGCCCGCGCGACATCGAGAACGTCGTGATCGCCGCGCAGAAAGGAACGCCCGTGCGCGTGCGCGACATCGGCCAGGTGGGCATCGGCCACGCGATCCGGCTCGGCGTCCTGGGGCGCGACCACGCGGACGATCTGGTGCAGGGCATCGTCCTCATGCGGAAAGGCGAGAATCCCGGCCGCGTCCTCGACGGGCTGAAGGCCGCGCTGCCCACGATCCAGAAGCTCCTGCCCGCGGAGGTCGAGCTGCGCCCGTACTACAGCCGCGACGTCCTCGTGAGGCGGACGGTGACCACGGTCCTGCGCAACCTGATCGAGGGCGCCGCGCTCGTGATGGTGCTCCTCTCGCTCTTCCTCTACAACGTGCGGGCCGCGCTCATCGTGGCGCTGACGATCCCGCTGTCACTGCTGTTCGCGTTCGTCTTCATGGATCTGCGTGGGGTGCCCTCGAACCTGCTCTCGCTCGGCGCGATCGACTTCGGCATCATCGTGGACGGCGCGGTGATCATGGCCGAGAACATTTTGCGCCGGCTGAGCGAGCGCCAGCCCACCGGCCCCGAGGTCGTTCGCGAGGTGCAGGACGCCGCGGTCGAGGTCGCGCGTCCGCTGACCTTCGCGGTTCTCATCATCATGACGGTCTACGTGCCGATCCTCACGTTCCAGCGCATCGAGGGCAAGCTCTTCCGCCCGATGGCGCTGACGATCTCGCTGGCCGTCATCGGCTCGCTGCTGCTCACGCTCACAGTCATTCCGGTGCTGTCGAGCCTCGCCTTCCGGCGCCCGCCGTCGGAGCGCGAGAGTCCGCTGCTGCGCCTGCTGCGCCGGCCGTATCAGGTGGCCCTCGGCTGGTGCCTGCGGCGGCCGCTGATCCCGGTGCTGTGCGCCGGCGGGGCCCTGGTGGTCGCCCTCTTCGTGTTCACCGTGCTGGGCAAAGAGTTCCTGCCCGAGCTGGACGAGGGCGACCTGTGGGTCCGCGCGCAGTTCCCGACGGGCATCTCGGTGGAAGGCGTGCGTCCCTACACCCGCGAGATCCGCGAGCGGCTGCTGAAGTTCCCGGAGGTCCGCGTGGTGGTGTCCCAGCTCGGCGCGCCCGACGACGGCACCGATCCCGAGGGTCCCGACAACGTCGAGTTCTACGTGGGCCTCAAGCCGAAGGAGGAGTGGGCCAACCCGGACAAGGAGGCGCTGATCGACTCGATGCGGAACGCGCTGGCCGATATGCCGGGGTTCACCACGAACTTCTCGCAGCCGATCAAGGACAACGTGGACGAGGCGCTGGCCGGCGTGAAGGGCGAGCTGGCGATCAAGCTCTACGGACCCGATATCTTCGTGATGGACGCCAAGGCGCGCGAGCTCGTCACGGTGCTCCGCGACGTGCCCGGCGTGACCGATCTCGACTGGGACCATCTGGCCGGCCTACCCCAGCTGCAGATCGTCGTCGATCGCGACGCGGCCGCGCGCTACGGCATCAACATCCAGGACATCCAGGACGTGATCGAGACGGCGACCAAGGGCCGGACCGTGACGCAGCTCTACGAGGGCGAGCGGCGGTTCGACGTCACGGTGCGGCTGGCCCAGGCCGGCGACCCGGTCGCGGCGCTCCGCACCCTCACCATCAGCGCGCCCAGCGGCGAGCGAATTCCCGTCACGCAGCTCGCGGAGTTCGTGAAGACGGACGGCGTTGCCGAGATCCTTCGCGAAGGCAACGTCCGGCGACTGGCCGTCAAGTGGAGCGTGCGCGATCGCGACATGGGCAGCCTGGTAGCCGAGGCGATGCAGAAGGTCAACGCGAAGGTGCGCCTGCCCGAAGGGTACCGGATGGTGTGGAGCGGGCGGTTCGAGGACCAGCAGCGGGCGCTGGCCCGGCTCTACATCATCGTGCCGCTGGTGCTGTTCATCATCTTCGTGCTGCTGTTCGGCGCGTTCCAGTCGGTTGGCGACACCCTCCTGATCATGCTGAACCTGCCCTTCGCGCTGATCGGCGGCACCCTCGCGCTCTACGCCTGGCGCACCAACTTCAACATCTCGGCGGCGGTCGGCTACATCGCGGTCTTCGGCGTGAGCGTGCTGAATGGCGTGGTGCTGCTGTCGTCGATCCGGCACGCGCGCCAGGAGGGTCTGGCGCCGCGCGAGGCCATCGTCCGTGGCTGTGAGATCCGGTTCCGGCCAATCGTCGCCTCCGCGGTCGTGGCGGTGATCGGCTTCCTGCCAGCAGCGCTCTCGCAGGGGATCGGTGCCGAAATCCAACGCCCGCTCGCGCGCGTGGTCATCGGCGGGCTCATCTCGTCCACGGTGCTCACCCTGATGGTGCTTCCCGCGATCTGCGCGCTCAGCACCCTTCCAGTGCGCTGGCGTTGGCGACGATGATCTTCGTCCCGTCGGCCTTCTCGCAGAACACCGTCGCGTCGGCACGCGTCTGCCCGCCCTCGGCGCGCCGGCCGGTGATGAGCCCGCGCGTGGTGAACGGCTCGTTCGGCCACAGCACGTTCGTGAACTTCACGTCGAGCCGGCCGCCCAGGTAGAAGCCGCGGCCGAAGTGGCGGGTCAGGAGCTCGGTGACGCAGGAGATCGTCATCCGGCCCCCGATGACCGTGTCGCCGAAGCCGAGCTCTTTCGATGCGGTCTTGTCGTTGTGATAGTTCCGGCTGCGGTAGAAGAACTCGTCGCACATCTGGGGCGTGAAGGTCTTGTGGAGCTCGAGCGAGAGCGGCTCGCCGGTGGGCTCGCCCGCTTGCCGCGCGCCCTCCTTGCTCGCCGGATCGCGCAACGCGACCTCGCCGGTCGTCTGCTCGGCCAGGAAGCTTTGGTGATGCACGCTGCGCGCGATCAGCGTGCCGGCCTCGTCGCGCACCCACATCTCCTGCGCGACGACGTCGCGGTCGCGCCGGCGGTAGCGCTCGGCGACTCGTGCGCTGCAGCGCAGGACCTGGCCCACGCGCGTCGGCGCGTAGATCTCCCACTCCTGGCGCCGCCACAGGTTGCCGAAGAGGTTGTCGAGGTACCAGCCCTTGAACTCGCTGTCCGCCTGCTGGAAGACGATCACCGGCGCCACCGGGCCGCCGAAGGGCGACGTCGCCGTGTACCACGGGTTCGGGGCGTCGAGGCCTTTGACGTAATGTTGAACCATCTCGTCGGTGACCGTGAGCTCGAGCGTGCCGAGATCCTTGCCCGCGAACACCTCGGTCGTCGTCATCAGCGCGATCCTCCTGGTCCTGCTCCTGCCAGGCGTTCAATTCGGTGGCGCCTAGTTCTAGTAAACGATCGTGCGCAGCATGATGCGGCGTTCGTCCGGGCGGTAATCGCCGGCGCCGCGATGCATCGTCGCGAGCTCGTCCCACATCAGCACGTCGCCGACCCGCCACTGGTGATAGTAGACGAACTGCTCCTGGGTCGAATGCCGCGCGAGCTCCCCGATGAGCGCCCAGGCTTCCTCGCGCGGCATGCCCTGGAAGCCGTGCGTGTGCAGCGGGTTGACGAAGAGAATCGGCCGCCCGGTCACCGGATGGGTGACGACGGCCGGCCGCGCCTTCTCCGGATACTCCTTGTCGAGCCGCTGCTCGGGGTCGCCCTCGTAGAGCCGGACCCCGGCGGGGCCGTCGTGGCGGCCGTGCAACCCGACCATGTCCGCCAGCCGCCGCTTCATCTCGCCGGACAGCGCGTCGTAGGCGGCGCGCATGTCGGCGAACATCGTTCCGCCCTTGGCGGACGGCACTTCCTTGGCGTGCAGGATCGCCAGCCGCGGCGGTGCATCCTCGTACGGCGAGTCCGTGTGCCAATCGGTGGCTCGCTTGACGCCGAACCAGTCGATGTTGCCGTTCTTGTCGACGTTGGTGAGCCACGACACCTCGGGATACTCGACGTGGCGATAATCGACCAGCGAGTGAAGCTTGGGCTTGCCGAAGCAGCGCCCGAACGCCGCGAGCTCGCCCGGTCCCAGATTTTGCTCGGGGAACACCAGGACGGGATGGCGGGCGAAGGCCTGCTCGATCCAGTCGAGGGTTCCCGCATCGAGCGGCCGCGCGAGATCGATGCCCAGCGCCTCGGCGGCCAGCGCGCCCCCCATCGGATGAAGCCTCGGATTGTCGGTCATCATCTGCGCCTCCCGCGGTTCGATCGTCTTCGCCGGTCGGGCTCGAGCGTTCGACGAGAGCTTAGCACCTGTGGGCTCGCGCTAGAATGGGGCTCCCATGGCCAACCTCGAGGAGATCATCGCGGCGGCGGCCAAGGTGTTTCAGACCAAGGGCTATCACGCCGCCACCGTCCAGGACATCGCCGACGCGGTCGGCATCCTGAAGGGCAGCCTCTACCATCACGTCAAGAGCAAGGAAGACCTGCTCTACCTGATCGTCAAGGAGCCGATCGCCGGCATGTACCAGCGGATGAGCGAGATCGTCGCCAGCGAGCTGCCGGCCGGCGAGAAGCTCCGGCGCGCGATCCTGGCGCACCTCGAGGCGTTCGACCGGCACTACCCTCACCTGTTCGTCTACCTGCACGAGCGCGAGGAGATGAAGCGGCGGTTCCGCGAGCAGTTCAAGCTCTCGCCCAAGCACTACGAGCGCGGCTGGCAGCAGATCCTGCGTGAAGGCGTGAAGTCCGGTGAGTTTCGCGCGGATCTCGACGTGCCGGTCGTCTCGTACGGGCTGCTCGGGATGCTGAACTGGCTCTACAAGTGGTACGACCCGCGCGGACGCCTCGGCGTGCGCGAAGTGGCCGGCCAGCTCTCGGCCCTCGCGCTCGCCGGCCTCGCCGCGCCGGCACCGAGAGCACGGGCCCTTCGAGCGCGGCGACACTGACGGCGCGCGTCTAGCTCCCGGTGATGAGCGTCGAGAGCAGACCTTGCGACACCGGCTTCACCAGGTGCGCGTCGAATCCCGCCTCCGTCGAGCGCCGCCGGTCCTCGGCCTGTCCGTAGCCGGTCACCGCGATGAGCACGGCGGACTTGCCGGCCGCGCTCGCGCGGACCGCTCGCGCGACCTCGTAGCCATCCAGCCCCGGAAGTCCCAGATCGATCAGCAGCACTTCGGGCTGGTGCTCGAGCGCCAGCGCCACGCCCTGATGACCGTCGGCCGCCGCGAGCACGCGGTGCCCGAGCGACTCCAGCAGCAGCCGTAGCGACTCGCGCGCGTCGTCGCCGTCCTCGACGACGAGGATGGTGCGGGCGCGGTTGGCGGTGGGCACGCTCGGCGCCGGTGGTGGTGCATTCGTCGCGGCGACCGGAAGCCGGACCGTGAATTGGGCGCCGCGGCCCTGGCCCTCACTGGCGGCGGTGATCGTGCCGCCGTGCATCTCCACCAGCCGCCGGCTGAGCGCGAGCCCGATGCCGAGCCCGCCGACGGACCGATCGAGCGACTGCTCGGCCTGGGCGAACAGCTCGAAGACCCGCGGCAGCATCGCGGGCTCGATGCCGACCCCGCTATCGGTCACGCGGATCACGCCCTCCGGCCCTTCGCGCCTGACGTCGACGTCCACGGAACCGCCGCTCGGCGTGAACTTCACCGCGTTGTCGATCAGGTTCGTGACGATCTGCGCCATGCGGGTCGGGTCCGCATTCACGATCACCGACTCGGCGCGAAATGCGATGCGGCGGCCGCGGGCTCGACCGCTTTGCCGGAGCGAGCGCACGCAGCTGCCGGCGACGCCCCCCAGGTCGACCGGTTGGCGGGTCAGAACGATCTTCCCGGCGGTCGCCCGCGCCACGTCCAGGAGATCGTCGACCAGGCGTGTGAGGTGATGGGTTTGGCGATGGATGATCTCGCGAAGCCGCGACGCGCGCTCCTCGCCGATGCCGCGATGATCCAGCGCGGCCGCGGCGTTGACGATCGCGCCCAGCGGATTGCGCAGCTCGTGAGACAGCGTGGCCAGAAACTCGTCCTTGGCCCGGTTGGCCTCGGCCGTCTCGCGATAGAGCTGGGCGTTCTCGAGGAAGATGCCGGCAAGGTCGCTGATCCCCTGGACCAGGCTGACCTCCCACTCGGTCATCGAGCGCCGCGCCGTCCACCAGATCACGAAGAACCCGCCGACCGCCCGATCCGTGACGCGGATCGGCACGAACAGGTCGGACTGATGCGGGAACTGCCGGAGCAGCTCGGGATCGACGCGCGGGTCGCCCGGCATGTCGTCGGTCCACACCGCGCGCCGGCGGATCCACGCCTCCTCGATCGCCGTGTGGCCCTTGATCGGGATCGGGATGCGGCGGAACGCGTCGAGCATCTCGCGGGGCACGCGATAGCCGGCCGTCGGCCACAGCTTCTCGCGCATCACGTCGGCCAGATAGGCGCCGACCATGTCCGCGCCGAGCGCCAGCGCGATCTCGCGCGCCACGCGCCGCATCGTCTCGGTCGGGTCGCGCGTCGAGCTCAACGCCCGGCTCACGGCGAGCAGAGTCTCCGTCTCGCGCAGGCGCAGCTGCTCGCGCCGCATGAGCTCCGCCCGCTCCGCCTCGGCTAGCTTGCGGCCGGCGATATCGCGCAGGATCGCGAGGTGGCGGCCGGCGACGAACCGCGCCGTGGCGCTGTACTCGACGTGGCGCAGCTGGCCGTCGGGGCGAATCACGCGGAGCTCTCCGGCCTGCTCGCCCGAGCGGAGAAAGGTCTGCCACGCCGTGTCGAGATCGCCGCCGGGCTCGAGGAAGTCGTCGAAGCGACGGCCGACCAGATCGTGTGCGGAGACGCCGAGCAGTCGGCAGGCCGCGGGATTGACGTCGACGAACGTCCGCGCATCGTCGACAACGATGACGGCGTCACGGGCGGCCGCGAGGAGTGCGTCGGACTGTTGCTGGCTCGACACCCAGACTAGAGCTACCGCCGCTCGGCACCTACAGTCAAGATTCCTGGCGGCGCCTACGGCCGGGCCGCGAGCGGCCCGCGCAGGACGCGCCCGGGATGCGCCCCGGTGTGTTCGCCGTCGCGCAGTACGACCAGCCCGTTGACGATCGAGGCATCGAAGCCGGTCGCCTTCTGGCGCAGGCGCCGGGCGCCGGCGGGCAGGTCGTTCACGACCTCCGGCATGTCGGGCGCCACGCGGTCGGGATCGAAGACGATCACGTCGGCGGCCAGCCCCTCACGCAGGAGCCCGCGCTCGTGCAGACCCCACGCGGAGGCCGGCTCGAACGAGAGCATCCGCACACCCTCCTCGAGCGTGAGCGCCTGCCGGCGCCGCACCCAGTAGGCGAGCACCTGGGTCTGCAGCGACGAATCCATGATCTGCGAGACGTGCGCGCCGGAATCCGAGAACGTCACCACCGAGTGCTTGTGCTTCATCATCTCGAGCACGTCGTCGAAGTTCTCGTTGAAGAGCGGCTGGACGAAGAACGCCTGCAGGTCGCGCTCGAGCGCGACCAAGATGAGCGCCTCGACCGGATCAATGCCGCGCTCGCGCGCGATCGCGGCGAGGGACCGGTGTGGCCCGCACGGATCCTCCATGAGCATCATCCAGTCGTAGTCGGGCTTGCGCGCGTCGGCCCCGACGGCGCGGCCCCACTCGGCCTCGGCCGCCGCCTTCACCAATCGGCGGCGTACGTCGGCGTCGCGCAGGAGCGTGCGCTGTTCGTCGAGCGTACGCTGGCGCAGCTCGCGCCACTCGGGCAGACGATCGAAGGGCAGCCGCGTCTCGAACGAGAACACGACCGAGAGGGCGCGGCTGTGCACCTGGGCGAACATGCGCCCGCCGGCGCGGGCGGTCTCTTCCAGCATGGCGAAGTACGCGCGCCAGGCGTCCGGCATGAAGCGCGAGCTGAACATGCCCCACGTGACCGGCACGCCGGTCTCCACCGCGAGGTCGCGCAGCCGATCGAGGTAGTCGCGGCGGCGGTCGAGGTCGCGGCCGGTGTCCTCGCCGGCGATCTCGAAGATGCCGGCGCCGAGGTCGCTCATCACCTGCACGAGCTCGCGCACCTCGCTCCACTCGGCGACGCGGCTGGCCACGGGCCGGCGGTCGGCCGTCTCGTGGTTGCGCGTACGCGAGGTCGTGAATCCCATCGCCCCGGCGGCCAGCGCGTCGGCCAGCTCGCGCTTCATCACCGCCAGGTCCGCGGCGGTGGCCGGCTCGGTGAACGCGCGCTCGCCCATGGCGTAGGTGCGCAGGGCCGAGTGGCCGACGTAGCCCGCGTAGTTGATGCCCTTCGGCCAGCGGGCGACGGCGTCGAGGTACTGGGCGTAGGTCTCCCAGGTCCATTCGATGCCGGCCTGCATCGCCTCGGCGGGAATGTCCTCGGCGCGCTCCAGGTTGCGCACGACCAGGTGCTTCTCGTCGGGCCGGCAGGGCGCCAGGGTGAAGCCACAGTTGCCCATGACCACGCTGGTCACGCCGTGCCAGCACGAGCACGTGCCGAGCGGATCCCACGCCACCTGCGCGTCCATGTGGGTGTGGCCGTCGATGAAGCCGGGCGCGACGATCCGATGGCGCGCGTCGACCTCTTCGCGCCCGCGCGCGTGAATGGTGCCGATGCGCGCGATGCGATCGCCGCGGATGCCGACGTCGGCGCGGTAGCGCGGGAGCCCGGAGCCGTCCACCACGGTGCCGCCGCGGATCACGAGGTCGTACGTCATCTCAATCTCCCGGTCATGGGATCGATGGCCGTCTACGCGGGCACGAAGACACCCGGTGTCGCCGACGACGCGCCGGCGCCGGTGGGCGTCTCGACCCGGGTGAACGCGGGGTCGCGCTGCAGCGCGGGCATCACGCGCTCGGCGAAGAGCCGCATGTTGAGCTCGGCCTGCTCGTGGGGCATGGCGCCGTAGCCGAACTCGGTCGCGAGGTGATCGACACCGGTCAGCCGGCGCAGCTCGGCGATCTGCTGCAGGCACTCGTCGGGCGTGCCCACGATCTGGATCTTCACGTAGAACTCGGCCGCCTTCTCGCGGTAGTCGGCGTCCTTCATCTTCGAGTACGTCTTGGCCATCTTGCCGTAGAACTCGTAGCCCTTCACCGACGCGAGATGCCCGTCCGAGAAGTGGTAGTGCGCGTCGATCGAGTCGAACTTGCGGCTCAGATAGGTCACCGCGCGCTCGTGCGCTTCCGCGCGGCTCTCGGCCACCGAGATGTTGGTGAGGATGATCGGCGGCCGCGGCGCGTGGCCGACGCTCTGCGCGATGTCGCGATAGCGCTGGATGTCCGCGGCCGCCACCGGCCACTCGTTCTGCATCACCATCAACACGCCGAAGCCGAGCTTGGCCATGATCTCGGCCGACTCCGGGCTCACCGACGAGGCGTAGAAGCGCCGCTCGGGATGCGAGATCGGCCGCGGCCGGATCGACGTGGCGGGGATCTTGTAGAACTGGCCGTCCCAGTCGAAGACGTCGTGGGTCAGCGCCTTGACCACGATCTGCGCCGCTTCCACGAAGCGCGGGCGTGCCTCCTCCATGGGAATGCGAAAGCCCGCGTACTCGGCGCTGGCGGCGCCGCGGCCGAAGCCGAAGAGGCAGCGGCCGCCCGAGATGACATCGAGCAGCGCGATCTCCTCGGCCACGCGCACCGGATCGTGCCAGGGCAGCACGATGACGGCGGTGCCGAGCATGATGCGCTTCGTACGCCCGGCGTAGTAGCTGAGCAGCTGGGTGGGCGAGGGCGACATGGCGTAGCCGGTGAAGTGATGCTCGAGCGCGAAGAGCGAGTCGAAGCCGAGCGGCTCGGCGAGGTCACCGAGTGCCATGTGCTCGGCGAACACGGCGGCGTCCGACAGCCCCGGCTTCTGGAGCATGTTGAGCGCGATGCCGACTTTCATGCGACGCCTCCTCTCGTGCGCGCGCCGTCCATCTATCGAGTCGGCGCGGTCTCGAGCCCGTAGAGCTCGGCCACGTTGTCGTGGAGCACGAGGTCGCGCTCCTCCGGGGTCAGGTGCGCGGCCTGCTGGGCCAGCACCGCCTGCGAGTTGGGCCACGTCGAATCGCTGTGCGGAAAGTCGTTGGCCCACATGAGCCGGCGGACGTTGCAGAGGTCCTTCACCTGGAAGGCCACCCAGTCGTCCTGGAACGTGGTGTACACGTGCTCGCGGAAGTACTCGCTCGGCATCCGCGTGATCCGGCTGCCGGTGAGCCAGTAACGGTGGCGCTCGAAGGCGTGGTCCATGCGGTACATGAAGTGCGGCACCCAGCCCGCGTCGGCCTCGACGCAGACCAGCTTGAGCTTCGGGTGGCGCTCGAAGACGCCGCCGAAGATGAACAGCCCGATGATGTCCTGGCAGCCGCGGATGATCGACATGAACGCGTTGAGCTTGGGCCCGCGCGTCTTGAACGTGTCGCTCGCGCTGGTGAGGATGTGGAACGACAGCGGCAGCTTCAGATCGACGGCGGCCTCCCAGAACGGGTCGTACATCGGATCGTCGTAGTCGGCCAGCGCCGGGTTGCCCGGCATCATCACGCCGCGCAGCCCGAGCGCCTTGATTCGCTCGAGGTCGCGGATGCCTTCCTCGACCGAGCGCATCGCGGTCTGCCCGACGCCGAGCAGGCGCGTCGGATGCGCCGAGGCGTACTCGCCGATCCACTGGTTGTAGGCCGCGAAGCACGCGTGCTTGAAGTCGAAGTCCGGATGGTTGCACAGCATCATGCCGACGGTCGGGTACAGGATCTCCGCGGCGACGCCGTCGCGATCCTGATCGGCCAGGCGCGCGTGCGGATCC
>Ga0075434_100006123_pt1 | contig 11017 bp, 16 predicted proteins | sample RhiMethybrSRZTD3_FD_75298 | JGI IMG/M metagenome (GOLD analysis project Ga0075434, IMG submission 75298) | Populus rhizosphere microbial communities from Tennessee, USA - Rhizosphere MetaG P. TD hybrid SRZTD3 | ecosystem: Host-associated > Plants > Roots > Rhizosphere > Soil | place: USA...
GATATGGTGACCGGCCGAATGCGCCTTCGCGGTCTGCGCGACCATCTGCTCGCCAGGCTGCGTGGTCAAGTGCCGGGACTCGTGCTGCACGGGCATCCCACTGAACGGCTGCCGAATACGCTCTTTGTCAGTTTTCCCGGCGTCGCGGGTGGGCGGCTGCTGGAATCAGTGCCGGAAATCGCTGCTTCAACCGGCTCGGCGTGTCATGCCGGCTCTACGGTGGCGAGCAATGCGCTCATCGCCATCGGCATGTCCGCGAGCGAGGCAATCGGCCCGGTCCGGCTGTCCTTGGGCCGCGCGACGACGGTGGAGGAAAGCGAGCGCGCCGCCGATCTCCTCGCTGCCGCATGGCGCCGACTGACTGCGCGCACCAGCTCGGACAGCGCTGTAAATCGGTAGCGCCGGCGCTCAGCCGAGGGACCGCTTCACGTCTGATAATCTGCGGCGTGCAACGCAGATTGGCCGTACTCATCGTCGCCGTCGCCTGCTGCGCGGGATGCGTGGTTTCGCCGTGGAGCGCCGAATGGCGCCAGAAGAGCGACGCGCTCCTTGCCGCGCAGGAAAGCGCGGCCGAGCAGGCGAAAGCCGCGGGCGGGAAGAAGGTCATCCTCGCCGCATTCGCCCTGCATTCCGAGTCCACTGCCTTTCAGGGAGACATCGTTCTTGCGCGGAACGCGCTGCGCTCGATCAACGCGCAACTGCCGGCCTTCATGCTGAGCAACCAGCTCGAGCATTTCTCGATCGAGTACCCCTTCGCGACGAAGCGGAACGTGAAGGGCGTGCTGGCGAGCGTCGCCAGGCGGGCCGACAAGGACAGCGTCGTTGTCCTGCTGTTCACGAGCCACGGCTCTCCCTTCGAGCTCGCGATCAAGACCGGCTACGGGGAGTACAAGGAGAGCCTGGCGGCCACGGAGCTGCAGGACTACCTGGAGGCCCTCAAGCCCGTGCCGACGATCATCGTCATTTCCGCCTGCTATTCCGGCTCGTTCGTGCCCGCGCTTTCCGCCGAGAACCGCATCATCATGACGTCGGCCGCGAGGGACCGGAGCTCCTTCGGCTGCAGTCCCGAGTCGGACGGCACCTACTTCGTCCAGGCATTGTTTCCGAAGGACCTCGACCCCTCCGCGTCGCTGTGGACGATGTTTTCGCGGGCGCGCGCGCAGGTGGCGGAACGCGAGAAAAGCAAGAAGCTGAAGCCCTCGCAGCCGCAGCTCTTCATCGGCAAGGGAATGGAGCGGTCCTTGTCCATTCCTCTACGGGAGCTGCTGGCAAGAGAGTAGGGCTACTTGCCCAGATAGGCGACGGTCTCGATCTCGACCAGCGTTTCCGGGCCGGCGAGGGAGCGCACCTCCACCAGCGTCGAGGCGGGAAAGTCGCCGCTGAAGAATTCGCGGCGCGCCCGCCAGACCTCGGTGTTGTTTTTGATGTTGACCATGAAGATGGTCATTTTCACGATGTCGTCCATGCTGCCGCCGGCCGCTTCGCAGATCCGCCGGATGCGCGAGAAGATCTGCCGCGTCTGCTCGTACTCGTTGGCGCCGACGAGGGTGCGGCCGCCCTCGAACGGGCGCGCCACCTGGCCGGCGATGAACAGGAAGTCGCCGGCGCGGATGCAGTTGGACCACAGGCCCGGCTCGGCTTCGGCGACGTTCGGGATTACGACCCTGGTTCTCGGCATCGCGGCGTCCTCGCGGCAAGTCTAGCGCGCCGCGGCGCGATACTCCCGCCAGCTACAGCTTGACGTTCGGCTGGTAGCCCTTGGCCCGCGCCGCCGAGACGCAGTCGTAGAAGAGCGGGAACGTCTCCTCGGAGGTCTTGGGCTTCGCTTCCGCGCGCTCGCTCAAGGTACGGGTACGCCACTTCCAGCCCTTCGCACTCTTCACGTAAATGATTTCGCAGATCGCCATGGCATGGTTATACCCCGTTTATCTGGCGCGACCGCCGAGAAACGCAGAATCGAGGAATCGCCACGCGCGGCGCCCTCATGCGGCGACGTCTGGCGCGGACGACTGACGCCAGAACGTTACCCGCGTCGAAAAAATCCGACAGTGATGGCGGCGCGTCTGTCGAAATGCTTCGACTGCGCGTAAGACGTTCACCACGCGCAAATCAGGCCGCGGCGATTGTCGCGACCGGACCCGTTGGCAAGAATGCCGCCTCCCAACAAGAGAGCAGGGGACCCCCTTGTTCGGCAACGCCAAGAGATGGCGCCTCACACCGGCGATGGTCGCCGATGCCCCGGCGCACCCCGGCCTCTACGCGCTGTGGCAGGACGACCGGCTGCTGCGCCTGGGCTGCGCGCGAGAGATCGCGCATCTCCTGGAGGGCGCGGGATGATGCGCATCCTGGTGGTCGACGACAACGCCGACATGCGCGAGACGCTGCGCCAGCTCCTGCTGCGCGCCGGCTATCACGCCGAGGCGGCGCGCGACGGCTACGAGGCGTTGAGCATGCACCGCCAGAGCGGCTACCACGTGCTGCTCACCGACATCTACATGCCGCACAGCGACGGCCTGGAGACGATCCAGGCGTTTCGGCGCGAGACGCCGGGGATCCTCATCATCGCCATGTCCGGCGGCGGGAACTTCGCCAAGAGCCGCCACCTCGGCGTCGCGACGGAGGCCGGCGCCGACGCGACGCTGGAAAAGCCGTTCGAGTTCGAGTCGCTGCTGGAAGTGCTGAAGCGCTAGTAGCGGAAGTTGAGGCGCAGCAGGACGATGTTCAGCCGGGCCTTGAAGTCGTTCGCGTGCACCCGGCTAATGTCGTTTCCGACGGTCTGGTCTTTCGCGGTCAGCCGCGCATAGTCGTACTCCAGCCCGAGCGACAAGCGCCGGCGGATGTCGACCTCGAAGCCCGTGCCCGCGGTCCAGCCGAGCGCTGTGGTTTCCCAGGTCGCGACGTCGCCCGAGATCGCCTGGTTGATCGCTTGCCGCTCGATGCTGGCGAACGCGAGCCCGCCGCGCGCGTAGACGAGGGCGTGCGATCCGCCGACGCCGAGCTGCAGCGCGAGCGACCCGGGGTTGAGGACCTTGGTGACGCGCTCGCTGTTCGCTGTCCCGGTGCTCGGCTGGCTGCGATCTTCGATCTTGCCGCCGTACCAGGCGAGCTCGAGGCCGGCGAGCAGCGTGCCGCCCCAGCGGTAACCGATCTGGCCGCCGACGACTCCGCCGCGCGCCTTGTGCGATACCTCCTCCGTGCTGCCGTCGAAGTCGGTGTTCCAGGTGGAACGCGCGTTGCCGCCGCCGGCGCCGAGGCCGCCGTACCAGCCGTTCCAGCCGTCGGCGTCGGCGTGCGCGGCCGCTGCGAAAGCGAGCAAGCTCAGTGCAAGCCACTTCATCGGGCGCTAGGTTAACATCCCGCGCCATTCGCTTCTTTTCCCTCTCCGTCGTGCTCCTCGTCGCGGGCTGCGCCGCTTATTCCGGCGCGGGGCTCGTGCCCGGCGTCGCGACCGAAGCGGACGTGGAGAAGGCGATGGGCCCGCCCGCCGATCGGCGCAAGCGGGGCGATGAGACGGTGCGCTTCTATTCGCGGCTGCCCGCCGGTCGCGAGATGTACGCCGCGCGCTTCGGCCCCGACGGCAAGCTGATCGCGATCGAGCAGCGCCTCAGCCGCGAATACGCCGGCCAGCTCGTGCTGCGCGAGTCCACCGAGGAAAACGTGCGCGACCTTCTCGGGCCGCCGTACCGGACGCTCGCTTTTCCCCGCCAGAAACGCTACGTGTGGCTCTATCCGGCGCACGAGGGCGCGACGCGCTTCACGCTCAACGTCGAGTTCGGCGCGGACGGCCGCCTGGTCGACGTGCAGTGGTTCGACGACGTCGACCCGGACTAGAGCGTCCGGCGCATCGCCTGGTGCAGGATGCCGGCTTCCTCGTAGACCTTGCCTTCGGCGACGAAGCCGTGCGAGCGGTAGAACTCGGCGGCCTGGAGCTGCGCCGAGAGCTTCACTTCGGCGAGACCGCGGCGCTTCGCTTCGGCGATCAGCGCCTCGAGGATCTCCGCGCCGACGCCGCGGCGCCGCCACTCCCTGACCACCGCCATCCGGCCGATCCTGCCCTCCGGCAGGAGCCGGCCGGTGCCGACCGCCTTGCCGGCCTCGTCGAACGCGATGGCGTGCAGCGATTTCTCGTCCATCTCGTCGAGCTCGATGCCCGGCGGCACGTTCTGCTCGCCGACGAAGATGGCGAAGCGGATCGGCGCGGCGATCGGCTGCGCCTTCTCCCAAGGCATGAGCTCCACCCTTACCCCCACCCCAAAATTATAGTTAGTGGTCGGTGCGGCGCCGGCGCGGGGTGGGGCCTTTCGCCTTTTCCTCCTGCGCCCGCCGGTCGTGCTCGGCGAGGATCACGTCGACCGCCTTTTCGAACACCGCCCGCGGCGGGCCGGAGCGGCCCGAGACCCAGATGGCGAGCTCGGTCGGGTGCACTCCAAGGTAGGTGGCGAGGCCCTCGCGGCCTCCGCGCAGAACCTCGCATTGCTGCAGAATGCGGGCGCACATCTCGGCCCAGCGTGGCTGTTTTTCCATCGGCACTCCTTTTTTGAAGCTTGCCATTTAGAGAGCTATCCTCGCAATATGTTCATCAGCAAAAAGAACCTGATTACCATCGCGGCGCTGTCGGTGATTGCGCTCGTGCTTGTCGCGATCATCGCGACAAACCTGATCCGCGGCCATCGCAAGACGGTCGAGGACCACCGCATCGCGACGCTGGTCGCCGACGGCACCGTGCAGCTGCGCGAGGCGCTCGGCAAGGCGCCGACCAGCTCGGCGGTGGCGAAGCTCGACGAATACCTGCAGGGCGCCCGGTCCTCGCCGAATCCGGAGATGGGCAGCGCCGCCGAGGCCTACCTGCTCGGCGCGCGCGGCATCGCGCGCCAGCGGGTCGAGAGCGAGCGCCTGGCGCGCGAGGCGGCGGTGGCGCGCAACGCGCTCGCCGGGCACATGGCGCGCGCCGAACGGCGCAACTCCACCTGGATCCGCAGCGCGGCGGAGCTGAAGCGCCGCGTCGAGGCGAGCCACGCCGAGCTCGACCGCTCGCTGAAGACGCTCGACGGGCTGCTCGGCGGCCTGCCCGACACGGAGAAGCGCCTCACGGCGCACGTCGCGCCCGCGGCGCTGCTCGACGCGGTCGAGATCGACGCCGCGCGCAAGCGGGCGCAGGAGGATTCCCAGCGCGCCACGGCCGAGCTGGAGCAGGTGCGCCGCATCGTGCCTTAGTGGCGCTCTGGCAGAAGCTGTGGCTGCTGTTCGCGGTGATCTGGGTGGTGGTCGCCGCCCTCCAGGTGGGCAGCATCCTCGCCTTCGCCGGCGATCCGGGTAAGGCCCTGCAGCCCGCCATCTACGGCGTCGCCGTGCCGGCCGTAACTTATTTCCTTCTCTGGCTCTGGCACCGCTGGCGGTCGAGAAACTGATAGCCTCCTCCTTGGGGGAGCCGTGAGCGAACTGCTCGGGACGATCGGGAAGTATCAGTTGCGCCGCCAGCTCGGCCGCGGGGCGATGGGCGTCGTCTACGAGGCGTTCGACACCGTGATCGAGCGCGCGGTGGCGTTGAAGGTGCTGCGCACCGACGTCTTCTCCGCCGAGCAGATGCCCGACGTGCGCACGCGCTTCAAGCGCGAGGCGCATTCGGCCGGCAAGCTCTCGCACCCGAACATCGTCACCATCTTCGACTACGGCGAGCACGAGGGCGCGCCGTTCATCGTCATGGACCTGATGAGCGGCCAGGAGTTGGCGAAGCGCCTCGAGGCCGGCGCGCGCCTGCCGCTCGCCGAGACGGTGAAGATCATCACCGGCCTTCTCGCCGCGCTTGCCTACGCCCACGAAAGCGGCGTGGTCCACCGCGACATCAAGCCCTCGAACCTGTTCCTGCTGCGCGACGGCACGGTGAAGGTGGTCGACTTCGGCGTGGCGCGCATCGAGTCCTCCGAGCTCACCGAGACCGGCGCGATCCTCGGCACGCCGGCGTACATGTCGCCGGAGCAGTTCCTCGGCCTGCCGGTCGACGGGCGCAGCGACCTTTTCTCCGTCGGCGTCATCCTCTACCACCTGCTTACCGGCGACCGGCCGTTCAGCGGCTCGCCGACCACCATCATGCAGAAGGTGCTGCGCCAGGAGCCGATCGATCCGACCGCGCTCAACCCGACGCTCGCGCCGGACTGGGACACGGTGATCAAGCGTGCGCTGGCGAAGAAGCCCGAGCAGCGCTTCCAGAGCGCACGGCAGTTCGCCGACGCGATCCGCTTCGTCATGGAAGGCAAGACGCTGCCGAAGATGCCGGAGTTCCGCGACAACGACGCGACGGTAAAGCTCCCCGGCGGGATGCAGGACGAAGTGCCGGCCGGCGCGGCGCGCGCTGCCGCGCCGAAATCGAAGATGTGGGTGGTGCTTGCCTTCGGCGCCGCCGCGGTCGCGGCAGCGGCCGTGGCGCTGACGCTGCATTTCACCCGGCAGCAGGCTGCGCCGGTGCCGGTGCCGGCGCCGGTGGTCGCTGTCGCGCCGAAACCTGCGCCGGTCGTGGAAGAAAAGAAAGCCGAGCCGCCGCCGCCTCCACCGGCGACACGGAAGGAAAAGCTCCGCGAGTACATCGCCGAGAAAAAAGCCTTGCGCAAGGCCGAGCGGGAGCTCTCCGAGCCGCCACCGATGGCGGTGGTCGAGCAGAAGGCGGCGCGGCCGGCACAGCCCAAGGCGCCGCCGGCACAGCCCAAGGCGCCGCCGCCACAGGCCGCGGCGCCCGCGTTCCGCGGCAAGGTGGTGTCGCTCGATCGCGGCTGGGGATTCGCCGTGGTCGAGCTGGCCGAGCGCGGCTCGGTGAAGGTCGGTGACCGGCTGACCGCGACCACCGCCGACGGCCGGCGCACGGGCATGGTAGTGCGCCGCGTCTCGGGCAGCCTCGCTTCCGCGGTGCCGGACGGAAAGCTCACCGATGACCTTATCGGCGCTTCGGTTACCCGCTAGCGCGCTCGCGCTGGTGGCGTGCTTCGCCGCCTGCGGCGGCGGGGGCGGCGCGAAGAAGTACGACGACGTTCGCGAGGGTGCGGCGGTGATCCCGCGCGACCTCGCGCTCGATTTCCTGCGGGCAATCCCCTCGCGCGCCAGCAGCTCGATCATCTCGGGCGAGCGCAACATCCCGCCGTGCGTTTTCGCGAGCAAGGGCGCCTCCTCGAACGGCGAATACAAGCGGCTGATCGGCCGCCGCGGCGCTGCGGAGATCACCGCCTATGGCGAGTGGATCCTGCACAAGATCGAGGAGCCGTCGGGGCACGATTTCCAGCCCGCCGACATCGAGAAGGCGAGCAGCTGGAACTACTACCTGCGCGCGCCTCGCAACGCGCGCACGCCGATGGGCACGCGCGACCACTGCGTCCTCGGGCCAAGCAGCGAGCCCGTGACGAAGACGCTGCAGGCGCTTGCGGCGCTCGGCGTCAACATCGCGCCCGAGTTCGCCTTCATCCTGCCGAAGCAGTAGTTACTTCGCGGTGACCGGCGTCGCCGCGGCGAGAGAGGTGATCAGCTTCTCGAGCTTCCTCGCGTCGGCGTCGAAGCGGCGGATGCCCTCGGCGAGCTTGTCGCTCGCCATCGCGTCCTCGTTCAGCAGCCAGCGGAACGCGACCTCGTCGAGCTTCACGCGCGGCATGTCGATGCTTTTCGCTTTTTCAGGCGAAAGCTTTCTTTCCACAGGACCTTCAGAGGAGGAAAGCTTTTGCAGTAAATCAGGAGCGATCGTCAGCAGGTCGCAGCCGGCGAGGGCGAGGATCTGCTCGGTCTTGCGGAAGCTCGCGCCCATCACCTGGGTCTTGTAGCCGTACTTCTTGTAATAGGAGTAGATCCGCTGCACGGAGATGACGCCCGGATCCTCTTCTATCGGGAGGTCGGCGACCTTGCGCGCCGCCTTGTGCCAGTCGTAGATGCGGCCGACGAAGGGCGAGATGAGCGTCACGCCGGCATCGGCGCAGGCCGCGGCCTGGGCGAAGGAAAAGAGCAGGGTCATGTTGCAGTGGATGCCCTCTTGCTCCAGCTTCTCGGCGGCGCGGATGCCTTCCCACGTCGTGGCGAGCTTGATCAGGACCCGCTCGCGCGACACGCCCCGCTTTTCGTACAACGAGATTAATCCCCGCGCTTTGCGCAGGGATTTTTCGGTGTCGAACGAGAGCCGCGCGTCGACCTCGGTGGAAACCCTCCCACGCACGTGCTTCAGGATTTCCTCGCCGAACAGCACGAACATCCAGTCCATCGCGAGCGCAGCGTCGCCTCTCGCTTCTCTGACAGAACTTTGCACGAGGTGCTGGTAACGTGGATCCTCGGCGGCCGTGAGAAGCAGCGAAGGATTGGTGGTGGCGTCTTGCGGCTTCCAGCGGGCGACTTGCTCGATGTCGCCCGTGTCCGCAACGACGAGCGAGTGACGGCTTAGCTCTTCGAGTTGCGACATGAGCGAATTATAAGGGCGGGGATGTCCTCCACGAAGCTGGCGCGCCTGAATTACGCGGTCCGCACCGGCGCGTTCGCGTGGTGCTTCACCACGATCGGGATCCACCTCTGGGAACGGGGCTACGGCTGGCCGGCCTGGGCGCTGCTCGCCGCGCAGTTCCTCGTCTACCCGCACCTCATGTACTGGCGAGCGGTGCGCTCGCACAAGCCGAACCGCGCCGAGCGCGACAACCTGTTCCTCGACTCGGTGTTCCTCGGCCTGTGGGCCGCGGCGCTCGGCTTCCCGCTGTGGATTTCCTACAACATCGTCGGCAGCGCGCTGCTCAACGCGGTCATCAACCGCGGCGGCGTCGGCATGCTCTGGGCGGCGCTCTCCAGCGTCGCCGGGGCGATCCTCTGGGCGCTGATCGGCGGCTTCCGCTTCGAGCCGCAGACCAGCGAGCTGGTCACCACGCTGTGCGTTCTCGGCGCGGTGATCTACGTCAGCGTGGTGGGCTACGTCGTCTACCGCCAGACGCGCTTCCTCGCCGCGGCGCGCGACGCGCTCGGCAGGAGCGAGGAGCGCTACCGCCTGATCGCCGAGAACGCCGCCGACCTGATCGCCATGGTCGACCACGAAGGCCGCTGGCTCTACACCAGCCCGTCGTACGGCCGGATGCTCGCGCCGGTCGACCTTGCGCCCGGCGTGGATGCCTTCCTGCGCGCCCACCCGGACGACGCCGAACGCGGGCGCTCCGCGGTGCACCGCGCGGCGACCACCGGCCGCTCCAAGGACCTGCCGCTGCGCCTGGTCGACAACCAGGGGCGGGTGCGGCAGTTCAAGACCCACGTGCACGCGGTGGCGGGCGGCGAAACGCCGCACCGCGTGGTGCTGGTGTCGCACGACGTCACCGACCTGCGCGAGAGCGAGGAGCGGCTGCTGCTCGCCGCGCACGCGCTCGAGGGAATGACCGAGGCGATCATGATCACCGCCGCCGACGGCACCATCGTCACCGTCAACCGGGCCTTCTGCGAGCTCACCGGCTACACCCGCGACGACGTCCTCGGCCAGCCGGAGAAGACGGTGCGCAACGCGCTGCAGCCGCCGGAGTACTACGACGAGCTCTTCGCCGCCGTGCGGCGCGACGGCCACTGGTCGGGGACGACCTGGAGCCGGCGCAAGAACGGCTCGGTTTACCGCGAGTGGCGCAGCGTCCGCGCCGTCAAGGAGAACGGCGGACCGGTCACCCACTACGTGATGCTCTTCTACGAGGTCGGCGCCGGGCAGGCGCGCCCGGACAGCGCCGCCCGCCCCGCCTGACGCGGAGCGCAGGCGCCCCGCCTAGCCGTCATCCCCGCGAAGGCGGGGACCCCGGTAGTCCTCCCGCGGGCGCTGCAGGCGGATTTCCTCCAGCTCGAGCAGGCGCGCGTCGAAGGCATTCAGCTCGCGCAGGATCGAGAGCCGCAGGAAGTCGCGGCCGCTGGTCCGGGTGTGCTGCCACTTGAGGTGGCCGTCCTTGGAGTAGAGGGCGGCGAGCAGGGAGTCGACTTCGGCGAGGATCGTCCGGCAGCTGGGGTCGTCGACGGTGTGTCGCGCGGCGTGGCAGAGGGCTTTCGCGCGGCGCAACGTTTCCTCGTCCGCCCAGCCTCCGGGGCGGAGGATCACGAGTTCGCGCAGGGCCGAGTACTGGCGGTGCGCTTCTTCTAGGTCGGGGTACACCTTCCTGACTCCGCTGCCAGCTTCCGCCTTGACCTATGACAAGGCCACCGCACTCCAGGGGATTGAAAACTAACGACTCTTTGCCCCGGAAGGGAGTAAACTCCCCGGATAACAAGATCATTTACTGTTACAGGAAAGCGAGTTGCAACCCACCGACATCCGTAAGCCCGACTACTTTCACAAGGTTGTCGATTGCCAGTGGGCCTGTCCGGCCCACACCCCGGTTCCCGAGTACATCCGGCTGATTGCAGCAGGGCGTTACGCCGACGCCTACATGGTCAACTGGAAGTCGAACGTCTTTCCCGGAATCCTGGGACGCACCTGCGACCGGCCGTGCGAGCCGGCGTGCCGACGAGGAAGAGTCGAGGAAGAGCAGCAGGCCAAGCCCGAGCCTGTCGCCATCTGCCGCCTGAAGCGCGTCGCCGCAGACTACAAAGACGGCGACGACGTCGCCAAGCGAATCTCCGCAGGGAAGAAGACCAAGAGCAACGGCAGGAAGATCGCGTGCATCGGCGCCGGCCCGGCGTCGCTGACCGTCGCCCGCGACCTCGCGCCGCTCGGCTACGACGTCACCGTCTTCGACCAGGACCCGCGCGCCGGCGGCATGATCTGGTCGCAGATCCCGCGCTTCCGCCTGCCGATGGAGGTGATCGACGAGGAAGTCAATTACATCCTCGATCTCGGGGTTTCCTTCAAGCAGCGAAAAATCACCTCGATGAAAGAGGTGATGAAGGAAGGCTACGACGCGATCTTCGTCGGCAGCGGGGCCCCAAGGGGCCGCGATCTCGACATCCCGGGCCGCAAGGAAGGCGCGAAGAACATCCACATCGGCATCGACTGGCTGTCGTCGGTGTCGTTCGGGCACACGACGAAAATCGGCAAGCGCGTCATCGTCCT
>Ga0075434_100006127_pt1 | contig 11010 bp, 10 predicted proteins | sample RhiMethybrSRZTD3_FD_75298 | JGI IMG/M metagenome (GOLD analysis project Ga0075434, IMG submission 75298) | Populus rhizosphere microbial communities from Tennessee, USA - Rhizosphere MetaG P. TD hybrid SRZTD3 | ecosystem: Host-associated > Plants > Roots > Rhizosphere > Soil | place: USA...
GCTGCTGCGCGAGATCCTCGAGGACACGGTCGAGACGGTCGCCGGCCGGGCCGCCGTCGCCTGCCGCATCTGCGTCGACGAGCAGCTCGGCGATCGCGGCATCGACCGGGCCGAGATCGAGGAGGTGCTCGGCCTGGTCGGCGAGCTGCCGGACGTGTGGGACTTCATGGTGGGCGAATGGGAGAACGACTCGCTCAGCTCCCGCTTCGCCGAGGAGGGCGCGCAGGAGGTCTACGTCCGCGGCCTGAAGGCGCTCACGAGCAAGCCGGTGGTCGGCGTGGGCCGCTTCACGTCGGCCGACACGATGGTGCGGATGGTGCGCGACGGCGTGCTCGACATGATCGGCTCGGCCCGGCCGTCCATCGCCGATCCCTTCCTGCCGAGGAAGATCGAGGAGGGGCGCTGGGACGATATCCGCGAGTGCATCGGCTGCAACATCTGCGTCACCGGCGATGCGACGGCCACGCCGATCCGCTGCACGCAGAACCCGAGCATGGGCGAGGAATGGCGACGCGGCTGGCACCCGGAGCGGATCCGGCCGAAGGAGTCCGACGCGAGCGTCCTCGTCGTCGGCGGCGGGCCGGCCGGGCTCGAGGCGGCGATGATGCTCGGACGGCGCGGATACGCGGTGGTGCTGGCCGAGGCGGGCGATGACGTCGGCGGGCGGGTGGCGCTCGAGGCGCGCCTGCCGGGCCTCGCCGCCTGGATCCGGGTCGTCGACTACCGCCGCAGCCAGCTGGCCCGGCTCTCGAACGTCGAGGTGGGCCTCGGCAGCCCGCTGGACGCGGCGGAGGCGGCCACGTACGGCTTCGACCACATCGCCGTCGCCACCGGCGCCCGCTGGCGGGTCGACGGCGTCGGCCGCTGGCACACCCGTGCGCTCGACCTCGGGCCGGGCGTGCAGGTGCTGACGCCGGACGACCTGCTGCGGGGGACGCTGCCCGACGGCGAACGCGTGCTCGTCTACGACGACGACCACTACTTCATGGGCGGGGCGCTCTGCGAGGTGCTGCGCAAGGCCGGCCTCGAGGTGACGCTGGTGACGCCCGAGTCGCTCGCCTCCGCCTGGACGGTGAACACGATGGAGCAGGGCCGCATCCAGGGCCGCCTGCTCGAGCTGGGCGTCGAGGTGGTCGTGTCGCGGGCGCTCGCCCGGGCCGGGCGCGGCAGCGCGACGACCGCCTGCGTCTTCACCGCGGCGGAGCGCGAGCATGCCTGCGACGCCGTGGTGCTCGTCACCGGCCGGCTGCCGAACGACGCGCTCGCGGGCGAGCTCGCGTCCGCCGGTGCCGGGGCGACGGTGCGGACGATCGGCGACGCGATGAGCCCGGGGACGATCGCCGCGGCCGTCTGGGACGGCCGCCGCTACGCGGAGGAGCTGGACGCCCCGCCGTCCGACGACGCCCTCCCACCCTTCCGCCGCGAAGTGGTCCAGCTGGGGACTGTCCCCGCCTGAGCGGGGACAGTCCCCGAGTGCCGGCCGCTAGAGGTTCGGGATGACGTCCGAGGCGACGAGCGCGATCGTGCGCTCCTCGAGCTCGGGATCGGGGTTGAAGATGCAGATCGAGTCGAGCCCGGCGTCGAGCCACCAGCGGATCTTGGCGACGACCTCGTCCGGCGAGCCCGTCAGCGTGAGGTCCTCCAGCCACTCGTCCGGCATCTCCGCGGCGACCACCTCCTCGCCGCCCCGCTCGATCATGGCCGTGAGCTCGTCGGAGATCCCGTAGGCATCGGTCATCGTGTTCACGCCGAACTCGGCCAGGAAGCCGCCCAGCATCGGCCGCAGCGCGTCGCGCGCGGCTGCGCCGTCGCGGTCGACGCAGGCGAGCGCGATCGTCGAATAGGACATCGCCTCCTTCGGCCGGCCGGCCCTGGCGAGGCCGCGCTCGACCCGCTCGCGGCCGAAGCGGAAGTACTCGACGCCGGCCGATGCGGCGAAGAGGGTGGTGTCGGCCAGCTCGCCCGCCAGCCGCAGGAGCATCGGCCCGCTCACGCCCATCGCGATCGGCACGTCCTCGGTGGCCGGGTGCGTGATCGCGATCTCGTCGAGCGTGAAGTGGCTGCCCTCGAAGGTCACCGTCTCGCCCGCAAGCAGGCGCCGGATCGCGCCGACGCTCTCGCGCAGCGCCGCCACCGGCTTCGCGGGCATGAAGCCCATCTGCCGGAGCCACTCCGGCAGGCCCAGGCCGATGCCGGGCCGGAACCGGCCGGGGAAGGCGCGGCTGATGCCGGCGATCTCCATCGCCAGGACGGCCGGATGGCGCACCATGCCCGACACGATGCTCGTCCCGACCGGGACCGACTCCGTCGCCCCGAGCGCCAGCGTCGTGCAGACGAGCGCCGGCTCGTAGAAGTAGTCCTCGGGGATCATCAGGTGCGAGAACCCCAGCCGCTCGAGCTCGCGGGCGCGTTCGCCGATCCGCTCCGGCGGCACCATGTCGCCCAGCGAGACGCCGATCGGGTGGGCGTAGCGGGGCGGCGCGGGCATGGCCGCGGAGCCTACCTCGCGCTAGAGTGGGAGCATGACTGCAGCGCATCGCACCCGCTGGTCCTGGCCGCACTAGGGCGGCCGCAGCGTTTGCATGCGACGGGCCGCCTTCGAGCGGCCCGATCTGTCTTCAGGAGACGAGCACCGCTCGTGGGCGACCCTTCACCCGATCGAAGGAGATCTCCCATGTCATCCACACTCATCGCGGCCGAGCGCCGCAGCGCCGAGCTCGAGCAGGCCGTGCTCGCCGACCCGGCGTCGTTTCGCATCCTCACCGGCGACCGGCCGACCGGGCCGCTCCACATCGGCCACTACTTCGGCACGCTCGAGAACCGCGTGCGGCTGCAGCGGCTGGGCGTCGAGCTGCTCGTCCTGATCGCCGACTACCAGGCGATCACCGACCGCGACTCGCCGGCCCACCTGCCCGGCGACGTCGAGGGCCTGGTCGCCGACTACGTGGCGGCCGGAATCGATCCCGGCCGGGCGGTGATCTTCACCCACAGCCAGGTCGCCGAGCTGAACCAGCTGGTGCTGCCGTTCCTGAGCCTGGTCAGCGTCTCGGAGCTGCGCCGCAACCCGACCGTGAAGGACGAGATCGCGGCCGGCGGCGGCACGACATCGGCGCTCATGTTCACCTATCCGGTGCACCAGGCGGCGGACATCCTCTTCTGCCACGCCAATCTCGTCCCGGTGGGCCGCGACCAGCTGCCGCACGTCGAGCTCGCGCGCACGATCGCCCGCCGGTTCAACGACCGCTACAGCCCCGGCGCCCCCTACTTCCCCGAGCCGGAGGCGCTCATGGGAACCGCGCCGCTCCTGCTCGGCCTCGACGGCCGGAAGATGAGCAAGAGCAGGGGAAACGCGATCGCGCTGGGCGCGACCGCCGACGAGACCGAGCGTCTGATCCGGGCGGCGAAGACCGACGCCGAGCGCCGGATCACCTACGACCCCGACAGGCGCCCGGAGGTGTCCAACCTGCTCCGGCTGGCAGCGATCTGCCTCGACGTGCCGCCGGAGGCGGTCGCCGAGGAGGTGGGCGACGGCGGGGCCGCCGCGCTCAAGCGGGTCGCGGCCGACGCGCTCAACGAGCGGCTGGCGCCGATCCGAGCCCGGCGCGCCGAGGTCGCCGGCGAGCGCGACTATCTCCGCGCCGTGCTGGCGGACGGCAATGCCCGCGCGCACGAGATCGCCGCCGAGACGCTGCGCAGCGTCAAGGACCTGATGCATACGCGCTATCGCTGACCAGCGTCCCACGATTTCGATATGCGCGGAGTCACCCAGATCGTCGAGCGGGACGACGTCCGTGTGATGTTCAGTTCTACGGGGTCTTCGATCTGATCGACCTGCTGCTCCCGTCGTCTAGATCTCGACCGTGCCGCTGACGCACGTCACCGTGCCGCCGGCGACCCACACCGCGCCGCCCTCGTCGGCCGAGATGTGCACCCGGCCGGCCCGTCCCAGGACCGTGCCCTGCGCCGCCACGTACGGCGCCGTCGCCCGGCCGGTGCGCAGGAGCCACTGGGCGACCGACGCGTTCAGGCTGCCGGTGACCGGATCCTCGGTGGTGGCCCCGTCCTTGGGAAAGAACGCGCGCAGCTCGAATGCAGCGTCGGCGCCGCGCGGGTGCGGGCCCACGAGGCCGACGTCGTGGTCGACGAGCCCGGGGCGCACGGCGAGGACGGCGTCGGCGGACTCGAGCAGGAGCGCGACCCAGCCGGGGCCGTTGTCGGCCCACTCGGCCGCGACGATCGCGCCGCGCTCGATGTTGAGCGTCGCGGCGACGTGGGCGAGCTCGTCCTCGTCGACCGGCCCGGAGCGGATCAGCGGCGGTGCGGCGAACCCGAGCCCGTCCGGCGTTCGCCGGATCGAGACGAGGCCCGCCGCACACTCCTGGACGATCTCGGCGTCCGACTGCGCCGCCCCGCCCGCCTCGAGCCAGGCGTGGCAGGTGCCCAGCGTCGGATGGCCGGCGAACGGGAGCTCTGCCACCGGCGTGAAGATCCGCACGCGGTAGTCCGCGCCGGCAGCGGTGGGGGAGAGCACGAAGGTCGTCTCCGACAGGTTCGTCCAGTGGGCGAACCGCTGCATCTGCTCGTCCGAGATCCCCTCCGCGTCGTGCACCACCGCGACGGGGTTGCCCCGGTACGGCTCGGTCGTGAAGACGTCCACCTGGCGGAAGCTGCGCTGCATGCGGCCAGTCTCTCACGCGGCACAGATCGTCGAGAGGGTGTCCGTCACGCGCCACGGCGGGACCGGCGCGCAAGATGTCCAACATATCGAACTCCTTTGGAGGGCGAGGTGTTGGGCGCGACTACGCCGGAGCGTGCCCGGGCGGATTGGCGACCGTGATCCCGGTCACAGTTGTCCGACCTCTTCCGGTGCGGACGGCTAAGCCTGGTGGCGGGCGATGGCGGCGTCGAGCCGCAGCAGGTCGGCGTCTCCGACCTCGCCGAACGCCACGCCGACGTGCCCGCCGGCCAGGCGGACGCGCACCGCCAGGCAGCGTACGGGGTCGGCCTCGCCGGGCAGGGAGAGCTCGATCTGCCAGGGGCCTTCGCCGATCCCGGGCCGGTTCTCGAGCAGGGCGCCGCCCAGGCTGAGGTCGATCGTCACGGTCTCGATCGCCCGGGTCGGGCCCTCGGCTGCCAGGGGCGTCGCGCGCACCGGCGCCCGCAGATCGACGCGTGAGTTGGCCCGCCGCTCGGCGATCTGGACGAGCCGGTCGCCCGCCGCCGTCAGGGTGTCCTCGCTCTCGACGGTGGCGGTGCGCTGGGAGGCGACCGTCTCCTCGATCCGGCGCGTCGCCGCGCCGACCTCGGCCAGCGCGCTGCTCGTGGCCTCGATGGAGGCGGCGACGCCGTCGCTCTGCTCGGTGACGGCGCGGATGTGGTCGAGCACGCGCCCGGCGGCCGCGCCGGCGGTGTTCGCGAGCTCACCGACCTCGTGCGCGACGACGGCGAACCCGCGGCCGTGCTCGCCGGCCCGGGCCGCCTCGATGGCGGCGTTCAGCGCGAGCAGGCGGGTCTGGTCGGCGACGGCCGAGATCTCGCGCGTGATCTCGGCGGCGGCGGCGGTGGTGCCGCGCAGGGCGAGGCTGCCCTGGACGGCCTCCTCGACGCGTGCCCGGGCCGCCTCGGCGGCGGTCATCGTCTCGCGTGCGCCCTGGCCAATCGTGTCGCTCGCGCCGGCGAGCACCTCGAGGGTCGCGTTGATCCGGTCGAGCGCCTCGCGGGCGGCGGCCGAGCTGGTGCGCCGGGCATGCGCTGCCGCCTCGGCGCTCGCGTGCTGCGCCTCGGCGGCGTACCGGGCGCGGGCCTGCTCGGCCCGCCTGGCCGCTTCGGCGAGCGCGCGCTCGGTCTCGGCCTCGCGCTCGGCCGCGGCGGCGCGCGCGGCGTCGAGCTCCGCGGCCATCGCGGCGCGCTCGCGCTCGGCCGCCTCGCGGTCGGCGACGGCTGACTCGAGTTGGGTGTTGGCGGCGGTCAGCTCGGCCCGGAGCGCACGCCCCCTGCGCACGCGCAGGGCATGCGAGGCGACGAGGCCGAGCGCCAGGACGGCGACGGCGACCCGCGCCCCCAGCGGCAGCGCGACGCACGCGGCGACGATCCACGTGAGCTCGCTGCGGATGAGCTGGACCAGGGCGGGGCCTTCTGAGGCGCGGTGCATCTCCCACGCGTAGTCGGCATGACCGGCCTCGCTGTTGAGCGCGGCGGCCGCGGCTGCGTCATCCGTGTTGCATCTCGAGCGGCAGGGCGGTCAGCGTTTCGGCGCCGGCGGCGCCGACGAGGATCATCTGCTCGAGGATCACGGCGCCCACATCCGGCACGGCGATCCCGGGCTCGACGCACATCACCATCCCGGGCTCGAGCACCAGCTCGCCGTCGGCGAGCGCGTGCGGCATCTCGTGCTGGCCGGCCCCGGTGCCGTGCGGCATGAACGCGCCCCACCACGAATCGCCGAAGCCGGCGGCCCGCACCGCCTCGTGTGCGGCAGCGTGCACGTCGGCGACGCGCGCGCCGGGCCGGGCGGCGGCGGTCGCCGCCCGGACGCTCTCCGCCACCGCCGCGAGCATGGGCCCTTGCACCGCGTCGGGCCCGCCGATGACGACGGTACGGCACATGTCGCCGTGGTAGCCCTCGACGCGGGCGCCGCAGTCGAGGACGGCCAGGTCGCCCTGGCGCATCGGCCGGTCGGACGGGAAGAAGGTCGCAAGTGCCGTCCGTGGGCCGGCGCCCATCACGGTGGCGAACGCGATCTCGGCGCCGGCCCGCCGGATCGCGTGCTCGGCAGCGGCGACGACCACGTGCTCGCTGCCCCCGTCGCGGATCTGGTCGAGGCCGGCGCGCATGCCCAGGTCGGTCGCGTGTGCGGCCGCCCGCAGGAGCGCGATCTCGGCGTCGGACTTCACCAGCCGAAGCGCCTCGACCATCGCGGTCACGCCCTCGAAGGACACGCCCGGACAGCCGCCCGCGAGGGCGACGAAGACCGGAGCCGGAAAGACCTCCATCCCGCTCAGGCCGACCCGGTCGCCGGTGCCGGCGTGGCCGCGGACGAGCCGGACGAGGGTCGAGCCGGGCTCCGGGTCGTACACGATGTCGCCGGCGCGGGCCTCGGCGCGGGCGCGCTCGAGATCCCATTCCGCATTCGTCACGAGTGTCGTTTGGCCGTCGGCCGGCACGAACAGGAACGAGAGCTCCTCGTCGGTGCAGTACCAGCGGGCCAGGTAGCGCAGGTCGGCCGGCCAGAAGTCGCGGTGCGCGCCGAAGCAGATGACGGCGGAGAGGCCGCGGGCGGCCGCCTCGGCCTGCAGCCGCCTCACCCGCCCGTCGACCTCGCCGTCGGCGATCGCGGCGGCTCCGCTCGACGGAGCGCCGATCACTCCGTCACGCGCACATCGGCCTCGCGCAACGCCCTCTCCAGCCGTCGCACCCGATCGGCCAGGTCGGCGAGCAGGGCGCGGGCGATCTCGGGGTGGCGGTCGACGAGGTCGAGGAACTCCTTGCGCGGCAGTTTGACGGCGGTGACGTCCGTCTCGGCCAGGATGCTGGCCGAGCGGGTCGACCCGTCGAGGAGGCCCATCTCGCCGCAGAAGTCGCCCGCGCCGAGGTGCGATCGCACTGGCGTCCCGGTCGCGCGCGCCTCGCCCTCGAGGATGACGTAGAAGGCCTCGGCGGTGAAGCCCTCGCGGACGACGTGCTGGCCGGCGGGGACGTGGGCGACCGTCGCCGCGCCGGCGACCTTCTTCAGCTCGCGCTTCCCGAGCCCGGCGAAGAGCGGGACGCTCGCGAGCGCCGGGAGGATCTGCGACTCGTCGCCGGTCGCGTCCCTGGACACAACGTCACTTCTACCACAAGCCGGGAGCCGTGTCCCGGCGCCGAAGCGTGTCGGTGGCGGCTGCGCGGAACCGCACGGAAAAGGTACCGTTGGCGGTGATGGTGACGGCAGATGAGATCGCGGGGATCGCCGTCTTCGCGGAGCTGAGCGAGGCGGATCGCGAGCGGATCTCGCGGGCCGCCGCCGATATCACGCTCGCCGCCGGCGAGTACGCCGCGTACGAGGGCGGCGAACGGGCCCTCTTCGGGCTGCTCGAGGGCAAGATCGAGGCGGTCAAGCACGTCGAGGGCATCGGCCGCGTCGTCGGCGTGCGCGCCCCCGGCGACATCTTCGGCGAGGTACCGGTCACGCTGGGCACGACGTTCCCGGTCGGGTTCCGGGCGGCCGAGCCGTCGCGCGTCATGCGCCTCGATCCCGACGACTACTACGCGGTGGTCGCCGCGGCGCCCGACGTCGGCCGCGAGATCGGCCAGCTGGCGAGCCACCGCATCAGCGGGCTGCGCGGCCTCCAGGGCATCTCGTTCGAGCCGTCCGTCCCCCGGGCGTTCGTGGTCGGCGAGCGCTGGGATGCAGCCTGCGCCGAGCTGCGCCACTTCCTGCAGCGAAACCAGGTGGCGTTCAAGTGGCTGCGGCCGGGCACGGACGACCTCACCGACCAGTGGGACGGCCCGGTGCCGGCGCCGGAGGACTGCCCGGTGCTGCGCGTCGTCGACGGCAAGACCGTCGTGCGGCCGCAGCTGCGGCGCGTCGCCGAGCTGCTCGGCCTGTCCACCGAGCCCGAGGCCGCCGAATACGACACGGTGATCGTCGGCGCCGGCCCGGCCGGCCTGGCCGCGGCGGTGTACGGCGCGTCGGAGGGCCTGCGCACGATCGTGATCGAGCGCGAGGCGCCCGGCGGGCAGGCGGGCGCGTCGTCGCGGATCGAGAACTACCTCGGCTTCCCCTCGGGCGTCTCCGGCGACGAGCTCGCCAGCCGGGCGCTCCAGCAGGCCCGCCGGCTCGGCGCCGAGATCCTGGTGACGCGGGCGATCATGCGCATCGACGCGGCCACCCGTCAGGTGCACCTCGACGGCGGCGACGTCCTGCGGGCGCGCACGATCATCCTCGCGTGCGGCGTCACCTGGCGCCGGCTCGACATCGAGGGCGGCGAGGCCCTGGCCGGGAAGGGGGTCGCCTACGGCGCGGCCCGCAGCGAGGCGCCGGCCAGCCACGGGTTCGACGTGCAGATCGTCGGCGCGGGCAACTCGGCCGGTCAGGCCGCCCTCTACTTCGCGAGCCACGCCCGGTCGGTGACGATCCTGTGCCGCAGCGCCGGCCCGGAGCGGACGATGTCGCAGTACCTGCTCGACCAGCTCGCGGCCCGGACGAACATCGAGGTGCTCACACACAGCGAGGTCGTGCGGGTCGAGGGCGAGGGCAAGCTCGAGGCGATCGTCGTCCGCAACTCGCAGACCGGCGACGAGACCACGCTCGAGTCGGGCGGCCTCTTCATCCTGATCGGCGCCGACGCCGAGACGGGCTGGCTGCCGCCGGAGGTCGCCCGCGACCGGCGGGGGTACGTCCTCACCGGCCCGGAGCTCGCGGGCAGCGACCGCTGGGAGCTCGAGCGCGACCCGTACCTGCTCGAGACGAGTGTCCCCGGCATCTTCGCCTGCGGCGACGTCCGCTTCGGGCCCGTCAAGCGCGTGGCGGCGGCCGTCGGCGAGGGCAGCATGGCCATCGCCTTCGTCCACCAGTACCTGCGCGAGGCGGAGGAGCGGGCGGGCGCCGTCGCCGGCTGATCCCGCCGGACCGAATCCATGCTCGTCGTGATCGCGCAGTACCGCACCCGGACCGGGAAGGGCGACGACGTGGCCTCCGTGCTTGCGCTGCACCGCCTCGCGACGGTCGCCGAGCCGGGCTGCCGGGCGTTCGTCGTCAACCGGTCGCAGGACGACGGCGACCGCTTCGTGCTCTACGAGCAGTACGACGACGAGGCCGCCTTCGAGGCGCACCGCGCCTCGCCGCACTTCAAGCGGTACATCGAGGGCCAGGTCGTGCCGCTCCTCGCCGAGCGCTCCTGGGAGCGCTTCTCGGTCGTCGAGTAGTCGCCGCCGCCGCCGGGTACGAAGTAGGCATGCCGAAGGTGCGCATGCAGATCACCGGCCGGGCGGTCGGCGCAACGGACGAGCAGGCCGGCTTTGCCGAGCTCGTCCGGACGAGGGTCGGCGGCGTGACCGACCGCGCCTTCCCCGACGTCAAGGTCGGCTCCGAGGACGCGGTCACGATCGAGATCGTGCTCGACCGCGAGCTCCAGTCGGACGTCGGCGAGGCCATCGAGCCGCTGCTCGCCGATCCGCAGATCACGAGCGCCGTCCTCGACGACGAGGAGCAGCAAGCGGAGGGCTAGGACGGCTTCGTCGTCATCGCCCACACGGCGAAGACGTAGAGGGCGATCAGCACGACCGACAGGCTGGCGCCGACCTTCGCCAGCTTGCCGAGCCCCGAGTCGGGATCGCGGCGCACCGCGACGTTGGCGACGATGGTCGCGATCAGGAGCAGGAGGCCGCCGGCGTCGCCGGCCAGGAACCCGTCGCCGATCCACGCGGCGTTCGAGTTCTCGAGGTGCTCCTTCGAGAGGATCCACTCCGCCGCGATGCGCATGACGAAGAAGGACGGGATCGCTGCGTAGAGGAGCGTTCGGGCGCCGAACCGCTTCAGGGACGCCGAGGACGGATCGCCCGTCCGCCACCCCTGGATCAGTGCGACGGCCGCCACGGTGACCGACGCGACCAGCGCCATCGCCCCGCCGACGTGCAGGAGCAGCGGCAGGTTCCAGCTGTCCGGGCGGATCAGGAGGACGGTCACGACGCGCCCGGCTTGTAGATCATGTCGATCAGGATCACGACCAGCGTGACGACCAGCGCGAGGTTCAGCACGAGTGCCGAGGGGTCGGCCGCGGCCCCGGACGCCGTCACCTTGCGGTAGCCCGCCCCGAGCCGTCCGCCGATCGCGCCGCCGATCACCCAGAGCACGATCGCGGCGATGATCCAGCCGTCACCCAGCGAGTACTGCGAGTCGTGCAGCGCGAGCCACACGCCGAAGACAATCGCGAGCAGGCTGCCGATCGGCCACAGAATGGCGGCCGCGGGCGCAAGCCGAAGCGCCGTCGCCGAATGACGGTTGCTCCGCTGGGCCAGCGCGATGGCGAG
>Ga0075434_100006129_pt1 | contig 11010 bp, 10 predicted proteins | sample RhiMethybrSRZTD3_FD_75298 | JGI IMG/M metagenome (GOLD analysis project Ga0075434, IMG submission 75298) | Populus rhizosphere microbial communities from Tennessee, USA - Rhizosphere MetaG P. TD hybrid SRZTD3 | ecosystem: Host-associated > Plants > Roots > Rhizosphere > Soil | place: USA...
ACACGACGCTCAGGTTCGTCGCCACACTGCCGTCACTGAAGGTTCCAGTCGCGGTCAGCTTAATGGACGTTCCTTTCGCAATTCGAGGATTGGCCGGCGTGATGGCAATCGAAACCAAATGCGCAGTTGAAACCGTCAGCGCGGCCGATCCACTTACCGAACCATACGTTGCGGTGATCGTCGTGCTTCCAGTTGCGACACTCGAAGCGAAACCTTGTCCGTTGATTGTCGCCGCCGCCGGATTCGATGAAGTCCAGACCACAACCGCCGTCACGTCTTGAGTTGACGAATCACTGAAAGACCCGGTGGCGGTGAATTGTTTTGTCGTGCTCACGGCCATGCTCGAGTTCCCAGGCGTGACCGCAATTGAGACCAGGCTCGCAGCAGAAACAGTCAGAGTAGCCGTACCACTGACCGATCCCGAAGTTGCGGTGATTGTCACTTGGCCCGTACCAACACCCGTTGCAAAACCATTGACGTCAATCGTCGCCGTGGAAGTTGCCGAAGAACTCCATGCGACCGAAGTCAGCAGCTGTGTGCTTCCATCATCGAAGCTGCCGATGGCGCTGAACTGCTGGCTGGTTCCCGCCGCAATGGTTTGAACTGCGGGGCTGACGGAGATCGAAGTCAGGCTCGCTTGCACAACAGTCAGAGTTGAAGTGTCGCTCAACCCGCCAACAGCAGCGCTTATCGTAGTCTGGCCGGCCGCGACCGTCGATGCCACGCCGGCGCTGGTGATCGTAGCCACCGACGGCGAAGACGAAGTCCAGGTCACGCCCGAGGTCAGGTCAGCTGTGCTGCCGTCGCTGTAAGTTGCGGTTGCCACATACTGCTGGTTAACGCCGATTCCCAATGTGAGCCCGACGGGCGTTACTGTGATGGACGCAATGGTCGGCGCGGAAACTGTCAAAGAAGTCGATCCGGAAACTCCGCCCAACGAAGCGGAGATGGTAGTCGGCCCCGCCGCGACTCCCGTGACCAGCCCCAATGCGCTTACGGTTGCGACGCCTGTGGAAGAAGAGTTCCAGGTCACCAGCGCAGTTAAATCTGCGCTGCTGCCATCACTGTAGTTTCCCGTAGCAGTGAACTGCTGCGTGGTGTGCAGCGGCATCGACGAAGCCGCAGGAGTGACCGCAATCGAGCTGAGATTGAGCGCGGCGCTGCTTACTGTCAGTGTCGCCGTTGATTCCAGGTTCCCCGACTGGGCGGTGATGGTCACTTTGCCCGGGGCTGAGCCATTCGCCATGCCACCATTCGAAACGCTGGCAATCGTTGAATCCGATGAGCTCCACTGGACTGTGCCGGTGACGTCCTTCGTTGTTCCATCCGACATGTGCGCTGCCGCGGTGAACTGTTGTCCCGCGCCTGCGGCTATGGATATGGAGACTGGTGCGACCTGAATCGAAGCGACGGTCGCCTGGTTCGAGGAAGAAGACGATTGCGATCCTCCCCCACCCCCGCAACCACTCAGAGTTACCGCAATCACACACAGGGCTGCGTACAGAGCTTTCCTCATACAAAGTCTCCAATCGAAGGTTCAGTTTTTGGGGATGTACGTCTGGGGAGTTACTGAAGCCATCTTAGCTTGATTCGTTTCGGGACGGTATCAAATACGGAAAATCCTTTATTACCGAGGTAATTCAAAGGCGTTACCAGTGGGCCGTGCTATCGTTTGCCTTTCTTCAGCGTCCCTATTCCTGGAGAGAACAATGTCCTCAAACTTGTGCTTTGTGGTCTTCAGCGCGTTGATAATCACGGCTTCGGTGGCGCTTTCACAACAAAAGGCTTCGCAAGCTCCCTGCAGCGCGCCAGAACACCATGAATTCGATTTCTGGGTGGGTGAATGGGACCTGACCTGGCCGGGAAAAACTCAGGCCGAAGTCGGACAGGGATCGAACAGTATTCGGCGCGTGCTTGATAACTGCGTTATTGAGGAGAACTTCTCCGGTGGCGAGTCGATGGCACTCCGCGGCATGAGCGTATCTACATTCGACGCTCGCGCGGGAAAGTGGAAACAGACTTGGGTGGACAGTGAAGGCGGGTACTTGGACTTTGTTGGTGAATTCTCAAATGACCAGATGGTACTTGCACGCGAGTGGACGCGCCCAGATGGCACCAAGATTCAACAGAGGATGGTCTGGAAAAACATTAGCAAGCAAGAGTTAGATTGGAGTTGGGAACGGTCGGTCGACGGCGGTAAGACGTGGGAAGTCTTATGGCCGATTCACTATAAGCGCAAAGCGTGACCCCTATTGTGCTTGACCACCCGCTGCAGCGCATGATCAGCGTCGAGGAAAGAGAAACTCATGCGCTTTCATATCCACGCGCCGGCCTCTGAATCGCACTCCTTCCCCTTCCAGCCGTAGGCGCTGCTCGATTCCCGAATCTCCGCGGAGCTTGATTTCACCACCTGCTCCAAGCACTCGCTGCCAAGGCAGACCGAAGGAGCGGTGCAACACTCGCGCTACTTGGCGTGACCGACCGGGCAAACCTGCCGCACGGGCAACGGCCCCATACGTAGACACCTTGCCGTATGGGATTTTCTGAATGGCCGCGCGAATGCGTCCTTCGGGCGAAATCCGGGTCGTCTTGGTATTGGGCTTACGCTGCGGCGCCCGGGCGGAACGACTGGACCGCTGCTTCCTCGCTGTCATAAACCTCGAACACGGTAAGCAGTTTTGTGATCTGTAACAGGTCGCCTACACGCTGGGTGAGCCGGGCCAGTTTGACCGCTCCGCCCGCATTGCCCGCCGTGATGTAAAGCGAAACCAGAGTTCCAAGGCCGCCGCTATCGATGTACGTGACATCGGCGAGATTCAGCACCATACGGCTGCCTTTTTGAATTAAAGTCCGGACGCGGTCGCGCAGTTCTGCGGTTTCTTCGCCAAAAACAATTCGTCCCGCACAATCAGCGACTATGATCCCGTCGTCAAGCGTGCGAACGTTGATCTTCAATTGCATGGAAATCCCCCTCAGTAATGACACACAAGCCTATCCCTACATAGCGAGATTCGCAACCAAAGCTCGCCACGTGGCTCACGTATAATCACACCATCTTCTCGTCATGAGCTACCAGGTCCTCGCGCGAAAATATCGTCCTCAAAAATTTTCAGAAGTGATTGGGCAAGAGCACGTCACCCGCACACTGAAGAACGCGATTGAGCAGGGGAGGATCGCGCACGGCTACATTTTCAGCGGGCATCGCGGGATCGGCAAGACTACCGTTGCCAGAATTCTTGCCATGGCCCTGAACTGCCGGTCATCGGACAAACCAGTGTCCGAGCCATGTGGGGTCTGCGATTCCTGCACCGAAATCCGCGCCGGTAATTCAGTCGACGTGATTGAAATTGACGCTGCGACCAACCGTGGCATTGACGAAATTCGCGAACTCCGCGAGGCGGCGCGTTATCGTCCGGCCCGCGACCGCTTCAAGATTTACATTCTCGACGAAGCGCATCAGATTACAGATGCTGCATTTAACGCCCTGCTAAAGACCTTGGAAGAGCCTCCCGGACATATCGTCTTCATGCTCGCGACTACCCAGCCTGAGGACATTCCACAGACCATCCGTTCGCGCTGCCAGCACTTCAGCTTTCGTGCCGTAAAGTTCGACCAGATCGTTGCCCAGCTGAAAGACCTCTGTTCGCGCGAGAACATTGCCGCCGATGAAGAGGCTTTAGCCATGCTTGCCGAAGCCGGGGATGGCTCGATGCGCGACGCCCTTTCGATCCTTGATCAGGCGATCGCATCGAGCGAAGGCCGGTTGACCGCCGAGGCCGTGAGGCAGTTGATCGGAATTGCGCCTTCCGGAGTTCTCGAAGAAATCATGGGCGCGGTGGCGCGGAGTTCTAGCGAAGACATTTTGCGCATCGTCGACCGCCTTCTAACCGAGGGGCAGAATCCAGTCCATTTTGCCCGCCAGCTAGTGCGCTTCTTACGGAATGCCATTGTCGCCAAGGTTGCTGGCGCTGACTCGCCGCTGCTGCAGATTTCTGCCGACGAGCGTGCCAGAGTTGGCCGCGCTGCCGAATCGTTCAGCGAAGAAGACCTCGCGCGATTTCTCCAAATCATGCTGCGCACGCATGCGGAGCTTGGCTATCGGCAGGAGCTGCGATTTCATCTTGAACTCGGATTATTGAAACTTGCCCACGCACAACGCCTGCTTCCGCTCGAACAGCTGCTAAGTGGGGCTGAACCTGCGCACCAGGCACAGGCCGGCTCCAGACCTTCTGCTCCCGCCGAGGCGAAGAGGCCCGTCCCGCCCCGATCTTTCGTTTCACCGTTCGCGGCGGATGCTGCCAGAAAAGGCGTGCCACGCTCGGAAGCCTCAGGCGAAGAGGTCGCCATGATGCCTCCTCGCCAGGCTCCAGCGGCTATAACTCCCACAAGCGTGATCATGGGAGCTGCGGCTCCTGCCGTTGCGCCGGAACCCAACTTCGAGGCCAAGCCCCCGGTTGATTCAACCGTGGTGCGCGACGCGATTCTCAAAACGCTTTCATCCGCGGAGCAGACCGTTCTCACCTCGATGCTGGAAAGCGGCGAGTGGCAACTCGTGGGCAACGAAATCATCGTAAAGGTTGCGTCTTCTGCTGCGCTCATCGATATGTCGGTGAGCACCGACGCCAAGCGCCTGATAATTGCCGCCGCCAGCGGGATTCTTGGCCGTCCTGCCCGGCTGCAAATCTTGCCGGGCGGGAACGCCCAGTCGGTTCAGGCAAAAGCGTCAGCACCGAATGGAAGCGGGCGCGGGCGGGCCGAACAGGAGCCGGTCGTACAACGGATGAGAGAAAAATTCGGCGCCGAAATTCGCACCATCATCGATTATCGAAAGAATAAGTAATTCGGACTTCTTATGAGTGGATTCAACATTCAGGAGCTGATGTCGCAGGCGAAAAAGCAGTACGAAGTCCTGCAAAAGAAAATGCAGGAGACGGTCGTCGAAGGTTCATCAGGCGGCGGCACGGTCACTGTAAAAATGGATGGGCGCAAGCAGGTGCTCAGCGTGAAGATTGATCCGGAAGCGACCAAATCTGGCGATCTGGAAATGCTGCAGGATCTCATCACCGCCGCCTTTAACAGCGCCGGCAAGAAGGTGGATGACACAATGCAGTCCGCGATGGGTGGAATGCTGGGAGGACTTCCCGGTATCGGGTGATCGGGCCATCGGGTGATCTGAGAACCGAACGATGGAAAGCAGACAAGAAGAACTCCGGGCCAGAACGAAGAAATTTGCGCTTCGAATCATACGATTGTTTCAAAACTCCCCCGAACTCCGGAAGCACAGATTCTTGGAAAACAGTTGCTTCGATCAGGGACTTCGGTTGGAGCAAACTATCGCGCGGCCGGCCGCGCCAGGTCAGGAGCGGAGTTTTCGGCGAAGATTGGAATAGTATTGGAAGAACCCGATGAAACGGTTTTCTGTTGAGTGTCTGATCGAGGCTGGTATCGTGAAGCCGGAGCTTCTTTGCGATCTTATGACGGAAGCTAACGAACTGGTTGCCATTTTTGCAGCCTCATATAGAACGGCAAAAAGGTGAGGGGATTTCAGATGACCCGATGACCCGATCACCAGATCGCCCGATTTCTTTATGTCTCGCTTTGCCGAACCCATAGCCCGTCTCATCGACGAGCTCAAGAAACTTCCCGGCGTCGGAAGCAAGTCCGCACAGCGGCTCGCATTTCACATCCTGCGATCCAGTGAAGACGATGCCAGCGCGCTTGCCAATGCGATTCACGACGTTAAGGCCAGTCTGCGCCTCTGCTCCATCTGCAATAACATCACCGACGTTGATCCCTGCGTTTATTGCGCAAGCCCTACCCGAAATCAGCACCTGATTTGCGTTGTGGAAGAGCCAACCAATATTGCTGCAGTAGAAAAGACTCGTCACTACAACGGCGTCTATCACGTGCTCCACGGCGCTATTTCCCCCATTCACGGCGTGGGTCCGGAGCAATTGCGAATTTCGAATCTCATGAAACGGGTGCAAGACGGGGGCGCGGAGGAAATTATTCTCGCAACCAATCCCACGGTTGAAGGCGAGGCAACGGCTACCTATCTCTATGGCCAACTGCGCCGCGCCGGTTTGAAAGTCAGCCGTATCGCCACCGGCATTCCCGCCGGCAGCGACATCGAATACGCCGATGAAATCACTATGCTCAAAGCTATAGAAGGACGCCGCGAACTCTAGCCCGTACCTTAAGTCCTTCGCCTTAGATCTTTTCTAAGTTGTTATACCTATTACCACTTACGTATTACATACCATGTACTTCCGATTGCGCTCTTGGGTGCGAATTTGCTTTGTGGCTTGCAAGCAACCATCCTAGAATCCCTCCAACTTGCTGCGCGCGCCGCAGTTGCTTGCCAATAAATTACCTGGAGAAGTTGGGATGCATTTTGGCCTTCTACTTACATTCGTGTGTCTTTGCTTGTTTGCAGCACCCGCGTTTTCCATTGTGAACGTTTCCTCGCCAACCAACGGAAATACTTCAACCTCACCTGTGCACTTTGTCGCCACCGGAAGTTCACCGGCGTGTTCGAAGGGCGTAGCTGCAATGGGGATCTATACCACCCCTGGCGTCCTGGCGTACACAGTCAAGGGATCGAAGCTCGACACTTTCCTCACCATGAATTCGGGCGCTTACAACGTAACCGTGAAGCAGTGGGACAACTGTGGGTGGGCTACCGGTACTAAGGTTGCCCTCACGGTCAGTGGTTCAACTGGCAAAACATATGTTTTTTCCGATCTACAGAGCAAGACTGGCTGGACTGGTTATGCCTTGCTGCCTCCGATGTATCCACTTTGCGGTAAGTGCAAATCAACCGGCCCGGAGATGAAGTGGTCCTGGACTCAGAACCTCGGCTCCCCTGCCCCCACTATGGACGGCAAAACCACCAAAAGCCATTATGGCGGCGGGACGGTGCAGTGGTCGGACGCGTTCTGGAACATTCACCTGATCGGCAGCGTGTCCTCGCAGGGCATTAAGGACACAAGTAAGATCATCGTCCCAAACCTTCATGATTTCACTTATGACGTTTACTTCTGGGTAGGCAACATCAACAACTCGCAGGCGCTCGAGTTTGACATTAATCAGTTCGTCGGCGGCAAGTCTTATATATGGGGTCACGAGTGCCGGGTTCTTGGCGGTTATGAGTGGGACACCTGGAACAATCAGAAGAAACACTGGGTCCCAAGTGGCATCCCATGTCACCCAGTTAGCAATGCCTGGAACCACCTGACCCTTCACGTACAGCGCACGTCCGGTGGCAAACTTCTCTTCCACACAATTGCGCTGAATGGCAAGACTGCAATTCTTGATCGCTACGACTCACCCACAAGCACGAACTGGCACGGCGTTACCATCAATTACCAGATCGATGGCAATAAGCAGATCACGCCTTACAGCGTTTACATCGACAAGCTGACATTTACCGCCAAGTAGTCCTCCCTCGATGAAGGGCACGCCTGCAAAGAGCGTGCCCTTTGCGTTCCTGGGCATCAGCCTGCCTGCTGTTTGCCATCCAAGGCTATAATTGGCGGAAGGTGGTCAGTGAGCCCGCGCCGAATCCTCGTTTTCCTCGCAACCTGTGCTCTGGCTGTTCCCGCATTCAGTGACAGTAAGAGTTCCTCGGGACTGACCGAGCAGCACAGGATGGAACTCATCCGCAGCTTCAGTTCCGATCTCGTCTACATTCGCACCCAATTTCCCATGGGTAAGGTGGGCCTCACAATCAAAGACGGCAAAATCTCACCTGGCGCGGACGACCTGAGTAAATTGCTTGCCTTGTGGGGGCCCTCAGTTAAGCCAGGCGATCGAGCGATCATCACCTTGTTTCAAATGAAAGGTGATCGCATGCACTTTGAGATCAACGGCGGTCCGGTGAAGAAAAAGAAATGGTATCAGCGTATCGAAGTCGGCGCCGGCGGAGGCGTGATGACGCCGGGCGGCACGCCGAACGACCCCATCAACAACCCGCGCGGATCGTACGTTGACCTGGTCTTTGACCATCACGTTCCGGACCTCACCGTGGAACAGGTCAAGCAGATGCTGTGGCCGGTCTTCGATTTCGATTCAAAGTCACCGCTCGAAGCCTATTTGGAATCCGTCCCGCCGAAGGTGAAAGATGCAATCAAGGCACATCATGTTCTGGTGGGAATGAATCGGGAAATGGTGATTTATGCCAAGGGGCGGCCGCAGAAGAAGACCCGCGAGAAGGACGCTGATGTCGAATATGAAGACTGGATCTACGGCGAACCGCCACAGGATGTTGACTTCATTCGTATCGTTGGCGATGAAGTCATTCGCACCGAAACCATGAAAGTTGATGGCCAGAAGGTCGTCCAAACCGAAAAACAAATCGATCTTGGCGGCCCCACCGTCGCGAAGGCAGCGCAAAAAGAAAAGCCCGCCAATGCTCCCACTCTGAGGCGGCCAGGCGAAGAAGATCCCAATGCCGGTCCGGCTTCTGCGCCTCGCAGGCCGGTCGATGCCGACCCGCCATCTCAGCCTCCCCGGTTCCACGCTAGTGAGCCATGAGCGGCGAGCTGCGAGCCTGCAACCGCGTGCTCACCAAACAACCGCTCAAGTTTGCAATCCCCGTTTGCTGACAGCTCACTGCTCACCGCTCGAAAGTTGCCACTCGGCTAAACTAAGATCGTGAAGATTGCGCTGGGACAAATCAACCCCACAGTGGGCGATTTTGAGGGGAATTCCTCCAAGATCATTGATTTCTCGAATCGCGCAAAGTCGTTCGGCGCGGGGCTAATACTTTTTCCCGAGCTTTCCATTTGCGGTTACCCTCCCCGCGACTTAGTCGAGCGCGCCTCCTTCGTTCAGCACAATCAAGAGGCGGCCGAGCACATCGCGGCTGATACGCGCGGCATTGCTGTGGTGTGTGGTCTGGTCACCCCCGCTCAGGCGGAGGCCGGAAAGTCGGTAATGAATTCCGCTGCTTTGCTGATGGACGGTCGCATTAAGTTCGTCCAGTCGAAGATGCTGCTGCCCACCTACGATGTCTTCGATGAGGTGCGCAACTTCGCTCCCGCGCGAAGCCAGCTCCTATTTCCGTTTTGCGGCAAGCAAATGGCGCTTACCATCTGCGAGGATGCCTGGAACGATAAACACTTCTGGCACCGGCGACTCTACAGCATCGATCCGGTTGAAGCTCTAATCCACGCGGGCGGAAATTTTGTTCTCAATATCTCGGCCTCGCCGTTCTGGGCGGGAAAGCGTGAGTTCCGCCGCGAGATGCTCGCAACCATTGCGCGGAACGACAAAGTCCCGGTGGCCTTCGTCAACCAGGTGGGTGGGAACGACAGCCTCGTCTTCGACGGATCAAGCCTGGTGTTCGATGGTGAAGGCAATGTGATCGCGCAGGGCAAGTCGTTTGAGGAAGACTTGGTCCTGTTCGACTCCGATTCGCTGACCGGCGAAATGCACGAGCAGATCGAAGGCGAGGAGGCGAGCATTTTTGCCGCGCTCGTGCTTGGGACTCGGGATTACGTCTCCAAGTGCGGATTTCGGCAGGTGATTATCGGGCTAAGTGGCGGCATTGATTCCGCGCTCACAGCCGCCATTGCTGTGGATGCGGTTGGCGCTGAAAACGTGATCGGCGTCGGCATGCCGGGGCCTTACTCATCGCAGGGTTCGATTGATGACGCGCGCACTTTGGCCTCGAACTTAGGTATTCGCTTCGAAGGGCTTCCTATCGGGGAAGTCTTTGAAGACTATCGCGCTACCCTGAAACCTGTTTTCCGGGAGCTTCCAGAAGATGTGACGGAAGAAAACATTCAGTCACGAATTCGCGGATCGCTGTTGATGGCGCTGTCGAACAAATTCGGCGCGCTGGTATTGAGCACCGGAAACAAAAGCGAACTGGGTGTTGGATACTGCACGCTTTATGGCGATATGGCCGGTGGACTCGCCGTAATCAATGATGTTCCGAAAACGCTGGTGTATCGACTCAGCCGCTATGTCAATTCGCGAAACCCGCTTATCCCCGAAGCCACAATCGAGAAGCCGCCTTCAGCTGAATTGCGCCTCAATCAAAAGGACAGCGACAGCTTGCCTGACTACGAAGTGCTCGATGCTATTCTTGAGGACTATGTCGAGCAGGCGCATTCGGCTGAGCAGATTGCCAGTGAGCATAATTTTGATCTCGAACTGGTGAAGAGCGTAATTCGCATGGTCGAGCGCAATGAATACAAGCGCCAGCAGGCGGCGCCGGGAATCAAAATTTCTCCCAAGGCCTTCGGCTACGGACGCCGTTTTCCAATCGCCGCCAAGGCCGACATCTAGAATTGGTTTGCTGAATCGCTGTGTGGGCGAAGCACGACCGTTTATATGCTGGGAAACTCTGACTCGGAGTTCCACTTTTTATCTGCGTGAGTATTCCTCATGGGATGAAGTCGCCTGTACCTAGGTGGGATGGACTCGAGCTTACGTACGCTCCGGTACCAGCCCTGGAGGGGCGGGATGAAAATAGCCCAGGGCGTAAGCCCTGGGTAGACGAACCGCTGACAATCGCGAGGGCGAATGCCCGAGCTAGACGTCGCCGCTGAGATATCGCCGCGATGCGCACTCATGAAATCAATCTTGGTCTGAGGAAAACTATGGTACGAGCACTCGCAATCAGCTCAGTTTTTTTGGCCTGCCTCATCGCGACGGCCCAGCAATCCAAACCCAAGCCGAAGGCGACGGCCACACCCGCTTCCTCCTCGGCAAATCATCACGAGGAAACACCGCTGCCTTCCGAAGAAATTGTCAGTGCTTTTCTGCAGCAGACCTTCGGCTACGATTCCCAGCTCACGTGGAAGATCGTCAGCATTCGCCCAAGCAAAGCTGAAGGCCTGGCCGAGGTGAACGTGCAAATGAGCGGCCCTCAAGGGCAGGGTGGCCAGAAATTTTACGTCTCGGAAGACGGAAAGCACGCGCTAGTAGGCGAAATTCTTCCCTTCGGTCCTCACCCTTTCGAGGAAACGAAACTGGAATTGAAGAAAAGCGTAGCCGGCC
>Ga0075434_100006130_pt1 | contig 11010 bp, 10 predicted proteins | sample RhiMethybrSRZTD3_FD_75298 | JGI IMG/M metagenome (GOLD analysis project Ga0075434, IMG submission 75298) | Populus rhizosphere microbial communities from Tennessee, USA - Rhizosphere MetaG P. TD hybrid SRZTD3 | ecosystem: Host-associated > Plants > Roots > Rhizosphere > Soil | place: USA...
GCCGGGACCGAATTGCCGATTACCATCACCGGCACGCAAGAGGCGCCCGTCTTCGGCGTATCCGTCTTTCACAAGAAAATTGAAAGGCAGCTGAGCAAGCCCGCTACGCCGTAGGCTCGAAATATTATGATGGCGGGCGGCTTTTACGTTGTGAGCCGATCCTTGGTGATCGGCCGCAACTGCCATGCCTGTAGGGATCGCAAATGCTCTACGTGCTCTTCGGGAATCTGCAAACGCAGCGGGCCTGCAGGTTTGCGATAAATACGCGACGTCAATACATGAAGCGAGTTGCAGATGAATTCTGCCACTGAGGCGTCCAATACCAAATGAAATTTCATCTCCGCCGGAGCCTGCACGGGTAACTCGACTTTCTCATCGTTGACGTGCAAGACCATCCTGGAATCGGCAACTTCTAGCTGCAACGACCACCACACCCCCGCGCTGTCGGTGATGGTCATCGAGAACGGACCGCCTGCCGTTTCCCAAGCAAGTTCACCGGCCACATCCTTGATTTCGACCCAGGCAATCGCTTTCTGGCGAGTTTCGGCGGGTGCTTTCAAATTCACGAACGCCTTCGCGCGCAGAACCTCAGCCTGCGGCGAGATGCGCATTTCGAGATCATTCTGCGCATTCAAAGAAAGCACACGCGGCAGCGCCATGCAACCAGCCCAGCCAGCCACGCTGAACTCCGCTTGCCGCCGCCTCTCTGGAATCCAGCCCCACAAAATGCGTCGACCCTTGGCGTCGAGCTGCGTTTTTTGCGCGTAGTAGGCGCCGTGGTCGAGCACTCCATTGCGTTCTGGATGAAACACCAGCTCCTTAGGATCGAGCTCGCCCACTTCCCAAGCGACTTTTCCTGCCGTGGAGTACAGCAGAACGTGTTTTGAGCCGAGCGGAAAAAAGTCGGGACACTCCCACATTTCGCCAGAATCAACAAGATTTACGTTTTCGCGTCCCGTCCACTGCCCACTGGCAAGCGGATGCAGGTACTCCCACTCGCGCAAGTTCTTTGAGCGATACAACAAGACCCGTCCGCCCTTTTTGCGAACGCCGGAGCCTACGCCGAGATACCATACGTCGCGATCCCGCCACAAAAATGGATCGCGAAAACCGGTTAGCTGTGGATCAGCGGGCGGCTGGACAACGGGCGTCTTCCATTTGGTCCACGTGCGCAGCTGCGAATCACTGGAAGTAGCGAGACACTGCACTTCGCGAAAGTTGTGCTGGCCATCGCGCAGCGTCGCGTGCTCCGGAGCAACGTTCTTCACACCCGTGTATAGGATTGCGGCGGTGCCGTTGTTGTCTACGGCACTGCCGGTGAAGCAACCGTCTGCATCATCCCAGCCAGGCGTTGGCGCAAGCGCAACCGGCAAATGCCGCCAGTGAATCATGTCAGGACTCACCGCGTGCGCCCAGTGCATATCTCCCCACACCGCGGCATTCGGGTTGTACTGGAAAAACATGTGGTATTGGCCGTTCCAGTAAATCGGGCCATTGGGATCGTTCATCCAGTTTTTTGCAGGGAGCAAATGGCATTGCGGGCGCAACGGGTCGGCCACCAGGCGCGCGCGCAAGTCATCTTCGCTGCTTGACGCAAAGGCATGCAGCAGATGCGACTCACGCGAAGACGCCACAACGGACGCCGCTCCGATGGTTGACAAGAACCTACGCCGGGAAACGGACATGCGCACCTCGCGGGAAGGTTGTGGGAGACTTTAGCCGAGTTCCGCGGCTGCTTCGCGCAGTCGGCCAACAACGCGTTCCTTACCCAGAACCACCATGGTGTCAAACAACGGTGGCGCGACTGCTTGCCCAACGATGGCGACACGGATGGCGTTGATGAGCAGACCAGCCTTTACGCCAGCTGCCTCAGCCACAGCGCGCGTGGCGTGGTCGCAAGGATCGTGGCTCCAATCGAAAACGGCTGAGAGGGCATCTGCGGTTTTGTTAAGTAGCTCTTTGATTTTCGCAGGCTCTTTCCAGAACTTCTCTTTCGCCGCAGGATCGCGCTGAAAGTCGTCGCTAAAAAATGCACGCGACCACGACGCAAAATCCGGCAGTAGGCGAATGCGCGGGCGCAAGAGGTCTACGGTTTTCTTAAACCACTCATGCCCGGTTCCCGCAGCCCATTCTTCTTTCCACAGTCCGCTTCTCTTGAGCTGCTCTTCCACTTCCGGCAACAATTCCTCTATCGGCAGCTTCTGTAGGTACTGCGTGTTGAACCATTCCAGTTTGGGGCGGTCGAAAACCGCATTGGTGCGACTCACGCCTTGCAGAGAAAATTTTTCCAACAGCTGGCTGGTCCGCAAAAATTCCTCGTCGCCGCCGGGCGACCATCCCAGCAACGCCAGAAAATTGCGAAACGCCTCTGGCAGGAAGCCTTCTGTCCGGTACGTGTTGACGTCCGTCGCGCCATGGCGCTTCGAAAGCCTAGATTTGTCTGCGCCGAGAATCAGCGGCAGGTGCGCGAAGGTAGGCACCTCAGCACCCAGCGCCCGATAGAGCAAAACTTGTTTGGGAGTATTGGAAATGTGGTCAGCGCCGCGGATCACGTGCGTGATACGCATGTCGATGTCGTCCACCACTGCGCTCAGCTGGTACATGGCTTGGCCAAATTCTTCCTCGCCTTTGCCAGAGCGCACCAGCACAAAGTCCTCGATCTCATCGTTGGAAAATTCGCGCTCGCCAAAGACCGCATCCATGAACTTCGTCGTTCCGCCGACAGGTACCTTGAACCGAATCGCCGGCTTCATGCCTTCGGTCGATGGCTTCCCGTCGCGGCACGAACAACGCGTGACGCGGCGCACCTGGCCGCTCTCCGCGCCTTCCACCGCATGATCGCCGCCGACGTATTTTTCAGCGGGGCAATAGCAAAGGAACGCCGCGCCGCTCGCCAGACACTTCTTGCCTGCTTCTTGATACGTCGCGGTCCGCTGCGACTGGTAAAACGGGCCTTCGTCCCAATCGACGCCGAGCCATTTCAAGCCCTCGATAATGCCCAGCACCAGCTCCGGCTTGTTGCGCTCGGCGTCGGTGTCCTCGATGCGCAGAATCATCGTGCCGCGCTCGCGCCGCGCGAACAGCCAGTTAAAAAGCGCCGTCCGTGCGCCGCCCACATGGAGATAGCCGGTCGGCGATGGCGCAAAACGCACCCTCACAGCCGTCTTTGCACTGCCTGCATAATCGGACATGAACCGTTTCTGAGCCTTTGGAAGGCGTGCCCTTCTTGAGATAAGTGTTAAATTACAGTGTAAAGGAAGCGTCCAACGGCGTTCAACAAGCCAAAATCTTGGCAAATCCGGCTCAATTCAGGCGGCGATTACTCGCCTGCTGTCACTTACGCAACCAGTACGCCAGTACGCTTGCGCAGCCAATTTTCCCTGCACCATAATCGCAAGTACTTTGTTTTGTGCAGATACGGTCGGCCTGGTGGCCCCGCGAGTCCTCGCGCGAAAGGCGCCCTCACCACCGCCTGTACACGCCGGTTCCTTTTGTAAAGGAAGGGCGCGGCCGTCTGTTTACGGGACGGAGAAGCGATAGCTCGTTGATCAATCTCAGCCTAGTTTCGTTGGCACTGCTGATCGCCACAGCGCTGGTCGCCGGTTTCTTCGCATACGTTTACAACCTGAAGCGCCAGACCTATTTGCTCTGCTGGACCGCCGGCTGGTGCCTGCTCGCGCTGCATTACCTCGGCACTGGAATTAGCGGAACGCTTGGGCCCACGGCCGGCCAGCGCGCCATGGACCAGGGTCTTTTTGCTTGTGCGGGCATTCTCTTTTTTGTGGGCGCCAAGCTGTACGCGCACCGAAAGGCGATGCTCACGGCGGCAATCGGAGCCGCCGTACTGCTGGTGATTTGGAGCGCCGTCAACGCTCTCGGAATTCTTCCACTACCGGTCACTTTCGCTGCCGCCCTGATCTATGGCGCGGTCGGTTTTGAATTCTGGGTGGAAAGCCGGCGTCAGGAAACACTCGCAGACTGGCTCCTGGCCATTGTGTTCTTTGCCTGGGGCGCGCTCGGCCTTGTATTTTTCTTTTTCCAGCGAGTGTTCACTTCCTGGCACCTCACACTCGAGCCGCTATCGGCATTGCCCGCCACCTTCGCAGCTATGCTCATGGTCATGGCGCTTTATGAAGAAGAAAAGCGCCGTATCGAACGCAACATGCTCGCGCTCTCGAACCTGAACCTGGCGGCTTCCGGGTTTGCCGGCGGCGAAATTCACCGCATGCTTTCGCAGGCATTGGATCGCGTATTGGGTGTGGTGCGCTTGCCTGCCGGCGCGCTCTTCCTCCATCACGGAGATCCTCAGGGTCCGACTTCCGTCGTTGCCGTCGGCTTGGATGAAAAGTTTTGCCGAGTCGCGCAGGAAGAAGGTCTCGACGACTATCTCGTCACCCTGGTTTCCAATCTAGGTGGCTTGATGGGCTTCCGCGACTTGCGCGACGAAGACTTGATGGCCCTCGAAAAGAAAGATGAGCGCATTCGGCGATTCCGCGAGCTTGCTCTCGAGCAGCGCCTCCGCAGCATGGTTGCGATCAGCTTACAGGCCAAAGAACAGGCTTTCGGTGTTCTTCTTCTTGGTTCTCCGGACACTCGCCGTTTCAGTCCGGCAGAGTTGCGTCTCCTGCTCGCGCTGGGGCACCAGATCGGCATGGCGGTGGAAAACAGCATGTTGATCCAGCAGACTGCGCGCCGTTCCGAGGAGCTTCACGTCCTCAACGAAATTGGCCGGGCCCTCAGCTCCACTCTCAACAAAGAAGATTTGCTGCGCAAGATATGGGAGGAACTTCGCCGGCTCTTCGACGTAGAAAATTTCTATATTGCCTCGCTCGACCCCGGGCGCGATGAAATGCGGTTCGAACTGGAAATTATTGATGGAGTCCGCGTGGCGTCCCGAACCCGACCGGCTGGCAATTTTCTCACCGAATACGTCATCCGGACCCGTCAGCCCGTTCTGATTCGCGAACACTTCCTCGACGAAGTGCGCAAGCTGAATGTCGATCCCATCCGCGGTCAGGGCTGTTTCTGCGGCGTGCCGCTCGTCGCCTACGATCGCGCTATCGGCGCCATGGCCGTTTTCTCAGACCAAGATAAGGCTTTCGACGAAGGCCACTTGGAGCTGCTTCGCGTTCTGGCCAGCGAAGCCAGTATCGCCATTGAAAATGCCCGGCTCTTTCAGGAGGAGCGCACCAAGGCTCGCCACCTTACCTTGCTCAACACGATTTCTCGCCACGCCATTGGCACTCTCAATCCAGACGAGATGCTCGCCAAGATGACTGAAGAGCTGGAGAGCGGCCTCAGTTACGACCATATCGGCATCGCAGTGCTGGATTATTCGACGCGCGAATTGGTCGTTCAGGCCGAAGCTGGCCAGCGTCGCGGTGCTCTGGGCCAGCGCGTGCCTCTCGGCTCGGGACTGATCGGCAATGTGGCTCGCGCCGGCAATCTGGTCACGTTCCGCAGCAGCCTGGCCGCGGACGCCGCCCTGCGTCCGATGCTCGCCGATACCGCCGCCGCGGTCGGCTTGCCCATTTTTTTCGCCGAACAGCTGCATGGCGTTCTTTACGTCGAATCTTCGGCAAACGTTGATTTCACCGAAGAAGAAATCCTGCTGCTCGGAACACTCGCCGACTTGATCGCCGGCGCTTTGCACAATGCGCTGACTTTCCAGAAAGCTCAGGAACAAGCCATCACCGACGGCCTCACCGGCGTCAAGACCCACCGCTTTTTTATGGAAGCTCTGTCCGCCGAATGGAAACGTTCGACGCGCGCCGGTCGCCACTTCGCGCTCGTACTCATGGACCTCGACCGCTTCAAATTTGTCAACGACTTCTACGGCCACCTCGAAGGCGACTTGGTCTTGCAGCGCGTAGGTCACATCCTCGAAGCGAACTGCCGACGCTCCGATGTGGTCGCGCGGTATGGCGGTGATGAGTTCGTCATTTTGATGCCCGAAACGTCCATGGAGCAGGCTCGTCAACTGGCATCGAAACTCCGCAGCTGGGTTTGCGCGGACAATCTCCTTCGCGAAAAGAATGTCTCGGCCAGTTTCGGCATTGCCTGCTACCCGCTGCACGGCTCCTCTCCGCAGGAACTCATCCAGGTAGCCGATGCTTCCATGTACCTTTCGAAGCACCAGGGCGGTAACGCTGTTTCCACCGCCGATCACTTCGATCCAGGCGAAGCCAAAAAGTGGAAGAAAGACGTGCTCGAAGCCTATCTAGGTGTTACTCTGAAGCGTCTTTTTTCGACCGGCCCCGAGGCATTCGAGGAAATCTATCAGCGCCTCAAGCAGTTCACCGAATCACTTGCCGCCACGGAAGCGGGCAATGGCGTCACGGTCGCTCAGCCCGCGTCGAATTCCACTGGGCCGCAGGCCTTGCCGCAAGCCGTTCTCGACACCGTGACCTCTCTCGCCTTCGCCATCGACGCCAAGGATCACTACACCCAGGGCCACTCCCAAAAAGTTTCCGCTTACGCCGCTCTCATCGCCGAAGCCATGGATATGCGCGACGCAGAAATCGAGGAAATTCGGCTGGGTGCCGTTTTGCACGACATCGGCAAGGTCGGCATTCCCGAACAGATCCTCAACAAGTCTGGACCGCTAAATCCCGAAGAGTGGGAAACGATGAAGTCCCACGTGGTTTTCGGCGCAAAAATTCTGGAACCTCTGACTCCGCTTGCCCGCATTCGCGAAATGGTTCTTCACCATCACGAATATTTTGATGGCTCGGGATACCCGCACGGCCTGAAGGGCGAAGGAATCCCGCTTGGTGCTCGCATTATCGCGGTAGCGGATTCCTACGACACGATCACCAGCGACCGCACTTATAAGAAAGGGCGCAGCGCGGCAGATGCCCTGGCCGAGCTTGAGCGTTGCGCCAACGCCCAATTCGACGCTCGCATCGTGGAGATTTTCGTTCGCGTGATGCGCCAGCAGGCCAATCCGATTATCGAAGTGGCGTCGCTTTCTCAGGAAAGAAACGTCTAGCCGGCCGCCCCTCGGTCGGCCTTGTGAGTCGCTCCGTCTGGTCACTTTATTTGGAAAGAGCCGCGGCAGTTTTGCGGGCGAATTGTTTCCAGATCACTCCGCGCGCCATCGGCAAACAGTAGTTCCCGGCTTTGGAGCTGGATTTGCAGCGCCCCCAGGCTTCGCGCTACGCCGGCGAGGCCGTCCAGACTCGTTTCCAGTTTTTCCAGATCCGTTTCCGCCGTGCACTTTTCGGTATGTTTCCCGCGCATTCCGGCGCCCGGCAGCAAATGCTCCCCTTCTGAAACGCCATTCGTCGCAACCTGGGCGCTCAACCCTCGGCCTCTCCAGCCTCAGAGCAGCTACGTCCCTTTCTTCTCCGTCCCTCCCTGCAGCCCTCTTGGCAAGCCTTCGCCCACCGTGCGAGCCAGGTCTTGCATTGCTATCCTTAGAGGGACGGGAGGATTCCCATGTCGAGCGACCAAAGCAAGACCGCGCGGGTTCAGTGGATCGGCAAACAGCAATTCGTCGCGGTTGGTCCTTCCGGTCACGCCATCGCCGTGGACTCCGACCGCGCTTCTAACACCGCTCCCGGCCCCATGGAATTCCTTCTCCTTGCATTGGGCGCGTGCACGGCCACCGACGTCGTCATCATCCTTGAAAAAAAGCGCCAGAAACTTCAGGCTCTCGAGGTCATCTGCTCCGGCGAACGCGCTCCAGATCCACCCCAGGTCTGGACCAAGCTCAACCTCCTTTACCGTCTGCGCGGAAATCTTGATGAATCCGGCGTCAAACAAGCCATCCAGCTCAGCGAAGAAAAATATTGCTCTGTTTCCGCCACTCTCAAAAAAACTGCTGAACTCACTTGGCAGTACGAAATTCTTCCGCCCACAGATTGAGCGGAAAACAACAGGACGGAATGCCTGTTGCGGTATTCTCTGAATAAGCTATAAGGTTTGTCCCATATGGGGCCCTGCTCTCGGTTGCTCGTTCTTGGGTGTTGGCGTTTGTGTTTTACGGCGGCGCTGACTGCGCAAATGCCGCCCGCTCCGCCGACGCACGGCTCGGTCATTCCTCTCACCCATATTCCTCGCGTTAGCAATCCGCCCAAGCTGGAACAATTCCTCAATAACCTGCCGCGCGAAGCCGGAGTGCGGTTTACGCTGAGCAAGACGAAGGGCAGCCTGGCTGCCGCTTTTGCTCTTTCCACGCCCAGCCGGATCGCGCGAGCCCAAACCACCGCGCCCCTGCTGTGTTTCTCCTGACCGAAAACTGAAAACGCAAAACCGACAACCGCTCTAACTTGTCTCCAGCGCGCGGCATCGCATAAACTTCCTTTTCCGTTTTGGCAGCGTACGTTCTGCTCAGGAGCCTCATGTCCCATCGCATCAAAGCGAAAATTACCGGTGTCAGCGGCTATCTCCCGCCCCGCGTCATGACCAACAACGATCTCGCCAAAATTGTCGAAACCTCTGACGAATGGATTTTCACCCGCACCGGCATTCGCGAACGCCACGTCGCCGACCCCGGCATCGCTTCCTCTCATCTAGCCACAGAAGCCGCCAAGCAAGTCCTCGCCAAGACCAACACCGATTCCGCCGAAATTGACCTCATCGTTCTCGCCAGCGTCACGCCCGACATGCTTTTCCCCGCCACCGCCTGCCTGGTGCAGGACCGCATCGGCGCAAAGAACGCCTGGGGATTCGACCTTTCCGCCGCCTGCAGCGGATTCGCTTACGCGCTTACCGTTGGCGCACAGTTCGTCGGCTCCGGCGCGCACAAAAAAGTGCTCGCCATAGGCGCCGACAAAATGACCTCCATCCTCAATTACGAAGACCGCGCCACCTGCGTCCTCTTCGGCGATGGAGCCGGCGCCGTCCTCCTCGAACCCGCCACCAACGACAACGAGGGCATCATTGATTTCGAACACGATGTGGACGGCTCAGGCGGCCAGTTTCTCTACATGCCCGGCGGCGGCTCGCTCAATCCGCCCACCGCCGACACGGTTGGCAAGAAAATGCACTACGTTCACCAAGAAGGCTCGCAGGTTTTCAAGTACGCCGTCCGGCGCATGGCCGAACTCGCCGCCCAAATCGTCGAACGCAACGGCTTCAAAGCAGAAGACATCTCTCTCGTCGTTCCCCACCAGGCCAATCTCCGCATCATCCGCGCCATGCAGGAGCGGCTCGGCCTCCCCGACGAAAAAATCATGGTCAATATAGACCGCTACGCCAACACCACTGCCGGCACCATCCCCTTAGGCCTCCACGACGCCGTCGCCCAAGGCAAACTCAAAAAAGGCGACCTGGTCCTCTTAATGGCCGTCGGCGCGGGGTACACCACCGGCTCCATCCTCCTCCGCTGGGCGTATTAGCCACACGCACACCCCACCGTTCAGTCCAGGAGGAGCACAATGCAGCTATTTGTTTCCGTGAGCTCTGCGACCAAGCTCAACTTCACTCCGGAATCACCAGTTCTTGCCCCGGCTTGATCTTGTCCGGATCAGACAGCTTGTCTTTGTTCGCTTCGAAGATCTTCATGTACTGATTCGCGTTGCCGTAAAAATTCTTGGCAATCTTCGAGAGCGAATCGCCCGCCGCCACCGTGTACGTTCTGCGCCCAGCGCTGCTCCCGCCCGAAGCCGCAGCAGCTGCCGCGGCTGTTGCCGTAGGAGCGGCCGCCGCCGGATCCACCGTTAGATCGACCGTAATGTCGTTCAGCGACGGATTCACTTTCTTGACTTCGTCCCAAACGAGGTTCTTGATCGCTTCCGATCCCGCTGCGCCTTGCAGGAAGAATTTGTTGTCCTGCATGTGCATGTGCGACAAGCGCACTCCCTTCTGATTGATCACGTTCAACACCGACGCGTACTTCTGTTTCATTTGCTCAAGATCAGCTGCCATGGGAATTACTCCTTGCTAGACAAGTTGCAGGCTTGCAGCGCAAGCCTGAATCATAAGCGGGCTGGAAGTTCGAGGCTTGAGTCAACCCCGAAAGGAAAACTTGCGGCGGGATTTCGAGTGTAGCACTGCGTTACGCCGGATGCGTCAACGAATTTTCATAGGGCAGGAGGCGGCGCATTCGTGGAAACGGGTAATTTGAGCCGCGGCGTCCACAGCAGTAGCAACAGGAATCCCGCAACAAAGAACCACGCCGCGATATTCCAGGAGAAACCGAGCACACGAATTACGAACCCGTACAGAACCACCGTGAAAGCGAACGCGAAGCTCAGAATATTTCCGCGCAGCCATTGTGCCATCGCCGCCGAGTCTCCAGGCGATCGCTGCAGTTTCACTGCAGCCGGACGCATCAACCTGCTCCGAAATGCAGTGCCTATTCCCACTTCGCTCACTGCGAGCACGGCAAGCACCGTCGGCAAAAACGACGGCTCACCTTTGCCAGTAATCGCTATGGTCGCAAGCACAAAGTACAGCAAAGCCGGCGCTGCGAGAAAAGCGAAATGAATGATGCGGATATTGCGGAGGGATTGCTGAACGTTGGCCATGCGCTACTTTTATACGATGGCCTTCCCTCCTGCAAAGGGAATCAAGTTTTCGTTAGCAGGAGCGAATCGACGCCGCCAGCGCCAGGTTGGACTGCAGTCTCCGATCCACCTGCACCGCGGCGTAGCGTACGCAGAGCACGCGCTCACCTTCGGCCCAGTGCGCGATGGACGCGATACGTCCCGAAGCCATCTTGCCAATCGCGTGAACCACCGGAAAGTAGGCGCGCACCAGACCGATGCCCGAAGACTTCTTCTGCAGGTTCGGCGTCAAATCGTGCAGCTTGGCGACAATTCCGAAATCGCGCCCGCTCAAGCGAGTGCCGTTGAGGCTCACCGCGGCCATCACTTCCTCGGAGATCGGCTGCGCGGCAACTCCGGCCACGACGGAGCGCACGTAGTATATGGCGAACTGCACCAGCGCAACGATCGAGATTGTCAGCAGCATCGCGGAAAACATTGCTTGCCTCTATGCGCATTCTGCCGGCAACCTCCGCACCTCGCCATAGCGCGGCAGTACTAGCGTGAGTAGTCCTTT
>Ga0075434_100006132_pt1 | contig 11008 bp, 6 predicted proteins | sample RhiMethybrSRZTD3_FD_75298 | JGI IMG/M metagenome (GOLD analysis project Ga0075434, IMG submission 75298) | Populus rhizosphere microbial communities from Tennessee, USA - Rhizosphere MetaG P. TD hybrid SRZTD3 | ecosystem: Host-associated > Plants > Roots > Rhizosphere > Soil | place: USA...
GTAGGCCCAGCCTTTAGGCTGGGCAATCTTATGGGCTATTACGCGTTCTACGTCTTCGCCTTCATCGCAGTGATCTCATCGCTGCTCGTCGTCGGGCAGAAGAACCCGATGCACAGCGTGATGCTGCTCATCGCGTCGTTCGGCGCGCTCGCGGGCCTCTATGTCCTGCTCGACGCGCCGTTCACCGCGGTGACGCAGATCATCGTGTACGCCGGCGCGATCATGGTCCTCTTCCTGTTCGTCGTCATGCTGCTGAACGTGCCCCGTGAGGAGCCGGTGATCGTCCCGGCCTCGGCGCTGCTCGGCCCGACCGGCATGCGCATCGGCGTGCTGCTCTCGCTGCTCCTTGCCGTCGAGGTGGTGTGGTCGATGACGCGGATCGGCATTGGCTGGTTCAGCCAGGGACCGGGTGCCGCGTCGGTCAGCTCCGTGGCGCTCATCGGCAGCGGCCTGTTCACACGGCATGCGTTCGCGTTCGAGGCGACGTCGATCCTCATTCTGGTCGCGATGATCGGGGCCGTCGTGCTGGCGCGAAGGGAACATCACTAGATGGTGTCACTCAACCACTACCTCGTGCTCTCCGGAATCCTGTTCGCGATCGGGACGGCGGGCGTCTTCCTCCGCCGCAACCTGATCACCGTGCTGCTGTCGGTCGAGATCATGCTCAACGCGGTCAACCTGACGTTCGTCGCGGTCGGCCGCTACCTGAACACGGTCGACGGACAGATCATCACGTTCTTCGTGATGACGGTGGCGGCCGCGGAAGCCGCGGTCGGTCTCGCGCTCGTGATCTCACTCTTCCGCCATCGGGAGACGCTGAACCCGGACGCCTTCACCGTGTTGAGATGGTGATGCTGCTCCTCATTCCGCTGCTTCCGTTCCTCGGCTTCGTCGTCAACGCCTTTCTCGGACGCCGGCTGTCGAAGTCGATCTCGGGCGGCCTGGCGTGCGGCGCGATCATCGCCGCCTTTGGCGTTGCGGTCGTCTCCGTGCTGCGGATGCTCGGCGATCCGGCGGGCGCGCTGCAGCAGGACGTGTTCACGTGGATCGCGTCCGGGCGCGTGAACGTTCCGTTCTCGCTCCGGCTCGATCATCTGTCCGCGCTGATGATCCTCGTCGTCACCGGCATCGGCTCGCTGATTCACGTCTACTCGACCGGCTACATGCACGACGAGACCGACGGCGAGTACGCGCGGTACTTCTCCTATCTGAACCTCTTCGCGTCGTTCATGCTCGTCCTGGTGCTCGGCGCGAACTTCCCCGTGATGTTCGTCGGCTGGGAAGGGGTCGGCCTCTGCTCGTACCTTCTCATCGGCTTCTGGTTCCGCAAGCAGTCAGCCGCCGACGCAGGGAAGAAGGCGTTTGTCGTCAACCGCATCGGCGACTTCGGCTTCGTGCTCGGCATGCTGCTGATCTTCGCGACGTTCGGCACGTTCGACTTCCAGCAGGTGGCGGCTGCGGCCGACGGCCGCGGCATCGAGCACGGGCTGGGCGTCATGACGATCGCGACGCTGCTGCTGTTCCTCGGCGCGACGGGCAAATCCGCGCAGATTCCGCTGTATGTCTGGCTGCCCGACGCCATGGAAGGTCCGACGCCCGTCTCGGCGCTCATCCATGCAGCGACGATGGTGACGGCGGGCGTCTACATGATCGGTCGGAACGCCGTCCTCTTCTCGCACGCGCCGACGACACTCGCCGTCGTTGCGGCCGTCGGGGTTGCGACGGCGCTGATGGCGGGCACGATCGGCCTCGTCCAGAACGACATCAAGCGCGTGCTCGCGTACTCGACCGTCTCGCAGCTGGGATACATGTTCCTGGCGATGGGCGTGGGCGCGTATGCGGCGGGAATCTTCCACCTCTACACGCACGCGTTCTTCAAAGCGCTCCTGTTCCTGGGGTCTGGCGCGGTCATCCATGCGCTCGCGGGCGAGCAGGATCTGCGGAACATGGGGGGGCTGAAAAAGTATCTGCCGGTGACCTACTGGACGTTTCTGATCGGCGCGCTGGCGATTGCCGGCATCCCGCTCCTTTCAGGTTTCTTCAGCAAGGACGAGATCCTGTTCCGGACCTACACGTCGACGAACTCGTCGGCGAAGCTGCTCTGGACGATCGGCGCGATCACGTCGCTGCTGACCGCGACGTACATGTTCCGGCTCGTGTTCCTCGCGTTCCATGGCGAACGTCGCCATGAAGCGCCTGCTGCGCCCGCGCATCCCGAGGAGGAGGAGCCCGCAGCGCACGCGGCTCATGCTGCCCATGGTCACGCGGATCACATCCACGACGCGCCGCCGTCGATGGCGATTCCGCTCATCGTCCTTGCGATCGGATCCGTGGTCGCGGGCTACGTCGGAGTCCCGCATGCGCTCGGCGGCAGTAACCGGATTGAGTCGTTCCTCGAGCCGAGCTTCGAGGTCAGCGAAAGCGCCAGGCGGACGCAGACGCTCGGCGCCGAAGCCACACCCGCTGCGCCGGAAGGCGTGCGCGCGGCATCTCTCGAGCGGCAGGAGCAGGCGGGCGAGGCCGCCGAGCACGGTTCCTCGGAGGAGCTGATGCTGATGGCGATCTCGAGCGGGATCGCGATAGCCGGCATCCTCATCGCGGCGTACTTCTGGCTGCGGAATCGCCCCGCGGCGGACGCCATGGCGCGGCGCATGCACGGCGCCTACAACCTGCTGCTTCACAAGTATTACGTCGACGAGATTTACGACGCCGCGATCGTGCAGCCGATCAAAATCATCTCGACGAGCGGCCTGTGGAGAGGCGTGGACGCCGGCCTGATCGACGGCGCGGTCAACGGCCTCGGGCAGACGATTCGCGCCGGCAGCGGCGGCCTGCGCCGCGTGCAGACCGGGTCGGTCCGCACTTATGCGGCGTCGCTCTTCCTCGGCGTCGTGCTGATTCTCGGCTGGTACCTCTTGCGCTCATGATGCTGTCACTGATCGTCTTTCTTCCTCTCGCCGGCGCGCTGGTGGTGCTCCTGGCCGGCGGCACCGGGGATCGTCCCGATCGCGAACCGCTGGTGCGCGCGATCGCGCTCGGCGCGTCGCTCGTAACGTTCGCCGCGACGCTCCTTCTCTGGTGGCGGTTCGATCCGGGCAACGCGGATTACCAGTTCATCGAGCGTCACGCGTGGATGCCGGCGTTCGGCATCCAGTACTTCCTGGGCGTCGACGGCATCAGCCTGATGCTCGTAGTGCTGACGGCATTCCTGACGCCGCTGGCGCTGCTGTCGTCATGGGAGTCCGTCCACCGGAACGTGAAGCTGTTCTCGTTCTTCCTGCTCGCGCTCGAGACCTCGATGCTCGGGACGTTCGTCGCGCTCGATCTCTTCCTCTTCTACATGTTCTGGGACTTCGTGCTCATCCCGATGTATTTCCTCATCGGCATCTGGGGCTACGACCGGCGTGTGTATGCGGCCGTGAAGTTCATCCTGTACACGATGGCCGGAAGCGTGCTGATGCTGCTCGCGATCATCGGCCTGGCATGGACGTACGCGTCCGTCAACGGCACGCCCAGCTTCAGCCTGCTCGATCTCCAGGGGCTCACGCTGTCGTGGACGAAGGAGAAATGGTTCTTCCTTGCATTTGCGATCGCGTTCCTGATCAAAGTCCCGCTGTTTCCGTTCCATACCTGGCTGCCCGACGCGCACGTCGAAGCGCCGACGGCGGGCTCCATCATCCTTGCGGGCGTCATGCTGAAGATGGGGACGTACGGGCTCGTGCGCTTCGCGTTCCCGCTGTTCCCGACGGCGGCGATGTACTACGCGCCGTGGATCGCGATCTTCGCGATCATCGGCATCATCTACGGCGCGCTCGTCGCGATGGTGCAGCCCGACATGAAGAAGCTCGTCGCGTACTCGAGCGTGAGCCACCTGGGCTTCGTCGTGCTCGGGTTGTGCGCGATGAACGTCCAGGGGCTGCAGGGGTCGGTGTACCAGATGCTGAACCACGGCGTCAGCACGGGCGGCCTCTTCATGATCGTCGGCATGCTCTCGGACCGCCGCCACACGCGATTGATTGCGGAGTTCGGGGGGCTGAAGGCGGTGATGCCGCGCCTCGTCGCCGCATTTCTGCTCATCACGCTCTCGTCGATCGCGCTGCCTGGCATGAACGGGTTCGTCGGCGAGTTCCTGATCCTGCTTGGCGGGTTCCTCTGGAAGCCGAAATTCGTCGCGTTCGCCGCGACCGGCGTGATCCTCTCCGCGGTCTACATGCTGTGGATGTTCCAGCGCGTCAACTACGGACAGATCACCAACGAGAAGAACCGCGCGCTGCCCGACCTCACGCCGCGTGAGTGGGGGATGATGGTGCCGACGGTGGCGGTCGCGATTTTCATGGGCGTGTTCCCGACGTTGTTTCTGAAGCCGATGGAGCCTTCGGTGCGGAAGACGGTGGAGCGGGTCACGGGCCGCAGCTTCGCGGAGCGGCCGGCCGACGCGATTCGCGATTCGCGATTCGCGATTCGAACCGCGAACAGCGAGCCGCGAGCCGCGACAGCGGAGGTCACGAAGTGACCGAATACGCCGGCATCATCCCGATCGTCATCGTCGCCCTCTCGGCGGCCGCGGCGATGCTCGCCGAAGCGTTCCGGCAGCCGGGCGAGCGCATGCCGATCGCCGGGCTCGGGCTGATCGGGCTCGTTGGCGCGGGGATCGCCTCCGCCTCGCTCTGGAACAGCGACGCGCACAGCCTCGGCGTCATCCGCTCCGACAACTTCGCGCTCTTCATCAACATCGTCCTCTGCATCGTCGGTGTCCTGACGATGTTGTTTTCCAACGAGGTAATCGAGCGCGAGCACCTGCCGGCGGGTGAGTATTACGCGCTGACCCTGTTTGCGATCTGCGGGATGATGATGATGGCGGCGGCCACCGATCTGCTCGTCATCTTCATCGCGCTCGAAGTGCTCTCGCTCGCGGTCTACGTGCTCACGGGGATCCGCCGCGACAGCCTGGCGAGCGCGGAGGCGGCGTTCAAGTACTTTCTCCTCGGCGCGTTCTCGAGCGCGTTTTTTCTCTATGGCGTGGCGTTCACGTTCGCGCTGTCAGGCTCCACCCGAATCGACGCGATCGGGACCGCGCTGTCGGCCCACGCGGCTACCTCGCCGACGACGCTGACGCTGCTGGCGGTTGGACTGCTCGCGGTCGGGTTCGCGTTCAAGATTTCCGCCGTGCCCTTCCACATGTGGACGCCGGACGCGTACGAAGGCGCGCCGACGATCGTGACGGCCTTCATGTCGACCGGCGTCAAGGCGGCGGCGTTCGCGGCGTTCGTCCGCGTGTTTCTGTCGCCGTTCGAGCCGCTCCAGGCGCAGTGGATTCCCGTGCTGTCGTGGATTGCGGGCGCAACGATGATCGTCGGGACGGTCGTCGGCGTCGTGCAGACCAACGTCAAGCGGATGCTCGCCTACTCGAGCATCGCGCATGCCGGCTACCTGCTGCTCGGCCTCGTGTCGGCCAACAGCGCCGGCAAGGCGGCGATCCTGTTCTATCTGCTCGCGTACGCCGTCACGAATATCGGCGCGCTCGGAATCGTGGCGCTGCTCGGCTCGGCGAACAGCGACCATGACGAGCTGCGCGATTTCGCCGGCTTGTGGCGCTCGCGTCCGGGCCTCGCGGCGCTCATGACGATCTTCCTGCTGTCGCTCGGCGGCATCCCGCCGACGGCCGGCTTCATCGGCAAGTGGTACATCTTCAGCGCGGCCGTTCAGGAAGGGCACTACTGGCTCGCAATCATCGGCGTGCTCACGAGCGTCGTCTCGGTCTTCTTCTACCTCCGCATCGTCGTCATGATGTACATGACCGAGGGGGCCGACGTGGTCCGGCCGCGCCTGCCGGTCACCGCCGTCGCCGGACTCACGCTTGTGACGGTTGCCGTGTTCTACCTGGGCATCATGCCGACGCGCGTGCTGGATCTGGCGCTCGATTCGATCTCGACCATCTTTTGATCCGTGAAGCCTTGAACCCCTGAAGCCCTGAAATGGCAGGCCGCGACCACTGGCTGTCGATCGCCCGTTCGAACGACCCTGACGACATCCGCGAGCACATCCTCACCGGCTTCAAGGCCGGAAAACCCTTTACACCTTACGTTCCGACGATCCCGCTGCCGCCGCGGCTCGATCGTGTGCTCGACTTCGGCTGCGGCGTCGGCCGGAACTTCCCGTTCCTGCGAACCATCGCGCGCCACGTCACGGGATTCGACCTGCCGCCGATGGTTGCGCAGTGCCGCGCGCTCGCGGCCGACTGTGCCGACGAGCTCGACGACGAGTGGGAGACCGTCCGGGAGAGCCGGTTCGATCTCATCGTGGCGGTGCTCGTCCTCCAGCACATCGAGCCGCCCGCCTGCCGCGCGTATCTGCAGGATTTCGCGCGGATGGCCCCTGCGCTCTATCTCCTGAGCCGCGCCGACAGCGACTTCGGCACGAATGTGTTCTCAGAACTTCACGACGCCGGTCTGTTCGCGACGGCCGATTGCGTCGAAGTGGATCACGATCCAAAAACTCATCAACTGCGTGTGCTCGGACGGAAGTCATTTGCCGCCGCGGCGGCGCCCGGCACGGCAGGGCACTACGAGGTGCTGCTTTACTCGACGCTATAATTCGCGCCTGACATTTATGAACAGAACGCTGATCCCCGCCACCGTAGTCGCCGTCGCGTCGACCTTGTCGTTGGCCGGCCAGACCGCAGGCAGCCTGGACTCGCAGGCGCTGAAGGGACTCGAGCTTCGCAGTCTCGGTCCCGCGCTTGCGACCGGCCGCGTTCAGGACGTCGAGATCGATCCGAAGAACCCGAGCGTCTGGTACGTCGCGTCCGCGTTCGGCGGCTTGTGGAAAACGAGCAACCGCGGCATCACCTTCAACCCCGTTTTCGATGATCAGGGCTCGTTCACGCTCTGCTGCGTGGTCGTCGATCCGAAGGACTCGAACGTCGTCTGGGTGGGGTCGGGCGAGAACGCGAGCCAGCGCAGCGCGCACTTCGGCGACGGCGTCTACAAATCAACCGACGCAGGCAAGACGTGGAAGAACGTCGGACTGAAGTCGTCCGAGCACATCGGGAAGATCGTCATCGATCCGCGCAACTCCAGCGTCGTGTACGTCGCAGCGCAGGGCCCGCTCTGGTCCGCCGGGGGAGAGCGCGGCCTCTTCAAGACCACCGACGGCGGCGAGACGTGGAACGCGGTGCTCACGATCTCGGCCGACACCGGCATCAGCGACGTGGTCTTCGACACGAAGAACCCCGATGTCCTCTTTGCCTCCTCGTACCAGCGGCGCCGCGCGGTGGGCCAGATGATCGGCGGTGGCCCCGAAGGGGGAATTTTCAAGACGACGAATGCCGGGAAGACGTGGACGAAGCTGACAAACGGGCTGCCCAAGGACGATGTCGGCCGCATTGCGCTCGCGGTCGATCCGCACAGCGCGAAGCGCGTCTATGCACTGATCAGCGCAAAGGCGCCGCGCGGCCGCGGATTCGGCCCGGTGGCGCCAGACGCGCCGCCGACGGGACCGGTCATCGACGAGGCGGGATTCTACCGTTCCGATGACGCGGGTGCGACGTGGGCGCGGATTGGACGAATGGTTCCTTCAGCTGGCCGGGGGGGCCGCGGCGGAGCTGTCGCCGGTCAGGGTGTCGAGGGTGCGAGAGGTGCCCAGGGTGCCGAAGGTGCGAGGGGTGCGCAGGGTGCGCAGAGTGCGCAGGGTGACTGGTATCGCGGCGGCGGTGCGGCGTACTACCAGGAGCTGTTCGTCGATCCTTATCGCCCTGACACGATTTACTCCGTCAACACCAACCTCGATCGCAGTACCGACGGCGGCAAGACGTGGAAGCAGACGGGCTGGGAAGAGACCGGCATGCACGTCGACCACCACGTCGTCGAGTTCGACCCGAGCGACAGGAACCACATTCTCATCGGGAATGACGGCGGGTTGTACGAGAGCTACGACGAGGGGCAGACGTTCCGGTTCTTCGCGAACATTCCCGTGACGCAGTATTACCGCGTGTCGGTCGACAACGCGAAGCCGTTCTACCACGTGTGTGGCGGCGCGCAGGACAACTGGTCGCACTGCGGGCCGTCGCGGACGATGAACCGGTGGGGGATCCGGACCAGCGACTGGTACGTCGTCGGCGGGGGCGATGGTTTCCAGACCCGCAACGATCCGGAGGATCCCAACATCGTCTATGCGACGTCGCAGGACGGGAACGTCACGCGGCTCGATCTGCGAACGGGCGAATCGCGCAGCATTCGACCGCGGCTCGCAGGCGCGCAGGCGAGCGCGGATGAAGGGGGAGGCGCGCCTGGGGGCGGCAATCCTCCGGGTGCACCGCCGCAGGGTGCTCAAGGTGCGAGGGGTGCCGAGGGTGCCGAAGGTGCGAGGGGTGCTCAGGGTGCGAGGGGTGCCGAGGGTGCCGAAGGTGCGAGAGGTGCTCAAGGTGCCGAGGGTGCCGAAGGTGCCAGGGGTGCTCAAGGTGCGCAGGGACGCGGCGGCAGGGGGCAGGGATTCGGCGGAGGGCGCGGGGGCGCAAATGCCGATCGCGCGAACTGGGATGCGCCCTACATCATCAGCCCGCACTCGCCGCGGCGGTTGTACTGGGCGAGCAACTACGTGTATCGCTCCGACGATCGCGGCGACAACTGGGTCCGCATCAGCCCTGACCTGACGCGCCAGCTCAAATGGGACGAGCTGCCGATTATGGGCAAGGTGTGGCCGCTCGATTCGGTCGCCTACCATGAATCGACGACCGCGCTCAGCAACGTGGTTTCACTCGACGAGTCGCCGCTGATGGAGGGGTTGATCTACGCGGGCACCGACGACGGGCTGCTGCAGGTCACCGAGGACGGCGGCAAGAACTGGCGCCGCATCGAGGACTTCCCCGGCGTGCCGAAGTGGACCTACGTGTCCGACGTGTTTGCCTCGCCGCGCGACGCCGGCACGGTGTTCGTCGCCCTCAACAACTGGCAGCGGGGCGATTACAAGCCCTACGTCGTCAAGAGCACCGACAGGGGACGCACGTGGACGAACATCACGGGCAATCTGCCCGATCGCCACGACGTCTGGTCCGTCGTGCAGGACCACATCGACGGCGACCTTCTGTTTGCCGGCACCGAGTTCGGTTTGTTCACGAGCGTCGACTGCGGCGGATCGTGGGTGCAGCTGAAGGGTGGGATTCCGACGATCCAGGTGCGCGACCTGGCGGTGCAGCGGCGCGAAAACGATCTCGTGCTCGGCACGTTCGGCCGCGGGTTCTACGTGCTCGACGACTACAGCGCGCTCCGCGAGATCACGTCGCAAACGCTGGCTGAAGACGCGCACCTGTTCCCGCTGCGGGACGCGTATCTCTACAATCCGATCGGCCTCGCGCCTGCGGGGACGGCGGGCATTGGCGCGATGGCCGGCAACTGGACCAGCCCGAACCCGCCGTACGGCGCGGTGCTCACCTACAACGTCACGCAATCGCTGCCCGACGACGCGAAGCTGGTTATTACGATCGCCGACGACAGCGGACGTCAGATCCGGCGGCTCGACGTGGACAAGACGCCGGGTCTCAGACGCGTCGCGTGGAACCTGCGCGGCGAGCCGGTCGCGAACGTGAATCAGACCGGCCGCGGCGGGTTCGGCGGCCGCGGCGGTCAGCCGCAGGGTCCGCTCGTGACGCCGGGGCGTTATCGCGCGACCCTCGGAAAGCTCGTCGGTGATACGGTGACGCCGCTCGGGTCGCCGCAGTCGTTCTCGGTTGTGACGTTGAATCAATGATGAATGATGAATGCAAAATGATGAAGCCTCTTGATTCTCATCATTCATCATTCATCATTCGTGATTCGCGAGGTCGGTGATGCTCAGAAGACTGATTCGCCTCTCCCTCCCGCTCGTGATGATGCCCCTGTTCATCACGACCGTGTTTCCGCAAGGCGGTGCACAACAGCAGCCGCCGCCGATCAATCAGTCGACCGATCCCCTGCTGAAGGCGTTCCGGTTCCGCTCGATCGGACCGGCAAGCATGGGCGGCCGCATCGACGACATCGCGGTATCGGAAAGCGATCCGAGCATCATCTACATCGGCTATGCGGTAGGCGGCGTGTTCAAGTCGGACAACAACGGCACGACGTTCACGCCCGTGTTCGAGACCTACGGCACCGCGTCGATCGGCGACATCGCGATCCATCCGACCAATCCGGACATCGTGTACGTCGGGACCGGCGAAGCGAACAACCGGCAGACCACGACGTTCGGCGATGGCATCTACAAGACGACCGATGGCGGCAAGACCTTCACCAATATCGGCCTGAAGGATGCGCAGACGATTGCGCGAATCGTGATCGATCCCAAGAAGCCGGACACCGTCTACGTCGCGTCGCCGGGCCACCTGTTCGGGCCGAATCCGGATCGCGGGATCTTCAAGACCACCGACGCCGGCAAGACGTGGAACAAGATCAAATTCATCGACGACGACACGGGCTTCACCGACATCGCGATCGATCCCGTCAACACGAACATTCTGTACGCCGCAAGCTATCAGCGGCGGCGCAGCGGCTGCTGCTTCAACGGCGGCGGCCCCGGCAGCGCGCTCTGGAAGACGATCGACGCAGGCAAGACGTGGACGAAGCTGACCGGCTCGGGCCTGCCTCCGGGCACCTACGGGCGCGTCGCGCTCGACGTCTCGCGATCGAACCCGAACGTCGTGTACGTCCAGATCGAAGCGGGACAGGTGGGCGGGCCGGCGCCGGCGCGCGGAGCGGACCCGAACGCGGCGACCGAAGCCACTCCTCCGGGTGCGGCAGCGGTGCCTCCGGGCGGTCAGCCTCCTGCTGCGGCGACGCGCGGAGGCGCGGCGACGGCACCGGGGGCGGCTGCGGCTGCGGCCGGTGGCGGCGGCCGCGGTGGATACAACTGGTGCAACAACGCCGGTCCTGGCAGTGGTTTCGGACGCGGAGGCCCGCAAGGCAGCGGTCCGCCGCCGCTCGAGGCGTCGCGCGGCGGCGTGTTCCGGTCCGACGACAAAGGGAAGTCGTGGACGATC
>Ga0075434_100006133_pt1 | contig 11008 bp, 8 predicted proteins | sample RhiMethybrSRZTD3_FD_75298 | JGI IMG/M metagenome (GOLD analysis project Ga0075434, IMG submission 75298) | Populus rhizosphere microbial communities from Tennessee, USA - Rhizosphere MetaG P. TD hybrid SRZTD3 | ecosystem: Host-associated > Plants > Roots > Rhizosphere > Soil | place: USA...
GTAGTCGGGCCCGAACGGCCGCTCGGTGACGGCGGCGCCCCCGACGACCTCGCGGGCCTCGCAGACCAGCGTCCGGTGGCCCGCCCTGGCCAGGTAGGCGGCCGCGACCAGCCCGTTGTGGCCGCCCCCGACGACGATCGCGTCGTATCCGCCCATCACCTCACCTCGCCGCCGCGTGCGCGTCCGGTCCCTACTGGCCGGCCTTGTGGACCTGGAGGGTGGTCTGGACCAGGTCGAACAGGCCGTAGCCGGGGGCGTTGTAGAAGCCGGCCCACTGCTTGGAGTAGGCATCGACCACGTTCGGGTAGGACATCACGATGTAGGGGCGGTCGGTGGCGATCATCTCCTGCGCCTGGTAGACGAGCTGCCGGCGCTTGGCCTGGTCGATGGTGACGCCCTGCTGCTTGTAGAGGGCGTCGTAGCCGGGGTTGCAGTAGCCCGAGTCGCTGTTGTTGCCGTACTGGTCGCAGGTGAGCACCGAGATGATGTAGTCGGGGTCGGGCTCGGGGATCCAGTCCCACAGCGAGAGGTCGAAGGTCAGGTACTTGTTGTCCGGGGCGGTGATCGCCGCGAAGGCGGCGTTGGGGTCGAGGACCTTCTCGTTGACCGACACCCCGATCTGGCGGAAGGCCGCCTGGATGACGCGGAACGTCGGGGTGAGCTCGGCCGTTCGCGAGGTCGGCACGATCACCTCGTACTGCATCGGGTGGCCCTCGGCCGTCCGGATCCCGTCGGCGCCCCTCTTGTAGCCCAGGCCGTCGAGCAGCTGGTTGGCCTTGGCCAGGTCGAAGGGGAGCGGCTTGACGTTGGGGTTGTGCCACTTGCCGGTCGAGGGCGGCACGATCGTCGTGCCCGGCTGCCCCTCTCCGTTCAGGGCCACCTTGACGATCTGCTGGCGGTCGATGGCGTACTCGAAGGCCTCGCGCACGGTCGGGTTGAGCAGCTCCCGGTGGGTGGTCTTCTTGGGGTTGGAGTTGATGATGAAGTCGTAGAAGAAGTTGCCCGGGGTGCGGCTGAGGTTGTAGCCGCCGCTGAGGCTCTGGACGGCGGTGGAGGGCACGTCGCTGACCGCGTCCAGCTGGCCGTGCTTGAAGGCGGTGAGCATGGCGTCGTCGTTGGCGAAGATCTGCACCCCGACCCCGTCGATGTTGGGCTTGGGCCCCCACCAGTTGGGGTTGCGCTGCATCAGGGCGAGCTGGTCCTTCTGGTACTTGGTGAGCATGAACGGGCCGCCACTGACCAGCGGCTTGCCCGAGGTCGGAGTGTTGGGGTAGGTCTTCAGCCCCTTGGCGTTGCCCTTGGCGAGCGGCTCCCAGATGTGCTGGGGCAGGAAGGCGAGCTGGACGAGCTGGGACAGGACGTTGGCCACCGGTTGGCTGTAGTGCAGCACCACGGTGTTGTCGTCGGTGGCCTCGGCGCTCTTGAGATGGGTGACCGTGTTGGCCAGCATCGCGGTGGCGTCGTCCTGGAACTTCACGATCGTGGACAGCTCCCAGGCGATGTCCCTGGCCGTCAGCGGCTGGCCGTCGGACCACTTCGCGTTGGGGACGGTGTGGAAGGTCCAGGTGCGCCCGTCCGCCGACTGCTGCCAGCTCTGGGCGAAGTACGGCTTGAAGTCGGAGTTGGCGTCGTAGATGACCAGGTACGGGTAGATGTTGGTGTAGACCCAGGTCGAGGTGGCCTGGAACGACACGAACGGGTTGAGGGAGTCGATCGTGCTGGAGACGCCCATGCGCAGCACGCCGCCCTTGGCCACGCTTCCACCGGTGCCGCCACCGCTCTTCTGCGAGCCGCCGCAGCCGGCCGCCGCGACGAGCACCAGCGCCAGGACGACGACGAGACAGGACCGGGATCGCGTACGCATCGGCTCCTCCTTGGTCAGACGAGGACGCAGGCGGCACGGTGCCGCCCGGCGTCCGGCCCCGACGACGGGACCGGACGGAGTGCAGGGTCGATGGTCGGGCACTGCTCCTGGACCAGCGGGCAGCGAGGATGGAAGCGGCAGCCGCGCGGGATGGCGGTCGGGTCGGGCGGCTCACCCTTGAGGATCTCGGGGATGCGGCGTTCACGGGGGTTCCGGGGCGGGACCGCCGACAACAGCGCCCGTGTATAGGGGTGGGCCGGGGCGTTGACCACCGTCCGGGCGGGGCCCTCCTCGACGATCCGGCCCAGGTACATGACCGCGATGCGGTCGGCGAAGTGGGCCGCGGTCGAGAAGTCGTGGGTGATCATGAGGATGCCGAGGTCGGCCTCCTGGCGCAGCCGGGTCAGCAGCGCGAGCACGCCGGCGCGGACCGACACGTCCAGCATCGACGCCGGCTCGTCGGCCACGAGGAGCTCCGGCTCCAGCACCAGGCCGGCGGCGATGGCGACCCGCTGACGCTGGCCGCCGGACAGCTCGTGCGGGTAGCGGTCGAGGTACAGGTCGGGCGGGGCCAGTCCCGCCCGTTCCAGCGCGTCCCTGGTGCGCTGGCGGCGCTCGGCGCGGTCGCCGACGCCGTGGATGGCGAGCGGCTCCTCCATGGTGGCATGGACCCGGAACCGGGGGTCGAGCGACTCGTAGGGGTCCTGGTAGATCAGCTGCATGCGCCGGCGCAGCTGCCGCAGCGCCTTCGCGGGCAGGTGGGTGATGTCCTCGCCTCCGAAGCGCAGCGTCCCCGCGGCCGGCTCCAGCATGCGCAGCACGGCCCGCGCCGTGGTCGTCTTGCCACAGCCCGACTCGCCGACCAGCGCGAGCATCTCGCCCTTGGCGACGGTCAGCGAGACGCCGTCGACGGCTCGGACGTGCTGCTGCGGTTCACGGCGCATCGCGCCAACGAGCCCACGCCGGATCGGGTAGTCGACCACCAGGTCGTGAGCCTCCAACAGCGGCCGATCGGCCGGTCGGTCGGCCGGAAGGTCGGCCGCCGCGGCCCGGCTGCCGGCTATCGGACGCTCGAGGCTCATGCCCGCGAACCCGCCCCGGCGGACGGCTGGACCTCGCTGTCGAGGTCGTTCAGGTGGCAGGCGGCGCGGTGGGCGGGGCCGACAACCCGCAGCGGCGGGCGCTCGGTCGGGCACGGCGCGAACGCCCGGTCGCAGCGGGGCTGGAACGGGCAGCCCGGGATCGGCCGGTCGAGCCGCGGCGGTGCGCCCCGGATCCATTGCACGTCGTCCTCGCCGTAGATGTCCGGGGTGGCGGCGAACAGCAGGCGGGTGTAGGGGTGGCGAGGCTGGTGGTACAGCTGGTCGATGGGGCCGGCCTCGGCCAGGGTGCCGGCGTACATGACCGCCGCCCGCTGGCACAGCTGGGCCACCACCGGCAGGTCGTGGGTGACCAGCAGCAGCGTGAGGCCGAGGCGCTCGGTGAGCTCGACCAGCAGCTGGAGGATCTGGGCCTGGACCATCACGTCCAGGGCGGTGGTCGGCTCGTCGGCCAGCAGCACCTTGGGGTCGCAGGCCAGGGCCATGGCGATGGTGGCCCGCTGGCGCATGCCGCCGGAGAACTCGTGCGGGTAGCGGTCGGCCGCCGAGGCCGGCAGCCCGACCAGGCCGAGCAGCTCCCGGGCCCGGGCGTCGGCCCTGGCGCCGGAGGCGACACCGTGCAGCTGCATCGGCTCGCGCAGCTGCCAGCCGACGGTCTTGACCGGGTTGAGGGCGTTCATCGCCCCCTGGAAGACCATGGCCAGGTCCTTCCAGCGGTAGGCGGCGACGGTCTCCTCCCCCCGTCGGAGGATGTTCTCGCCGTCGAACAGGACCTCGCCGGCCACCGAGGCGTTGGGCGGCAGCAGGCCCATCACCGCCAGGATGGTGGTCGTCTTGCCACAGCCGGACTCGCCGACCAGGCCGACCCGTTCGCCCTGGTCCAGGGTGAGGTCCACGCCCTGCACGGCGTGGAGCTCCCGGCCGTGGCCCAGCTCGAACCAGACGTGCAGGTCGCGGACCTCCAGGAGGCTCACAGCGCCCGCCTTCCCGCGCCGACCAGCGGGCGCAGCCGGAAGCCCCGCGCCGACAGGTGGGCGACCTTCAGCCGCGGGTTGAGGGCGTCCTCGATGGCCTGACCGAGCAGGTAGCAGGCGATCGTCAGCACCGACACGCACAGCCCGGCCGGGACCAGCGTCCACCACGCGCCGACGCTGATCGCCGAGCGGTCGAAGGCATGCTCGATGATCGAGCCCCAGGTGACCTTGGTGGGGTCGCCGAGGCCGAGGAAGGACAGGGCCGTCTCGTCGAAGATCGCCACCGCCACCGTCAGCACGGTGTTGGCGATCAGCAGCGGCGCCACCTGAGGAAGGATGTGGCGGACGATCAGCCGCAGGTGGCCGGCGCCGAGCGAGGCGGCCCGGTCCACATACACCCGCTGGCGCACGCTCTTCACCTGCGCCCGGATGACCCTGGCGGTGCCGGTCCACAGGATGATCCCGATGACCAGCACGATGTTGAACAGGCTGGAGCCGAACAGCGCGGCCAGCACGATCATCAGCGGGATGTCGGGGATCACCAGGAAGTAGTCGGTGACCCGCATGAGCGCGGTGTCGACGCCACCGCCGAAGTAGCCGGCCGCGATGCCGACCCCGCCGCCGATCACCATCGAGACCAGCGTGGCCGCCAGGCCGACGATCAGCGAGACCTTGGTCCCCTCGATCAGCAGGCTGGTCATGTCGTAGCCGGAGTCGTCCAAACCGAACCAGTGGCTGGCCGACGGCGGCCCGAACACCGGGCCGACCTGGGCATCGATCGGGTACGGCTCGATCCACTTCGACAGCAGGGCGACCAGCAGGAACAACAGCAGCAGCGCCCCGCCGACCAGGGCCGAAGGCCGCTCGCGGAACAGCCGGCGCATGAATCCGACCCTGCTCGGCCGCGGGCCGACCTCCCCCTCGGCCCCCAGCCCGGTCTCGGGCAGGACGGCACTCACTCGCTCACCCTCGGGTCCAGCCGGAAGTAGAGCAGGTCGGCGAGCAGGTTGAAGACCACCACCGAGACGGTCAGGACCAGGAAGGTGCCCTGCAGCATGGGGTAGTCGCGCTGGACCACGGCCTCGTAGGTCGCCCGGCCGATGCCTGGCCAGGAGAACACCACCTCGACCAGGATGAAGCCGCCCACGATCGACCCGAGCGACAGGGCGATCAGGGTGACGGTGGGCAGCATCGCGTTGCGAAGCGCGTGGCGGCGCACCACCGCCTTGGCCGGCAGGCCCTTGGCCCGTGCGGTGAGGACATAGTCCTCGCCGAGCGTCTCCAGCATGGAGGAACGGACGATCAGCGCATAGCCGCCGTACAGGGTCAGGGCGACGGTCAGCGACGGCAGGAGCATGTGCCTGGTGGTGTCGGCGACCCGCTGCCAGAAGCCCGCCCCGATCAGGAACGGGTCGCTCATGCCCCCGGCGGGCAGGTAGCTGGCCAGCAGGATCAGCAGCATCAGGCCGAGCCACTGGGTCGGGAAGGAGTAGAACAGCAGCGCCACGCCGGTGTGCCCGTAGTCGGCGGCCCGGCCGCGCCGCCAGGCGGCCACCACCCCGGTGGCGATGCCGGCCACGATGGCGACCACCGTCCCCAGGGTCAGCATGGGGACGGTGTTGGCCAGGTCGGTGGCCAGGTGGGTCCTGACCGGCTGCTGGTCGGCCCAGGAGACCCCGAGGTTCCCGTGGGCCAGCTGCTGCAGGTAGCGCAGGTACTGGACCCAGATCGGCTGGTCCAGGCCGAACTGGTGCTTCAGCGCCTCCTGGAGCTGGAGCGAGGCGTGGGGCACGTGGGCGATGTTGGTGACGGCGCTCCCTGGAAGGACGCGGAACAGAAAGAAGTTCAGCGTGATGGCGACGAAGATCGTCGCCAGCGCGAAGCCGGTGCGCTTGATGAGGTAGTCGCTGCGCCGCATCGCCCCGTCCTACGCCGGCGAGCCCGAGGAAGCCCTTCCGGACATGCGTCCCACCCCGCCCCGGCGATCGTCGATCCCCCAGGAATGACGTACCTGACTGAACAGTCAGTAATTCAGTTGCCTATTGTGCGGTGCGGCCCGCAACAGGACAAGGGGCTCCCGGCTTCGTTCCGTCAGTACCGGTAGGACCCCTGGACGCGGACGGCGAGGCGGCGGGCGCACTCCTGGATCGAGCCGGCGAACGACGGGTAGGTCTGGAACGCCTGGGAGAGCTGGCTGGCCGTGAGCCGGTTGAAGCAGGCCGCGGAGATGGGGGCGATCAGGTCGGAGGCGTAGCTGGCCACCACCGCCCCGCCGGCGATGGTCCCCGACCCGGGCCGGGCCAGCAGCTTGACGAAGCCGTCGGGGCGGTTGCTCATCTTGGCCCGCGCGTTGCCGGCCAGTGGCAGGGTGTCGACCTCGACCTCGATGCCGGTCTCGGCCGCCCGCTGCTCCGACAGACCGACGGTGGCGATCTGGGGGTCGGTGAAGATCGTGGCCACCACCGCGTCCCAGCGCAGCGGGGCGACGGCCTGGCCGAGCAGGTGCCACATGGCGGTCCGGCCCTGCCCGGCCGCCACCGAGGCCAGCATCTGCTTGGAGGTGACGTCCCCGGCGGCGTAGATGCTGGGCACCGAGGTGCGGCTGACCCCGTCCACCACCACCGCGCCGCGCCCGTCGGTCTTGACGCCCATCTCCTCCAGGCCGAGGCCGCCGGTCTGGGGCACCTGGCCGATGGTGAGCAGCACGTGGCTGCCCTCAACGATGCGCCCGTCCTCCAGGTGGACCACCCCGCGGTCGCCGACGCGCTCCACCTTGGCCGCCCGGGCGTTCTTCAGCGTCCGGAGGCCCCGGCGCTCGAACACGTCCTCGATGACCAGGGCGGCGTCCTCGTCCTGGGTCGGGAGGATGCGGTCGCGGCTGACGACCAAGGTCACCTGGGCGCCGAAGCGCAGGAAGGCGGTGGCGTACTCGGCCCCGGTGGCGCCGGCCCCGACCACCACCAGGTGCTCGGGGACCTGGCGCAGCCTGTACACGTCCTGGCTGGACAGGATGACCTCGCCGTCGGTGGGGGCGGTGTCCATGCGGCGGGGGTCGGACCCGGTCGCGAGCAGGATGGCGTCCCCCTCCAGCCGCTCGGGAGCGCGCCCCCCGCCGTCGCCCGGGTGCCGGACCTCGACGGTGTTCGGGCCGACGACCCGCCCCCGGCCCAGCACCACCCGCACCCCGTCGGCCAGGACCCGCTTGGTGATGTCCTCGGACTGGGCCAGGGCCAGGTCATGGACCCGGCGCATGATCGTCGGCAGGTCGACCTCGTAGCGGGGCACCTCCAGGCCGGGCATGCCCTCGAAGTGGACCCCGAGGCTGGGCGCCGTCTCCAGGGTGTTGAACGCCTGGGCGGAGGTCAGCAGGGTCTTGGACGGCACGCAGTCCCACAGGACGCAGTGCCCGCCCAGCCCCTCGTCGTTGACGACGGTGACCTCGGCCCCCAGGTCGGCCGCGACCAGGGCGGCCTCGTAGCCGCCCGGCCCGCCTCCCACGATCACGACCCGCATGGGCCGATGGTACCGAGAGCGCGCGAACCGCGGAGCCTGCGCCGGAGGACGCCCGGTCAGAAGGTGTCCGGGGGGCGGTAGGTGCCGAACTCGGCGCGGAGGGCGTCGCAGACCTCGCCCACGGTGGCCAGGTGGCGGAGGGCCTCGCGCATGGGCGGGAGCAGGTTGTCGCGGCCGCGGGCGGCGTCGCGGAGGTGGGCCAGGGCGGCCTGGACGGCGTCGCCGTCGCGGCTGGCCCGGATGTCGGCCAGGGACTTGGCCTGGGCCTCGGCGATCGCCGGGTCGAGCTGGAGGATGGCGACCGGCTCCTCCTCGCCGCCGGCGTAGCGGTTGACGCCGACGACCACCCGCTCGCCCTGCTCGACCGCCCGCAGCTGGTCGTAGGCCGAGCGCTCGATCTCCTCCTTCTGCAAGCCGCGCTCGATGGCGGCGACGGCCCCGCCCAGCTCCTCGACCCTGGCCATCAGCCGCCTGGCCGCGGCCTCGACCTCGTCGGTCAGGCGCTCCACGAAGTACGACCCGGCCAGCGGGTCGACCGTGTCGGTGACCCCGGTCTCGTTGGCCAGCACCTGCTGGGTCCGCAGGGCCAGGCGGGCCGCGGCCTCGCTGGGCAGGGCCAGGGCCTCGTCGTAGGCGTTGGTGTGCAGCGACTGGGTGCCGCCGAGCACGGCCCCCAGGCCCTGGATGGCCACCCGGACCACGTTGTTGAGCGGCTGCTGGGCGGTGAGCTGGACCCCGGCCGTCTGGGTGTGGAAGCGCAGCATCCGCGAGCGCGGCTGTTCGGCCCCGAACCGGCCGGCCATGGTGTCGGCCCAGATGCGCCGGGCCGCCCGGAACTTGGCCGCCTCCTCGAACAGGGTCGTGCGGGCCACGAAGAAGAAGGCCAGCCGGGGCGCGAAGGCGTCCACGGCCAGCCCGGCGTCCACCGCCGCCTGCACATACGCGATGGCGTTGGACAGGGTGAAGGCGACCTCCTGGACGGCGGTCGCCCCGGCCTCGGCCATGTGGTACCCGGAGATGGAGATGGTGTTGAAGCGGGGCAGGTGCTCGGCGCAGTAGGCGAACAGGTCGGTGGTGATCCGCAGCGACGGCGCCGGCGGGTAGATGTAGGTGCCGCGGGCGATGTACTCCTTGAGCACGTCGTTCTGGACCGTGCCGGTGAGGGCGGCCGGGTCGACCCCCTGCTCCTCGCCGACCAGCTGGTAGAGCAGCAGCAGCACGGCCGCCGGGGCGTTGATGGTCATCGAGGTCGAGACCTGGTCCAGCGGGATGCCCTCGAACAGCCGGCGCATGTCGGCCAGGGAGTCGATCGCCACCCCGACCTTGCCGACCTCGGCCACGGCCATCGGGTGGTCGGAGTCGTACCCCATCTGGGTCGGCAGGTCGAAGGCCACGCTCAGGCCGGTCTGGCCGTGGTCGAGCAGGTAGCGGAAGCGGGCGTTGGTCTCGGCGGCCGACCCGAACCCGGCGTACTGGCGCATCGTCCAGGCCCGGCCCCGGTACATGGTCGGGTAGATGCCACGGGTGAACGGGTCCCGGCCCGGCTCCCCGAGGGCCGCCTCGGGATCGAACCCGGCCAGGTCCGCGGGCCCGTAGACCACCTGCACCGGGATGCCCGAGTCGGTGTATCGCTGGTCGCCGTCGGCCATGGCTGCACCTCCCGCAGATGGCCCTCAGCCTACCCGCTGACGGTGCCGACCATGACCGGCGGGTCCCGGCGGCGATCAGGAAGGGGGCGGCTGGCCTCGCTGGTCAGCCGCGGGGGTGGAAGCCGGCCAGGAAGGCCTGGACCTCGTCCTGGGAGGCGGCCCAGCGGTCGGCCGGCGCCTGGAACAGGATGGCGTGGCGGCGGCCGGCGTCGAGGAAGGTGATGTCGTAGGCGCGGGTGAGCCGGCCCCCGTCGAGGAAGGCGAACTCCCACTCGGCCGCCGGCACGCCGCCGAAGGTGGTCGCGCCCAGGCGCAGGCGGCGGTAGTCGTCGTCGGGATGCCTGGCCGCGAACGAGCGCTCGAGGCTGCGCTGGGCGGCGAGCGGGGCCATGCCGTCGGTGGTCGGCTGGACCCGGAAGTAGCGGTCCCCGCCCGGCTCGGTGAAGTCGATGAACGGGCCCCGGTCGATCGGTGTCCAGGTGGGCGGGAACGACAGCCGGTAGGTCCCGTCCGGGTCCTGGAAGCTGCGCCAGCTGGCGGGCACGGCCGACCGTCTCGTCTCGGCCGGCGGGCGCGCCTGGCCGTCGTCGCGGGTGAGGCCCTGCCAGACGATCACGCCGGCCAGGACCACCGCGGCGACGGCGAAGACCACCGGGAGCCGGGCCCGGCGCCGGCGGGCGCCCGGGAAGACCGGCTCCCCCGGCATCGGCACCGGCGGGACCGGGGGCAGGCGCCGTCGTCTGCGCCGGCCCGGCGGCGGCGCGGCCGCCGTGACGCCGCCGTCCTGGCCCTGCCGGACCTGGCTGGGGACCGGTGGGGTGTCCCCCGAGGCGACCGTGTCCTGGTGACCGGGGGCGACCGCCGGCCCGACGGTCGTGACCGCCGTCCCGGTCCCGCCGGCGCCGGCCGGGGGCCGACCGGCCGGCTCGCCCGGGGCCGCGGCGACCCGGCGCAGCAGGGGCCGGAGCTGGGCCGGGGTGGCGCGGCCGGTCGGGTCCTTGACCAGCAGGCGGGCCAGGACCGGGGTCAGCTGCCCCAGGCGCTGGGGCGGGCGCGGCTGACCGTTGACGATGGCGCTGAGGGTCTGGAACTCGCCCCCGCCGAAGGGTGGCTGGCCCTCGACCGCGTACCAGAGGGTGGCGCCCAGCGCCCACAGGTCGGTGGCCGCGCTGACCGCCTGGGCCTCGACCTGCTCGGGCGCCATGTAGGCGGGCGAGCCGACGACCAGCCCGGTGGCGGTCAGGCGGGGGTCGCCCTGGACCGAGGCGATGCCGAAGTCGGCCAGCTTGGTGGCGCCGTTGTCGCGGACCATGACGTTCTTGGGCTTGAGGTCGCGGTGGACGATCCCGGCCCGGTGGGCGGCCTCCAGCGCGTCCAGCAGGCCCAGCCCGAGCCGGGCCGCCCGCTGCGGGCTGAGCGGCCCTCGGGTGCGGACCAGCTCCTCCAGGGTCGGGGCCGAGACCAGTTCCATGACGATGAAGTCCCGGCCGCCGTCGTGGGCGATGTCGTAGACGGTGACCACGCCGGGGTGGCTGAGCCGGGCCGCCGCTCGCGCCTCTCTCGACACCCGGGCCCGCAGGTCCTCGCGCTCGGCGGCGTCGCCCGCCCGGGGCAGGTCGACCTCCTTGAGCGCGACCGGCCGCGAGAGCAGCGTGTCGGTGGCCCGCCAGACCACGCCCATGCCGCCGTGACCGAGCTCCTCCTCGAGCTCGTAGCGGTTGGCGACGCGCCGGCCGGCCCCGTTGACTGCCATCGACCGAACGCTACCGGCTGCCGGGTCGGGTGGCCACGACCGTCAGCCGAGCGCCTGGAAGGCCTGCTCGAACTGGCGGGCCAGGCCCTGGGAGGCGTCCCAGCGGTCGGCCGGGACGATCAGCTCGACGTTGTAGCCCCAGGTCCTGCCCTTGA
>Ga0075434_100006138_pt1 | contig 10999 bp, 10 predicted proteins | sample RhiMethybrSRZTD3_FD_75298 | JGI IMG/M metagenome (GOLD analysis project Ga0075434, IMG submission 75298) | Populus rhizosphere microbial communities from Tennessee, USA - Rhizosphere MetaG P. TD hybrid SRZTD3 | ecosystem: Host-associated > Plants > Roots > Rhizosphere > Soil | place: USA...
GCGAGCCGCCGCTGCCGAAGGCCCATTCACCGAGCTTGTTGAAATCGCGCTCGATCATCGGCTCGATGTCGATGCCGGGCCGGCCCGAGCTGACGACGACGGCGGCGACCCAGCCGCGCGCGTGCGAGAGGCTCGCGCCGGCGCGTCCCCTGGCGCGGATGCCGCCCTCGGGCGAGGAATCGAATCGCAATCCCATTTTCTGCAGGAGGGCGCGGCCGGCAAGGAATTCGCGACGCCGCTTTTCGGAACGGAAACCGGCGTACCGGCGCCGATCACGCGGTCCGAGCCGACGGCGCGCCGCAGCCAGGTTCAGCGCGTCGATTCGGGCTACGGCTACGCGGGCTTGCCTTGCCACCGGCGGAAGACGAGGCTGGCGTTGGTGCCGCCGAAGCCGAGGCTGTTGCTCATCACCGCGCCGAGCGTCGCCTTGCGCGTCTTGTCGACGATCGGCAGGCCGCGGATCGCCGGGTCGGGCTCCTCGAGGTTGGCGCAGCCGGCGATGAAGCCGCGCTCCATCATCAGCAGGCAGTAGATCGCTTCGTGCACCGCCGCTGCGCCGATGGCATGGCCGCTGAGCCCCTTGGTCGAGGAGATGAACGGCAGGTTCTCACCGAACACCTCGCGGATCGCGTCGAGCTCCACCAGATCCCCGGCGACCGTCGAAGTGCCGTGCGTGTTGATGTAGTCGATTTTCGTTTCCGCCTCGCGCAAGGCGGTGCGCATCGCGCGCGCGATGCCGTCCGCGCGCGGCGCAACCATGTCGGCGCCGTCGGAGGAGGAGCCGTAGCCGGCGAGCTCGGCGCGCACCCTGGCGTCGCGCTGGCGCGCGGTGTCTTCCGCCTCGAGCACCAGGATGCCGGCGCCGCCGGCCACGACGAAGCCGTCGCGCTTGCGGTCGTAGGGTCGCGCCGCCTTCGTCGGCCGGTCGTTGTACGCGGTGGAGAGCGCGCCCATCGCGTCGAACAGCGCCGCCGACGTCCAGCGCACTTCTTCGGCGCCGCCGGCGATGACGCGGTCCGCCTTTCCCATCTGGATCAGCTCGGCCCCGTGACCGATGCAGTGCGCGGAGGTCGAGCAGGCAGAGACGATCGCATAGGTCGTGCCGCACATGTGGAACGCGGTGGCGAGGTTGGCGGCGGCGGTGTTGGTCATGATCCGCGGGACGACGTAGGGGGGAACCTTGCGCACGCCCCGCGCCTTGGCGAGCCCGACCGCCTCGGCGATCTCGTAGGTCGAGCCCACGCCGGAGCCGACGACCAGCGCGGTGCGTTCGCCGGTGATGTCGGCCTCCTCCAGCCGGGCATCGCCGAGCGCCGCGTTCATGGCGTGATAGGCGTAGAGCGCAGGGTCTGACATGAAGCGACGCAGCGGGCGCTTCACCGCCGGCAGCGAATCGAGCGAGGGAATGCCGGCCACCTGGCTGGCAAGGCCGTTCGCCACGAACTCGGGCGCCGGGCCGATCCCCGAGCGCCCGTCATGCAGCGCACGCGCGACGGCGTCGAGATCGTTGCCGAGGCAGGAAACGATCCCCATGCCGGTGACGAGGACGCGGCGGGCGGTCAAATTCTGCGGAAGACGAGCGAGGTGTTGATGCCGCCGAAGGCGAAGTTGTTCTTCATCGCGTACTCGATGTCGAGCGTGCGACCTTCACCGCGGATGAGGTCGACGACCTCGCATTCCGGATCGGGCGTGTCGAGGTTGATGGTCGGCGCGAACCACTTGTTGCGCATCATCTCGATCATCCACCACGCCTCCATCGCGCCGCAGGCGCCGAGCGTGTGACCGACGTAGCTCTTCATCGAGGACAACGGCACCGAGCCGCCGAGCACGCTCGCCGTGGCGCGCGCCTCGGCGACATCGCCGCGGTCGGTGGCGGTGCCGTGCGCGCCGACGTAGCCGATGGCCGAGGCGGGTATACCGGCGTCCTCGAGCGCGAGGCGCATCGCGCGTGCCTGCTGCGCGTCGTGCGGCTGCGTGACGTGCATGCCGTCGGAATTGGTGGCGAACCCGACCACCTCGGCGATGGGTGTTGCACCGCGCGCCTTCGCGTGCGCCAGGTCCTCGAGCACCAGCGTCGCCGCGCCCTCGCCGATCACCAGGCCGTCGCGGTTCTTGTCGAACGGGCGCGGCGTGGTCGCGGGCGCGTCGTTCTTGGTGCTGGTGGCGAACAGCGTGTCGAACACCGCCGCGCCCATCGGCGAAAGCTCTTCCGCGCCGCCCGCCACCATCATCGGCTCGCGCCCGGCGCGGATCGCTTCGTAGGCGTAGCCGATCGCCTGGCTGCCCGAGGTGCAGGCGCTCGAGGTGGGAATGACGCGGCCCTTGAGGCTGAAGTACAGCGCGACGTTCACCGCCGCGGTGTGCGACATCATCTGGATGTAGGTGGTCGAGGTGACGCCCTGCATCGAGCCTGTCTCCATCATGTGGCCGAAGACGCGCACCGGGTCACCGCTGCCCGCCGCCGAGCCGTAGGCGATGCCCATGCGCCCGTCGCTGATCTCCGGGTCGTTGCGCAGGCCCGCCTGCTGCAGCGCGAGCTCGGTGGCGCGCAACGCGAGCAGCGAGACGCGCCCCATCGAGCGCGTCGACTTGCGCGGGTAGTAGGCCTGCGGCTCGAAATCCTTCACGGGCGCGGCAAGGCGCGTGTGCATCATCTCGTAGCGGTCCCAATCGTCCATGCGTTGCACGGCGTTGTGCCCCGCGCGCAGCCGTTTCTCGATCTCGGGCCACGAGTCGCCGAGCGCGGTCACGCCGCCCATGCCGGTGACGACGACGCGCCGCTCGCTCACGTCATGCCGCCGTTCACGCCGATCACTTGCCGCGTGATGTACGCCGCTTCGTCGGAGAAGAGGAACGCCACCGTCGCCGCGACTTCCTCGGGCGTGCCGACGCGGCCCAGCGGCACCAACTTCAGCATCTCTTCGAGCGGCGCGCCGGCGATCATCTCGGTGGCGATCGGCCCCGGCGCGACGCAGTTGACCGTGATCTTGCGGCTGGCGAGCTCCATCGCGAGGGCCTTCGCTGCGCCGGCGAGGCCGGCCTTGGCGGCGCTGTAGTTGACCTGGCCGCGGTTGCCGATCACCCCGGAAACCGAGGACAGCACGACGATGCGCCCGCCGCTCCGCGCGCGCACCATCGGCATCACCAGCGGCCGCATCACGTTGTAGAAGCCGTCGAGGCTGGTATCGAGCACTTCGTCCCAGTCCTCGTCGGAAAGCGCGGCGAAGGTGTTGTCCCGTGCGATGCCCGCATTGACCACCACGCCATAGTAGGGGCCTTTCGCGGCGACATCCGCTTCGAGCGCGGCCTTCGCCGCGGCGCGGTCCTTGACGTCGAACTGCAGCACGGGCGCGTTGCCGATCTGGGTGGAAACCTGCTTCGCTTCATCGATGCCGGAGCGGCAGTGCAGCGTCACGGCGAAGCCGTCCTTCGCCAGGCGCAGCGCGATGGCCCGGCCGATGCCTCGGCTCGAGCCGGTGACGAGGACACGCTTCATAGCGGCCGACCCGCCCGCGCTGCGTCGAGGAAAGCCTCGAAGTCCGCCGGCTCGTAGGCCATGATCCTTGCCGTGGCGACCGGCGCGCTGTCGAGCTCGATCGCACAGTCGTAAGCCCCCATGCCGCTCTGGTCGACGAACTCGATCGTCGCCCTGACGTTGAGCGGCACCCCGGGGCGGAAATGCGCCAGCGTCGAGCGGAAGGAGCGTGTGCCGAGCAGCACGCCCCTTTTGGCAGGCTCCCCCTTGCTCCAGGCGACGACGCCGACGTGGGTGGCGATGGCCTGCGCCATCAGCTCGACGCCGATGCGCGAGGGCATGCCCGCCGGCTCGGCATACCAGGCCGACGCGCTCGGCACGGCGCTCACGGTTGCCTGCCGCTCGTCCCAGGAGACCAGTCGCTCGACGAGCAGCATGCCGTGGCGGTGCGGCAGGATCTCCTCGATGGGCGGCGGCGTCCTCATGACCCGCAAAATATCAGGCTGGCGTTCGATCCGCCGAACGCGAATGAATTGCTCATGACCATGCGGGAAGCAAGGCGTTCGCCTTTCATGGCGATTCGCAGGGCGGGAAGGTCCGGGTCCGCCTCCCCATCCCAGACATGCGGCGGAAGACGTCCGTCGGTCAAGGCGAGCCAGCAGAACGCCGCTTCGAGCGCCCCGGCAGCGCCGAGCGCATGCCCGGTGAGCGGTTTGGTGCCGCTGACCGGGGTGCCGGCAGGGAAGACGCGCGCCATGACCCGGCTCTCCATCTCGTCATTCTTGCGCGTCGCGGTGGCGTGCAGGTTGACGTAGCCGATGTCGCCCGCGCGCGCTCCCGCGTCGCTGAGGGCGGCGCGCATCGCGCCCTCGGCGCCGGCGCCCTGCGGATCGGGCGCCGACAGGTGGTGCGCGTCGCTCGACTCGCCGCCGCCGGCGAGGCGCACCGCGGCTTCCTCGCGGTCGAGGAGGAACAGCGCCGCGCCCTCGCCGATGTTGATGCCGCTGCGGTTGCGGCTGAGCGGGTTGCAACGCTGCGGCGAGGTCGACTCGAGCGAAGCGAAGCCGCCGACCGTGAGCTTGCAGAGCGTGTCGACCCCGCCGGCGATCGCCGCGTCGCACACGCCGAGCTCGAGCAGGCGCCGCGCCGCGAGCAGCGCCTTCGCGCCGGACGTGCAGGCGGTGGAGACCGTGTAGGCCGGGCCGCGCACGCCGAGCAGGCGGGCGCCGAACGGCGCGGTGCCGCCGATTTCCTGCTGCCGGTAGGAGAAGCCGCGCGGGAACGCCCCGTCACTGATCTTCGCCGCCATCGCATCCTCGCCCGCGGCGATGCCGGAGGTGCTGGTGCCGACGACGAGCGCGACGCGATGCGCGCCGTGCCGCGCCAGCGCGGCATCGATCGCCGGGCGGATCTGCGCCGCGGCGGCGGCGAGCAGGCGGTTGTTGCGGCAGTCCCATTCCGCGAGCGTGGCCGGCAGCGGCGCGGGTTCGGCCGTGACGCGGCCGACGCAGGCCGGCGCGTTCGGCAGCCAGCCCGATTCGACCTTCATGCCGGAGGTGTCGCCGGCGAAGAGACCGCGCCGCGTGGCGTCGAGCCCCTCACCGAGGGGAGAGATGATGCCCAGCGCTTGAAGGTAGATCACTTTTTGTCGAAAACCGACAGCGGGGCGAAGAGGAGCGATCCGGCGATGGTGCTGGCGAGCGCGAGGCCGAAATGTCGCAGCGCCGGCACGCCGCTGAACGCGAGCAGTCCGAATCCCAGGAGCGTGGTGCACGCGGAGAGCATCACGGCCATCGCTGTCGCGCCGGGACGGTCGATTCCCTCGCGCAGGAAGATGGCGTAGTTGACGCCGATGCCGAGGCCGAGCGTCCAGCCGACCACGCCGAACAGCGTCATCGGCACGCCCGCGTAGCCGAACAGCGCGAGCGAAAGCGCTTCCGCGAGCAGCACCGGCAGAAGCACCGCCAGCGCGGCGCGCGCGCCGTAGCGGACGAGCAGCACGAGCAGCATCATCAGCGCCGCGGCGCCGAGCCCGGGCACCGCCCAGGCGCGGTACCGGCCGAGCAGCCGCGACACGCTCGCCGCCTTGTCGACCAGCGTCACGCCGTCGAGCCCCGCGCCGGCCTGTGCGACGCGCGCCGCATCGCGCTCGCCGATCAGGAGCACCACGCTCGCCGGTACGCCTTCGCCGGCGGGCGCCCAGAGGTGGCGGAACGGCGTCGAAAGCGGAGAAGCGAGCCAGTCGGCGACGGTGACCGGCTTCGCCCCGCCCGCGAATTCCGCGGGCAATGCCTTCGCTGCTTCCGCGCGCAAGCCGACCTCGAGCAGCGTGCGGGTGAGCGCCTCGCGGTCGGCGAAGACGTGCTTCTCCAGCAGCGCGCGGTTCGCCTGCTGCACCGCGCGCGGCGGCACGAAATCGCTCACCGCCTGGTGGCCGGCGAGCGCCTCGGCGGCCTCGAGCTCGCGCAGCCGCCGGGTCAAAGCCGTTTCCCTGACAAGGACGTCTTCTTCGCTGGCGCCGCGCACCAGGAAGAACCGGCTGCCGGCGTCGAAGCCGGTGATGCTGCGGATCGCCGCGTCCTGCATCTGCAGCTCGGGCTGTCGCGGCACGAGCAGGCGCACATCGTCGTTCGGGGCGAGCGCGAGCCAGCCGGGGACGCAGGCGAGGAGTGCGAGCGCCGCGACGATCGCTCCGCGCCTGCCGCTCAGCACGCCGCTCCAGCGCTCGAACAGGCGCGCCGCCCAGCCGGTCGCCGCCGCGGGATCGCGCGGCGACGGTCGCGTCATCAGGCCGGGGAGGAGCCACTGCACGCTGAGATACGCGACGATCAGGCCGACGAACGCGAAGCGTGCGACCTGCGACACGCCCGGGAAGGGCAGCAGCCCGAGCAGCCCGTAGGCGAGCAGGCTGGTCGCCACCGCGACGGTGAGGGCCGGGCGCACCTGAGCGACGCCGGCTTGCGGTGTCCAGCGGCTGCCGGCGGCGAGATGCGCAGCGCAGAACAGGATCGCGTAGTCGATGGCTTCGCCGATCAGGCTGGCGCCGAACGCGAGCGTGACGAGGTGCAGCTCGCCGTCCACGAGGAGAAGAACCAGGGTCGCGGCCAGGATGCCGGCGCCGGCGGAAAGCAGGCCGAGCACGATCGGCTTGAGCGAGCGGAACGCGGCGAACATGAGAAGCGCGATGCCGACGACCGAGCCGACGGCGATGCGGTCCATGTCGCTTACCGCCGCTGCGCGGCCTGCGGAAGCGAAGAACACGGTTCCGGTGCGGAGGATCTCCGCGGCGGGCTCGGCGGCGAGCGCCGCTCTCGCGCCGCGCTCGTAGGCGGCGATGGCGCGAGCCTGCACCGCGTTGTCGTAGACGTCGCCGTCGACCTCGCCGAGCACCAGCACGCGAGTGCGTCCGCCGTCGCGCGAGACGAGGTAGCCGTCTTCGAGGCGCATCGTCCCGGCGCTCGGCAGGAGGGAGGCCATCCAGCGACCGAAGAAGCCGAACGGATCCTGTGCGAGCGGCAGCCCGGCGATGCCGCCCACCGGCGAGACGATCTGCTGCAGCACACTGTCGCGCACCCGCCAGCGGCCGGAGGCGAGCGCCTCGCGGTCGGCGTCCGAGAGCAGGCCGAAGCGATTCGGTGCGTAGAGCTTGTGCAGCATCCTCGGATCGGCCTCTGGCAGGCGCGCGGTGACGCGCAAGCCGCCGGCGTCGCCCGCGGCGGCGACGAAGCGCTCGGCTGCCGCTTTGGCTTTTGCTTCGTCCGGATGCGAAAAAAGCAGGATCACCCGACTGCCGATCGCGGTGCTGAGCGAGGCGACGACCTTCTCCGCGACCGGGTCGCGCTCGGTGGCGGGCAGCACGGCGAGCACGTTGGTCTGCAGCGGCACGCCGCGTGCGGCGACGCCGGCGAAGATTGCCGCGGCGACGGCGAGCGCCGCGAGGAACAGGCCGGAGCGCGCGCGCAGCGTCACGGCGCCTTGAACAACTCGAGCTCGTCGGCCTCGAGCCGGTCCGCCACCGCGACCTGCCGCATGCGGATCACGGTGAAGTTGCCCGAGGTCTCTTCGATCTCGATCGTCTCCAGCCGGCTGCCGCCGCCGAGCCGCACCTCGCGCAGGTAGCGCGCCGTTTCCCGCGCGCGCGGCGCGAGTCGTATCGTCCAGCGCTCGACGCTGCCGGCCGCCTGCGGGTCGAAGGTCGCCCTGAGCGATTCCTCGCTCGCGCCGAGGATCGCCTGCATCAGGCGTGCGGTCTCGGTCTCGACCGCGCCGCGGCGCTGCGCCTGCCGTCGGCGCACGCCGTCGGCGCCGGTCTGCACGATGCCCTGCGGGCCGAAGGCGAGCGTCATTTTCACCGGCGACTCGATCCGCCACAGCACGCCCTGCTCGCGCGACACGGTGACCCGGCCGCGGCTCACCGACGGCCGCTCCAGATCTGCGAGGGTGCGCTCCTGCACGAACTGCGCGCGCACCACGTTCGGCTCGGCGAGGCGCTTCAGGATCGCGCCCAGCAGCTCGTCGGCGTGGGCCGGCGCGGCCAGCGCGAGCAGCGAAAGCAGCGCGGCTCTCATCGGCCGCGCATCTTGTCGACGAGGATTTTCGGCGAGACGAACTGCAGCTCGCGCGTGCGTGCGTCGATCGCGACCTGCACCGACCAGCCTTTGGTGAGCCGCTGGCCGGTCGCCTTGTCGCGTATGCGATAGCCGATCTTCAGCCGGTTCTCGTGTTCGAGCAGCTCTGCTGCGGCGATGACCAGCTGACCGTAGCGAGCGGCGTTGACGTAGCGCAGGTAGATCTCGACCACCGGGAAGTGGTAGCCCGACTTCTCCATCTGCGGATAGTCGTAATCGATCTTGCGCAGCATCGCGCAGCGCGCCACCTCGAAGTACTTGACGTAATGCCCGTGCCACGCGACCTGCATCGGGTCGACGTCGAAGAACGGGATCTCGATCTCAACTTCTGCCGACAGGCTCATGCCAGAAATCGAAGAAATTGAACCATTGCAGGGGCGCCTCGCGGCAGTACCACTCCAGCCGCCGCGCGTACTGCGCGACGTGGGCGTCGATCGCCGCCTGCCGGCCGCGGTGCGGCAGCTGGATGCGCTCGGCGAACGGCTCGAGGTGCACGCGGTAGCGCCCGTCCTGCTTGAAGCAGAAGAACAGGTACACCGGGCAGGCGAGCAGGTGGCCGAGCACGACCGGCCCCTGCGGGAACGCCGCCTCGCGGCCGAGGAAGCTCGCGTGCGCGCGCCGGCCGTTGTCGGCGGCGGGCGTGCGGTCGCCGACGATCACCAGGATCTCGCCACGGTCGACGCGCTCCTTGAGGGCGATCGCGGTCTGCGGGCCGAAGTCGCGCACTTCGAAGAGATTCTCGGCGAAGCGCTGGTTGGCGCCCGAAAGCGTCGCTGCGAAGCGCCGCGCGTGGTCGGTGTAGACCACCGCGGTGACGCGGGCGAGCTCGCGCGTCACCGCCAGGGCGCGGATCATCTCCAGGTTGCCGAGGTGCGAGCCGATGAACAGCGCGCCGCGCTTGCCGCTCGCGAGCCGCGCGAATTCCTCCGCGCCTTCGAACTCGAGCGAGGCGTGGGCGATTTCGCCGCGCCAGGCGGCGATCTTGTCGAGCGAGGAATCGGCGAAGGCCAGCATGTGGCGCCAGACGTTCCAGGTGGTGGGCGGCGTCGATTGTGCGCCGAGCCGCGCAAGATAGGTTCGCGAGGCTCGCCGCGCCTCTCCGCCGGTCAGGAAAAACCAGGCGACCGCGGGCAGCATCACGAGGTGCGCCGCGTGGCGCCCGAGGAGCCGGGCCGTGCCGGCGACGAGGCTGAGCCCCCACAGGCTGCCGCGCTCGGCGAGGCGCGACCAATGTTCCGTCTTTTTGTAGAAGAAACTGCCGAGGAAGAGCCTGGTGTGCGTCCCGCTGATCCGCAGGTTATCGCGCAGCATGTGGAAGTTCGACAAGCCGCCTTCCGGGTAGACGACGCGCGTCGGCACGCTCTGCACCGGGACGCCCATCCAGATGAGGCGCACCAGGATGTCGATGTCGAAGCTCATGCCCGAGGCGATGCGCGTGCGCTCGGCGAGCGCCACCGCCGCCGCGAGCGGGTAGAGACGGAAGCCGCACATGGCGTCGCCGCGCGCGCGGCCGCGGGTCTCGAGCCATACCCAGAAGCGGGTGATCCGCCGGCCGTAAAGACGCGCCTTCGGTGCGCTCTGGTCGTAGATCGGCTCACCGCAGATCACCGCCTCGGGCGCCGCGCGGCCGCGCTCGAGGAAACGCGGCACATCGGCGAGGTCGTGCTGACCGTCGGCGTCGACCTGCAGGGCGTGCGTATAGCCGAGCCGCGCCGCCTCGCGCAGGCCGCGCACCACCGCCGCGCCCTTGCCCGAGTTTCTCTCCAGGCGCGCGAGATGGATCTCGGCGAGGGAGTCGAGCACCCGCGCGGTGTCGGCATCCGATCCGTCGTCGACGACGATCACCGGCAGGCCCTGCTCGCGCAGCCGCGCCACCACCGCGCCGACGCTGGCGCCGTGGTTGTAGCAGGGCACGACTGCGCAGGGGCGCCAGGTCATGCGCCGCCTTCGAAGAGGATGCGGCCGGTGGAGTAGACGCGCTCGCCGTCGTAGTAGCGGAAGCGCAGCCCGCCGGCGTCGCGCTCGAGTTCCAGCGTGAGCTCGGTGCCGGGGAAGATGATCGCCTGGCACTTGAAATTGTTGATGGCCTTGCTCGCCTCGAGACCCTCGAAATGGCGGCGGCCGAAGTGCACCGCCCAGTCGAGCTGCACCACGCCGGGCAGGAGTGGCAGCCCCGGGAAATGGCCGTGGAAATGCTCGAGCTCCGCCGGCACGCGCAGCCGGTAGGTCGCGCTCGAGCCCTCGGCGTGCGACGAAAGCGTCTCGGGCAGCAGCATCACCCCCGCCCCGCGAAAAGCTGCGCGAGAGCCTGCGCCGAGACCTTGCCGCGCTCGCTCACCGGCAGCGCGTCGACGTAGCGGAAGCGCTTGGGGAGCAGAGTCGGATCGAGGGCCGGCGCGAGGTGGTGGCGCAGCGCGTCGCCCAGCGCACGCGCGCCGAGACGGCGCAGCGCGGCCGCGCCCTCGGGAGTCGGAACCACCACCACGCCAAGCCGTTGTGGCGCCGGCAGCGCCACCGCGCAGGCGCGCGCGACCCAGGCGTGCGCCTCGAGCCGCTGCTCGAGCTCGGGCAGCGAAAGCCGCTTGCCCTCGATCTTCACCACGCGGTCGAGCCGGCCGCGAAGCAGGAATCGCCCGTCGGCGAGCAGCGTCGCCGCGTCGTCCATGCGCCAGCCGCGGCTCGGCAGGTACGCCGAGTCGAGCACCAGGGCGCCGTCCTCGGCGAGCGAGACGGCGATGCCGGAGAAGGGCGTCCACGCATCCTCTTCGCGCCCGCCGTCGCGCTGCCGCCAGGCGACGCCGCCGGTCTCGGTGCTGCCGAAGACTTCGATCGGCGCGGCGCCGAACGCTTCGCGGTAGCGCGCCGCGGTCGCCGCGGAGAGTGGGCCGCCGGAGGA
>Ga0075434_100006139_pt1 | contig 10998 bp, 12 predicted proteins | sample RhiMethybrSRZTD3_FD_75298 | JGI IMG/M metagenome (GOLD analysis project Ga0075434, IMG submission 75298) | Populus rhizosphere microbial communities from Tennessee, USA - Rhizosphere MetaG P. TD hybrid SRZTD3 | ecosystem: Host-associated > Plants > Roots > Rhizosphere > Soil | place: USA...
CTGCTCGAGCGGGCGCAGGAGGAGCAGGCCGCCGCCATCGCGGCGGACCGGCGCAGCCAGGTCGGGACCGGGGAGCGCAGCGAGCGGATCCGCACGTACAACTTCCCGCAGGGGCGGGTGACCGATCACCGGGTGAACGTCACGCTGCACCGGCTGCCCGCGGTCCTGGAGGGCGACCTCGACGAGCTGATCGACGCCCTGCGCGAGCGCGAGCAGAGCCAGAAGCTCGCGGAGAGCGTGTCGTGATCGACGTGGCCACGGAGCGCACCGTGCCCGCGCTGCTGACCCGCGGCGCCGCGGTGCTGGAGGCCGCCGGCATCGGGCCCGCCCGGGCGGAAGCGGAGTGGCTGCTCGCCGGGCTGCTCGACGTGGAGCGCTTCGCGCTCTACCTCGATCCGCAGCGCCGCCTGGCGAGCCCCACCGTCTCCCGCTATCTCGCCCAGCTGGAGCGGCGGGCCGCCCGCGAGCCGCTCCAGTACCTGCTCGGCTGGGAGGAGTTCCACGGCCTGCGTCTGGCCGTGACGCCCGACGTGCTGGTGCCGCGCCCCGAGACCGAGGGGCTGGTGGCGTGGGCCCTCGAGGCGCTGGCGGACCGTCCCGAGCCGGTGGTCGCCGACCTCGGCACCGGCAGCGGGGCGATCGCGTGCGCGATCGCGCAGGCGGCGCCGCGCGCGGAGGTGCTGGCGGTCGAGCTCTCGGGCGGCGCCCTGGCGGTGGCCTCGCGGAACGTGCGCGCGCTCGGCCTGGCCACGCGGGTCCGGCTGCTGGCCGGCGACCTGTTCGCCCCGCTCGGCTCGATCCCGGCCAGCCTCGACCTGGTGGTGACCAACCCGCCCTACCTGCCGAGCGCGGTGATCGCCTCGCTGCCGCCCGAGGTCTCGCGGCACGAGCCGCGCGCCGCGCTCGACGGCGGGCCCGACGGCCTCGCGGTGATTCGCCGGATCGTGGCCGGGGCGCCCGCGGTGCTGCGGCCGGCGGGGCTCTTGCTGATGGAGATCGGCGAGGAGCAGGCCGGGCCGGTGGCGTCCCTGATGGCCGCCGAGGGCTTCTCCGGCATCCGGGCGCGCCGCGATCTCCATGGAGTGGAGCGCTACATCGGCGGCCGCTGGGCGCCGACCGCGACCGCCTTCGCGGGCTGCGCCTCGGGCGCGGCCCGCCGGGAGGGCTGCTGATGGCCGCGCGCCTCGTGGTGCAGGGCGGCGCCCCGCTGCGCGGCGAGGTCGCGGTGAGCGCGGCCAAGAACGCGGCGCTGCCCGCGCTGTGCGCGGCGCTCCTGACCGCGGAGCCGGTGCTCTACGAGAACGTGCCGGCCCTCGCCGACGTCGACACGACCCGCTCGCTCCTGCAGCAGCTGGGCGGCGAGATCACGACCGAGGCCGACGGGGCCACTCGCGTCCACGTGCCGCGCGTCACCAGCCAGGAGGCGCCGTACGAGCTGGTGTCGACCATGCGCGCCTCGGTGCTGGTGCTGGGCCCGCTGCTGGCCCGCACCGGGCTCGCCAAGGTGGCGCTCCCGGGCGGCTGCGCGATCGGCGTCCGCCCGATCGACCAGCACCTGAAGGGGTTCCAGAAGCTCGGGGCCGAGGTGTTCATCCGGAACGGGTACGTGGAAGCCCGCGCGAGCCGGCTGAAGGGCGCCCGCATCACCACCGATCTGGTGACGGTCACCGGGACCGAGAACCTGATGATGGCGGCCGCCCTCGCGGAGGGCACCACCGTCATCGAGAACGCGGCCCGCGAGCCGGAGGTGAGCGACCTGGCCCGGCTGCTGGTCGCGATGGGAGCGCGCATCGAGGGCGCGGGCAGCGAGCGCATCGAGATCGCGGGCGTCCCCGAGCTGGGCGGCGCGCGGCACCGGGTGATCCCGGACCGCATCGAGGCCGGGACCCTGCTGGTGGCCGCCGCCATCACCGGGGGCGACGTCACGGTGGTGGGCGCCGATCCGCGCCACATGTCGGCGATGCTGTCGAAGCTCGAGGAATGCGGGGCGGCGGTGACCGTGACCGCCGACCACATTCGCTGCCAGGGGCCGGCGCGGCCGAAGGCGGCCGACATCATCACGAGCCCGTTCCCCGGCTTCCCCACCGACATGCAGGCCCAGTTCATGGCGATGCTGGGCCTGGCGGACGGGATCAGCAAGATCACCGAGACCATCTTCGAGAACCGCTTCATGCACGCGGCGGAGCTCTCCCGCATGGGCGCGCGCATCGAGGCCGAGGGCTCGATCGCGGTGGTGCGCGGCGTGCGCTACTACCAGGGCGCCCCGGTGATGGCCACCGACCTGCGCGCCTCCGCCTCGCTCGTGCTGGCCGGCCTCGCGGCCCGCGGCGGCACCGAGGTGTCGCGCGTCTACCACCTGGATCGGGGCTACGAGCGGCTCGAGGTCAAGCTGCGCGCGCTCGGCGCCATCATCGACCGGGTGAAGTGATGCTGACCCTCGCGCTGCCCAAGGGCCGCCTGCTCGACCCCGCGATCACCCTGCTCGCCGAGCTGGGCATCCGCGGTATCGAGCCCGACTCGCGCCGGCTCCTGCAGGCCGACGACGCGGCCGGCCTGCGCTTCATCCTGCTCAAGCCCGCCGACGTCCCGACCTACGTGGAGTACGGGGCGGCGGATCTCGGGATCGTGGGCAAGGACATCCTGCTCGAGCAGCAGCCCGACGTCTACGAGCCGGTGGACCTGGGCTTCGGCTTCTGCCGGCTGGTGGTGGCGGAGACCCGCGAGCTGTGGGAGCGCGACGACCCCGCCAAGTGGTCGTGGGTGCGGGTGGCGACCAAGTACCCGCGCCTCACCGAGTCCTACTTCTCGGAGCGCGGCATCCAGGTGGAGATGGTGCGCCTCGACGGCTCCATCGAGCTGGCCCCGCTGGTGGGCCTGGCCGAGCGCATCGTGGACCTGGTGCAGTCCGGCGAGACCCTGCGGGCCAACGGGCTCGTGGAGGTGGCCGAGATCCTCACCTCGACCGCGCGCCTGGTGGTCAACCGCGCGTCCCTCAAGACCGCCCACGCCCACGTCAACCGGTTGATCGCCGCGCTGCGCGAGGTGGCCGGGCGGTCGGCTCCCGCCGGCGAGCCGGGCCCGGGGCCGCGATGATCCGGCGCCTCGAGACCGCCGGCGCGGGCGTGGCGGGCGTGATCCGCGCCCTGGAGCGGCCGCCCGGCGCGGTCGATCCGCAGATCGCGAGCCGGGTCACCGAGATCCTGACCGCGGTGCGCAGCGTGGGGGACCGCGCCCTGCTCGATTACACGCGGCGCTTCGACCGGGTCAACCTCGCGGCGGCGGATCTCGCGGTCCGGCCCGAGGAGTTCGCGGCGGCGGAGCGCGCGGTGGGCGAGGTGACCCTGCGGTCGCTGCGCTACGCGGGCGAGCGCATCGAGCGCTTCCACCGCGAGTGCGCCCCGCGCTCCTGGCGCATGCGCGACGACCACGGCTCGCGGCTCGGCCAGGAGGTGCGCCCGCTCGACCGGGTTGCGGTCTACGTGCCGGGCGGCCGCGCGGCCTATCCCTCCACGGTGCTGATGACGGTGGTGCCGGCGCGGGTGGCCGGGGTGCGCGAGATCGTGCTGGTCTCGCCGCCCGCCGCCGACGGCTCGCTGAACCCCGCGGTGCTGGCGGCGGCCCGCGTGGCCGGGGTCACCGAGGCCTACCGTATCGGCGGGGCCCAGGCGGTGGCCGCGCTGGCCTACGGCACCGAGACGATCCGGCGCGTGGACAAGATCGTGGGCCCCGGCAACATCTACGTGGCGCTCGCGAAGGCGCAGGTCTTCGGCGACGTCGGCATCGACATGGTGGCGGGCCCGAGCGAGGTGCTGGTGGTGGCCGACGACACCGCGGACGCGGACTTCGTGGCCGCGGACCTGCTGGCCCAGGCCGAACACGACCCGATGGCGCGCGCGGTGCTGCTCACCCCGTCGTCCGCGCTGCGCGACCGGGTGGCGGCCAGCCTCGAGCGGCAGCTCGCGGCGCTTCCGCGGCGCGACATCGCGGGCGCGGCGCTGGACGCCCACGGCGCGCTGGTGCTGACCGCCAGCCTGGAGGAGGCGGTGGAGCTGGCCAACGGCCTGGCCCCCGAGCACCTCGAGCTGCAGGTGGCGGATCCGGAGGCGCTCCTCGCGCGCGTGCGCCACGCGGGAGCGGTCTTCCTGGGCCGCCATACCCCGGAGGTCGTGGGCGACTACGTGGCGGGCCCGAACCACGTGCTGCCGACCGGCGGCACCGCGCGCTTCTCCTCGGCCCTCTCGACCGAGGACTTCGTGACGCGGCTCAGCGTGATCGAGTACTCGGCGGCCGGGCTGGCCGAGGCGGGCCCGCACGTCGCGGAGCTGTCCCGCGTGGAAGGCCTCGACGGACACGGCGCGGCGGCGGCGGTACGCATCGCGGCCGCGCGAGAGGAGACCCGATGACCGGGCAGCGGAGCACGGAGCCGACGGAGCCGCGGCAGAGCCGGATCGAGCGGAACACCAAGGAGACCCAGATCGTCCTGCACCTGAACCTGGACGGGAGCGGTGCCTCCAAGGTCGACACCGGGATCCCGTTCTTCAACCACATGCTGGAGGCGTGGTCGAAGCACGCGCTGATGGACCTGCAGGTCGACGCCAAGGGCGACCTCGACGTGGACCTCCACCACACGGTGGAGGACGTCGGCATCTGCCTGGGCAAGGCGCTGCGCGAGGCGGTGGGCGACAAGAAGGGGATCGTTCGCTACGGCGCCTCCTTCCTGCCGATGGACGAGGCGCTCCTGCACGCGGCGGTGGACATCTCGGGCCGCCCGTACCTGGTGTTCAACGTGCCGCTGCAGCGTACGCGGATCGCCAACTTCGACCTGGATCTCTTGAAGGACTTCTTCCGCGCGGTGGCGGTGAACGCGGAGATCACGCTCCACCTCAACATGCACTACGGCGAGAACCTCCACCACATCGCGGAGGCCACCTTCAAGGCCGCCGGCCGCGCCCTGGCGGAAGCCACGAGGCTGAACCCGAGAATCACCGGCATCCTGTCCACAAAGGGAAGTTTGTGAACGGTAGACCGCGGACGGGTCGCGGCGGCACCCCGATGAGCGCCAAAGGCGCGAAGAGGCCAAACCGCAGTCCGATCTCTTTGGCGTGCCCCCGCTCAGAACAGGAAGTCACGGCTCGTGCCCTCGACGGGGCGCCGCGACCGACCAATCTCAACGCGCTGCCGCGACCGACAGACCTCACCCCATGATCGCAATCGTGGACTACGGCCGCGGCAATCTCGGCAGCGTGGAGAAGGCCTTCGCGCGCGTCGGTATGCCCGCGGTGGTGACCCAGGACCCCGCGGTGGTGGACGACGCGGAGGCGGTGGTGCTGCCGGGGGACGGCGCATTCCACGACGCGATGGACAACCTCCAGGCCCTCGGTCTGATCGAGCCGGTGCGCGCGTGCCTGGAGCAGGGCCGGCCGTTCCTCGGCATCTGCCTCGGCTACCAGCTGCTGTTCACCGAGAGCGAGGAGTTCGGCCAGGGCAAGGGCCTCGACGTGATCCCGGGCGCGGTCCGGCGCTTCCCGACCACCCTGAAGGTGCCCCACATGGGCTGGAACCAGGTCGAGCACCGCGGCGACCTGCCGATCTTCGACGGGGTGCCGAGCGGGGCCAACTTCTACTTCGTGCACTCCTACTACCCGGAGCCCACCGATCAGGCACTTCGGGTGGCGACCTGCACCTACGGGGTGACCTTCCCGGCCGCGGTCGGGCGCGGGCCCCTCTTCGCCACTCAGTTCCACCCGGAGAAGAGCCAGCGCTGGGGCATCCGCCTGCTGGAGAACTTCGCGGCGCTCGTCCGCGATCGCCGCTGAGCCATGTTCGAGATCGTGCCCGCGGTGGACCTCAAGGCCGGCCGCTGCGTGCGGCTCGTGCAGGGGCGCGCGGACGCGGAGACGGTCTTCTCCGACGACCCGGTGGCGATGGCGCGGCGCTGGCAGGACGCGGGGGCCCGCCGGCTGCACGTGGTGGATCTCGACGGGGCCTTCGCGGGCCGGCCGTCGCAGACCGCGCTGGTGCGCGCCATGATCGAGGCGGTGTCGATCCCGGTGGAGGTGGGCGGCGGCCTCCGGGAGATCGCTCACGTGGAGGCGGTGCTGGAGGCGGGCGCCCGCTGGGCCATCGTGGGCACGCGCGCCGCGCTCGATCCCGCCTTCCTCGGAGCTGTGTGCGACCGCTTCGGCGAGCAGATCATCGTGGGCATCGACGCGTCGGACGGGAAGGTGGCGGTCGACGGATGGACGCGCGTGCTCGACCTCGACGCGATCGCGCTCGGGCGCGACGCGGCCGCGGCGGGCGCGGCCGGCATCATCTATACGGACATCGCGCGTGACGGCACCCAGACCGGGCCCAACCTCTGGTCGACCGGGGCGGTCGCGCAGGCCGCCGGCATCCCGGTGTTCGCCTCGGGCGGGGTCGGCTCGCTGGACGACATCCGCCAGCTCGCCACCGTGCCCGGCCTGGCGGGGGTGATCGTGGGGCGCGCGCTCTACAGCGGAGCGGTGGACCTGGCCGCGGCGGTGGCGGAGGTCCAGTAGGCCGTGCTCTGCAAGCGCCTGATCCCGTGTCTCGACGTGAAGGACGGCCGCGTGGTCAAGGGCGTCCGGTTCGTGGCGCTGCGCGACGCGGGCGATCCGGTGGAGGCGGCGCTGGCCTATGACGCGCAGGGCGCCGACGAGCTGGTCTTCCTCGACATCACCGCCTCGCACGAGGGACGGGCCACCATGCTCGACGTGGTGCGCCGCACCGCGGAGGGCATCTACATGCCGCTGACGGTGGGGGGCGGGATCCGGTCGCTCGGCGACATCCGCACGCTCCTGCGCGCGGGGGCCGACAAGGTCTCGCTCAACACCGCGGCGCTGGAGCGGCCGGCCCTCATCGAGGAGGCGGCCCACGCCTTCGGCAGCCAGTGCATCGTGGTGGCCATCGATGCGGCAGTGGCAGGGCGAGGCGGGGCCGAAGGCGAGGAAACGCCACCGGAACCTTCCGGTCTGAATGCGCTCGGCTCCCCTTCGGCTGCACCTCGCCCTGCCACCTGGCAGGTCTACACCCACGGCGGCCGCCGGCCCGCGAACCGCGACGCACTGGCGTGGGCGTGCGAGGTCGAGCGGCTCGGCGCGGGCGAGATCCTCCTGACCAGCATGGACCGCGACGGGACCGGCTCGGGCTACGACCTGGCGCTCACCCGCGCGGTGTCGGAGGCGGTGTCGATCCCGGTGATCGCCTCGGGCGGCGCCGGCCGGCTCGAGCACCTGCGCGAGGGCGTGGTCGAGGGGGGCGCCGACGCGGTGCTGGTGGCCTCCCTGTTCCACTTCGGCCAGCACACCGTGGCGGAGGCCAAGCGCTACCTCGACGAGCGCGGGGTGCCGGTGAGGCTCGGGCCATGAGCTCCACGGAGGAGCTCGTCTGGGATGCGCAGGGGCTGATCCCCGCGGTGGTGCAGGAGACCGAGACCGGTCAGGTCCTCATGGTCGCGTGGATGAGCCGCGAGTCCCTGGAGGCCACCCGGCGCACCGGGCTCAGCCACTTCTGGTCGCGCTCGCGCCAGTCGCTCTGGCGCAAGGGGGAGACCTCGGGCCACGCCCAGCACGTGGACGGCATCTACGCGGACTGCGACCGCGACACCCTGCTGGTGCAGGTGCACCAGGACGGCGTGGCCTGCCACACCGGGGCCCGGAGCTGCTTCTTCTCCCGGCTCGACGGCCTCGCGGGTGATCCCGGCGCCGCCTCCGCCGGACCGGCGATGCTCGAGATCCTGGAGCGCGTGATCGAGTCGCGCAAGGTCGATCCGCCCGCCGGCTCCTACGTGGCGGGCCTGCTGCAGAAGGGCCAGCCGCAGATCTGCCGGAAGATCGGCGAGGAGGCGGCGGAGGTGATGACCGCGGCGCTCGGCGGCGAGGGCGACGCGCGGGTGGTCTCCGAGGTCGCCGATCTATGGTTCCACACCATGGTGCTGCTGAGCGCGCGCGGCATCCCCCTGCGCCGGGTGCTGGCGGAGCTGGCCGCCCGGCACGCGAAGGGTAAGTGACTTCCCGCGCGCTGCTGCTGGCGGTCGGGCTCCTCGCCGGTTGTGCCTCCGCGACCGGCCGTGTCGAGAACGGGGTCTTCCACTCCGCGAAGGGCTACCGGGTCACGCTGCCCGCCGCGGGCTGGACGGTGGAGCGCGGCCCCGCGGCGGACCTGTCGCTGCAGGCCGACCGCGGCGCGGGCGGGATGCTGGTCGACGCCACCTGCGCGGGGCGCGAGCGCGCCCGCTCCCTCGACGTGCTGGCCCGCCATCTCACCTTCGGCCTCACGCGGCGCGAGGTCGTGGAGAGCGGGACGGTGACGGTGGCCGGTCGTGAGGCCGCGCGCTCGGTGGTGCGGGGGCAGGCCGACGGCCGCGAGGTCACGGTGGAGGCCCTGGTGATGCGGGCCGAGCCGTGCGTGCACGACTTCCTCTACGTGGCGCCCACCGGCGCCTTCGACGCGGGCCGGCCCGCGTTCGCGGCCCTGGTGGCGAGCTTCGCGCTGGAGCGCTGAGATGGCCCAGGACCTCCGCGGCCACCTGCGCGAGTCGATGGTCTGGTACGGCGGGCTCGGCCTGCTCGCGGCGCGGGTGGTCCGCAACCTCACGCTGCCGCCCTCGTACTTCTGGCTGGTGGCCCGCGAGGTCGACATCATCGGCGTGCGCTCGCTGACGGTGGCCCTCACCGCCGCGCTCTTCACCGGCATGGTGCTGGCGCTCCAGACCGCGGTGAACATGGCCCGCTTCGGGGCCGAGAACTACGTGGGCCCGGTGGTCGCGCTCTCGATCCTGCGCGAGCTGGGCCCGGTGCTCACCGCGATCCTGGTCGGGGGCAAGGTGGCCTCCGGCATCACCGCGGAGCTGGGCTCCATGAAGGTCACCGAGCAGATCGACGCCCTGCGGGCGCTCGGGGTGAACTACATCAAGAAGCTGGTCGTGCCCCGGCTGATGGCCGCGGTTCTGGTCTTCCCGCTGGTGACGATCCTCGCGGACGGGATGGGCCTCCTCGGAGGTATGCTGATCGCCGTGTTCGATCGCAGCGTCGATCCGTATCTCTACTGGAACACCATCAGCTACTGGGTGGTGATCAAGGACTTCATGACCGGCGTCGGCAAGAGCGTGGTCTTCGGGGCCCTGGTCACCCTGATCGGCTGCTACAACGGCCTCGCCACCGAGGGCGGCACCGAAGGGCTCGGCCGCTCCACCACCGCGACGGTGGTGCAGGTGGCGATGGGGGTGATCATCTCCGACTTCTTCATCACCAAGCTGTTCCTGTTCCTGTTCTGGTGAGCGCGATGGCTACCGTCCCGCCCCTGGTCGAGCTCCGGAAGGTGTGGAAGACGTTCGACCGCAAGCCGGTCCTGCGCGGCATCGACCTGGCCCTGGCCAAGGGCACGATCCTGGCCGTGATGGGCGGCAGCGGGACCGGCAAGACCGTCCTGCTCCGCATCGCCTCCGGGCTCATCTATCCGGACTCGGGCGCGGTGTCGCTCTTCGGGGCGCGCATCGACCGCATGAGCGAGGAGGCGATGCTGCCGGTGCGCCGCCGGTCCGGCTTCGTGTTCCAGGGCGCGGCCCTGTTCGATTCGCTCACCGTGTTCGAGAACGTGGCCTTTCCGCTCCGGGAGCACGCCCGGCTCTCGCTCGGCGAGATCACCGATCGGGTGCACCACTTCCTCGGCCTGGTCGGCCTGCCCGACACCGACGAGCTGATGCCCGCGGAGCTCTCCGGCGGCATGCGGCGGCGGGTGGGCATCGCGCGGGCCCTGATCACGGAGCCGGAGGTGGTGTTCTTCGACGAGCCGACCGCGGGGCTCGACCCCACCAACGCCCGGCTGGTGGCCGAGCTCATCGTGCAGCTGCGCACCGGCGTCTGCGACACCGCCATCGTGGTGACCCACGACGTGGAGTTCGCGGAGCGGGTGGCCGACCAGATGGCGATCCTCCTGGAGGGCAACTTCGCGGACGTGGGGACGCCGGAGGAGATCCACCGCTCCCCGAACGCGGACGTGCGCCGGTTCCTGACCGGCGAGCTGCGGGAGAGCTAGCGTGCCCGACCGCGCCCAGCTCTCCCTGCAGGTGCGCATCGGGGCCTTCATCCTCTCGGGCCTGCTGGTGTTCTTCGCCATCATCTACCTGCTCGGCGCGCAGGCCCGCTACTTCGAGCGCAAGTACGATCTGGTCGCCGAGTTCACCGAGGTGGGCGGGCTGATCGAGGGCGCCACCGTGCGGCTGGCCGGGGTGCAGATCGGTCGGGTGACCGCGGTCGTCCTGCCCGAGCAGCCGGAAGGCAAGGTGCGCGTGACCCTCACGATCGCCCGCCGCTACGCGGAGCGCATCCGCCGGGACTCGGAGGCGCACATCGCGACCCAGGGTCTGCTCGGGGACAAGATCGTGGAGATCTCGCTCGGCTCCACCGCCGCCCCCGCCCTCCAGCCGGGCGAGACGGTGGCCTCGAGGGAGCCCTTCGAGATGCAGCAGATGTTCAAGGCCGGCGTGGAGACCATGCAGACCGTGAAGGAGCTGGCCGCGAGCCTCAAGGGCACCGCGGCCCGGGTGGATCGCATCGCCAAGGAAGTGGAGACCGGCAAGGGTCTGGTCCACGCTCTGGTGTACGACGAGCCCGAATCGCTCAACCGGCTCAACGCGATCCTGGCCCGCACCCAGCAGATCCTGGCCCGGGCCGAGCAGAGCGACAGCGCGGTCGGCGTCCTCCTCTCGCCGGAGAGCGGCAAGTCGGCCCGCGCCCTGCTGGCCGCCATGGACGCCCTCGGGCGCGGCGCGGAGAAGGCCGACGGGCGCGACACGCTCCTCACCGCGCTGCTCTACGATCCGCAGTACAAGGGCCTCGTGGACGACCTCCAGTCAATTGCCCACAACTTCCGCGACGTCTCGGAGCGCGTGGCCCAGGGCCAGGGGCTGCTGGGCCAGCTCACCCGCGACGGCAGCGACGGCACCGCGGGCGCCCTCGGCGACGCCACCGCCGACTT
>Ga0075434_100006144_pt1 | contig 10994 bp, 8 predicted proteins | sample RhiMethybrSRZTD3_FD_75298 | JGI IMG/M metagenome (GOLD analysis project Ga0075434, IMG submission 75298) | Populus rhizosphere microbial communities from Tennessee, USA - Rhizosphere MetaG P. TD hybrid SRZTD3 | ecosystem: Host-associated > Plants > Roots > Rhizosphere > Soil | place: USA...
CCGACGCCGAGCAGGCCGAGCATGAACAGCCAATCCGCCCACCACGTACCGGCTATCGAATGGAACCACGACTGCAACGGCCCCACGTCCACCGACTTGAGAAACCCGTTCGTCGGTGATCCGCCGTGGATCCACGCCTTCGACGACGGGGTCGAGTAGTGCAGACCGAACGTCTTGTCCAGGAACGCCCACAAGAACACGAACCCCATCGACACGCGCAGCACGGCGAGGGATATCGCCGCCGCGGAGTTAGTCCTTGGCGCGCCGGTCTGCGCTGAGTGGCTCGCCGCCCTGGTCATCGTTGATTGCGTTGTCATCTGTCTCTCCTTTCGGATTGGTTTGCTAGCCGGCGGTTCGGTCGTCCAACACGTCGGCGACGTGCCGGCGCCGGGACGCGGGTGTGACCGGAGCCCGACCGACCCTGATCACCATGTGCGGCTGCATGCTCAGGCGAAGATCGCTGCGGAGCTGCGCCCGAATCATCGCGACCTCGACCGGTTGCGAGAACAGGCTCGCGACGTAGCCGGCGCGAGTGGCCTCGAGCCACACCCGTTCCAGCGCCTCGCCGGCCCGCAGCCACGCCTCGGGCCGGTCGGTGGTGGTGCCAAGGATCAGCAGGCATTGGTCGCGCCCCGATCGGGTCTCCGGAGGCAGTCCACCCTTGCCCTGACTGTCGAAGTCGCGGATCGGGATGTCGTCCCCAGCAGTCCCGTCGACGTGGGGCACCACCAGGGCCCGGACACCATCGCGCCGATCCGGGTCGGTCGTCGTCCAGGCCCGCAACTCGGCCCGATACGCCGCATCCGAGATCTCGAGCGAATCGGCTCGCTGCACGAGACGAGCGAGAGCCATCCGGTCGTCCTCCAGATCGACCGGATCCAGGATCGCGCCCTCACGCTCGGCGGCGCACACCAACGTGTTGACCACCTCCGGCGGTACCTCGCCCGACGCGAACCGACGACGGTTGGTCTGACGCAGTCCGATCACCGGGTCCAAGACCGCAAGCTCCCGGTCTACCGCCTCGTCGCCAACGTCGATCGAAGCGAGGAGCGTCAGTTGCGCCGGATCGGGCAAGCGACGAACCGCCGGGTTCGTGCCGGAGGCCGCCAACGAGACCCGGGCGTTGAAAACGGCGCACCCGACGCTCAGGTGCAGTTGCCGACCAGTCGGATCGAGGACGAGAAGCTGGCGACTGCGGTCGGCGTATACATCAAGCACGCCAGAGCGCAGCACGAACCGCCACGGCTGGGTGTTGTGGATCGACGGCGCCAGGGTAGCGCGCACTACCGAGCGGCGGAACGTCTCGTGGATCGCATGTGTCGTGGTCGTCATGCGTCAAGCCCACGTCTGCGCGGCCGGCGGAACAAGGTTGCTTAGGTCCTGTCCGCCCGGCAATCGGGCGGCGGCGACAAGGACCTAGGTCCTGATGATCGCGACACTTGGCTGCTCAATGATTGGGCGGGACGTGACGTCGCGTTGTCGATCGACATTGGGGCCAAAGGACGCGTTCATGCCGAAGCCGAGCCGCCCGGCGGTCGAGCCGCCGGTTCCGCGAGCGGCGCGCTCACTGCGCGCGGAATGGGCCCGACTAGCCGAGCCGCGCGGCCGGGGCCAGCCAGGGTTTGACCCATCGACCGTGGCGGACCTGCCCGAGCCCGCACGGCGCTGGCTTGTCCACGCGATTGCGCCCGGCACGCCGTTGTGGCGTTCGGTGACCTTGACAATGCGAGGCAAGATACGGATCGGCGCGTGGCGGTCGTTCACCGCGACGCAGGTCATCGCACCCTCGGAAGGGTATGTCTGGGCGGCGACGGCTCGCATTTTCGCGCTCCCGGTCACGGGCTTCGATCGACTAACTGGGGACACAGGCGAGATGAGGTGGCGTCTGCTCAACCTGATTCCGGTGGTTACTGCTGGCGGCGACGACATCACCCGAAGCGCGGCTGGGCGGCTTGCCACCGAGACCGTATTTGTGCCCACGATGTTCCGGCGCGCGACGTGGACGGCAGCTGAGGAACCCGACACGGCCGTTGGAACCTGGCGGATCGGCACGGATGCTGAGACCGTGCGCTACCGGCTCGGCCCCCAGGGCGAGATGGCCGAGGTGTGGCTGGACCGTTGGGGCAACCCGGACGGAGCGGCCTACGGTCGGTACCCGTTCGGAGCGTCAATCGAGGCCGAGCAGATCGTCCAAGGCGTCGCGATACCGTCCGAGTTTCGAGCCGGATGGTGGTGGGGGACGGAGCGCGAGGATGCCGGCGAGTTCTTCCGAGCCCAGGTGACGGATGCTCACTTCCACTAGTGCCATGCCGTCGCCGACGTCGATTCCGCGTTTGGCGGCGGGCAGTCCGCCTTATGCAACGCTCAGCTGCGCTTGATCCAGGCTTGAGCCTGTCGTGAGGCTGTCCTGACCAACCGCCGACCAGGCTCGGCCGAGATGGACGGACAGCAGGGATGAGGGCGCTGCACTTGCGCTACCCCAGACGTCGATGGGTCGTGGTGAGCGCGATCGTCGTGCTGCTCGCCGCTGGGGGTGCCGTGTGGTGGGCGCGCAGCGCCGGCAGCTCGAGTGCCAACAATCCGACCTATCGTCTCGTGGCCGCATCGATGGGAACGATCCGCCAAAGCATCAGCTCGACGGGAACCATCGCGCCGGCGCAGCAAGACGCGGTCAGCTTCACCGTTTCGGGCAAGGTGACGCGGGTCGCGGTTACCGCCGGACAGCGAGTGAGCGCGGGAACAGTACTCGCGACGATAGACACCGCCACGCTCACCGCGAACCTTGCCCAGGCCCAGGCCACCCTGGCCACCGCGCAGGCCAAGGTGGCCGCCGACAACGCAGATAGTTCGACCACTTCCACACAACTGGCGGCCGACACGGCGGCGGCGACATCGGCGCAGGGCCAGGTCACCTCCGCCCAGCAGGCGATGTCCGCGGCGACGCTGACGTCGCCAATCGCCGGAGTAGTCGCCGAGGTGAATCTCACGGTTGGCCAGCAGCTTGGTGGCTCGTCCAGCGGCTCAGGTAGCGGTACCGGCAGCGCAGGTAGCGGTACCGGGGGGTCAGGAGGCGGTACTGGCGGCGCAAGCAGCGGGGCCGGGGGCTCCGGGTCCGGCGGGTCGAACTCCTCCAGCTCGTCGTCAACCGATCAGTTCCTCGTCATTGGCACCACGTCCTGGGTCGTCAACGCGACAGTCGACTCCACGGGGGTCGGGCTTATCGGTAACGGCGACCAGGCGCAGATCGTCCCGGGCAGCTCGCCGAGCGTGGTGTACGGAACGATCTCGTCGGTCGGTGTCATGGCCACCACCTCGTCAGGCGTTGCGACATTCCCGGTCGTCATCTCGGTCACCGGCAATCCGCCCGGGTTGCACGCCGGCGACACGGCGACGGTGTCGTTGATCTACAAGCAGCTGACCGACGTGCTCACCGTTCCGACCGCGGCGGTGCACACCGTCAACGGGCAGCGGGTCGTCTACCTGGTCTCCGGCGGCAAGCAGGTCAGCCGCCCGGTCCAGGTTGGTTTGTCATCCGGCGGGAGTACGCAGATCACATCCGGACTGAACGAAGGTGATCAGGTCGAGGTTGCGATCCCATCGACATCGAACGGCGGTGCCGGGTCTAGCGCGAGCCGGAGCGCCCGTCCGAGCGGTGGAACCCGCCAATTCCCTGGCGGCGGCAACTTCGGCGGCGGCGGAGGAGGCGGCTTCGGCGGCGGAGGCGGCTTCGGCGGCGGGGCACCCGGCACCGGCGGGGGCTGACCAGCATGCCGCCCGACGTAGAAGGTCCGTACGAAACCACACCGGACTCCGGGGTCCCCGCGGAATCGCGCAGCGATTCTGGGGGGTGGTCCGGACTCCCCGCGGAATCGGGCAGCGATTTTGTGGAATGGTTTCCATCCGGGGCCACCACGGAATCACTGGCTGACTCCGTGGCGTGGTCGGGTGAGCTCCAGACCGACGCAACCGAGCCAATTCCCCCGGTCAGCGTCGACCCCGTCATCCAGCTGGAGGGTGTGGGGAAGACCTATCGCACCGGTTCGGTATTCGTCGAAGCACTTCGGGACGTGACGCTCTCCATTGCATCGGGCGAATACGTCGCAATCATGGGGCCGTCCGGCTCCGGCAAGTCGACACTCATGCATATTCTCGGCTGTCTTGACGTGCCGACGACGGGTCGTTACCTGCTCGCCGGAGATGACGTTGGCCGGCTTTCCGAGTTCGAGCTCGCTGAGATCCGCAATCGGAGGGTCGGTTTCGTCTTCCAGCAGTTCAATCTGCTCGCCGGGATGTCGGCGTGGCGCAACGTCGAGCTGCCATTGTCTTACGCCGGAGTGCGGCGCGCCGAGCGGCGAACTCGCGCGGTCGATCAGCTGGGACGCGTGGGCCTGGACGACCGGATTGACCATCGCCCCGGTGAGCTGTCCGGAGGCCAGCAGCAGCGGGTTGCCGTCGCCCGGGCCTTGGTGACCGATCCCGCTCTCATACTGGCGGACGAACCGACGGGCAACCTCGATTCCGCTTCAACGGACGACATCCTCAACCTGCTCGACGCACTTCACGGTCAGGGCCGGACCGTTGTACTGATCACGCATGAGCATGACGTTGCCGCGCGGGCGCAACGCGTCATTCAGCTCCGGGACGGGCTGATCAGCTCGGACAGCGGTGGTCTGTGATGGGTTGGCTCGAGATCCTGCGAACCGGTTGGGATGCGGTGCGAACGCACCGTCTTCGGTCCGCCCTCACCATGCTGGGCATTCTGATCGGCATTGCTGGCGTGGTCATGACGGTCGGCCTCGGCGAGGGCGCGCAGCAGAAGGTGAGCTCGCAGATCAGCGCGCTCGGCAGCAATCTGCTGATCGTGTCGCCGGGCAGTGCCACGAGCACGGCGGGTGTGCGTGGTGGCTTCGGCTCGGCGTCGACCTTGACTATCGCCGACGCGGCCGCACTGAGCTCGCCCGTGGCGACGCCTGATATTGCTGGTGTCGCGCCGGTGAAGAACACCTCCGAGAGCCTGGTCTACGGATCGACGAACTGGACGACGTCGGTCGTGGGCACGACCCCTGATTGGCTCGCGGTGCGAGCGCGAACCGTTACGGAAGGCCGCTTCTTGTCGACGGCCGATCAAGCCGAATCGGCGGCGGTTACCGTGCTCGGCCCGACGACCGCTCAGGAATTGTTCGGCCTAACCGATCCAGTTGGACAGTCGGTCACGATCAATGGCATTCCCTTCTCCGTCATCGGGATACTGAACTCGGCCGGTTCTGACTCGACAAGCAACCTCGACGACCAGGCCCTGGTCCCGATATCGACCGCTGCCTCACGCCTCATCGGTGGGAGCACCCGCAATTCGGTGTCGTCGATCTACCTCGCTGCCCGATCGAGCTCCGTGCTGTCGGCCGCGTACCAGGAGGCCGACAGCCAGCTGTTGAGCCTCCACCACGCGGCATTGCCCACGGCGGCCGACTTCACGATCACCAGTCAGCAGTCGCTCATCACCACAGCCACCTCAGTGAGCAAGACGCTGACGATCTTGCTCGCCAGTGTGGCCGGGTTGTCCTTGCTCGTCGGCGGAATCGGCGTCATGAACATCATGCTGGTATCCGTCACCGAGCGAACCCGAGAGATCGGGCTACGAAAGGCGCTGGGTGCACCGCCGGCGGTGATCCGGCGGCAGTTCCTCGTCGAAGCATCAGTACTGGGATTCGCAGGCGGAATCCTCGGTGCGGTCGTCGGCATCGTCGGCGCGATCGTGTTGCCGCATGTGATCAACAATCCGATCGCGATATCGCCGACGGCGATTGCGCTCGCGATCGTCGTGGCCGTCGCGATCGGCGTGATCTTCGGCGTCTACCCGGCGAGCCGGGCCGCCCGGCTGGCTCCCATCGACGCGCTTCGCAGCGAATGACATCGATCAAAGGAAGCTCATGACGACTCGAATTCCCATCGGCGCCATCCGGCTCTTGGCTGGAGCGACAGCCGCTCTGGCCGTTGCCGGGACCTTGGTGGCCTGCAGTAAGACGACCGGATCTGGCGCAGCGGCGGCGAACACGCCAGCACCGGCCAGCAGCGGGTCGAGCTCCCCGTCGCCCTCGGGATCGCGCGCCGCGCGCGGTCCTCGGCCCGCAGCCCAGGGCACGATCGCCGCTTTGGCGGCGGCCAGCATGGAAGTGCAGAGCCCCCAGTCCGGTCAGGTCACCGTGACCTTCGGGCCGAAAACGGCCTTCACCGCGACCTCGGCGACGACGAAGTTCGCCGTGGTCGTAGGAACATGCGTCGCGGCCATGGCTGCGCGCAGCCCATCGTCCGGATCAGCGGTACCGAGCAGCCCGGCCCCGTCAGCGAGCCCGCCACCCCGGGTCACGAGCTTCACCGCCGCGACCGTCACGATCACCCAGCCGGTCAACGGCACGTGTAACGCCGGCTTCGGCGGACCGAATGGTTCCGGAGCACCCGGCCCGGGCGGCCCGCCATCCGGAGCCTTCCCGAGCGGGACGCCGTCGGGCGGATTCGGCCGCGGCGGCTTCGGCGATTTCGCGCGAGCGACCGGCAAGGTGTCCGCGATTACCGCTTCGACGATGACCGTAGTCGGGAACACTCGAACCGGTTCGATCACCTACACCGTGACCGTCGACCCCAGCACTATGTACACGACGACGGGGCGTGGGACAGCAGCATCGCTTGCGGTCGGCAAGTGCGTCATCGCGTTCGGCTCGACCAATTCGGCCGGAGCCGTCGCCGCCACCCGCATCGCCGTCAGCCCGGCATCGTCTTCGGGCTGCACGACAGCCGGCTTCGGCCGCGGGCGATTCGGCGGCGCATCCAGCAGTACGGGTGGGTGAGGCTGTGACCGGACGTCGCGGTCGCCGCAAGCGGATCATCATCGTCGGCGTTGCGGCGGTAGCCGCCGTTGCCATCGGTGGTGGCGTCGCCATGGCAATGACAAGCTCGTCCGGACCGTCGTATCGGCTGGCTAGCGTTACCCGCGGGTCGGTTACCCAGACCGTGACCTCGGTCGGCATCGTCTCCTCCGTGAACCGCGCCACCGTCAGTTTCGCGGAATCGGGGAAAGTGACCTCGGTTCTCGCCCAGCTCGGCCAGCACGTCCCTGCCGGACAGACGCTGGCGCAGCTCGACATGACCTCGCTGAACCAACAACTCCAAGCCGCGCAAGCCGACGTCGCCAAAGCGCAGCAGACGCTAGCGGCGGATACCGCCGCGCAGCTGGCCGGCCCGACCAGCTCGTCCTCGGCAGCATCAACGTCGTCGACATCATCCAGCAGCGCGGGTTCGACATCGCATGTCACGCAGAGCGCAGCAACAACGGCGCTGACAGTGACGCCTGCGGTCCTGCTGAGCGCGACGACGTCGGCCTCGTCGGGATCAACAGCCCCGCACACTGTCTCGACGGTGGGCCCTCCTGCTGGAACTGGATCGGGTGCGAGTGCGCCCGCACCCGCAAGTGGCGGATCAGGTGCGGGAGCGGGTTCCGGGTCGAATTCGGCGGTCGCCGCCGCGCAGGCCAAGGTCGCCCAAGCCCAGGCCGTCGTGCTCAACCAACAGCAGGCCATCGATTCGCAGCTGGCGACGGCGTCCGCTGACATGCGCGCCGAGACGAAGGCCTGTGCAGCCGTCAGCGTCTCATCGCCCACGTCCGGTCAATCCGCAACCCCGACCGCCAAGTCAGGGTCGACGGCCCCGTCAGGTGCCGGGTCGGCTGCCGGGTCGACCTCGCCGTCGAGCACTCCGACCAGCGCGCCAGCCGCGCCATCAGGCGGCACGACCGTGACCGGCCTGGCGGCTTGCCAGAACCTCATCTCGACCGTGCTGGCCGACCAACAACAGGTGGCGGCACAAGAAAACACTCAGCTCAGCAATGAGAAAGCGCTCGACACCGCCCTGACCGCACTGCAGCACGCCATCCTCGCGTCGCCCAGCGGGGGTGCCAGCGGATCCAGCAGTGGAAGCGGCGGCTCCGGCTCGACTAGGCCAGGTGGATCCGCCAGCCACACCGGCTCGGGCGGTTCGGGCGGAACCGGCTCGGCCAGTCGCGCCGGATCCGCCACGTCCGGCGCCAAGAACAGCTTCGGCTCGTCCGGCGCCAAGAATGGCTCCGGCTCGGCTAGCTCAAAGAACGGTTTCGGCTCTGCGAGTTCAGGAAACGGTTCAGGATCGTCCGGCTCCAAGAGCGGGTCCAGCTCCCGTAGCGGGGCGAGCTCATCCGGCTCGACCGGCGGGTCGGGATTCAGCGGATCCGGCGCTGGCTCCGGATCTGGCCGCGTCATCACCGCCGCTCAACTAGCTGCCGATCAGGCGCAGATTGATGCCGCCAACGCGAATGTCGCCGTGGCCCAGCAGAATTCCGCGCAGGCAACCCTCACCAGCCCGATCTCCGGCACAGTCGCCCAGGTCGGATTGACGGTTGGTTCGTCCACGGGCAGTTCGGGAATCACGGTGATTGGTTCCGGCAACCGCGAGGTATCAACCACCGTCACGCTGAACGACATCGACCGGGTGAAGATCGGCGATCCTGCGGCCGTAATCGTCGACGGGGTATCAACGCCCCTGTCGGGCAAGGTATCCGCCATCGGGATCCTCAACACGACGACGGGATCGTCGACCAGCTATCCGGTCACCGTGCTACTCGACCCGACGTCGGCCAAGCTCTACGACGGGTTGGGTGGATCGGTAGCGATCACGACGAGCTCGGTGTCCAACGTCCTGACGGTGCCTAGCTCGGCCGTGCACACCGTGGGACAACTGAACGTCGTATCCGTATTGAAGGGCGGAACGGAATCGACGGTGCGCGTCAATGTCGGCGCTGTTGGTCCGGACCGTACGGAGATCACGTCGGGTCTCGTCGAGGGGCAGCGGGTCGTGCTCGCCAATCTCGACGAGCCAATGCCGTCGAATTCGACGAACGTCAATGCACGCCGGCTTGGCGTGGGCGGGACCGGAGGTCTTGGCGGCGCCGGCGGCCTCGGTGGCGGTGCAGGCCTTGGTGGTGGTGGTGCTGGGTTCGGCGGCGGTGCTGGGGGCGGCGGCGCCGTCACTCGCGGCGGTCGGTGACGCCGCTAGTCTCGTCGCCCGGCGTGAGAGTGCCGTTGATTCGTCGTGGTAGACGCCATGGATTGCTGACTTGCGCCTCCGCTGGAAGGCGATTGTCCGGCACGGACTGGAAAGCGATCGGCCGCACGAAGCGGCGTAATGCCGCGGCTCCGACCGAGGTGGCCGTTGGGTTCGACGTTGCCGGCCACGGACCGCCATGCTGCTGGGCCCAGGTGAACGCCACGCCGGTTGGCCAGTCGTTGACGATCACGCGGCCGACCGAACCGGATACCTGATCGATGATCTCGCCGGAGTCTGGGTCGTCGTCGTCGTCCACGATCACACTCGCCGCAAGGGAACCCGGCAGCTCGAGCAGCGCGGCCCGCAGCTCGGCGACATCGTCGTATTCCGCGATCAGGGCCACCGGGCCGAAACATTCCTCGAGGAAGCGGCTGCCGACCCGTAGCGAATTGATGGGTACCCGAAGGACCGTGGCGCTTACCGACCAGCCCGCGTCAGCGCCGGGTACCGACCGGACGACGTCGGCTCCAGCGTCAATCAGCTCGCCAAGTCCACCGTTGAAGGCGCTTGCTATCCCTTGGGTGAGCATCACTGGGCGTGGCTGCGCCGCGACGAGGGCGTCTCCGACGAGCTCGGCAGCACGAGATCCGCGCGGGGCGAAGAGTAGGCCTGGCTTGGTGCAGAACTGCCCGGCACCGAGAGTGAAGGACCCCACGAATCCTGCGGCGACCTTCGCCATCTCGCTCGCTGCGCCGCGGGTGACGATGACGGGGTTGACCGTCGCCATCTCGGCATAGACAGGAATCACCGTCGAACGGTCGTTGGCCATTCGCCACAACGCCAGCCCACCGCTCTGTGAGCCGGTAAAGGCAACTGCGGCAACAACGTCGGCCTGCACCAGGCTCGCCCCGGCCTCATACCCAGCGACCATCGCGAACGTGCCTTCCGGCGCGCGAGTGGAGGCGAGGGCGGTTGTTGCGAGTTCGGCGAGGCGTTCACAGAGCAAGACGTGGGCCGGATGCGCCTTGGCGATCACTGGGCATCCGGCAGCGATGGCGGAAGCGGTGTCGTTGCCGAGCAGGCCAAATGCGAAGGGAAAGTTGCTAGCCCCGAACACAGCGACGGGGCCGATAGGCCGATTGACCCGGACGAGCCGCGGCGACGTGACGGTCGCATCGTCGATGGTCACGTCGAGGTAACTGCCCTCAGCGGCGACGTCGGCGTAGAACCGAAGTTGGCCCGCGGCCCGAGCGACCTCTCCCGTGAGGCGTTGCTCGCCAAGCGCCGTTTCCCGGTCCGCGATCTCGACGAGTTCGTCGGCCTGCTGCTCCAGGGCTTCGGCGATGGCGTACAGCCACGCGCTGCGTTCCGTCGGTGGAGAGGCGGCCAGCCGCGGTGCGGCGGTCCGCGCCTGCTCGAGGATTCGCGTGAGCTCTTCCTTGGTCGTCTCTGCGATCGTTCCGGCGACCGACCCGGTACGCGGCTCGAAGCTCGTTGTCCCGCTCATCGATCATCCTCACACCTTGCCCGCTGACACGGATTCTCGCCCTTGACCTTGCTCAACCTATCCGCTGGGGAGGGGAGGTCCGCTTTCCGAATTCATGAGCGGCAACCGACTTGGGCGCCATGCCGATGACTCTCGCCGGTGGCACAGGCTCACCGCTCAGGCCTGGAATGACATCGACTTAACAGTCGCTGTTCGGCTGATGTCACGTCCGAGCGAGTAGACCGGTATTCGCCGTGGCGCGCGGGCCAGCACCGCCGCCACGGACCAGTAGGCCCGGCAACGAGGCCCGAGCACCGAGGGAGCAACACACAATGGCCAGTCGAGTGGTGATCGGCGGCATCGTTGCCGCAGCAGTGATCGCGGGGACGACCGGTGCTGTGGCAGTGGCGGGCCCGTCGAACGCGCCGACCCCGTCGAG
>Ga0075434_100006145_pt1 | contig 10994 bp, 8 predicted proteins | sample RhiMethybrSRZTD3_FD_75298 | JGI IMG/M metagenome (GOLD analysis project Ga0075434, IMG submission 75298) | Populus rhizosphere microbial communities from Tennessee, USA - Rhizosphere MetaG P. TD hybrid SRZTD3 | ecosystem: Host-associated > Plants > Roots > Rhizosphere > Soil | place: USA...
TGGACGCGATGGTCGCCAGGGCGATCAGGTTCCGCTCGAGGAGCGGGACCTCCAGCATGTTCGCCTCTTCCATCGCCTTTTGCACCTCTTCCATCCGGGTTTTCAAGTCCAGGTTCACCGAGCGAACCACCGCATAGCGGTCCAGCCCCGCGCGGAGAACGTTGGCGAGGGATCCGCGCTGCTTGGCGCATAGCTCCGCGGCGCCCTCGATGTCCATCGCGTCGATCTTCTGCCGTATGCTCCGCATGAAGACGGGGAGCGGCTGCCTTCCGCGCGCGCGGCTGAGCGTGAACAGGCGTTCGAACGTGAGGGTCACAGACATGATGGAGAGCATGATCAGAAGGGCGACCAGGTACCCGCCCTTCTTGATGTAGTCGGGCAGGAACATATAGACCACAATCGCGATCGCGAGCGCGACGATGGCCACAAGCGTCATGAACACACCCTGTTTCACTTCGACCTCCTCCTATTCCAGTTGGGCGAACCGATGATCCCTGTCCCTGCGAGTATGCAGCAGGCCCCCCGCTCCGGCAACCACGTCTATTTGAAGCTCTTCAGCGCCTCGTCCTCGGTGTCATAGACGTCGAACACCAGCGAAAGCTTGGTCACGACGAAGATATTCTGGATCTTCTTATCCACCGCGCAGAGCTTCATCTGGGCGCCCCGCTTGGCGTAGTTGCTGTGGGCCGCGATCAGCACGCCCAGGGAGACGCTGTTCATGAACGACGTCTGACCCAGATTGATCAGAAGCTTCTTGTTTCCCGCTTCGGCCAGCTCCTTGATCTTGGCTTGGAGCTCATCGGTCTCCTTGCCTCCAAGGAGCATTCCCTTCGGCGTGCTAATCGTGACGTCGCCCACGGTCCGGACATCCAGACTCATCGTACCTTCCTCTCCGCGGCGCCTGCCGCCCTTGCCTAGGGTGTCCCCCCGACCGGTTTCCCACCCGATTTCGTCCCGCTCGTCTTCGTCCCGCTCGTCTTCGTCCCGCTCGGTGCCGTCCCGCTCGGTGCCGCCCCGCTCTTCTTCAGGGACTTCTGTTCTTCGTATTTTCGGATCAGCTCCAATCCCCTGGACGCGTCTCTGTTGTTCGGATCGATGTCCAGCGCCTTGTTGAACTCCATCTTTGCTTTCGGCACCTCGCCGCTGTTCGAGTAGGCCTGCGCGAGCCAAACGTGCCCCTGGAGATTCGCGGGGTCCAGCTGAACCGCGTGTTCGAGATAGGTCGCGGCTTCGGGCCAGTTCTTCTGGAGCAGGAGCACCACGCCGGCTCCCCGATACGCCTCCGCGTTCGTGGAATCCTGTGCAATCGCGGATTGGTACATATCGAACGCTTCCGGGAGCGAATCCAGCGAGGTCAGGGTCTGCGCGATCCAGACCCGCGCCCGCGTCTCCTTCGGGTTCACCGCGAGCGCGCGGCGGAGCACGTCAACCCCCGCGACCGGCTGTTTCACCGCGAGGAGTGCCAGGCCCAGGTTCAGGAGCGCTGGCATGTAGGTGGAGTCAGCCTTGAGCGCCGCTTCGAAGTACGGGATCGCGCGGGCATGCTGTTGGTTGGCGAAATAAAGGAATCCTAGTTGGAAGTTGGCGTCTTTCGCCAACGCAGGATCCATCTGGACGGCGCGTTCGAGCTGCGGGACGGCCTTGGTGGAGTCTTTGGTCGCGACATACATCGTGCCGAGGCGCAGACGCTCCTCGGCGGTCATGAGCGTGTCGGCGCACTGCGCATACAGGTCGTAGTACTTGAGCGCGTTGTCGGTGTCGCGCTTGTCGAAATAGAGCTTCCCGAGCGCGCCCGCCACCTCGCAGTTGCCCGGCTTCACCTCGTTCGCCTTCTCGAGCACGACGATCGCCTCCTCGCGGTCCCCGGGCGCGGGACTTTTCGCCAGGGCGCGGCCCAGCTCGAGGTAGCCGTCCGGATCGTCGGGCTTGAATCCCGTGTACGCGCGAAACATCTGGGCCGCGTCCTGAGGGCGGTTCGCGCGGAAGTAAAGGCGCCCCGCCTCCAGATACGCGGGAGCATAGGTCGAATCCACCTCGATGGCGCGCATGAACGACGCGAGCCCCGTATTGAACTCGTTCATTCCGACGAGGGCCCGGCCGGCGAGGAAATGGGTCTCGGGGTTCTTGGGATCCAGCACGGCCGCCTGGACGTACTCCGGCGCGGCCAGCACCGGAATCTTCTTCCGCTCGTAGAAACCTCCGAGATCCAGCCGCACCCGAAGATTATTCGGATCGGTTTCCCGGGCGCGGATGAACGTTTCCTCGGCCTGCTTGCTTTCCCCCTTGCCCTCCAGGGCGAGCGCCGTTCCGCCAAGGAAAAGCGCGCGCCCCTGCTTGAGCAGGGTCCCCTTGCGGAACACGGCGAGAGCCTCGTCCCATTTCTTGTCCTTGAGGTGGGCCTGCCCCAGCGCGTAGAGAGCGGGTGCGTCCTTCGGGTTGTACTTCACCGCTTCCTGAAGCTTCGCCGTCCCCTCTTGCAGCTTGCCCTGCTTGCGGAGGAGATTCCCCCACGCCGTCAGGGCCTCGACGTATTTGGGATCGATCCGAACCGCGGTCTTGTATTCGACCATCGCGCTGTCCGGCTCGTTCAGCTTCTCGAGCGCGCTTCCGATGAAGTAATGAGGCTTCGGCCCGTTGGGATCGAGCCTCAGCGCCTGGGTGAAGAGCTCCAGCGCGCGTTTGTAGTTCCCCCCCCGATAGGCCTCCACGCCCTGCTTGATGATTTCGCCCGACGAAAGGGCGTAGGCCGCCGCGGCGGCCAAGAGAAGTCCTCCGACCACGAGCGCGGGCAGGATGCGGTGGAAACGCCGGTTCACTGTGCCTCCTCTGCTGTCCGTACGACGCGGACGGATACCGTGGCCGGTGCGTATCCATATCTGGCGACAACCTGCTGCCCGTCCATACTCGTCACGAAATTGATGAAATCGGTCGCCGTGTCCGGCGGATTCCCGCCCGTGCACAGGGCAATGCTGCGCAGGAGCGGGTAGGTTCTCAGGATGAGGGTCTCCCGGTCCAGCGCAATGTACGGCATTCCGACCGCCGACGACACGGCGAGGGCCCGTACCCGGGGGTCCACGAAGTCCCGCGAGACACAGGCGATGGCATTGGGGCGCGTCGCCACGATGTCGACCATCTCCTGCTCGCTCTTCAGGGCGTAGACGCCGGCTCCGTACGGCTCGCCGCCGAGCAGAGCCTGCTGAATGAACTCGTACAGCCCGAGCCTCGGGCCGCTGGTGAGAGGGATGACGGCGCCCCCCTGCTTCCAGCCCAGCTCCGACCAATCCAGAATTGCTCCCCGATAGACGGCGCCCAGCTCGGTCCGAGAAATCTGGCGGACCGGCGAGCCCGGGTTCACGATCACCGCGACCCCGTCCCAGGCGATCGGGAAGGCCCTCAGGCCCTCGCGGGCCACCGCGGCCTTGACTTCCGGATCGGTCAATTCTCGCGTCAAGATCGACATGGTCACTTCACCGTTGACGAGCTGCTCCATTCCTTCCGCCGAACCATTCGGCACGATCCTGATCTCCGCCGCCTTGGGATGCCGGTCCCGGAAGGCAAGGACCTCACCGCGAAGCAACGGGACCAAATGCTCAGCGCCGGCAAGGACAATCGATACGGGTAGGGTCTCGCGAGGGGGGGATGGCGACGAACACGAGCCAAATGAAGCCACCAGCGTGGCGGTCGCCCAAATCAGCCGGTGCCTTTGCGCCCGGCCTGTAACTCTCACGGTTTCAGAGTACCCACCGCTCCCGATTCTGTCAACGTCACGCCTCCCAGGTCGCGGGACCGAACCCTGCTTGTACTACCCCGTTCCGCTCACGATTATTCCTCCCCAGGGGGTAGCGGACGAACCACGCCGGGGGCCAGGCTGAACGCCTTGCACGCAAAAACGCCACCCTCGTGAGGGTGGCACGCAGCGTGTCCGGGTGATCGAAAAGAGGCTGGAAGTTAGTGCGGGGTAGGAGATTCTGTCAACGGAATTCTGGTCGCGCGCCACCGTCCTGGCTAGGGTCGCAGGCGATTCAGCAAACGCGGGAATGGGATCGTCTCCCGGAGATGCTCGATGCCGCACAGCCAGGTGAGCGTGCGCTCGATCCCCATTCCGAACCCGCTATGAGGCACGGACCCATAGCGCCTGAGGTCCAGGTACCACTGGAAGGCGTCGAGCGGGAGCTTGTGCTCGTGGATCCTCTCGACCAGCCGATCCAGGCTGTCCTCCCTCTCCCCTCCTCCGACGATCTCCCCGTAGCCCTCCGGCGCGAGAAGGTCGCACGAGAGGGAGAGCCGATCGTCGCCGGGATCCCGCTTCATGTAGAAGGCCTTTACCGCGGCCGGGAACCGGTGGACGAAGAACGGTCGATCGTACGCTTCGGTCAGTACCGTTTCGTCGGTCGCTCCGAAATCGTTCCCCCACTCGAAAGAAACCCCCTTGTCGTGCAGCACCCTCGCCGCATCGTCGTATGAAACCCGTGGGAAGGGAGCCCGGACCCGCTCGAGAGGCGCCACGTCGCGCTCGAGGATCTTCAATTCTTCGCGCCGCTTCTCGAGAACACGCCCCACGATTCCCTCCACGAATCGCTCGATCAACACCATGACGTCGTCCAGGGTGGCGAACGCCACCTCGGGCTCCACCATCCAGAACTCGATCAGGTGCCGGCGGGTCTTGGATTTCTCGGCACGAAAGGTCGGCCCGAAACAGTAGCTCCTCCCGAACGCCATCGCGGTCGCCTCGTTGTAGAGCTGCCCGCTTTGCGTGAGATATGCCTTCTCGTCGAAGTACTGGGTCTCGAACAACGTGGTCGTGCCCTCGCACGCGGACGGCGTGAAGATCGGCGCGTCGGCGAGAATGAATCCTTCCGCGTCGAGCCAATCGCGACAGGCCTGGACCAGCGTATGGCGAATCTTGAGGACCGCCGCCTGGCGTTGCGACCGGATCCAGAGGTGGCGCTGATCCAGCAGGAACGAGGGACCGTGTTCCTTCGGCGTGATCGGGAAGTCCACGCTCGCCCCGACGATTTCGATGTCGCGGAGGGAAATCTCGACGCCGCTCGGAGCGCGCTTGTCCTCGCGCACGACGCCGGTGACGCGGACCGAGGATTCCTGCGTCACGGCGGCGCAGCGCGCGAAGATCGCCTCGGGGAGCTCCGCCTTCACCGCGACGCACTGAACGGTTCCGCTCCCGTCCCTCACGAGCAGGAACTCGAGCTTGCCGCTCGAGCGACGGTTGTAGAGCCATCCCTCGAGAAGGACCTCGTCGCCGATCTTCTCCCGCAGCGCCCCGATTCGGGTCGCGTTACGACTCATCTTCCCACCTCCGCTGGATGCGATGAATTCGCGCGCTTCGAAGCCGGTGAGGATACCATGCCGGGGGAAATTCCCTTGACACCCCTGACGCCGCGCGCCTAACGTGCGCCCGTGGCGCGAATTGAGCCCTTGAGACCTCGACGCGCGTGGCTCAAGCCGCTGGTCCACGCGGCGGCAGCCTCGCTGGCGCTCGCGCTGATCGTGCCGATAGGGCCGATACGCGCGGGCACCGCGGCCGCCTACTCCGGTCCCGACGCCGTACGGGAAGAGCTGGAGCAGATGCGGAACGCGGGGCAAGTCCGCGCCTTGGCACCCGCCCAGGCCCGCTATCGCGAGGCGCTCGAATCGCTCGCGAAAGGAAACGACGCCGAAGCAGCGCGACTCCTCGCGGCCGCGGCAGAGTTCGATCCCGAGTATCCCGACCCCCACTTCACCCTCGCACGGGCGCTTGCGTTCAAGAACCCCGAGCGCGCGGTCGGAGAGCTTGGCGAAGCGCTCCGAATCGTGGGCCGGAGCTACTCCTGGCAGCGGCACCTCCTCGCGAACGCGCTGACCGCCTTCCTCGTCGTCTGGACGTTGAGCCTCCTGGTCGCGATCGCAGGGATCACCCTTCGACACCTTCCCCATCTGAACCACGTGATTCTCGAGCTGGTGGGGCGCTCCAAGGGTTTTGCGGCGCGCGGGGGCGCCACGATCATCGCGCTCTCACCGCTCCTCTGGGGGCTGGGCGTGATCCCCACCGCGACGGTGTACGCGGGGCTCCTTTCGTTCCGGGTCGGACGGCGCGAAGCGTTCCTCGTCGGGCTCTTCATCGTTTCGACGATCGCGCTCTCCAGCTTCTCGAAGTCGATCGCGCCGTGGGCAGGACCGCCGAGCCTTGAAGAGCCGAGCCTGCTTGTCGACCGCGCGCTCGGCTCGGGTTCCGATCCCGAGATTCGAGCCGCGCTCAAAGCACTCGAGTCCCGAGACCCCGCGGAGCCACTGTACCCCTTTACCGCGGGGACGATCGCCCGCCGCGAAGGGGATTTTCAGACCGCGGAGCGGCGGCTCGCCCGAGCGGCCGCCCTTCGCCCCAACACCGCGTGGATCCTGACCAACCTCGGCAACGTCCACTTCGCGCGAGAGGATTACGCGCAGGCTCGCGAGGCCTATGAGTCCGCCGCGAAAGCGGCGCCGGGAGCGGTCGAGCCGCATTTCAACCTGGCCCAAACGTACACGAAGCAGCTCCTCTTCGCGGAAGCCAACCGGGAGCAGTCGATTGCGTCCTCGCTCGCGTTCGACCGCGTCCGCGATATGAGCCGCATCTCCGCGCCCCAGCTCAATCGCACGGTCATGGAAGCCATGCCCCCTGTACAAGCGTTTTGGGACCTCGCGCGGAGGACCGCGCAGGAGCGTGGAATCGCGGCGACCCAGGCAAATCCCTACCTGACCTTCCTCGAGCGGCTTGCGCCGCCACCCCCGTTCGCCATTTTCTTTCTCGTCGCGCTCTTCCTTTTCTTCTCGGGACTGGGACAGATCCTCGGGCGATCCCTTGCCACGCTCCACTGCTCGAACTGTCAGAAGGTAGTCTGCCGCCGCTGCGTGTACCGCATGCAGCAACGCGCCTTCTGCGACGGGTGCTTCGCCGCGGTCAAGGGACTGAAATCGATGGAGTTCACCCGGCTCCTGCTCACGGGCCGGGACCGGCGCGCCTCACGGCGGAGAACTTTCTGGGAGACGGCCACGACGTTCCTTCTCCCCGGCGCGGGGCAGATGCTCCGCGGGGCGAGCTTGAGCGGTTTCCTCGCGATCTTGATCATGGTGTTGGCGGCGGTGCTCGTGGTCGGAAACGGCGCGCTGGTTCCGTCGATCGACGTGTTGCCGCTCGATTCGGCAGGCTGGGCGAAGCGAATCCCGCTGACCCTGCTTTTCGCCCTCACCTACGTGCTCACGGTGACGCGCTACTACGCAAAGACCACGACCAAGGTTCCCGGCATCGCACATGGTCTCGGCCGCGCCCAGGGGCGTCCGGCGCCGCGGGAGAAGGCCGAAGGAGGCGGGCTCTAGATGGCACTGCAAGGCAGCCTCGACGATTTCAGCCTCCCTGAGATCTTGCAATTGATCGCCGTCCAGCAAAAGTCCGGCGTGCTCAAGCTCACGGCGGGCTCGGAGGTCGCGGTGATCTTCTTCGAGGGGGGCCGCGTGGTCTCGACCCGCGATCGGCGCCGGAACGCGCGCGACCCGCTCAAGACCTTCCTCGTTCAAACCGGCTACATCACCGCAGCCCAGCTCAAGCAAATCGAGACGATCGAGTCCGAAAGCCGCCGTGAGTTGACCGATATTCTCCTGACCGGGAACTACGTCCCGGGGGACCAGCTTACGAGCGCCCTGGAGAAACAGATTCAGGACACGTTCCACCAGCTCTTGACCTGGAAGCAAGGCACCTACCACTTTTCCGGTGACGCCAAGACGGTGCCCAAATTCGCCGTGAACGTCCGGCTGAACACCGAAGGGCTCCTCATGGAGTCCATGCGGCGGCTGGACGAGGCCGCCCGCTACAAGGAGGTTCTCTCCTCGCCGGCGATGGTCCTGCGTCCTAAGGCGCTCGCGGTCCCGCCGAAAGAGATGACCGCGGAGGAGCGGCGCGTTCTTCCCCTCGTCGATGGCCTGCGCCCGCTCCGGGACATCGTCGCGCAATCGAAGCTCGTGGAATTCGAGGTCTACGAGGCGGCCCATCACCTGCTCGACCTGGGCATCGTCGAGATCTCCCTCGGAGCGGCGCCGCCCAAGGTCACGCCGATCGCGAAGGACGAGGTCAAAGCGCCCCCCGCGCGGAGCTGGTCGATCCCGGTCGCGATCTTTTTCGTCCTGCTCTCGATCGCGATCGGAAGGTGGGCCACGCCGGCGCTCTACGCCCGGGCGGAGCGCGCGAGGCCCGTTCCCGCGCTCTCCCCGAGCATCGACGATTCTCAGCGTCTCGCGCTCGCGCTCGAGGTCTACCACTCCATCCGGGGTGAGTACCCCACGGAGCTGCGGGCCCTGTCTCGCGAGGGCTACCTCCCGCCCTCGACCGTGTCCTCCTTCTACAGCCGCTTCGATTACCACAGCGACGGGGCCACCTACTCTAAGACCGCCCGCTAAACCTCGAACTCAGAGATCCGCGGCGAGCAGCTCGTCCGCGGCCTGGATCGCCTGCTCCGGTCCGATCGAGCGAAGGCATCCGTACCCGATCGGGCACGTGCGCCGGAAACACGGGGAGCATGGATAGGCGGCATAGAGATTCCGCACCCAGGGGGCGTCCGCGGCGCTCCAGACGGGGCTCGTCGACCCGAACACCGCGACGGTGGGCCTACCGAGCGCGGCCCCGAGATGCATGACGCCTGAGTCGTTCGACACCACGAGTTTCGCCCCGCCCAGGAGCCCCGTGAGGGCGGAGAGATTCGTGGCGCGGGCCAGATTTCGAACGAAGCTCCCCGCCATGCGCTCCGTCTCCGCCGCCGCCGCTGCGTCCTCATGCGTGCCGACGAGGATCGAGGTCAGACCGAAGCGCGTGCCCAGATGCGTCGCGACCGCCGCGAACCGCTTCGGGTCCCACCGCTTCGCGGGGCCGTAGCTGGCGCCCGGCGCGAGCACGGCATACGAAGTGCCGGCGACCCCGACGCCTTGGAGCAGCTCCTCCGCGGTTCTGCGCTCCTCGGGAAGCGCTACCAGCCGCGGCACCGCCGCGCCAACCACGAGCCCGGCCGCGCGAGCGAGCGCGGCGTACTCTTCGACGCGGGGCGCCGTGCGCGACGGGCCGGAGCGTGGAACGCGCCGCGTGAGCAGTGCGCCGCGAAGCTCGGCCGCGTACCCGATCCGCTCCGGGATCAAGGCAAGCGCGGCGAGGATCGCCGACGAGAGTGAGTCGGTCAGAAGCAGCGCCGTCCCCGGCCGGGCGCGCCGCAGCGCGCCGACCGCGGCGAAGCGGCGCGAGCGGGACCAGGGGATGAACTCGGCCGAAGGAAACCGAGGCTCAAGGAGCGGCGCAAAGCCCGCGGGACCGACAAGGATCGCGCGCCGGGAGGGGTCGCCGGCAGCCGCCGAGACGACGGGGAGGGCCTGGATCAGGTCGCCCAGCCAGTTGGGAAGACGGACCAGGATCGGACGCGGCGGTAATGCCGGCGAGGGCACGGGAACCTGGCCCCCGGTCTAGGGGATGACCCCCAGCTCGCGGCCGACTTCCCCCAGGATGGAGAGTGAGCGGTCCAGATCTTCTTCGGAGTGGGTCGCGGTCACGATGGTGCGCAGGCGGGCCTTCCCCTTCGCGACGGTGGGATAGCCGATGCCCTGGGCGAAAACGCCGCGCTCGAAGAGGCGGTCGGAGAACCGCATCGCCAGCTCCGCCTCCCCGACGATGATCGGCGTGATCGGGGTCTCGCTCGAGCCCGTGTCGAAGCGGAGACGCTGGAGACCCTCCTTGAAGCGCCTCGTGTTCGACCAGAGCCGTTCGATCCGCTGCGGCTCCTGCTCGAGCACGTCGATCGCGGCAAGGCACGCGGCCGCGACGGCGGGTGGGTGCGACGTGCTGAAGAGAAAGGGGCGGGCGCGATGGTAGAGATACTCGATCAGGCTCTTCGAGCCGCAGACATAGCCGCCCAGGACGCCCATCGCCTTGGAGAGCGTGCCGACCTGAACGTCGACCTGTCCGTGGAGGTCGTAGTGATCCACGGTGCCGCGGCCCGCGCGGCCCAGGACGCCGCTCGCATGCGCGTCGTCGACCATCATGATCGCCCCCTGCGATCGCGCGAGCGCGGCGATTTGAGGCAGGGGCGCGATGTCGCCATCCATGCTGAAGACCCCGTCGGTGATGACGAGGCGGCGTTTCACATCCCTGGTTTCGTCCAGGACGCGGGCGAGCCCCGTAACGTCCCGATGCGGAAAGACCCGGATCTCCGCGCGGCTGAGCCTTGCGCCGTCGATGATGCTCGCATGGTTCAGCTCGTCCGAGATGATCAGGTCTCCCTTTCCGAGCAGCGAGGAGACCGTCCCCGCGTTCGCCGTGAACCCGCTCTGGAACACGACCGCGGCCTCGGTCTTCTTGAAGGCGGCAATACGCCGCTCGAGCTCCAGATGGAGCGCCATCGTGCCCGCGATCGTCCGAACCGAGCCCGGACCCACGCCGAGCGAGCGGACGGCCTGGACAGCCGCTTCCTTGAGCTTCGGATGGGTCGTCAGTCCAAGATAGTTGTTCGAGGAGAGATTGATGACCTCGCGCCCATCGAACCGCGCCCGCGGGAGCTGCTCCCCTTCGAGCACGCGGAGCGTCCGGTACAGACCGTCGCGCTTCAGCTGAGCGAGCGCGTCTTCCAGGTAATGGAGCGGGCTTTCGGTGGCGGGTGACGCGGTCACGGATGGTCCCGCTTCAGGACGATCTTTCCCGCCTTCCCGGAGCGCTGGAGGCTCACAGCCTCCTCGAAGTCGGACCAGCCGAGCTCGTGCGTGATCACGGGACGCACGTCGAGCTTGCCGCTCAGGAGCAACGCCTCCATGCGATACCACGTGTCGAAGATGAGCCTGCCGTTGATTCCCTGCACCACGGCTCCCCGGAAAATCACTTCCTTGGCCACGTCGATCTCGAGCGGCTTGGACGGAATGCCGAGCAGGGAAACACGCCCGCCATTCGCGAGCGCTTCGAAGCCGTCGCGGAACGCGTCGGGGTGCCCCGACATCTC
>Ga0075434_100006146_pt1 | contig 10992 bp, 8 predicted proteins | sample RhiMethybrSRZTD3_FD_75298 | JGI IMG/M metagenome (GOLD analysis project Ga0075434, IMG submission 75298) | Populus rhizosphere microbial communities from Tennessee, USA - Rhizosphere MetaG P. TD hybrid SRZTD3 | ecosystem: Host-associated > Plants > Roots > Rhizosphere > Soil | place: USA...
GATCTCGTCGTGTTCGCCAAAGCCGCCGACGCGGCCGAGGCTGGATTTCATTCACGCCGCGCCGCCGCCGAGCCAAAGCCAGCGCGGCGGGCCGCTTCCAAGGGTTGACGCCGTGGTGATGCTGGTCATCATCCCGCTCGCGTTCGGCTATCTCGTCGGCTCGATCCCGTTCGGCGTCATCCTCACGCGTCTTGCCGGCATGCAGGACTTGCGCTCCATCGGCTCCGGCAATATCGGCGCGACCAACGTGCTGCGCACCGGCCGCAAGGGACTGGCGGCTGCGACGCTGATCGGCGACGCGCTCAAGGGCACGATCGCAGTGCTGGCGTTCGCGCGCGCCGATGATCCCGGTTTGGCACTTGTCGCCGGCTTTGGCGCCTTCATCGGGCATCTCTTTCCAGTCTGGCTCAAGTTCAAGGGCGGGAAAGGCGTTGCCACTTACATCGGCGTCTTGTTCGGGCTGGCCTGGCCTGTTGGACTTTTGTTCTGCCTGATCTGGCTCGCGACCGCCGCGCTCACCCGCTATTCCTCGCTTGCCGCCCTGGTCGCGAGCGCAGCGACACCGATCGCGCTCTGGGTCAGCGGCTGGCCTCCGGCGGCAATACTGTTTGCCGTGCTCACGCTCCTGCTGTTTAGCCGTCATCGCGAGAACATCGCGCGGCTGCTCGGCGGCACCGAAGGCAAGATCGGTGGCAAGGCGACGGCACCGCCGGGCGTATAGTTTAGTAGTAGGACGGTCTATTTGGGTTGGGCGGCGCACTACATCGAAAAGCTTCGTGCTGGCTCGACAGTGTCGTTCCGTCCTCGCGGAAACTCGATGAAAGGCCGGATCGAGTCCGGCCAGCTTTGCACCATTGTCCCGGTCGACCTGGCGACGCTCCAGGTTGGCGACATCGTCCTCTGCCGGGTCCGCGGCAACGACTACCTGCACATCGTGAAGGCCATCAGCGGAGACCGATATCAAATCGGAAACAATCGAGGATTGGTCAACGGCTGGATAGGACGGAATGGCATTTTCGGCAAATGCATCCATGTTGAAGACTGATTGCTGGTTTAAAGCAGGTTGGATAGCAGCGGACCTCCAACCATTTTTCCGCTACCATCCTTTGCCGACCGTGGGACACGCCATAACTATTCTCCAACGATCTCCAGCCGACTCCCATGAACAACGTCGACGACGCACGAGCTCTGTTCTTCGAGGCCTTGGCTTTTCTCGATGAGGCGGACTTCCAGGCTGCGGAAGTGCGGCTGCGCCAGGCTTTGCGGCTTTCGCCGGACAACCCGGCGATCCTGACCAATCTTTCGGTGGCTTTGCTGCAGCAAGGCAAGCGCACCGATGCGGGCGAGTTCGCCACCAAGGCCACGGTCGCCGATCCACGTAACGTCGAGGCTCTCCTGGTGTTGGCGGATTGCCACACACACGCTGGCGATCTGGCCAATGCGCTTGAAGCCTACAATCGGATTACAGCGATCGAGCCCGGCATCGCCGAGGTGCACAACAACCGCGGCCTCATCTTTCATCGGCTCGCGCGGCCGGCCGAGGCATTGGCGAGTTGCGAGCAAGCGATCTCTCTTTCCCCCGGCATGAGCGATGCCCATGTCAATCGCGGCAATGCGCTCTCCGCCCTCGGTCGCCGCGATGACGCGCTGGCCGCCTATGACCATGCGCTGGCGCTCAACCCCGACCGGGCCGAGGCCCAGCTCGGACGTGGCAACCTCCTCTGCGACGCGAGCTGCTATGACGAGGCACTCGCGGCCTACGATCGCGCCTTGGCGCTCAACCCCGGCCTCGCGGAAGCGCGGCTCGGGCGTGGCAATCTTTTGTGCAGGATGAAACGCTTCGACGAGGCGCTTGCCGACTATGACGAGGCGCTTACGCTCGATCGCACGCTCGCGGACGCCGAGCTCGGGCGTGGCAATGCGCTCCGCGAGCGCAAGCAAAACCAGGAGGCCTTGCGTGCCTATGACGCCGCACTCACGCTCAGGCTCGATCTGGCAGAAGCCCATCTCGGACGCGGCGACGCGCTCTACGATCTCAAGCGCTACCACGAGGCATTGGCCGCATTCGACCGCGCAATCGCGCTGAAGATCAGCCTCGCCAATGCCTGGCTTGGGCGCGGCGATGCTTTGCGGGTGATGGGTAAGGTCGCTGACGCAATCCCCGCCTATCGGCAGGCGCTCGCGCTCGGCGGCAATGCCGACACGATCCACTACTCGCTCGCCGCACTTGGCGCCGAGCCCTCGCCCGCGCTGTCGCCGCAGAGCTACATTGTCGGCCTGTTCGACATGTATGCCGAGACTTTCGACCGCGACCTGGTCGACAAGCTCAACTATCAATCGCCGCGGCTGCTGGCGCAGCTCATCGCACAGACCGTGCCGGCGAATGCGCGCCTCGACATTCTCGATATCGGCTGTGGCACCGGCCTGATGGGCGAAAGCCTGCGGGCGCTCAAGCGAACGCTCACGGGTGTCGATCTCTCATCCAACATGCTCGAGCAGGCGCGCCGCCGCGGCATCTACGACCGCCTCATCGAAAGCGATATCGCGGTGTTTCTGGATACGCAGACCGACCAGTTCAACCTGACGGTCTCAACCGACGTGTTCATCTATGTCGGCGATCTCACGGGAATCTTTGCCGGCGTACGGCGCGCGCTGCGCAGCGACGGCTTGTTTTGCTTCTCGGTCGAGGCTGTGGACGCGGGCGATTTCGTGCTGCGGCCGACGCTACGCTATGCCCATTCGCTGGCATACCTCTCAAGACTCGCCGAGCAGAATAGCTTTGCGGTGATGACGGTCGAGCCGCACGCTGTGCGACGCGAACGAGAAGCGAGCATCGCCGGCTACAACATTGTCATGCGCTGTTGTTAGCTAGCCGTGCCAAAGCTCTGCATTGGCGCCGTCGGTCTTTCGGCGGCGCCCTTGGCCATGAGCGTACCTGTCGCGCACGCTGAGATTGCTCGGCGCAAACAACTTACTCACGTCCGAGATTTCCCAACAAGCGCTAGAGGCGCGACGTCAGCCAGCAATCCGATAATAGATGGCCGCGTGTGATTTCTTCGATTTCTTGGCCTTTGTGGGCTTCTTCGTCTTGTCCGTGGAAGCCATTGCGGCCTTGCCCTTCCCTCCGCCTCCGGCGGCGGCCGGCGTCAGAGTTGTGACGCCGAACAGACTGAGGGCGCCGATGACAGCAATCAGCCTAATCATGTTCGTGCTCCCTGTTTGCCCCATCCCCTCCTGCTCCGCATGGCTCCCGTGGGGATACAACCCCCGGCATGCAACAACATCCTGACCCTTAGGACACCCTTGCGATACTGTCCTTAGGTTTAGGAGCCAAGGACATTTGGAGTTGCGGGAAGTAAGCGCAACGAGAAAGAGTACCGACGGCAATCGGGCAGAGCGTGTCCGCTCTGCCCGATATTCAGGCCAGACTGGAGAGGTCAGACGCTACGCCGCCCCGCTCAGGTTCTGGCCGCGGATTGGCAGACTGCGTAGCCGCTTGCCAGTCGCCGCGAAGATCGCATTCGTCACCGCGGGCTGAATCATAGTTGCGCCGGGCTCGCCGACGCCGCCCCATTTCTTGCCGGCGGTGGGCGTCAGATAAACCTCGGTCTTCGGCGCGTCCTTGAGGCGAACCACCGGATAGGTGTCGAAGTTGCCCTCAACGACGCGGCCGTTCTTGATCGTGATCTCGCCGAACAGCGCGGCCGAGAGGCCGTAGATCATTCCGCCCTCGAGCTGCGTTTCGACGCCGCGTGGATTGACCATGACGCCGCAATCGCAAGCGATCACGACGCGCTCGACCTTGACCTCGCCGTTCGTCACCGCCACCTCGGCGATCATGCCGACGATCGAGTCGTAGCTCTCGTGAATGGCGATGCCGCGTCCCTTGCCGGCGGGCATGGGCTTGCCCCAATCGCCCTTGTCGACCAGCAGGTCGAGCACGCGCTGGAAGTCCGGCCGGTGCGCGAGCAGCTCGCGCCGCAGCGCCACCGGGTCCTTGCCCACAGCATGTGCCATCTCGTCGACGAAGCTCTCCACAAAGAACACGTTCTGGGAATGGCCGGGCGCCCGCCACGGCCCGAGCGGCACGTGCGTGTTCTTGAGGATCGAGGTGACACGCAGGTTCGGCAGCTTGTAGGCGGTGTTGCTCAGGCCTTGCGTGGTCTGCGGATCAAGACCGTTGCGCGCATTCTGCGGGTTCGAGCTGCCCGCCGAATTCCGCATGTCGAGCGCAATTGCCGTGCCGTCAGCTGCGAATCCCGCTTTGAAGCGGATCGCCGCCTGGGTGCGATAGCGGCCTTGACGAATTTCCTCCTCGCGCGACCAGATCAGCTTCACAGGTTTGCCGATCGCCTTGGCGACCGCGACCGCCTGCGCCACCTCGTCGGGACGCAGCCGCCGGCCGAAGCCGCCGCCGGAGAACGTGTTGTGGATGAAAACGTTCTCAGGCTTCACGCCGGATACCTGCGCCGCAAAGGTGAGCGCCAAATCGGCGTTCTGGGTGCCGACCCACACGTCGACGCGATCCGCCTGCACATGCGCAATGGCATTGAGCGGCTCCATCGGCGCGTGCGCGATGATGGGCACATCGTAGGTCGCCTCGATCACCTTGGCGGCCGTGGGCATCGCCGCATCGACATTGCCATCGTGGCGGGCATCCGCGCCCTTCTGGTCGAGGGCATCGATATAGGCCTTGCGGAACTGCGCGCTGTCGGTCGCGCCGGCGGCGCCGACCTCCCACTCGATCGCCAGCTTGTCGAGCGCGGCCTGCGCCCGGAAATAGCGATCGGCCACCACCGCGACGGCGTCCTTGAGCTTGACCACCTGCAGGATGCCGCGGCGGCCGGCGATCGCGCGCTCATCGACCGATTTCACTGTGCCACCGAAGACCGGGCAGGCCACGATCGCAGCCTGCACCATGTCGGGCACCGCGAGATCAATGCCGTACATCGCCGTGCCGTTGATCTTCAGTGGCACGTCGAGCCGGGCGATGCGCTGACCGATGAACTTGAACTGAGCGGGCGTCTTGATCGCCGGCTCCTTGTCGAGCTTGATCGCGGCGGCCTCGGCCGCGAGTTCGCCGAAGCGGAAGCTGCGGCCGGTCGACTTGTGTGTGACCTTGCTCATCGCCGCAGCGCAGTCCTGCGTTGGGACATTCCAGCGTTTCGCCGCCGCCGCGATCAATCGCTCGCGCGCGCTCGCGCCAGCCTGCTGCACCATCTCGCCAGTCTCGCGCACGGCCCGGCTGCCGCCGGTGCTCAGGCTGCCATAGACCTTGTTGTCACGGAGATTGCGATTGGCCGAGGCATATTCGGGCCTTACGAAGGCCCAATCGCATTCGAGCTCTTCGGTGAGGATCTGCGGCAGCGCTGTGAAGCTGCCCTGCCCCATTTCGGCGCGACCATAGCGGATGATCACGCTGTCATCGGGATTGATCACGACCCAGGCGTTAATCTCGCCGGGATAGTGTGCGGCGTCGTCACCCCATGGGCGCACGCTCAAGGTCGCGGCTTCGGCGCTGTCGCGGAGGCCGATGCCAAGCGCAAACCCGCCGGCGGCGGTGAGCGCGGTGGTGATGAACGAGCGACGGGAGAGATTGATGGTCATGATGCTGCCCTCCCGGCTCACGTGCGCATCAGCGCGGCGGCGCGATGCACTGCGCGACGCAGCCGCTCATAGGTGCCGCAGCGGCAGATATTGGTGAGATTGGCATCGATGTCGGCATCGCTGGGATTGGGGTTGCTCTTGAGATAAGCCGCCGTCGCCATGATCTGGCCCGACTGGCAGTAGCCGCATTGCGGCACCTGCTCCGCGAGCCAGGCCTGCTGCACCGGATGCCGGCTGTCGGCGGAGAGACCCTCGATCGTGGTTACCTCGGCGCCATCAAGGCCGCCGATCGGCACTGAGCAGGAGCGCACGGCCTGCCCATTCACATGCACCGTGCAGGCGCCGCACTGTGCAATCCCGCAGCCATACTTCGTGCCGGTGAGCCCGACCTCCTCGCGCAAGACCCACAAGAGCGGCGTCTCGCTCTCGATATCGAGCCGATGCGAGGTTCCGTTGACCTTGATGGTGACCATGATGTGTTCCTCCCGTGCGGCCGGTTGGCCGCCTAGCCTGGTCGCTTTTTTGAACCCACAATTTTAGCACGGGGGTGAGCGACGGCCTAGTTATGGCGAGCACCCGACAGGGGTCACAAGGGTAAAGGCCCGCTGGCCAGCGCCCAGATCCAGACTCAAACGCGGCACAATATCGTCGGCAGAACCTCAAACCGGCTTCAATTTCCGCCCAACCTCCTAATACCCTCGCGAAACGGTGTGTTGACCGCGGGCCGTAAAATCAGGAACCATCCACCGGCGTCCAGTGTTTGTTCGCCGGTTCCCTCGGCAGAAACCCGGGGGGCACTTCAACCAGGGCATGGCATGAAAAACCGATCCATGACGATTCAATCCACCAAAGCGATCCGGCTATGCCGGCCTGCCGCCATTGTGACGTTCGCCGCTGCGGCCGCGCTGACGGCGCTGACTGCTGCGCCACCTGCCGACGCCAAGGCGCGTGCTGCGCGCTCCAGCGAGACGGCAGCCCCGCGTGACGCAGGTGAGCCGCTCATGGCGATCGTGTCGATCAAGAGCCAGCACGTGACCATCTACGACGCCGACGGCTGGATCATGCGTGCGCCAGTATCGAGCGGGACCAAAGGACGCGAGACACCAGCCGGCGTCTTCACCGTCGTGCAGAAGGACAAGGACCACCGCTCAAACCTCTATGACGATGCCTGGATGCCGAACATGCTGCGCATCACCTGGTCGGGCATCGCGCTGCACGGCGGGCCGCTGCCTGGATATCCTGCCTCGCACGGCTGCGTGCGCATGCCTTATGGCTTTGCGGACAAGCTGTTCGACAAGGTGCGGATGGGCATGCGCGTGATCATCGCGCCGAACGACGCGGAGCCGGTCGCGTTTTCGCATCCGGCGCTGTTCGTGCCGAAGTCGGAGGCGATCGCAGCCGTCCCGGCGCGCGTCGAAACACTCGCCCGCGCGGCGAGCGAGGCCGCTCGAACGGTCCTTGAGGCGAAGAACGCCGCCGCAGTAACAGCGCGTGAGGCGGCGCCGCTCACTGCGTCGCTGCGCAAGCTGAAAGGGCTCAAGGCCAACGCCGACGCCGCGCTCGCGCGCGCCGAGAAGGCGCTCGACGCTGCCAAAACGGACGAAGCCAAGGCGCGGGCCGAGGAGGTGAAACAGAAGGCCGCCGACAGGGTCGCGGAGTTGCAGACGCAGCTCGACGCTGGCGAGGCCAATGCGAAGTCGAAGCTCGATGCGGCTGCGGCCGCCCAAGACGCCGCCAAGGCAGCCGAGGCCAAGCAGGCCGATGCCGCCAAGGCGGCGCGCGAGGCAAAGCTCGCGCTCGAGCCGGTCTCGGTCTTCATCAGCCGTACGGCGCAGAAGCTCTATGTGCGGCGCGGCTTCGACGCGATCCTGGAGGTCCCGGTTACGATCCGCAACCCGGACACGCCGATCGGCACCCATGTATTCACAGCGGTGGCACGTGCCCAAGAGGGCCTGCGCTGGACCGCGGTCACGATCGACAGCGGCGACAACGCCAAGGCCGCGTTCGACCGCATCAGCATCCCGCAAGAGGTGCTCGAGCGCATCGGGCCGACTGCATTGCCGCGATCTTCAATCATCATCTCGGACGAGCCGCTGAACCGCGAGACGAACTATCGCACGGAGTTTGTCGTGGCGCTGCACAACCAGCCACAGGGCGGCCTCGCGATGCGCAAGACCCCCAACATGCGCGTCGCGCGCGGAAACGACGGTGGATTTACGCCATGGCGCGGTGGCCAGTACTACGATCAGCGCGGCCAGTACTATCAGCGGCGACAGGGCTGGTGGTGGTGAAGGCACTGCTTGTCGCGGCTCGATATTAGGATTATCGGCAAGAGTGGACCTCTCCGATGTGCGGCAGGTCCCTCGGCCGTGCTGTTGGCGGGAACTAACAAATTTCTGACGCGAGATAGCAGGACAACTGCGCGCTACCTCCCATATCCAGGCCCGCTGCCGATCATCGGGGCATCACGCTCGATAGCTGCGGTGGCCGCGATCTTCAGGACAGAGCGGTCGCCACAAAGGCGCTAGATTTACAAGCAAGTGACTGCGCCAAAATCCGACTGGCGGTTGCCCGCCAACGGCCTGCGGCAATGTCTCGGGCCACTCAATACGCGCAAACAAGCGCCCGCAAATCGCGCGGCAATCACGCCGCGGACCAAAGCAAAGGAGGACAAATGAGATATACGTTCTTGATCGCGACTGTGGCCGGTGCGCTGACTATTTCGCCTGCATCGGCGACCATTCGGATTGCGGGGGATTCCGGGGGCCAGATCGGCGCCTATGTCCAGCGTCACGAAGCGATGCGGCAGTCGGGCGAGCGCGTCGTCATCGACGGACCTTGCCTTTCCGCTTGCACCATGGTGCTCGGCGCCATACCGCGCAATCGTATCTGTGTCACGTCGCGAGCCGTGTTGGGTTTTCACGCGGCCTATGATCTGGACCAGGGCGGAAGGCAAGTGACCAGCTACGGAGGAACCTCGCTTCTGATGGCTCACTACCCTCAGCATGTTCGGAACTGGATTGCGCGGCGCGGCGGCTTGTCTCGCCAGATGATGTTTCTCAGCGGCCGCAATCTCTCATCGATGTATACGTCATGCGATACATCAGCCGGAGAAGAGCGGCCAGGTGCCTCACCCTCATGGGCCGTCGGCGGCGCGGCGCCGTACTTCACGCAGTCTGCACAAGCGAATTCTTGGCGGCGCCAAAGCAGCACCAAGCCGATCGGCCGTAGCGCTGCTCATAAATCGCGGCGGACGCGGCATTAGAATTGGCTGGGACGTGTACTCCTGAATCGCCCTGGTTAGGCATCGCTGACTGACGCGCCCCCAAAGCCGGAAGTCGGCAGCGATGCCAAACACTCCCGAGTAGGGCCAGAAGCTAACTCCATAGCGGCAGCCCGATCAGCGGCTCGACCGCCGTCCACCTGGTTCCTGGACCGTCCAATAATCTTGTAGACTCCTGGCGACGACCTTGATGGAAGCAGTTCCATTGGCGTGACCAGGGAGAAACGACATGGCCCAAGTCAACGACATGGCCCAAGTCAATGTGGCCCAAGTCAATGTGGCCCAAGTCAATGTGACCCAAGTCAATGGCATCAGATTCCTCTGCATAACGCTGCTTATGGCGGGGTTCCTGACGCAAACGGGCACGCTCGCCGCAGAAGAGGTGAAGCACCTTAACCCCGTCATTGAGAAGCTCGCCGCCGGCAAGCCTTTCCTCGGGTTCCAGACCGGCAACTTGTCCTTTGAGAACGCCCGCACCATGGCGCGAGCGAACGCCGACTTCGTGTACGTGGACATGGAGCATACGCCGATGGATTTTCCGGCGCTGCACCAGTTCTCGATCGGCATGGTCGACAAGGCCACCGCTCTCAAGAAAGGCAATGCCCAGCCCAACGTGGCGCTGTTCGCGCGCTTTGCGCCCTATGGCCGGGAGCAGGCGCAGTGGATCGCCAAGCAGGCGCTCGACATCGGCCTGATGGGCGTCATTTTCAACGGCATCGATACTCCCGAGCAGGCGCTGCTGGCGGTCCAGAACATGCGGTACCCACAAAAACGGACCTCGAAATACCAGAACCCGCCCGGACTGCGTGGCTATTCCCCGGCACTCGCCGCATGGGTGTGGGGGATATCAAACGCGGAGTACGAGCGGCGCGCGGATGTATGGCCGTTGAATCCTGACGGCGATCTGCTGGCCATCATGATGATCGAATCGACCGAGGGCGTGAAGAATGCCGATGCAATTGCGGCGGTACCGGGCGTTGGCGCGATCTTTCTCGGTGCCGGGAGCGACCTCCGCCAATCGCTCGGCGTGGAGGACAACTCGCCAGAAATAGAGCAAGCCTTTCAGACCATTCTGAGGGCTTGCCTCGCTCACAATGTGGCCTGTGGAATCACGGCACTGAGCGCTCAGGATATTGCGAGACGGCTTGGTGAAGGATGGAAGATGATCCGAACCACCAATGCGGCCTTGACTCAATGGCGCGCTTCTTCATCTGGGCGATAGATGCATGAACGTCGGTCATGCGATGTTCGGCCGGTCCGATTAGCCTCCGAGACACATAGCCCACCTAAGTCGGACCATCGGTCCCTGAGATCGTCCATTTGGGTCGCTGCAAAGGACAGTCATGAAGAAGAGCTGCAGTCATCTTGATGGCATCCGCGCCGTGGAGCCGAGCGCACGCGGTTGTGAGGAATGCCTGAAATCAGGGTCGCCGTGGGTTCACTTGCGCATCTGCCGCACGTGTGGACACGTCGGTTGCTGTGACAGTTCACCGAATCAACACGCAACCAAGCATTTCCACGCGACCGGCCATCCAATCATGGAGGGGTACGATCCGCCGGAGGGGTGGGGATGGTGTTATATAGACGAGGTTACGTTCGATCTGTCCGATCGAGCTACACCGCAGGACGGACCGATCCCACGTTATTACTAGGCCGGGTGATGCGCCCGTGTCATCATAAGGCTACTTCATACTGCAAAAACGAATTCACCTTCGATCAATTCGCATCACGCATCGTCAACCCACATCTGCTCGAAAAAGATCCGCGGCGAGCAAGACAGGTCTGAACCCTACACCGGCTTCTCGCCCAGAATAGTCACGCGCCGCAGCAACCGCCGCTCGCCGGCGGAGAAATCCGTACGCGCATGCAATGTGCAGCGATTGTCCCACATCAGGATGTCGCCGGGCCGCCACACGTGCTCGTAGACGAAGCGCGGCTGCTCCTGATGGTCGAACAGCGTCTGCAGGATCGTGTCGCTTTCCTCACGCGGCAGGCCTTCGATCTCGCGCGTCATCAGGCGGTTGACATAAAGCGCCTTGCGCCCCGTGGCGGGATGCGTGCGCACCGCCGGATGCCAGGCCGACGCCCTGGCATTGTCGTAG
>Ga0075434_100006149_pt1 | contig 10990 bp, 10 predicted proteins | sample RhiMethybrSRZTD3_FD_75298 | JGI IMG/M metagenome (GOLD analysis project Ga0075434, IMG submission 75298) | Populus rhizosphere microbial communities from Tennessee, USA - Rhizosphere MetaG P. TD hybrid SRZTD3 | ecosystem: Host-associated > Plants > Roots > Rhizosphere > Soil | place: USA...
GGTTTCCGAGTCGTCTTGCCATTGCTTGCCAGGACATTGGGGCTGGAAAAGAAGGCCGTTCTACGTGTTGTTCACGCGCCAGCGTTTTGACACGGCCAAGACCCTAAACGGACATAAGTGCCGAGGAAAAAGCAGTCGCATTCCGCCATTTCAGAACACGCCGGATCTTACACATACGTGCCCTGGTGTGCTCTGGTATCTTCTCTCCCTCGTAGCAAGATCCTCAAGCACGGGTAGGCAAATGAGGCGACGGGAGTTTATTGCGATTTTTGGCGGTTCGGCGATCGCGCTGCCGCTGGTCACTCACGCGCAGCAGACAACACGTCTGCCGACAGTTGGCGGACTGCTGCTGCCGCCGCTCCGCGAGTGGCCATGCGCATTACGGCGCAACACTGAGGCCTGCCACTTGCTGCACGCCTACCGCTTCGCTGGTGACATGTAGGCCGCGGCTTCGGCATCGGGAATGGCATCGGCGGAATAGGTGAATGTGCCGTGTTCCTTGACTTCGCGCGCGGCGCGTATGAATGCGCCTAACGCGGCGCGAGCAAACGAGCCGCCCACGCTTATTCGCTTCACTCCTGCGTCTTGCAGGGCCGCAACGGTGAACGGAGCACCCTTGAGGCCCATCACGACATTGACCGGTTTATCCACTGAGGCGCATACCGTGCGGATTGCCTCGATGCTCGGCAATCCGGGCGCGTATAGCACATCCGCTCCGGCTTTCGAGAATGCTTGGAGACGGCGAATGGTGTCATCCAAGTCCGGGCGACCCCAGATAAAGTTCTCGGCTCTCGCTGTGAAAAGGAAAGGTAGGCCGCGCGCGACTTCGCATGCTGCCGCGATGCGCTCCACGGCGTGATTGAACTCGAATATCGGCTGGCTGGCATCGCCGGTCATGTCCTCAATGCTCCCACCGACAAGACCAATGCCTGCAGCGGCTCTGATAGTCGCCGCACATGCTTCAGGGGCGCTACCAAATCCGTCCTCGAGATCGGCCGATACCGGCAGTTCAGTCGCCTCAACGATGGCGCGGGCGTTTTCCAGAACCAGCTCACGAGTAAGCCCCGCGGCAGAGTCTCGGCGTCCAATCGAAAAAGCAAAGCCCACACTCGTAGTCGCAAGAGCTTCGAAGCCAAGCGCAGTAAGTATGCGGGCGGAGCCAGCATCCCAGGGATTTGGGATTACGAACGCTCCGGGACGTTCGTGCAACTCCCTGAACACCGTAAACCTTGAGCCTTGATCGATATCGCGCCTCTCCTTCATGTCCTTGTCCCTCTCCACAGTCTAGCGAATGTGAACCACCAAATAGCGTTCGGCAGCCGACGAGCCGCCGATGTCGTTGCCTTCTGGCTCGCGACCCCCACAAGGTAGTAGCAAGCTACTGACATCATTGTGTCAGCAAGGTCTTGCACGGCGCTCGACGAGCGCTTCTCCCAAGAAGGGAACATGATCAACTGCGATGTCCGAACCTGGCACCCTACTGACGACCAACGCAGGTGCGCGAATATGGTCGGCTTTCTGAGGGTCAGTCGAAGCGCCTGAACAGCTCCGCAAGCGGGCTGTCGGCAGCCGGAAGTGACCCAACTGAGACATCGGGCAAGATAGTATTGAACGCGAACGCCGTGTTGATGCCCTGTTTACCGGAAATTGGAAACGCGCTCGGCCTGCTCGAGAATGACCCGTGCGTTGTCGCTGGCAGGGGTACCCGTCGGCTCGCCCTTGTACAGGACCCTGGGGTTAGACCAATAGGGTATGCGGGGGCAACTACCGCAGCTCTCCCTATAGCTCATGATATCGCGCCACTTCGTACCGTTCACATAGCCGTGCGCGTAGGGAAAAGGCATGTTATTTGCGTCGACCAATCTGTCATGACGTGCGCCAATAATATGGCCTATCTCGTGTGCAATGGTGAAAGTGTTCGCCGCGCAAGCGTGATGAGCCACGAAGAATGCTTCCTCAGCGTCCGCGCCTACACGCGTTGAGAGACCGCATCCACTCGGGTTATGGACAATGAGGCCGACAATGTCGGCGGCTTTCTCGTCACGTAACTTACTTACGTGCTTGAAATTACCCACTCCCTCAACCATTGCATACAGGATCTCGAAATGATCGCTGCCCGCTTCGTCGAAGTCGACCAGTTGAGTGTGCACGAGCCGAAGACGGATGTTGCCAAGGCCGCTTCGCGCAAACGTCTCGTTGGCTTCGTCAATCGCATCCGCGATCAGGCCCTCAGGTTCGCCGAGATACTCATTCACCGCGTTCTTCGTATAAAGCAGCATTAGATCGATGGTGATCATTTTGGCCTCCAGAGCCTGGCGCACGGCTTCGGGAAACGCTCCAACTTGAGGCTCCGGAGGCACACGTTGAGGAACGAAGGACTCCCAAAAACGGGCTTCAGGGTTTGGTGTGTGGTCCGGCGGCTCGATTGCCGTGATAGTTTGCACCTCACCCTCGACAAGAGCTACACGGAATACACGGCCTCGATAGGCAAAAAAACCTGCCAGGTGACCGTCATTTCGCAGCATGAGAATGACGCGCTCGCCGGTGTCCTCAGCGACACCGCGCCACGTGAGGCCGCGCTCGGATGTGAGCAAAGGTCGCGAGCGGACGAACGTGACGTGACTACCGCCGGTTAGCGGTAAAATTAATCTTGCGTTGCGACTTTCCGTCGAATCCCCGTCTGTAGTGCTTGCGGGGACTCGCGTTATCTTGTCGACGACAGATTGCTGAGCCGGCGTGAGCTGGATGTCCTTCCTGCCGCTCAGAATCTGGTTCTGTGACCATGCTGAAGGTGGAATCAGGCAAAGTGCAAATAGCGTCGGGCCGACGAACGGCGGGAACCATTTTAGGACCATTGAGCGGGTACCAGGTGAGGCACTTCACGAACTAGGCGATGCTGGCGCATCGTTGCTCCAGACGATCGGCGCACATTGGAACTCGTCCGCTAGCCACAACTCCATGATCCAGCATGCAAACCAAGCGTGTCATCAGTCCAGACCCTTCTCTGCAAAGAATTTAGACAGCTGTTCTGCTATTTCCAGATTGTTCAGATCCGAGAAGGGGAAGTGCGTATTGCCGCGAATACCCATCTCGGGCAAATGCACCAGAGTGACGTCCCCGCCGCGGTTGTTGATGGCGTCTCGCCACAGTCGCGCCATCGCGAGGCGCACCCGCCAATTGTCCTGGCCCGGGTTCGCCGTCGGCTGCTCGGGAATGTTGTCGCCGAAGTAGAGGACGATCGGGACCTTGGTGAGCTGCATGAATTGCGCTAGCGGCACGGCAACTCCTTCGAGCGTGCCGGCCGCGCTCGGCATCGCAGGCGGCACCTCGCCATCCGGGAAAACGAAGCCGCTGCCCGGTTCATAGGCGGCGACCGCGCGAACATTTGGGCTCTTCATCGCCGTGAGCCAGCCCGGGCCGCCGCCTTGCGAGTGTGTGACGAGGATTCCCGGCCCTATTCTGTTGAAGAGCGCAACGACGGCGTCCGAGAGCACCTCCATGTCGAAGGCACCCGTGTTGGGTGTCATCGACCGGAAATACTGGTTCGAAGCTTCTGGATCGCGTGAGAATTGCACGCCCGGGAAGAAGTCTGGCCAGATACCGATGCGGAATATGCCGAACCAGAATTGCTCGTCAGGTGTGGGCGTAATGGCGATGGGCAGCGTACTGCGCCCTGCGCGCCCACGGCGTGGTTGGTCAAGAACATAGACTCCAAAGCGGCGGCGCAGAAAGATGTTCTGGAAACCTTCGCGCCCGTCCGGCGTGGTTTCCCATGTCTTCGAGAATTGGCCTGCGCCGTGCCAGAGGACGAGGGGGAGTTTCCGCGGATTCACCGGGATCTGATACGACACATAGGCATGATCACCGTGGAACGTCTGACCTGCTGGACTCGGTTTGTAGGGATCGAAGGTGCCGGCGTTCTTGGTGACCGTGCCACCGACGGCGAAACTGCCTTGCTCCTGGATGACCAGCGGCTCCCGCTTGCCCGTCTCGCCGGCCATCGCACCTGCTGACACGACCATGCCGGCGAAGACGAGTGAGAGCGCGGCGGACAGCATTCTCTTGCTCATCGTCTCGGTTCTCCCCGGGGGCGCGATCAGCCGCGGAATTGCGCGTCGCTTACCTTTTCCATCCAATCGACGCTCTTGCCGTCGAGAGTCTCCGCGATCGCGATGTGACTCATTGCGGTGGTGGCGGTCGCTCCATGCCAATGCTTCTCGCCGGCAGGAATCCAGACGACGTCGCCCGGCCTAATCTCTTCTTTCGGTCCCCCGTCTCGCTGCACCCAGCCGCAACCAGCTGTAACGATCAATGTCTGGCCCAGCGGATGAGTGTGCCAGGCCGTGCGGGCGCCCGGCTCAAACGTAACGATCCCGCCGCCGACGCGTGCTGGCGCGCTACCCTGGAAGCGCGAGTCGATCCGCACGGAACCGGTGAAATACTCTGCCGGCCCGCTCTGCGACGGCTGTGCGCCGCTGCGCGTAATCTGCATTGTCCTTGTCCCTTCTCGAGCGCTAGCGTGTCCACCTGCCGCCACTAAGGCAACCCCTCCTGCGGCGGTGAGCATGCCTCTGCGTGTAATCATCGTGCTGCCTGCAAGGTCGCTGTCAGGTACGCCCGCTTGCTGTGAGCGTCATTTCTTCTGAAAGACCTCCTTTGCGATACCAACCGCGGTCACTGCGTTTGGCCAGCCCGCATAGAATGCAAGATGCGTAATGGCTTCCACTATCTCGTCTTGCGTGACGCCATTCTGGCGCGCGAGGTTCAGGTGTGAGCGGAGTTGGTCGGGACGATTGAGGGCGATCAAGGCGCTGATGGTAATCAGGCTGCGGTCTCGCTTCGCGAGGCCCGGCCGCTCCCAGACATCGCCAAAAAGCACGCTGTCTGTAAGCTCCGCCAGCTTCGGCGCGAAATCACCCATCAATTGCTGAGCGCGGGTCTTTTGATCCTTCGATTGAGCGACCGGCGGCGCTTTATCCTGAGCGAGAAGCGGAGGGAATAGGGCGTTGGCCAGCAGAACGCCCGCCCCAAGGATTAAACCTACAGCCAGTTGCTTCACCTAGAATCTCCTGCTTGTTGTCGCCGCAAGAATAGGCGTGGTGGTTTCTCGCACTTACGTCCGTACATTGACGGTCCCTAGCCAGCGACCAACGCGTTGGAGGATTTCCCTTTCCTGGTCCATCTGCAGTGTGAAGCCCTCCCGCAGGCGCGCCTTTGATGCCAGTCCTTTGACCGTGGAGAGGCTCTGGCCTGTGCCGTATCCGCCGTGCGTTATGAGAGGGACAATCGTTTTTCCCGCAAGATCATGCCGGGACAGGAATGACCTGATGACCGGAGGGGCCGTCATTCCCCAAATTGGAAAACCGAGGAAGATCGTTTCATACGAGCTAAGATCGGCCACCGCCTCCTTGAGCGGTGGCTCGAATGCGGTGTCCCGCTCGCGCTCTGCCTGGCGGACGGTCGCTTGATAGTCTTCCGGGTATGGTTGGGCCGGCTGGATTTCGAACAGGTCTGCGCTGAGTGTACGGCGAACGTGACCCGCAACGAGGCGCGTATTGCCGCTGCGCGAGAAGTAGGCGACCAAAACACGACTGCGACCGCCGACTTGCTGCGCCTGCGCGCCGTCGACGACCGAGGTGAGGCCCGCGCAAAGTCCAACTGAGAACACCGACACCAAACCTTCCCGTCTACTTAGCGTTTTGCGCTGGCGCATATTCTTCCTCGGTGTGATCGCCAATTAGGGACGATCGTTGGGATCATGAGACCTCCGGAAGCCGGTCCAGAAACTTGTCGAGCGTGATCGGGTACTCGCGGACGCGCACACCGGTGGCATTGTAGATCGCGCTGGCGACCGCAGCGCCGACCCCGCAGATGCCGAGCTCACCGACGCCCTTGGCCTTCATGGGCGAGGACAACGGATCGGTCTCGTCGAGGAAGATCACCTCCTGGTGGGGAATATCGGCGTGGACCGGTAATTCGTAGCTGGCAAGGTCGTGGTTGACGAAAAAGCCATGTCGCTTGTCAACGACGAGTTCCTCCATCAGCGCCGCGCCGGCGCCCATGGTCATCGCGCCGATGACCTGGCTGCGCGCCGACTTGGGATTGAGGATGCGACCGGCGGCGCACACCGCAAGCATGCGGCGGATGCGGATCTCGGCCGTTGCGACGTCGACGCCGACTTCCACGAAATGCGCGCCGAAGGTCGATTGCTGATACCTCTTGTCGAGGTCACCGAACTCGATCATGTCCTCGGCGACGATGCCGCTCTCGCCCGCGGCCTGGGCGAGCGCCACGCTGCGATTGCCCGAGCGGACCTGGCCGTCCGCAAACACTGCATCGGCGGAGTTGAAGCCGAGTTTCTGCGCTATCGCCTCTCGCAGCTTGACGCACGCGGCATAGACGCCGGCAGTCGAGCAGTTGGCGCCCCATTGCCCACCCGAGCCGGACGAGACCGGAAAAGTCGAATCGCCCAGGAGCACCACCACCTTGTCGAGCGGCACGCCCATCATCTCGGCCGCGGTCTGGGCGATGATCGTGTAGCTGCCCGTACCGATGTCGGTCATGTCGGTTTCGACCGTCACCATGCCGCGATTATCGAGCCGGACGCGCGCCGCCGACTTCATCACGAGGTTGTTGCGGAAAGCAGCGGCCACGCCCATGCCAACCAGCCAGCGCCCTTCTCGAGTCTTGCCGGGCAGCGGATTGCGCTTGCTCCAGCCGAAGCGATCAGCGCCGATTCGCAGGCATTCGATGAGGCGACGCTGCGAGAAGTGCCGCTCGGGTTTTTCGGGATCGACCTGAGTGTCGTTGAGGATGCGGAACTCGATCGGATCGAGCCCAAGCTTCTCGGCCATCTCGTCGACAGCGCTCTCCAGCGCCATCATGCCCGGCGCCTCACCCGGCGCCCGCATGGCGTTGCCTTCGGGGAGATCGAGCACCGCGAGCCGGGTCGCCGTCAGGCGGTTTTCGCCGGCATAGAGCAGGCGGGTCTGGTAGACCGCGATCTCCGGTTTGCCACCCGGCAGGTCGCCGGACCAACTCTCGTGGCCGATTGCGGTGATCTTCCCGTTCGCGGTCGCGCCGATACGGATGCGCTGGATGGTCGCGGGCCGGTGTAAGGTGTTGTTGAACATCAAGGGTCGCGGCAGCGCCACCTTCACGGGCCGGCCGGCTGCGCGCGCGCCGAGCGCCGCGAGCAGCGCGTCCGTGCGCACCCACAGCTTTCCCCCGAAGCCGCCGCCGATGAACGGCGAGATGAGGCGCACGTTCTCCTTGGCAATGCCGAGCGTCTTCGCCATATCGCCTGTGCTCCAGTCGATCATCTGGTTGGAGGTCCAAAGCGTGAGCTTGTCCCCATTCCAGGCGGCGACGGAAGCGTGCGGCTCCATCATCGCATGTGCATGATCGGGCGTGGTGTAGGTTGCGTCGAGCTGGGCCGGCGCCGTGGCAAACGCTCCGGTGAAATCGCCGACGGTCGTATCAGCCGGGCCGCCGAAGCCGGCGACGGGCTTGCCGGAGTCCTTGGCGGCCGCGAGATCGAACACACCCTTGGCCGGGACATACTCGACCTGGACCAGCTGCGCGGCCGCGCGGGCTTGCTCGAAGGTCTCTGCGACGACGACCGCGATCGCCTGGTGATAGTGATCGATGTCGGGACCGCCGAGCAGTTTGGCCGTGTTGAAGTCTCCCTTGCCGAGCTTCCCGGCATTTTCGGCCGTGACGATGGCGAGCACGCCCGCCGTTTTTTTGGCGGCGTTCAGGTCAATCGAGGCAATCCGGCCCTTCGCAATGGCCGAACCAATCACAAAACCATAGGCCTGGTTCGCTACAACATCATGCCGGTCATAGGCATAAGGCGCGGTACCCGTGGTCTTGAACGGACCATCAATTCGATCGGTGGGCTTGCCGACCACCTTGAGCTGATCGATTGGATTGGACGTTGCGGGTGTGTCGAATCTCATGGCTCAACCCCTCGCTTCCGTCAGCACTGCGCCTAGCGTGCGCTCGGCCAGCTTCAACTTGAACGCGTTCTCATGGGTCGGCTTCGCATCGGCCAGCAGTCGCGCAGTGACGGTCTTGGCACCACGCGGCAATTCAACTTCCGCCGCCTCGATGCGCCACGGTTTGTGAGCTACACCGCCCAGTGCGACCCGTCCGGTACCATCGTTCTGGATGATCGCGCCCACAGACACGAGTGCAAACGCATACGACGCCCGGTCGCGCACCTTGCGATAGACGTGCGTGCCGCCAAGAGGTCTCGGCAGCGTCACTGCCGTGATGAGCTCGCCGCGCTCTATCACGGTCTCTAGGTGCGGTGTGTCGCCCGGCAACCGGTAGAACTCCGCAATGGGGATGCTCCGCACGGAGCCGTCCGGGCGCACCGTTTCCACAATCGCGTCAAGCGCGCGCAGCGCTACGGCCATATCGCTCGGATGGGTGGCAATACACGCATCGCTCACGCCTACTACTGCGTGCTGGCGGCTGAACCCGCCGATGGCCGCGCAGCCACTGCCGGGCTGGCGTTTGTTGCACGGCATATTGGTGTCATAGAAATAAGGGCAGCGGGTGCGCTGGAGCAGGTTGCCCGCAGTCGTCGCCCGGTTGCGCAGCTGACCTGAAGCACCTGCGAGGAGAGCGCGGGCGAGCAAGCCGTAGTCGCGGCGCACGCGCGGATCGGCGGCGAGATCGGTGTTGCGCACGAGCGCACCGATCCGCAAACCACCCTCTGGTGTCGGCTCGATCCCATCAAGCGCAAGGCCGTTGACATCAATCAGATGCGGCGGTGTCTCGATCTGAAGCTTCATCAGGTCGAGCAAGTTGGTGCCGCCTGCGATGAACTTGGCTCCCGGCGTACGTGCGGCAGCCGCTGCGGCAGCCGTGGACGATTTTGCGCGCTCGTATGTGAAGGGTTTCATGCCTTCCTCCCGGAAACTTCCGTGATGGCGTCGACGATGTTCGAATAGGCGCCGCATCGACAGATGTTGCCGCTCATGCGCTCGCGAATTTCGGCTGCCGTTACTTGCGGCTGGGCCGTCAAGTCATTACTCGCATGGCTCGGAATACCGGAATCGATCTCCTTGAGAATCGCCACGGCGGAGCAAATCTGGCCCGGGGTGCAATAGCCGCACTGGTAGCCGTCGTGCTTGACGAACGCGGCCTGCATCGGGTGCATCTTCTCTGGCGTGCCCAGGCCCTCGATGGTGGTGATGCTGTCGCCCTCGTGCATGATTGCAAGTGTAAGGCACGAATTGATCCGACGGCCGCCGACGATGACCGTGCAGGCGCCGCATTGGCCGTGATCGCAACCCTTCTTGGTGCCGGGCAGCTGCAAGCGCTCGCGCAGGGCATCCAGCAGGGTGGTCCGAGTATCGAGCTCGAGCTCACGCGCCATGCCGTTGACGGTCATTGAGACCTTGGACACGGACGGCGCCTGGACGACGGTGCCCTGGGCGCTAGTGGCAGGTGCTTGCGCGTTGGCTAAGGGCGGTGCACCTGTCACAGCCGCCGAAGCCGCTGCTCCAATCAATAGGTCACGCCGCGACGGTGCGAGGTCTCGAAGAGTTCCCATGTCTTGATCCCAATCCTTTCTACGGACAGAGCGCTGCACAGAAGGTCCGCTTGGCATTTGCAAATGCCTGTCCCTCTACAGAACGTTGCCGAGCACGGAGAAGTTGCTGATGGGCGGGGCCGGAAATGAATTGTTCGAGTTGCCGCCCTAGTCGTCTCACCCAAAAGTGCAAACCGAGTCGCAATACGCGAGACCCCACGCGCGAGATCTCGCCCGCCTCGCCCGCAGGCGGTTTCGGCACACCAGTTCGACTTATCTCCATTGCCGCCTACGCGCCCTGGTCCGTCACGTGGTTTGACATCTAGGAGCAGGCCCGAAATATGATTAGATGGCAAAATATGCATGTGGTTATGAGCCGGGCTCATGAATGCGCCGACAGGACATCAATGATCTGCTCGCCTTCCTAGCGGTCGCGCGGGAAGGCAGCTTTACCAAAGCAGCGGCAAAGCTTGGGGTGTCGCAATCGGCGTTGAGCCATACGATGCGCGGCCTCGAAGAGCGGCTTGGAATTCGCTTGCTGACACGCACAACACGCAAGGTGTCCGTCACTGCCCCGGGTGAGCGGTTACTCCGAAGCCTTGGTCCACGTTTCGAAGAGATCGAGGCCGAGCTAGATGCCGTCAGCGAACTTCGCGAGAAGCCGGCCGGAAGGATTCGCATCACGGCCGGCGAGCATGCCGCCATGGCGGTGCTCGAGCCTGCATTGGCCAAGGTCCTTCCAGGTTACCCAGACATCAACGTCGAAATCATTGTCGACTATGGGCTGACCGACATAGTTGCGGAGCGTTACGATGCGGGTGTGCGGCTCGGCGAACAAGTCGCCAAAGACATGATCGCCGTGCGCATCGGGCCGGACATGCGCATGGCCGTCGTCGGAGCCCCCTCCTACTTCGCGAAGCGACCGAAGCCGAGAAAGCCTCAAGACCTTACTGCGCACCAGTGCATCAACCTTCGCTTGCCCACTTACGGGGGGCTTTATGCCTGGGAGTTCGAAAAGCGGGGGCGTGAGCTGAAAGTGCGAGTCGAAGGGCAACTCGTGTTCAATAACCTTGCCCTGAGACTCAAATCGGCTCTTGCAGGGCTTGGGCTTGCGTACATGCCCGAGGATCAAGTGCGGACCCTTGTCGGAGAGGGGCAACTCGTCCAAGTGCTGGATGATTGGTGTCCACCCTTTTCAGGTTACCACCTGTATTATCCGAGTCGCAGGCAACTCTCACCCGCATTCGCAGTCTTGGTGGAAGCGCTGCGCTACCGCAGCTAAAGGGAAAGGCCGTCATCGGCTGAGCCGTAGGATAACTCGGCCCGCCCAATGACCGATGACCGATTCTGGCACGCAAGAGCCATGCCGCAGGAGATCACCAGCATGGCCGTAAGCTGAGGTACTGCGGACACGGATTGAAGATCTCGGGAACCCGCGGACGA
>Ga0075434_100006152_pt1 | contig 10988 bp, 14 predicted proteins | sample RhiMethybrSRZTD3_FD_75298 | JGI IMG/M metagenome (GOLD analysis project Ga0075434, IMG submission 75298) | Populus rhizosphere microbial communities from Tennessee, USA - Rhizosphere MetaG P. TD hybrid SRZTD3 | ecosystem: Host-associated > Plants > Roots > Rhizosphere > Soil | place: USA...
CCTACGTTGCGCCAGGCCTCTGAGCTTTAAAGCCAGAGGCTTTTTTATTTCTACCTGAAGGAGCATGAACATGTCAGAGAACAAAGTTGAGGTTAAATTAGAAGACGGAACACTGATCCGCCATAAAGTGGCAGGATATGAAGGCCGGATTGAGGGTACAACTAAGATCCAAAGCTGCTTTACCCTAAAAAGAGAGTTGTTGCCTCACCCTAACAGCAAACAGTTGTTCCAATATCGGGTCATGGTTGAGGGGGAGTCCCTGCGTCGAATAGCGCCAGCCGATGATTTTGAAATCCGGGAAGCGGTCGTGGATGTCATCTGCCCTGCCTGTCATGTCGCTTTCCAGAGTAAGCCTGGCCTTGCAGACAAACCGCGCGGCCGCTGTAAGTGCGGGGGCTGGATTTGCCCGATGTGCTTAGCTTGTCAGGAGATAAATGTGAAAGGTTCTAAAGCCCGGCGCTCTTCATGCCCGAGTCAACGGAAGCGTATAGCAGCGAGGCTAGTTTTTCAGAAAAAAGCAACGCGGATTCACATGTGAGCGACATCAATTATAAATGCCCCAGCTCTTTATGAAATTGCGCGAGCACCCATCCATTAGTTATCGCGGACAGCGAAGCTGGCCCCCAGTATGGAGACGTATTTTTGGAGAGAGAGTTACGCCACCGGCTGGTGAATTCGGTACTCTGACAAACGCGCGTCCGTCTGCGGTTGATGACCATCGCTGTTTTCTCGTAATCGAGCATGGGGCAACGAGATATACCACATGTCTTTGGTTTGATGATAAGGAATTTTGCCGCGGTCTCCTTGATCTTTTGAAAAAACATATCGGTGAACCTATAAACCAGATCGCTGAGCTAGAGATCCCGTAGGAGTTTGTATACGGCAGGGTTTGGTAAAGAAACAGAGTAAGCTAAGCGCGACTTGCTTTTTCTACGGACTTTGAATATGTACTTGCCGCATGAATATATACGACCTCACGATAAATCAACTTAAGTCGCTGTTGTTATAAAAGAACAACTCAGTAAGCTCGGCGACGAACTTCGTAGCATCTTCGATGGTGCTAAAGGCGTGACGAGCGCTTCGAACAAGCGGCCAATGAGCGCTTCGGCAAAGAAGAAAATCGCCGCTGCTCAAAAAGCAAGGTGGGCGAAGTTGCGGCATGCTAAAGAACCGCCTCGATCAGCCAAACCCGCTAAGAGTGTTGCGAAAATGCAACGAGTGCATCAGCGAATGCGCGGCGGTCGGCCAAATTGAAGGCGTATTGGGCGGCAAAGAAGAAATCTGGCAAAAGATAACGAGGCCGACTTAGTTGGGGTTCGGATGCAGCAACGAGATGATCCTGTTGCGGAGTGCTGCTTTCCAAATGCATCGTCACTAAAGGCTGTTAGGTCGAAGGAAAGCACTCGCTCCGAGCGCCTCAGCTCGAACGGTTTGAGATCAAAAGGGCCAGGTAAGAGAATGGCACGAAAACAAGCGACAGGTACCTCGGTATATCTAATATCTGACCTAACGTACTTCAGAAGCTCGAACATCTTTGATTGTTCGAAGTAAATTCCAATCAGGATTAAGCTAAAGCCATCGGTTTTGAACGCCGATTGAGCTTCGGCCAGCGTCCCAACGAATCTCAGATCATACCCGGGCAGAATGACAAATAGCCTTTTGTAGGCGTTATGCGCGGATGCGACCAGGATTCTTTTTTTCTTCTCAGCCACGAGCCAGAAGCTTAACTACGACGCATTTGCCTGTCAATGTAAGCGGTTCTTGAAATTGCATCACGTCAGCGATAGGCGAAGCGATCATGCGTACGCGCTGAGGTTTTATGTTTACCTACTGTTGCCGACCGATTGCCGGCGTTGTCGCACGCCTTCTTATCCCATTAGGCTCTAGTCAATTTAGCAGCTGCAATTGCGGCTTAGCTGATGTTCACTGTGATCGATTCAGATTTCTGGAAATTATCAAAGCACTGCTTGAACGTTGGCTGCTTTGGGTCAATGCTAGATGTAAGAGTCCCTGACTAAATTGAGTCTCCCAACAGCGCTTTACCGAGAGGGGGTGGATATGGAATTTCGCAACCATCCGCTCATGACGCGCCGGAGTGGAATGAAGATATGGCCGCCGCTGTGGAGTTCGACGCGCAAAGATAAAAAAGACTGGCCAAACGGCGAAGTTGGACCGCTTCAACAGGCCTGGCTGCACGAGGGGTTGGATACCTGCCTTTTTCTTTTCATCGAATATAATGGGCATCAATATACAGGCTCGATGTATTTCGACGACATCGGATTTTGCTATGACATCGATACGATCTTAAAATCGAACCTGGGCCGACCAATAAAAGAGATCGGTGATTTGGATGTGTCTTATCTCCTATGAGTTTTTACAATCGGTAATTGACAGCTTTTTCGCTTACGCCGTGTTTTAGCAGACCATTACCCATAGCCGAACTCTGCTGGTGCTCCGGTTAGTTATAGACGGGAAGATCTGTTCCGCCGATTGTACGCAGCGGTTACTTGATGTGTGCAATTAAAACGTTAAAGATCTCTTTAGCGGCACTAGGCTTTTCAAACATTAGTTTGCCGAGATAACAGTTGCCGTTCGCGGTCGTGATCACCAAATGAACTTTATCAGGTGGGATTGTACTGGACAGGAAAACCGCACTGAGGACTCCGACTTCTCCGGCAACCGAGCGGTTACTTGGACCGTACAGCTGCGACCACCTCGGCGACCACGTCCTCACCCCATCGCATAACATGATTGGATGATTCCGGAGTTCCATCTTCAACTTCCGTAAATATTATTCCCGATCGCTCCGACCAGGGCAACCGGGAAATTTATGTGCTGCTACGTCAGAGTCTGGCAAGCGCGAGCAGTTACGGCAAAATTGCCACATCTGCATACCTGCCCCTAGCGGTATTCCATTGCGATAACCGAAATCGTTGGGTGTTTTAGATCAGACAGACGAATGGCCGCAATCCGTTGGTCATCTTCGCTCATGTCTTTGTCTGTCTTCTGAGAACCTACCGGGGCTTTCCCAATTTTCGTGACTGTGCTACATCTCCGGCTCAGCCAATTTGGCCGCCGGAGCATCTTCGGCGGGCACAGATCGTGGGCGAGATCCTTCATCTGAGCGAACTAATGTCAAAGTGACGGCTGGTGCCCGCCGCGTCACTGCCGATTTCAGAAAAGAGCGGGAAAAATTGATCTGTTATGCCGGCTCACGCAAGGGCTGAGCCAGTAAAAGACTATGAGGTTTAGCCGCGGCGCATCAAATTTCCGCTACTGCTTGCTGCGCGCAATACAACTCTTACAAATGGCCGCATCCTCTGGAAGATGAGTTAATGACACGTATATGCTCTGTGGCCAGCGCGAGCAGTCGGAGCGAAAGTGCCAAACCTCAGTTGAAGTGTCTTTTCGATAATCTTTTTCGGCTTCTGGAAAATAGAGATTGACCGCATTGTTTGTCATGGTAGCTCACCCGTCGTTTCTCTGGCTGCCACGTTTCATTTTGAGATAGGATTGCCAGGTCAATTTCTCTAAAATTTCTTTGAGATCGAAGAGGCGTTTAAAGTGGGGCGCATCCGGAGATGATGAATCGGTCTTTAAGGCAGCATTTGACGCCCCGTCGGGCCGCTCTGATTTTAACTTAGGGTGATCCACCGCAAAACGGCGACACGCAAAGAGCGGTCCTAGCTGGATTTCCTGGCACTTGGCCGCCATTCTCCCCATTTCTGTCTGCAAACGCCTATAGGTGAGGCGTGAATTGTGTCAGATTACTGACACCGAGGACCAAAGGAAACCGTCGGCGTATCGCTCCGTATCAGTCGAATCAATGTCTCCGATTTTCCGTCGCGAGCAGAAACCGAAGAGCACGCCAAAGGCGATCGCCATCAATTTGGGATAGTGGGAAAGATCTGCACACTCCTACGCATGGTCGCACTAGGCAAATTGATACTTCCGATTTCTCTTACGGGCTTACCCACGTGCTGCTTTACGATAGCATAGAGCTGGCGGCAAAATGCTGGATCATCATTATGTCAGGGTGCCCATGTAACAAGTTGGCCCATGCTCGACCAATAAAAAGCACGCCGCCGGCGGATCGAGTCTTCAGAGTGGCATGCTTGAAAGGACTCCTGATTCATCGCTCGATACGTTTGGACCGGGTCCACTGACCTTAATCCAATTGGGTGGCGAGCCATGCCTACCCATGGCGGGATAGTAATGGGTGCTCGCGAAGTGGCATGGCCCGACTGGATTAGAAGCTGCCGCGGTCGTCAAATTCGCAAGCCCTTTTGCTGGAAATCCAGTAAGATTTTATTACACATGCCGGTGCCGCTGTGAGTTCTAAACATTCGATGCATGATTCAAAGTCGGGTAGGAGTTTTTCTGTGCGAATGATATTGAAGCTGTCACGCGGCCACTGGGAGCAGTGAGTGAGAAATGCCATCGATATTCTTCGATCTCTTTCTCCGCGGCGGCAAGGAGTGAGAGCCAGTGGCGTGCATCGGCGCTCTTGAGTTCCGCCATTATTTTTTCGAGTTCTTCATTCATAAGGTTAGTTTCTGCCGCCAGGACACAAAAGCTTTTCTCGGTTATCTACGCAGCTTTTCTACCTATTTTGGGTTCGGCTACTGAGTCCATCGGTTGATTTAATATTGTCTTAATCTTTCTAAGCTGCTCATCCACGAGCGCAGATTTTTCTATGAGATCATGAGCACCCAGCTCGATAGCCTCGCGTTGTGTCAATATGTGTTCTTCCGATGTTAAGACAACCGGTATGCCGGGACAGAACGCCCTCACGTTGTCGAGAGTCTCTAGACCAGCAGCCGAAAGATCGGAAACGACAAGAGCGTAGTTGCCATCTAAGATCGCTTTCAGCGCCTTCTGGACGCTTTTCGCTTCGTCTACCAAATAGCCTTCCAGCCGTATAAGTTTGCCGACCTCGCTTCCTTGTTGGTTTACCAACAAAACCTTTTTTTGCATGAAATTACCTCCACTGATAAAGTCAATAATCCTTTGAGCTCTTAGAATGTGTGCGTATGTAGATCACGAGAAAATCTAGCGCGTAGAGAAAGTAAACTGGTCTAAGGTTCTTGCAATGGTGGCCAAAGAAAGCGGCTTCACTAGGCAGCCGACCATACCGGCAGATAGGGCAGAGCGCTTGTGATCAATACCGATATAGCCAGTCCAGCCAACAATCGGGATCGTTGCGGTATGCGAATGATTCTTTAGAATCCGCGCCACCTTTGCGCCTTCCATATCGGGCGATTCAAGATCCAACATGATACGTCTGATTTTTTAGCAATGGCTTTCTTGATCGCTTCCACACCAGTACTGGCTTCTAAACTTTGAAACCCCTCGCGTTGTAATACGGAAGCGAGGAGCGCTCGCAGGTAAGGATTGCCGTCGACAATGAGAACGGTTTTAGGCACTGACGTCGTCAAAAATGTTACGGAGATCCGCCATATGAAAGAGCAACGGATGTGCCGTTGCTCTCTTGGGCAGACGGCGGCAAAAAAGCAGGAGTTTTGTGAACGACGTTTCTTGAAAATGTGAAAAGCCATCAGGAAGTTTTATCAGTTCCGAGAATGAGGAGCTTGATATCGTTGAAAGTGTCGAGTTGCTTGCAGGGCATCGTCGCGAATTATACTTGTTCCCCGTTTGCAGGATTCTATATAATAGCTGCCCTATAAATGTTTCCGGACCCCACGATGAAGGGGGCGATGAGAAATTCTCGCAGAATGCTCCAGAAAACGATTGATTCTGACCGTCTGCCTACAAAACGAATTGCGCTATGCGGATTCCGCCCCTCTTCGATGCGAAAAGCGAGAAGAGGCTAGTTCTGCTCGACTTATTGGAAAGGGAGGAGATGACTAATATGTGGACCCAAACGTACCGCCATCACTTCATCATGGCCTTTCCGAGCTTCGATACGGCAACGCGAAAATGGAGAGCCCAGGCGGATATCAGCTGGTGTCTCGGAAACGGACGGGATTCGACTTTTGTCCGGTATAGGCATCACGCTAAGACGGAGACCGAAGCCGTGCACTTTGCTTTGCAGCAGAGCATCGAGTGGGTCGATCGAAAACTGACGTTATACGAGCGGTAATTGTCGTGGGTATGATCAGGCGGACTGTGGTTTAATTAGAACTGTTCGAGGTGATTGAGATTCGACGGTTTGATATCCGCTACGGGTGATCAAAGCTCACGTTAAGCTGCTACGCTGAATAGCTCCTCCTCGTCCTGTGCAATTTGCCGCCAATTCGGTACGTACCCGCAGTTCCGACAATAAAATTGCTCAGGAATGTGGTCACGGCAGCGTGGGCAGATATATCCGTTGTCGTTTTCGTTGGTCATCATTTTACCTTCCCTAGATTTCGCGTCTTACGGTATTTGGACCCATACGAATGCTGCGATCACGCAAAATATCAGCAGACTATCATCCATCAGCAGGTGATCCTTTGTGTTGTATCGCTGGGGTTCAATTGAGCAATCATTAGACCGTTTGGACTGAGATATTTTCGCACAGGGTTTTAAACTCATCGAAGGACGGCTAAATACCGACCAAGTGAAAGGAAGCACTCTGACTTGACAGACACGTGGACAATTTCGCTGTCAATTTCGACCAAATGTGGTCATCATGCTCACCGAATTTTGCTCGACCAATTAACCTAGGTCGCTAAATTTTATTGCCAGTTTGACCTTGTTGAGATTGTGAAAGACGATTCAGGCAGCGTTGCCGTGCTGCATAGGTTCTTTGAGCTCCCCTAACTGAAGTAATTCCTCCCAAGTTCCTTTTAATTAAACGGCATAACGCGTGCTCAATCGGCATCTCAGCTGGGGCACGGAGCCGCACACCTTCTTACCGACATCTTTGATTCTTTGCCCCGGCAGCATTTCCATTGGGGGTGTCGGAGCTTTCTATTGGTCACCTTAGTAATTTTGGCAGCTGGGTTGATCGTCGCGTTCGTCGTGTTAGCTGCCGTCGCATTTTTCTTATTATCAATGACGAGAGCAAGGATGCTCACAACAAAACTGACGAGTTCACCAAATGACGTTGAAAATATTTGTTGATGACAGGAGCTTCCACTGTCTCAAACACGCCATCCTACCCGGATCGCGCTCAAAGTTTATCTTGCAGGACCCGGCTCGCTTAAGCCTTCTCGGGAGCAACACTGTTCTCAGCTGCGATGAACCCGAGGCTCGAAACCTTTTGCTCTACGCTGCTCACTTGTCCGGGAGTAGCCGCTTCAATACACCAAGCTCTTCATGCGGCAGGCTTGCCTCTGGAGCCTTCAAAAAAGTCAGCGGATCGGAGCTCAGACTGACGAGCAGTAGTGATATTCGCATAAACTCGATCAAGGAGTGATCGCATTTATGGCAAAACCACTTTCGGTCCAGCATGTCGCCAGTCGGCCAATCGCCGGGATTCAGCGCTGCGAACGCTGTGGCATGGTGCTGATCGACCATTCCACCGCACCGAAGCCTTTATTCGGGACGTTTCGATTCTGGCAGACTGGAGCATCGGTATATGCGAAACCCTCCGGAATGTGGTCCATGCTCGCGGAGAAAACATCTCAGCGCTGCCTAGTTCTCTAAAAAGGACACGGGGGATAAAGAGTCTACGATGAAACGTCCATATTGGCTTTTAGCAATCTTTGCGCTCTTCGGTTGTGCGAAGGTTTTGGCCGTACGAGAGATCCCGCAGATCGTCGTCGGTGAGCCGAGTTTTTTTCGCACGATTGAAGCACATACCGACGCGCCCATCGTCGGCGGAAATAAAGTCCACGTTTTGCTCAATGGCGCTGAGACGTTTCCTGTCATGTTGCGCGACATCAGAAAGGCGAAATCGACAATCACATTTGCCCAATATCTTTATGAGGATGGCTCTATAGCCAGGCAATTTGCCGAGGCCTTTGCCGATCGCTGCCGCGCGGGTGTCAAAGTAAACATCCTTCTAGATAGCCATGGCTCGGGTAAAGCTCCTGCCGAGATCATCGACGTGATGAAAAACGGCGGCTGCCACGTCGAATACTTTCGGCGAATTGAAGCCGACGGAATTTTCTTTCCCTGGAAACTCCTGAGATACAATTATCGCAGCCATAGACGCGTGTTGGTGATCGACGGGGAAATTGGATTTACCGGTGGTTACGGAATAAGTGAAGCATGGACGGGCGATGGCCGCACCCCTGAACACTGGCGTGATACTAACGTACGAATAGAAGGTCCGCTCGTTAAATTCCTGCAGGCAGGATTTGCAGAGAGCTGGCTTGAAACCACCGGCATCGCGATCGGTGGTGAAAGCTATTTTCCGCGTATTGATCCGGTGGGGAATGTTACCGGGCAAATAGTTAGGAGCTCACCGACAGGTGGGAGCTTTCAAAACTATATGCTCTTCCTGCTCTCGATCAGCTCGGCGAAAAAATCGATTCTGATCACCAATCCGTATTTCATGCCCGACAATGTCATGACCGAGGCTTTGGTGAAAGCGGCGGGCCGTGGCGTTCGCGTAATGGTTCTGTTACCGGGTGAGGCAGATAGTCAACTGACCTATACTGCAAGTCGCAGTCATTATGGCCCGCTCCTCCTCGGAGGCGTTCAGGTTTACGAATATAAAGCCTCTCTCCTGCACGCTAAGACTATCGTCGTTGACGGCGTCTGGTCGACGATCGGAAGCACGAACGTCGACAATCGATCTTTTGCCTTAAACCAGGAGATAAATCTTACCGTCTACGACAGCGGCATCGCTCAGCGCCTCGAACAAGTCTTTCAGGAAGATTTAAAGCATGCGCAGCGGGTCGATTATGAACAGTGGCGGTCGCGAAGCATTTATGAACGGGTGATTGAGATCTTCGGATTTCCGATCAGAGAGCAACTCTGAGCTTTAAACATTTGAGATAGAAAATTGAGACCTTTTTTCAATCAGGGGAGGAGGTAGCGATCGAACTGGTAGTCGCTTAGTTAATTTATGCACACCTGTTCTGAATGAGCATCGGCGAGCCATAGGTCTCGTCCGTTTGCTGGAACGTATTACAGAAGCCTTCCAGGCAAAGAGAGGTTTAATGAGCAGTGCTTTAGATGAGTTCAAAAAACCGATGGAGGAGTGGGCGCGCGCAACGGTCGATGGAAAACCAATGGAGAATCTCTTGATTCTCTATAAGCTCCTGTACGCGATGGGTTGTCGAATCGACGGAATCGAATTCGAGATCGACCGGCTGTGCTTAGCGGCTATCAAAAAGAAAAAACACTCTCGTAACCCTTTAAGTCCCTTGCGATCGCCGAGAAAAGATTGCCCCTGGAATGAGGGTACGAATCTTCAGATACTTTCAATTGTAGGCGTCGTAGAGCTGCTGGCGTGGCAGATCGTGATCGCGCGTCGAGTTGACGCTCAAAATATCAAGAGAAGACTGCGAAACTCAAATTTTGGTCTTGTTGTCGAGGTCGGGATCGGGGAGATCAACAATAAATCGCCACAGCCGGTTTATGCTGTCTCCGTCGATCGCTACAGCGCCGACCTCACGGCGGACGACAGTTACGAAATCACGAACCGATTGAACTCGGTTTTCCGCAGGCGACTCAAGCAGTCGGAGAGCGGCGCTGATCATATCGGTGCTCAAAAAAAACATTCCACGGTGCAGAGCGAGCTGTGCATCGACTCTCCGCTTCATGCTCGTCTCAGTCCAGCCGAACAGGATCTTCTCGGCAAAGTCCAGCGTTTCTTTAACGAGGTAGTCTGACATCATGGTTGACTCCCATATTTCAGCAATTTAGCGTTAACATTCGATCAAAGCTATGCCTCAACCCAGTCGCAACCTTTGCACTGCTGATGACTGGGGAGAAAGCAACCTGACCGACGCGCTCAATCGATGCCGGGATGACGACATGCGATTGAGCCGTTGAACCATGGCCGCTGGCGGGAGACCCGGCGGCGCTTCTGCTGTGATCGGTACAAATACGATTACCACCAACTGTATAACGAGGGCTGCTAGGAAAGTAGCGAATCATGATGCAACAGCGTCTGGCTCAAGTCGACGATGGCGTCAGTTTGGTGAGTGCGCTTCTGGGAATACGCCAACGGCTGCCCACCAACAGCGCCGGCAATTCTTTGCGGTGAATCATGTTCTGTACCGTGTGGGCCGGTAAATTCAGCAATTTAGCTGCCTGCTGCAGAGTCGCGAACGACGGCATCGGATCAGTTTGTTTTTCCATAGACAGCAAGATCGGGCTTCTCTACGCGTGAAAAGAGCCGAGCACCTATTTAGGAAACCCTAAGTAGATAACGGCGAGAACGACGAGAACCACCAATCGCCAAAACGTCAGACTGGTCCATTGCATCTTGATTGGCTCGGGGCTTGCCATGCCAGGCTCAAAGTGATTCGGGCATAGATTAATGAATCGGTATTTATCACCAGGAATGTTCTTACGGCCTTCAGCGCTCAGTAAGGTACTGGGCGCACCGTCAAAGAGCCCGACTTCAAGCGAACAGTCCGTCCAATCACAGCTATTCATGCTCCTCTCCTTGTTAAGAACGCCGGGGGAGTTCAACTGCAAAGTTTAAGCTTCTCCCGAAAAATGAGCAACAAAAATTCCACGCGGGGATAAGCTAGGCAAAGGTCAACCTAAACCCACCCTCAATCATTTTGAGTTGATCGAAAAAGTATTCGCTGTAGTGAGAAGGGCGAGCTGTTTAAACAAGGAGAGGTGCGCGAGGCGTTTTCAATCTAGCGCGTGAGTAGAGCTTGTCACGCTCCGCAATCGGATTGAGCGATGCAGGCCATAGGATTGGACGATATGTTGGCCTAAGGTCCAATATGCCCACCGTCTTCTGCTCTGCTTCAATTAAAGCGTGTTCCAACTCTACAGAAGGCGCAAAGACTTGCCTGATTCGAAATGGCACCTCAACACGCAGTGTCCGGATTGGCCGGAAGTCGATTACGTCCAGTTGCGATATCTTTCACCTGAGGAGCGCGAGCATATCTGCCCGGAGTGCAAGC
>Ga0075434_100006154_pt1 | contig 10987 bp, 8 predicted proteins | sample RhiMethybrSRZTD3_FD_75298 | JGI IMG/M metagenome (GOLD analysis project Ga0075434, IMG submission 75298) | Populus rhizosphere microbial communities from Tennessee, USA - Rhizosphere MetaG P. TD hybrid SRZTD3 | ecosystem: Host-associated > Plants > Roots > Rhizosphere > Soil | place: USA...
GGGACGCGCGTGCCGTTCATCGTCCGCTGGCCCGGTCACGTGAAGGCGGGCGTCTCCGACGCACTCGTCTCCCAGGTCGATTTCCTCGCGTCGTTCGCCGCGTTCACGAACCAGAAGCTGGATGCGGACGCTGGTCCGGACAGCGTCGACACCATGGCGGCGTTCCTCGGTCAATCGAAGCACGGGCGCGACAGCGTCATCGAAGAGGCGGGCGGCCTCGCGCTGCGGCGCGGCCAGTGGAAGTACATCGAGCCGAACACGCGTCAGGCGTTCAACGCGAACACGAACACAGAGCTCGGGAACAGCCCGGAGGCGCAGCTGTACGACCTGTCCAAGGATCCTGGAGAGCAGAGGAATCTCGCCGCGGCGATGCCGGACAAAGTCCGCGAGCTGGCGGCGGAGCTGGAGCAGCTTAAAAAAGCTGGCCGAACGCGGCGTTGACCATATGCGACTCTGGTCGACTTTCCAATCTCGAGCCTGGTGGCAAGTGATACTGGTCGTTCTAATTCCGACAGCAGCGATCGCTCTGTTCGTCCTGATTCCCGCCTGCCACAACAATCGAGCCACGTCTTCCAGGAGCGCGCAGTCGCACTACTGACTCTCCTGCACGGCCTCTTCCGCCGACAACGTGATGGTCGGCCTGAGAAAATCCACAGCTTCGCGCGAGCCCAGCATTGCGTGCCATATAGATATGGCACAATAGGCTGTATGAAGAAGACACTCCACATTGACGAGCGGCTGCTACAGGACGCGAAGTCGGCGGCCGGCGCGAAAACCGATACCGAGGCGGTTCGTCTCGGACTCGAGGCGCTGATAAGGCGGCGCGCTTATGAGCGCCTGCGCGCGTTACGCGGGTCGGAACCGGGTGCACACGACGTTCGGCGACGTCGTGAGCGGCCGTCGTCCGGGAAGCACTCCCGCGCATGAGCGTTCTCGTCGATACGTCCATCTGGATTCGCTTCCTTTCGAACCGAGCGCCGTACGCGCGCGAACTGGATGATCTTCTGAACCGCGAGGATGTCAGGGCACACGACTTCGTGTACGGCGAACTCCTGATCGGCGATAGGAGCGGACGGAAGAAGCTACTCGGGCATTATGAGCTGATGGACTACGCCCCAATCGTCCCTCACGCCGAAGTCGCAGTCTTTGTGCGCGACAGGCACCTTCACGGCCGCGGTATCGGTTGGATCGACGCTCATCTGCTGGCGTCAGCCTTGATCGCCGGCCTTCGGCTATGGACGGCGGACGCTGCACTGGCGACAGTCGCCACAGAGCTCGACGTCGCGTACGAGCTCGGGTGTCCCTGAAATCCCGGGGGCGCAATCAAGAATAAACAAGCGCACGTTGACGTTTCTGCTCTCGTGGCCGGACGAGCGAGGCGGTCACCGTTGGGCGCTTTACGTTTGAGGATCACGGAGGTGTCAGAAGCCGCGTGCTTTGCAGCAACGGGATGAACGTGTAGGGACGAGCGACTCGTGACGCGCTGATCGCTGATGGGCCACTGCGCGCCTGCGGTCAGCGGACCGTCGGTTCGCCGCGACCCGCAGTCCACAATCTCACTCGACACTCGTCAATCGAAGAATCTGCACTCGGCACTCGCCAATCGGCAATCGATCAGCGAACGACGAGCGTCCCTTCCATCCTCTTGCACCGATCGTCGATCGTGAGATTGCAGTAGATCCGGTGCGTGCCGGGCTGATCCGCCCGGAACTCGAATGTCACGGTCTGCCCCGCCGCCGCGCGCTTCGCGATTCTGTAATTGTCGATCGTGAAGCTGTGCGCGATGTCCTTCGCGGTGAACGTAATCTTCACCACATCGTCCTTGTTGACCTCGATGCGGGCGGGGGAGAACGCGAAGTGGTCGGCGTCGATCGTGAATTCGCGCGTCGCGGCCTGCGCGCGCGCGGCCGGGCGGATCGTCAGCACGCCGAGCACCACGCCCGCCAGGCAGGCTGCCCCAAGTACAGTTTTGTCACGGAGGTGAGTCATCGGGCCCCCTCGGATAAGACGGTGGGGGCCACCGATAGGTTTGCCCCCGGAGGGGGTGCTATCGGCGCCCTTCTGTCTTTTCGGCCTTTTCGGCTCCGGCCTTTGCGTGCGCCTCGTCTGGCGTCAGCAGGGCCTTGCGACTGAGCCTGATTTTTCCGGACGGATCGATGTTGATCACCTTGACCATCACCTGATCCCCTTCCTTCAGCTCGTCGCGGACGTCCTTCACGCGATAGTGCGCGATCTCGGAGACGTGCAGGAGGCCGTCGAGCCCCGGCATGATCTCGACGAACGCGCCGAAATCGGTGATCCGCTGGACCTTCCCGAGATACGTCTTGTTCAGCTCGGGTGTCGCGGTCAGCTCCTGGATGATCCCGATCGCCTTGGCGGCCGACGCCTCGTCGGCCGACGCGACGTTCACGCGGCCGTCGTCTTCGACGTCGATCTTGACGCCCGTGCGCTCGATGATGCTGCGAATCATCTTGCCGCCCGGCCCGATGACGTCGCGGATCTTGTCGACGGGGATACGGATCGTGACGATTCTGGGCGCGTGCTGCGAGACGTTGCTGCGCGACTGCGCGAGCGTCTCCTGCATCTTGTTCAGGATGAAGAGCCGCCCCTCGCGCGCCTGCGCGAGCGCCTTGCGCATGATCTCCATCGTGATGCCGGAGACCTTGATGTCCATCTGCAGCGCCGTGATGCCGTCGGTCGTGCCGGCGACCTTGAAGTCCATGTCGCCGTAGTGGTCCTCGGCGCCCGCGATGTCGCTGAGGACGGCGTACTTCCCGTTCTCCTCGTTCATCACGAGTCCCATCGCCACGCCCGCAACCGGCGCCTTGAGCGGCACGCCGGCGTCCATCATCGCCAGTGATCCGCCGCAGACCGACGCCATCGAGGACGACCCATTGGACTCGAGGATGTCCGAGACGACGCGGACGGTGTACGGGAACTTCTCCTCCGTCGGCATCATCTGCGCCAGCGAGCGCTCTGCGAGCGCACCGTGGCCGATCTCGCGGCGGCCGGGACCGCGCATGAACGCAACCTCGCCGACCGAGAACGGCGGGAAGTTGTAGTGCAGCATGAACCGCTTCCACTGCTCGCCGTCGACGGTCTCGACCTTCTGTTGATCGTCGGCCGTCCCCAGCGTTGCCGTGACGAGCGCCTGCGTTTCGCCGCGCGTGAATACCGCAGACCCGTGCGTGCGCGGGAGCACGCCGACCTCGATGGTGATCGGACGGATCTGGTTGAACGCGCGTCCGTCGAGGCGCTTGCCGCGCTCGAGGATCTCGTCGCGCAGTACTTTTTCCTTCAGCTCCTTGAAGATCGCTTTCGCGTCGGTCTTCCGCTCCACTTCGTCGTCGGGAATCGTGGCGATCAGGTTGGCGAGCACCTGATCGACCGTGCCGTAGTTCTCCAGCTTGTCCTGGATGCGCATGGCATCCGCGAGCGGCACGAGGACCTTCTCCTCGACCTCGCGGTAGAACTCCTTGCCGATCTCCTTCTTCGCAACCTGCTGTTTCTTCTTGCCCGCCTGCTGCGCGAGCGCATCGATGCCGGCGACGATCTGCTTGATCGCCTCGTGGCCGCGCTCGAGCGCCTGCACCATCTGCTCTTCCGGAACTTCCCTCGCGCCCGCCTCGACCATCACGATTCCGTCAGCCGTGCCGGCGACGATGAGGTCGAGCGTGCTGCGCTTGCGCTGCTCGAACGTCGGGTTGATCACGAAGTCGCCGTCGACGTGGCCGACGCGCACGCCCGCGATCGTCCGCGTGAACGGGATGCCCGACACGGCGAGCGCCGCCGAGGCGCCCGTGATCGCGAGGACGTCCGAATCGTTGTCCGAATCCGCGGAGAGGACGAGCGCGATGATCTGCGTCTCGTTGCGCCATCCGGACGGGAACAGCGGGCGGATCGGCCTGTCGATCAGCCGGCTCGTGAGCACTTCTTTTTCGGTGGGCTTGCCTTCGCGCTTGAAGAAGCCGCCGGGGATGCGCCCCGACGCGTAGGTATATTCCTTGTAATCGACCGTCAGCGGGAGGAAATCGATTCCTTCGCGCGGCGTCGGTGCGGTGCACGCGGTCACCAGAACCATCGTGTCGCCGGACCGGACGACGACGGATCCGTCCGCCTGCTTGGCCAGCCGGCCCGTCTCGATGGAGAGGGTCTGTCGGCCTAGTGAAATCTCTCGTGTATGCATGTCTTTCTTTCCGTCAAATGAGCTTCGCCAGCTTCCAGGGATCGGGGCTTCGGGGTTTCACGGCTTCGGGACTTCAATGCCTTCAAGGCTTGAAGCCCTGAGGCCTACTTGCGGATGCCGAGGCGGCGGATCAATTCTGCGTAGCGGTCGGTGTCCTTGCCCTTCAGATAGTCGAGCAGACGCCTGCGCTGCCCGACCAGCTTCAGGAGGCCGCGGCGTGAATGATGATCCTTCGCGTGGGTCTTGAAATGCTCGGTGAGGTAGTTGATGCGCTCGCTCAGGAGCGCGACCTGTACCTCGGGGGAACCGGTGTCCGCGTCGTGTGTCTTGTAGCTGCCGATGACTTCCGTCTTGCGGTCCTTCGTAAACGCCACTGCTGCCTCCACGTACGGTCCAGACCCGGAGGGACGCTCCGCACCAGACCGCCGTCTTTCCTCGGTAGGGAAGTTACAATTCCAAGCGACTCAATATCTTACACCAGTACCAGGACAGGATGCAAAACCCCGCCGGGCCGCGCTTCCGCTATCCCGAGGAGCTTGCCCGCGCCGTCCAGCAGGCGGCATCGCGCCGCCGTATCCCCCAACGGCCGCGCCAGGTCGGCGGGTCTGACCTCGTTCCCGTGCGCCGCCCGCCAGACCCCGCTCTCGTTCAGCATGACGGCCGGCACGCCGGGCAGCAGCTGCTCGGGCGGGACGATCGACGCTTTCGCGCGCTCGGGGTCGGACTCTGCCTCCTCGAGCGGGAGCGAGACATCCTGTCCGAAGTCTCCCGCTCTGGTGCGGCGCAGCGTCTCCAGATGGGCCCCGCAGCCGAGCGCCTCCCCGAGGTCGTGCGCCAGGGAACGAACGTAGAATCCAGCCGTCGCGCGAACGCGGATGCGCGCGAGACCCTCGGCGTAGGTTTCGAGCTCGAGCTCGCTCACCGTCACGGGCACGGCTCGGAGCGCGACGGGCTTGTTCTTCCGGGCGAGTTTGTACGCGGCGACGCCGTCGATCTTCTTGGCGGAATAGGGAGGCGGCATCTGCTCGAACGTGCCTCGAAAGCGCGCGAGCGCCGATTCAATCGCGGTCCGATCGATATCGCGCGGCGATTCGATCCGTTCCCCGTTCAGCCGCGTGCCGTCGTACGTATCCGTCGCCAGGCCCAGCCGAACGCCCGCGTCGTATTCCTTGTCTTCGCCGCTGAGGAACGCTGCGAGCCGCGTCGCCCGGCCGACCACCAGCGGCAGCACGCCGGTCGCAAACGGATCGAGCGTTCCAGTGTGCCCGATGCGTTTGGTGGCGAGCACCCGCCGCATCCGCGCGACAACGTCATGGGATGTGGGACCGGCGGGTTTGTCGATAACGAGAACGCCGTCCATCTGAATCGCGAAATGCTGATTGCTGATTTCTGATTGCTGATTGATTGCTGATTTGTGATTGTTCATTCGTAACGGCAGTTGAGACCGCGAATCAATCGTCAATCACCATTCAATCAGCAATCGCAATCGCAAATCAGCTTGTCGATAACGAGAACGCCGTCCATCTGAATCGCGAAATGCGGATTTCTGATTGCTGACTGATTGCTGATTTGTGATTGTTCATTGGTGACGGCAGTTGAGACCACGAAATCAATCGTCAATCACCATTCAATCAGCAATCAGCAATCGCAAATCAGCAATTCTTCACGGTCTCGTCTGCAGTCCCTGCGCGATGGCGTCTTCGATCAGCGCGATGATCCTCGGACGGACGGCGTCGAGCGGACCGGTCACGGTAAATCCCGCCGCGTTCTTATGACCGCCGCCGCCGAACTGATTGGCGACCGACCGTACGTCTACATCGTACTTGGATCGCATGCTGACGCGGACGTCGCCGGTTGGCGTCGCCTTGAAGAACACGACCGCCTGGATCTCGCGCGCGGTCAGCGGCAGGTTGATCAGCCCCTCGGTGTCATTGTGGGTGCAGCCGCACGTCTCGAGCATCGCATCGTCGAGGTACAGCACCGCGAGCTGCCCCTCGTCCAGGAGCTCCATGGAGTCGAGCAGCGCACCAATGAGCTTGAGCTTCCCGAAGCTGTTGCTGTCGAACACGCGGCGCGCCATCGCCGCAGGGTTGACCCCGGCCTCGACGGTCTGCCGGCAGATGTCGAACGTCCGCGGCGTGATGTTCGAATGGTGGAACGAACCGGTGTCGGTGAGGATCGCGAGATAGATGTGTGTCGCGATCTCGAACGACAGCGGAACGCCGAGCTCGCGGATCAGATCGAAGACCATCTCGCCGCATGCCGCCGACGATTCGTCGTGCCAGTTGACGGCGCCGTACATCCGGTTGCCGGCGTGGTGATCGATGTTGATGACGAACTGCCCCTCGAGGCCGGCCACGCCGGTCCGGCTCAGGTCGCTGCACTCCATGACGATGACGGCATCGACGTCGGCCGCGGCGCGATCGGCGATCTCGATGCGGTCCATGCCTGGAAAGTCCTGGTAATGATCGGGCGCGCTGTCGGCGTTGACGATGCGGACCTGCTTGCCGAGCGCGTCGAGCGCGAACGCCATCGCAAGCTGGGAGCCGATGGAGTCGCCGTCGGGGCGGGCGTGGGACGTCAGGAGGAAGCGCTGGCGCCGCGTGATTTCGTCCCGCATCTGCCGCAGCGCGGCAGCCGTGGCTTCCAGCTCCACCCGTTCATTCATCATCGTGCGGCGTGTTCAGCTCGAGCAGGATCCGCTCGATTCGGTCCCCCTTCTCGATCGCTTCGTCATAGAAGAAGGTGAGCTCCGGCACGCGTCTCAGACGGAGCCGCTGTCCGATCTGCCGGCGGAGGAACGGGGTCGCGCGGCCGAGCGCGCGGGCCGATTCCTTCCGCGCCTTGTCGTCGCCGATCGTCGTGTAGTAGACGCGCGCCTGCTGCAGATCCGGCGACACCTTGACGTGCGTGATCGTCAGGAAGCCTATCCCGGGATCGTGCACGTCGCGCGCCAGCAGCGACGCAAGCTCCTCGCGAATCTGGTCGCCGACGCGCGAAGCTCTGGGACCCTGCGCCACTAGGAGCCTGTCCGAGTCATGGCATGGGTCGCGTTCCGGGCGCCGTGACGGCATATGCAAGGCGCAACGACCGAGCATACCGGGAGTATGTGAGGGAGGAGCAACGCCGCAGATGCCGGCACGCCGCCCGGAACCCGGAGGGCGCATGGGGGTTGCGGGCGAGCTCGTCGTTGCTCGTTGTCGGCGATGTCCCGCATCGCCTCCTCCTCGCGCCTCGATCTCACCTCGCAAGCCCCATGCGCGCGACCCATGCCATGACTCGGACAGGCTCCTAGACCGGCGTGGCGACGCGCTCGACGACGAACGCCTCGATCACGTCGCCGACCTTGATGTCGTTGTACTTGTCGAAGCCGATGCCGCACTCGAAGCCGGCCTTGACCTCCGACACGTCGTCCTTGAAGCGCCGCAGGGACGCGATCTTGCCTTCGTAGATGACGACGTTGTCGCGCAGCAGGCGCGCCTGCGTGTCGCCGGCGCGCGTGATGCGGCCGTCGAGCACCATGCAGCCCGCGATCGTGCCGAACTTCGGCGTCTTGAACGTCTCGCGCACTTCGGCCGACCCGATTCGGACTTCCTTGAACGTCGGCTCGAGCAGCCCCTCCATCGCCTTCTTCATCTCGTCGACGACGCTGTAGATGACGGAGTGGAGACGGATGTCGACCTTCTCGCGCTCGCCGACGTCGGCGGCGTTGCGGTCCGGCCGGACGTTGAACCCGATGATGATCGCATTCGAGGCCGACGCGAGCAGGACGTCCGATTCGTTGATCGCGCCGACGCCGCTGTGGATGATGCGGACCTTGACCCGCTGGTCGGTCAGCTTCGTCAGCGTGTCGGCCAGCACCTCCGCCGAGCCCTGCACGTCCGCCTTGATGATGACCGGCAGCTCCTTCACGCCTCCCTCGGCGATCTGTTGCTGCAGCGACTCGAGCGTCAGCCGGCTGCCCTTGCCGCCGAGCGCCTTCTCCTTGGCCTGCGTCTGGCGGAAGAGCGCGATCTGGCGCGCCTTGGCCGCGTCGGTCAGCGCCTGGAACGCGTCGCCGGGCGCCGGCAATCCGCCGAGCCCGAGCACTTCGACCGGCGTCGCGGGGGACGCCGACTTGATCGGCCGCCCACGGTCGTCGATGAGCGCGCGGACCTTGCCGACGATCGTGCCGGCGATGAACGTGTCGCCCACGCGCAGCGTGCCATCCTGCACGAGGATGGTCGCAACCGGGCCGCGTCCTTTGTCGAGCTTCGCTTCGAGCACGGTGCCCGACGCGTTGCGTTTCGGGTTCGCCTTCAGCTCGCTCATCTCGGTCACGAGGAGGATCATCTCGAGCAGCAGGTCGAGCCCCTCCTTCTTCTTCGCCGAGACCTCCACCATGACGGTGGAGCCGCCCCACGCCTCAGGCGTCAACCCGAGGTCCGCGAGCTCCTTCTTGACGCGCTCCGGGTTCGCGTTCGGCTTGTCGATCTTGTTGATCGCCACGAGGATCGGCACGGCCGCCGCGCGTGCGTGGTCGATCGCTTCCTTCGTCTGCGGCATGACCCCGTCGTCGGCCGCCACGACGAGGATGACGACGTCGGTGACGCGGGCGCCGCGCGCGCGCATCATCGTGAACGCCTCGTGGCCCGGCGTATCCAGGAATACGACGTCGCGATCGTTGACCGTCACCGAGTACGCGCCGATGTGCTGCGTGATGCCGCCCGCCTCGCGTTCGGCGACCCGTGCCGAGCGGATGGCGTCGAGCAGCGTCGTCTTGCCGTGATCGACGTGGCCCATGACCGTGACGACGGGCGCGCGCGTGACCAGATCGGCGGGATCGATGTCTTCCGCCTCGACCTGCAGCATCTCCTCTTCGAACGTCTGCATCTTGACGTCGGCGCCGAACTCGCGCGCGATCATCGCGGCCGTCTCGTCGTCGAGCGTGCTGTTGATCGTCATCATGAGACGGCGATCCATCAGCTTCTTCAGAACGTCCTTTGCCTTGACGTCGAGCTTCGTCGCGAGATCCGCGACGGTCATGCCCTCGGCGAGGGTGATCGTGCGCGTCACCGGAGGCGGCGGGGCGGCGGCGGGCGCCGCCACCTGCACGCGCGGCTGCGCGTCGCGCTTCGCCCCGGCGGGCCGCTGCATGCCGGGCCGGTGGTGCATCGGCGGACGGTACGCGGGCATGCCCGGCCGCGGCGGCGTCGCGGGACGCACGGGCTGTGCGGGCAGCGGTCTCGGGCCGCCAAGGTTCGCGCCGGGGCGCGGCGGGATGCCGCCGCTCGCGGGCCGCTGCGGCGCGCGTGCCGCGGCGCCGGGCGCGCCGGGGCGCGCCGCGGGCGGCTTGCTCAAATTACCGGTCGGTGCCTGGGACACGGCGGGCGCAGGGGGCGTCGGCGGGCGCACCAGCAGCGGCCGGCGCGGCGGCGCAGGCGGCGCCTGTCCCGTCCGCGGGTCTTCGACGCGCAGCCGAATCGTGGGCGGCACGACGCGTCCCGTTGGCGTCGGAATGGCCGGACGCGCGGCAGCCGGCGGTGCCGGCGAAGGCGTCTCCACGAGCAGCTCGGCCGCAGGCTCCGGCGCCTGTGCGGCGATCTTCGGTTCCTCGGGCACGGCCGCAGGTTCCGGCGGCGCGGCGACGACCGGCTCGGCCACGGGCTCGGGCGGCGCATGCTGCGCAACCGGCTGAACGGGCTCCGGTTCGACGGCTGGCGGCGACACGGGCGCCGGCACGAGCACCGGTTCGGCAGCCGCAGGCGGAGCGGCGATCGGCTCGGGGGGCGGCGCGGCCGGCTTCGCCGACTTCACGAGCCGCGGCGGCGGCAGCGACGGCGCGGCGGGCTTCGGCGGTTCCGCGGCTTTGCCTGCCGGCTTCTTTCCCTTCGCGGCGGCGGGCGTGTCGGCAAAGGACGCGTTCGACGGCACGTTGAGATTCCGCTGCCGCGCCAGCCGCGACACGAACTCCCGCGCGACGACTTCTTCGATCGTGCTCGAGGCGCTTTTCACTTCGATCCCGTGATCGCGCTTCAGCAGCGCCATCACTTCCTGGCTCGACGTGTTGAGCAGCTCGGCGACTTTATAAATCCGGACTGTTGCCATTCAGTAGAGATCAAAACTAAGGTTCGGTTGTTTCTTCGGCCTGCGCGGCGACGTCGACGTCGGTCGGCGTTGCGGGCGCGGGTTCCTCACTCGCCGTCGCCTGCACGTCGGCGGCGGTTTCCGCCGGCGCACTGTCCTGCGGCTCTGCGCTGGTCTCGCCGACTTCGAGCGCGCCGAGCTGGATCTCGACTTCCTTGCGCTTCTCTTCCTCGCTCTTGATGTCGATTTTCCATCCCGTCAGCTTCGCCGCCAGCCGGACGTTCTGCCCCTTCTTTCCAATCGCGAGCGACAGCTGCTTGTCCTCGACGATGACCTCCATGACCTTTTCCACGTCGTTCACGATGGAGACGCGCTGGACTTTCGCAGGACTGATCGCGTTGGTCACGAACACGATCGGATCTTCCGACCATTCGACGATGTCGATCTTCTCGCCGCGGAGCTCGCGGATGATCGACTGGACGCGCGTGCCCTTCATCCCGACGCAGGCGCCGACCGGGTCGACGTCGCGCTCGCGCGAGTAGACCGCGACCTTCGCGCGGTCGCCCGCTTCGCGGACCGCGCCGCGAATCATCACGGTCCCGTCGTAGATTTCCGGCACTTCCTGCTCGAACAGCTTGATCAGCAGCGCGGGATCGGTGCGCGACAGCACGATCTGCGGTCCCTTCGCGCTGCGGTTGACGCCGCGGATGACCGCGCGCACGCGGTCGCCGACGG
>Ga0075434_100006155_pt1 | contig 10986 bp, 5 predicted proteins | sample RhiMethybrSRZTD3_FD_75298 | JGI IMG/M metagenome (GOLD analysis project Ga0075434, IMG submission 75298) | Populus rhizosphere microbial communities from Tennessee, USA - Rhizosphere MetaG P. TD hybrid SRZTD3 | ecosystem: Host-associated > Plants > Roots > Rhizosphere > Soil | place: USA...
GGCATCAGCGCGAACGCATCCTCGTCGTCCTGCGACAGCAGGAAGTGGGCGTTGTCGATGATCTCCTGCGGGCTCGCGGTCCAGGTCCGCGCCTCCCACGCGATGCTGAAAGGCGCGCGCCGCAGGAGCGAGCCGGCGTCCCCCTCCTGCCACGCCTTGATCTCGAGATCGTAGTGGCCCGCGGGCTCCTTCGAGATGTCGGCGGAGAGCGCGGCCTCGACCGAGCTGGCGGGGGGCCCGTCCCCCTCGACGGTGGCGACGACTCGCCCTCCGGCGTCCAGGATCCGCGCCACCCAGTGCCAGGCGCGGGGGTCCGAGCCGCGGGCGCGCGCGACGAAGCGCGCCGTGAGGCTGTCGGCGAAGAGGCCGTAGAGGCGCTCGGGGTTGGGCAGCATCTCGCGCTGCGAGGGAGCCGCACCGTGCTCGGGCCACACGAACCCGGCGTCGGAGAGGATCCCGCCGGGCTCGGAACCCGGGACCAGCACGTCGCCCTCGACCGTCTGGACCTGCTTCCTGCCCACCGAGTTCTTGCTGAGCCCGGGCCGGGACGCCGTCATCTTGATCTGGAGCCGGTGCTTGCCCGGCGTCGTCCGGAACGGAAGGATCAGGACACTGCCGTAGCCTCCTGCGGTGTCGCCGCGCGATGCGACGAATCCCTGGTCGAGCTTGTGCTCGACGCGCCCGAAGGAGTTGCGGAGCGTCAGGGCGAGCGAGAATTGCCCGCCCTGCTGACGCTCGCCCACCATCGCCATGAGGGTGGCGGGCGCGAGCCGGAGGTAGACCTCGAGCGTGCTGCCCGCGCTGTCCGGAAACGCCGCAGCGTCCACCGTGAAGCCGATCACGCCCCCGACGCGCCACGGCAGCGGTCCGGGCCCCGGCGGCTTGGTTTCGTCCGGGTGGGCCGCGAGCGCCGGGCCGCCGGCGAGGCACGCGGCAAAGAGCGCAAACACCAAACGCGCCCCCCGGAGGAGGCGCGTCGCGAAGCGGTTCACTCTGGCAGGCCCTCCAGGGCCCGAGAGGTCAGAACAGGAAGCGGATCGAGAATCGATGGGCGCCGCCCAGGTCCTTCATGTCGGTATAAGCGTAATCCACGTCGGCCTGGCCCGCCACCGATACTGGGATGTGGAAGCCCGCCCCCGCGGCCATTCCCTCGGCGTCGTAGTTCAAGTTGTAGCCGCCCCGCAGGTACGCGAACTTCTGGAACGAGTACTCCGCTCCCACGTTCATCCGCTCGGCGTTGTCCGGCGGGTGCGAGAACTCGAACGACCCGAGCAGCTTCTGGTCCCCGTGCTGCAGCAGGTTCATCGACGTCCCGACGCGGAAGATGCCGGGAATCCGGCCTTCGCGCTGGATGAACGTCACCTGCGAGCCGATGTTCGAGATCGCCATCCCGATCCGCATCCCGAGCGCGCCCACGTCGTAGAGCGTCCCCACGTCCACCGAGTAGGTCTGCTGCGAGAACTCCGCCAGGCCCTCGTGGATGAAATTGACCGTGCCGCCGGCGCTGAACTTGTCGGTGAACGATCGCGCGTAGGTGAAGCCCACGGTCATCATTCCCGCATCGAAGGTCTTCCCCGTCCCGTACGGCTGGAAGGCCGTGGTCTCGATCATCTCGTCCATGTAGAGCGCCCGCACGGAGAGCCCGAACGCCCCGGGGAACCGCTTCACGTGGAACACGTAGCCCGCCTGCGTGAACTGAAGATCCGCGGGCCACACCGCCTGGTTGAAGCTGAACTCCGACTTGTCGGGATCGATGCGGGCGATCCCCGCCGCGTTCCAGTACAGAGCCGTGGCGTCGTCCGCGACTCCCACGAACGCCCCGCCCATCGCCTCCGCGCGCGCCCCCACCCCGATCTTCAGGAACTGCCCGTCGAACGTCCCCACCTTCTCGAAGATGTTGGCGGCGCCCGCCGGCCCCACCCACACCAGGGCTGCTACCGCCATCGCCGCCACCGTGTTCCGCACTCCAGTCCTCCTTTGAACGGACCGCATCCGCAGTCGATCCCTCATCGGATCACCACGAACCGGCCACGCTGAATACCCTGGCTCGAATCCACCGTAAAGATGTACACCCCGCTCACGATGTCCTGCCCGTTGCGGGAGATCAGATTCCACCGCGCCTCCCCGTCGTTCGGCGTGTCCTGCTGGCGGTTGTATCCGGGGTAGGCCTGCCCGTTCGAGGCCGTCACCGGACCGCGCAGCGATTCGTTCACCGCATCGGTCGAATGCAGCTCCTGCACCAGGTCACCCGCCACGGTGTAGATCCGGATCGTCCACTGCCCCGGCGGCAGCCCCATGAAGTCGATGTGCGTCCCGGTCGGGTCCGTCGCGTTGGGCGTCAGATCCCAGGTCGAGGGTCGCTGCGTGATCGCCTGGTATCCCTTGTAGGGGTTCGGCACCACCCACACCTTGTCCTTGCCGGTCTGCGTCGCCGCCTGCGGCGTCACCCCTTCGGCCTCCACCGCCGACTTGCGTCCCTCGCTGACGAGCGTCGAGTCCGGTCCGAAGCCGCAGGTCTCCCCGTCGCTCCGGGTCACGGTGCAGATCGAGTCGAACGCGGTGATCGAGTAGAAGTACGTGAACCCGTTCTTCACCTCGTCGTCCACGTACTTGTAGATGCCGACGGGGTACTGAATCATGGTATCCGGCAGGTTCGGCGCAAACACCGAAAAGCCGCAGTTCGCGTCGCAGGTGTCGCCCGGCGACAGCACCTTGAAGCAGGCATCGGCATGCGCCCACGGCACGCAGTGCAGGCTGCGATCGGGGTGCAGGATCGTCCCGCTCTGGCGGTCCCACAGGTCGAACCGCTCGAGATGGGTCTCGAGGGAGTCGGTCTGACCCGGGTAGAGAATCCTGGGGTAGATCAGCGATCCGGTGTTGTTCGGTCCGGTCCAGCCGATCGCGTTGTTCAGGATCGGGGTCCCGTCGTGGTCGCGGTAGTCGAACATCGTGAACGACGCCACCAGCGCCCACTCGTTCTCCGCCGGGCCGGGCGAGCCCACCGGCCGGGTCCAGCCCGAGACCTTGTAGATGTTCCACCCGCGGAAGTCGAATACCGCAGCCTTGCCGTGGACCTTGCCGGGATCGGGGGCGATCTGCGAGCTGTTGTCCCACGCCAGCGTGATCTTGTGATCACCCGACGCCGCGACCGTGCGGGACGGGTTGTCGGTGTAGTTGTAGTTCACGCCGGTGTTCAGCACCGGGCTCGGCGGCGGCGCCGAGGCGTTCCACGTCTTGTGGTGGAAGCCGCCCTGCCACTCGTCCCCGTGGTTGTACGTCCCGTACCGCCACACGCCGGTGCAGAAGTTGCAGTCGAAGTCGAACCACGTGTACTGGTCCGGGATCACGTCGCGCGGTCCGCCGCCACCCTCCTCCAGATCCCGGCAGTCCGCCAATTGGTAGCGCGGCGCGCCGTGCACACCCCGGATGCCGACCTCGCGGCCGTGCCAGTCGGTCGGCGCGATCCCGGACACTTGTGCTTCCCACACGCCCTCGAACGCCACCTGGGCATCGTATGCGTTCTTGAGCGGCGGATACTTCGCGAACAGCGCCTCCTGGCCGGCCACGAATTCCTGCGTGGTCCGGTCCAATTGCGCCAGGTTCTGGTACTCCGCCGGATACTGCGTCGCTTCGACGTACGGATTGTCGCCCTTCGAGCCCTGCACGGCGTAGGCGATGGTCACCGAGATCGACTGCCCGGACTGCAGGTGGAACCACGGGCCGACCGAGCACCAGGCCGCGAAGTCGCCCTTCTGGTCGCCGCCCGGAGCGTTGATGAAGCCGGTGTTGGGATCGATGTTCTCGTGCGGGTCAGGGCTCTGGTCGCCGCCCGCCCGGCCGCTCATGAACTCGAAGCGCTGCTGGTCGATGCGCGGCGGCCCGCCCTGGGTGTAGGGCTCGCCACCGCCGTAGGAGCGGAACGCCCGGAAGCCGACGCGCGGCGGCCCGCTCACCCCCAGCGGGTCGATCGTCATGTCGATCAGCAGGAGGCTCGGGATCCCCTTGGTCTTGCCTTCGTCACCATTGTCGTCCGCAATCGAGAAACCATTGATCCGGATGTCGAGCTGGGTGCACAGCGGGGTGCCCACCGGATGGCCGGCGATGTTCTCGCCCTGCAGCACAGTCTGCCGCCGCGGCTCCTGCGCGTCCGGCACGTTCGGAAGCGGGAGCACGTAGGCCCCGCTCGGGAACTGCGGGATGTCCAGGTCGTCGATGAAGTAGTTCGAGATCAGCACCGGACCACAGTCCATGTCCACCGGGAAGGCCACGTAGACGCTGTCGAGCTCGTGCCCGGAGACGTTCGTGATCTGGTACTCGAAGAGGTTGAAGTTCTCGAGCGCCGTAAGCGAGTAGGCCCACGCCCGCTCCCGGATCTCGAGACCGCGCGGCACGTGCGGCTCGGCCTGGGTGAAGCGGATCGCCTCGTCGGTGTCGTCCCGCATCACCAGCGAATACATCTGCTGGCCGAGCGCGCCGTAGTCCTCGTCGACCTTGCCGTCGCCGTCGTTGTCGTGCCCGTCCAGGAAGTCCTCGTCCACCTTTTCCTGCAGGTAGCTGAGCGGCTCGGCCTCGTCGCGATCGCCGTCGTCGTTCCCGAAGCGCTTGCCGTTCACGATGCCTTCGTATGCGGGGTAGATGTGGTCCTCGGGGTCCAGCGATGGCGGCCGCCACTCGATCCCCGAGCTCACGCGCCGCCGCGACACCGGGTCGCCGGGGCTGATCGCCGGATCTACCGCGCCGACGGCGATGGTCTGAGCGAACAGGTACTCGACGCCCGACTGGCCGGGCCACTGGCCGGAGGGATCGCTCGAGGTGTTCATGAAGGGATTGCCGTTGAAGCCGAAGTTGGTGACCTTCTCGACCACCTTGCCGACGGTGAGCACCGCGCCATGCCCGAAGATGTCGGGCACCGCGGTGGGGCCGACCTTGTTCCGGTACTCGGCCCCCCCGAACGTGGCGCGGACCGACCGCTCGGTCGCACGCTGCTGGGCCGAGTACATGCGGTAGAGCATGTTCACCGACTCGGGCGTGATGCCCTCGAACTCGCGCTTCACCGGTGCGGCGCCTTCGCCCGACTGGGCGAGCGCCGGCACCGCAAAGGCCGCGAGCCACGCCAGCGCGATCGCGGTCCGACCGAATCCCATCACGCTGCGTCCTCGCCTCATGTCGCCTCGCCGGCCCATCAGAAAGTCACGCTCACGCCGAGCCGGACGTTCCGGCCCTCTTCGAATACCCGCGGATCGTTCACCCCGACCCAGTCGTCGATGCCGTCGCCGTTCGTGTCCTGGAGGTACGCACCTCCCGCACGGCCGGTCTGCGTGTAGTAGATCGTGTAGTCATCCCCGGAGCGGTTCACGTTCTGGTTCGGGAACGCCGGGAACGACAGTTGCTGGATGTTGGTCGTGTTCAGCACGTTCCGCGCGTCGAAGAAGAGCGTCAGGTTCTGACCCCAGATCTTGTAGTACTTGTCGCCGTCGATCGTGAGCCGCGCGTTCGACGGGTAGCGCCGCGAGTTCCCCAGCGCCGGGTCCGGGCGCCGGTCGTTCAGGAACGCGGGCGTGAACGGGAATCCCGAGCCGTACTGCCACAGCATGCGGAAGCCCCAGCGACCCGGCTCGCGCACCACCGACTGGAGGCTCAGGGTGTTGCGCTGGTCCCAGTCGAGCGCCTGCTCGGAGATCGGCAGATAGAGCTGGCCGCCGTTGAAGAACTGGAGCGCCGAGTTCGGATCGGAGGCCACGCCGGTGGCGATCGAGTACGTGTAGTTGATCTCCGCCGAGAACTTGTGGCTGAAGCTCTTGATGATGCTGGCCTCGAAGCCACGCGAGCTCGCGTAGTCGGCGTTGAAGTAGTAGTTCACCACGTCGCCGGAGGGCAGCGTCTTCTGACGCGTCGTGACCAGCCCGTAGATGTCCTTGAAGAACACCGCGAACTGCCCCGACACGTCGCGCGAGAACAGGTGCTGCACCGCGGCCTGGTAGGCGATGTTGGTCTCGGGCTCGAGGTCCGGGTTCCCCAGCGTCAGCAGGCTCGTGGTCTGGCCGCGCGCCTGGAATACCTGGTTGTACGCCGGATTCTGGTAGGTGCGCCCGTAGTGGAAGCTGAGCACGTCCTTGTCCGAGATCGGGTAGGCGATGCCGAGCCGCGGGCTGAACTGCTGCTTGTAGCGCTTGCCGCTGCCCAGCTCCGCGTCATCGACCTGCACGCCCGGCGTGAACACGTCGTAGCGTACGCCCGCGTTCAGCACCAGGCCTTCGAATTCCCACCGGTCCTGGACGTAGGCCGAGCCCTGCGGCGCGTAGTTCACGAAGTCCGACCGCGATCCGCCGGGCTCGCCGTTCGACTCGGCGTTGGGCAGGGTCAGGTTGAGATCGTTGACGTGGTCGTAACGTGTCTCGATGCCGGTCTTGAATGTGTGCTGCCGCCAGCGCCGGGTCGAGAAGTCGGCCTTGAGCGTCTGCGTCCCGGAGTAGCGCTGCGAGTAGATCGGGTAGTCGCCGTGGGTCGCGTAGTAGGGATTGTTCTCGCTCCCGATCACGGTGTTGCCGGCCCAGTAGTTGGGGCTCTCGGTGTCGTACTCCCAGGGCTGCCGGTGCCCGACCGAGTTGCCGGTGTTGAAGCTGTAGGACGAGGCCCGCGCCGTGAGCACCGACTTGTCGGAGATCTGGTTGGTCCACACCGCCGTGACCTGCCGGTACTTGTCGTCGAGTGTCGGATAGTGGTCCGGGAGGTTCTGCGCCTCGTACGTGCTGTCCACCTTGGTCGCCGCCCAGGTCCCGTAGAGCTTGCGGTACGGCGTGACGCTGGTGTCGAAGCTCACCTTCACGTAGCCCTGCCGGCTCCACATGTGGTTGTACGGCGTGTCGATCGAGTGATTCATGATGGTTTCGAGCGTGACTTTGTTCTTCGGGTTCAGCCGGTACGCGAGCTTGAAGTTGGTGTTGATGGTGTTCCTCTGCCGGTTGCCGAACTGCAGGAAGTCGAGCAGCGTCGTGCTCGGCTTGGTCAGCGTGGAGCGCAGGTAGGTGTCGCTGAACGTGCCTTCATACGTCGCGAAATAGGTGAGGTTCTTGAACGGCGTCGGTCCGCCGAACCCGAACGTGATCCGGTCGAAGTTGTCGAACGTTTTGGTCGGGTCTCCGTAGCGGTCGGTGTCCCAGCGCACTTCGCCGCCGAAACGGTCGGTCCCCTCCCGCGTGCTCACGTTCACGACGCCGGAGAGCGCATTGCCGTACTCGGCGTCGAACCCGCCGGACAGGATGTCGGTGCCGGAGATCGCGAGCGTGGCGATCGACGCGCTGCGGCCGAGCAGCGGATCGGAGGCCTCGACGCCGCTGATCTGAAACTTGACCTCGCCGCCGCGGCCGCCGCGGAAGTGCAGCTCGCCGCCCTGCGCAACGACGCCGGCCTTGGTGCCCACCGCATCCTTCAGGTTGTCCACCGGGATCTCGCGCAGCTTCTCGGCGCTCAGGTTCTGCATGGTCGTCGAGGACTTGGTGTCGATGCGCCGCGCGGCGTGCACCTCGATCTCCTCGATCTGCTTCACGACTTTGGACTCGCCGAAGTTGAACGAGACCGTGCTGGTGGCGCCGGCGTTCACCTGGACGGCCTGCACCTGCTTGTCGTAGCCCAGCGGCTGGACCTGCACCTGCTGCGAGCCGACCGGGACGCCGGTCAGCACGAAATTGCCGTTCGCGTCGGTCATCGTCCCGAGCTTCGTGCCGAGAATGATGACGTTCGCGAACTCGATGGGGTTCTTGCCTTTTTCGGTGACCGTGCCGGTCACGCGGCCGGCCGGCGCCTGCGCGCGCGCCGGCCAGGCCGCGCAGCAGGCGAGCAGGGCGCAGGAAGCGATGGCGAGCCGGAACTCGCGCGGCCGCCTCACGATAGTCCAGTTCGCTCGAGGAAATGCCGGGATCGCCATGCGGTTCGGAATCTTGCCACGATGTCCATTCGCGTCGCAACCACCAAGATCGGGTTGCGTCAGGGCACGAGAGCGCGAAATAACGCGCACTGCGAGCGGATTCGTGGCAGGGGGTCGGCCAGCGGTCCGAGATGCCTCGCGTGGCACGTAGTCGACTACTGCGATGGCGCCCCTCAGGGGGAACGGAGAGTTCGGGGTACCAACCGCCCGGCAATGTTCAATATCGGCCAGTGACCCGTTCGTGTCAAGACCGATTTCGACGGGCGCACCCGGCCCCGATTCGCACCCGGACCCCTCCCCTCCGGCCAGCCGCTCTGCGCGGAAGGACCTCAGAACACCCAAGCGATCTCCGCGGTAACGATCTGCCGGGTACCGCGGGGTTTCGTGGGGGCGCCGTAGTCGGCCTGCCACCAGTCGAGCGCGTAACTGGCATCGAGGTGCCAGCGGGTCCCGTCGGGCGAGAGTCCGAGCCCGACCGTCGCGGTGCTCGCGACCTGCTCGTTCTGCTGGGTGAGCTCGTCGAAGTCATCGGAGCGATAGATGTACCCGGCGCGCCCCGTGAGAATCGGGTGGAGCGGGTACTCCAGTCCGGCGCGAACGTTCCAGCCGGTCTGGCGCGGGCCGGTCTCCGAATAGGACCACGACCCGGGCTCGGGATCGGTGGACAGCGTCCGGGGCTTGAAGCCGGTGATGGTCTGGTCGCGGTTGACCTCGAACTGGTGGTACTCGAGCCCCACGATCGCGCCGCGCTTGGTGAGGCGCCACGAGGCCCCGCCCGCCAGCTCCCAGGCGCGGTCCTGGCTCTCGTTGAAGACGACGCTGTCGGGAAACACCGTGGTGTCGGCGTTGCTCCGGTAGTAGGTCGTGTTCAGGAAGTGGTTGAAGGAGTTGAGGTCGGAGATCGGCGGCGGCGTGAGCGTAATCTTTCGATACGAGGTACCGAGACTTCCCCCCAACTCGAGCCGTCCGGACACCCAGCGCCCGCGGGCGCGCAGCGTCGTCCCTTCTTCCTCGTGGCGCACGTAGTCGCCGCGTCCCGCGAACGGCGGGGCTCCCGCGCCGCCGGAGTTGGTCGAGGTCGAGAACACCCAGGTCTCGGTCGAGTTCGCCCGCCAGCCGCGCCCGTCCGCGCCCCACTCGAAGCTCCGGCCGACGCGGCCCACGAACGACGCCTGCCCGATCCCCGCGGGTCGCGTCTCCTCGCGCTCCGAGACGTAGCGATCGCCTTCGTTCTTGCCGTGGAACTTGTTGCGGACGCCATCCACCGAGAACGCTGCGGTGACGAGAGGGCCGAACGAATACGCTGCCGAAACGCCCCCGCCGAACGTGTCCACGTCGATCTCGTCGGGCGTGAAGAGGTTGGGCGGTGCGCCCAGCACGCCATCGCGGTCGATGTACTCACCGGCCGCGTTGGTGGTGATCGTGCGGAACTCCTGGTTCAGGGTCTCGAGGCCGGAGATGAGACGCAGCGCGTAGTGGAAACGCGGGCTCCAGAAGTAGGGCATGCGGCCCCCCACCAGCGCCATGATGCTGGGCCGGGCCGAGAGGCTGCGCTGCTCGATGTCGCGCGTGAAGGGCTGATCGACGCGCGTCTCGCCGACGTCCCCCATCGCCCCGAACACGCTGAGCCCCGGGATGCGTCGCCATGCCTCGTAGCCGAGATGGACGCCGCGGCCCGCGAAGGTCTGCCGCTCGCCCGCGCCGACCAGGTCCGAGAAATCCTGCACCGACGATGCGGAAGAGGTCGTGGGCCTCAAGTAGAGGACCGATGCGCTGTCGTCCATCGCGAGGCCCGCGGGGTTGCCGCAGTAGTCCCACAGGTTGATCCGATTGTGGCGATCGGGAATCACGAGCTCGAGCCGGCCGGCCCCCACGAGCCGCGGGCTGCGGGTGAGCGGGTCGGGAAGCTGCCCGATCGTCGGGCCGGAAAGCTGGGCGGCCACGGGAGAACCGGCCAGCGCGATCGTCGCGCCGGCGATCGCGAGCGCACTCCATGGAACCCCGAATCGTCGGTGCATCCACACTCCTTCCTGCGTTTCTGCCAGGATCGGCCGGCGTTCGCGCGGAAAAGAAGTGGCCCCGCTCGCCGGAAGCCGCGCTCGGTCAACGAGGTGCCTTGGGGCGGGCGCATACTAGAAACGGTCGCGAATAGTGTCAACGAGGAATCAAGGGCGCGCCCGGGGGGCCGGACCGGTACGACCCGCCCCGCGGCGCGTCTGCCCCGCTAGGCGCGCGGCCCCGAGACCGACGGATGCCCCGCGAGCCGGAACCTCCATGCGCGCTCCGTCCCCACCCGGATCCCCACGCGCGGACCCGCCGCGACGCGGTGACCGCCGCGCCGCGGGGGGAGATCCGAGATCCACAGCGGACCGCGCGTGAGGTCACAGCCGTCGTGGGCGCGGGTGAGACCGAGCGCCGTGGCGACGCACCCCGGGCCGCTCGCCAGCTTGCGCTCCGGGACCGCGCCGCGCCGGCGCCGCATCACATCGAGCCCCAGGACCGGCTCGAGCGCCCGTACCAGCACGGCGGCCGCGCGGCCCGCCCGGCCGGTCACCAGGTTCAGGCAATGGTGCATGCCGTATGTGAAATAGATGTATGCGTGCCCCGCCGGGCCGAACATCACGGCGTTGCGCGCGGTGCGTCCGGCGCGCGCGTGGCTCGCGGGATCGCCGCGGTCGCTGTAGGCCTCGACCTCGACGATGCGCCCGGCGACGCGGCCCTCCGGCGCATCCCGCACCAGCATGCGCCCGAGGACCGCGCGTGCCACCGTCAGCACCGGGCGCTCGTAGAAGCTCCGCGGCAGCGGCCGGCCGGCGGATTCGCGCGGGAGCTTCAGGGCGCGGGCGGCGCGACCCTCAGTGCCCGACCGCGGCTTCGCCAACGCCGAGCTTTCGCAGGGGCTCCATGAACATCGAGCGGATCTGCTCGAGCCGCTCGGGTGTGCGCGCCTCGAAGCGCACCACCAGCGCCGGCTGGGTGTTCGACGCGCGCGCCAGCCCCCAGCCGTCCCCGAACTCGACGCGGGCGCCGTCGATGTCGATCACCCGGTAGCGTCCGGCGAA
>Ga0075434_100006157_pt1 | contig 10985 bp, 7 predicted proteins | sample RhiMethybrSRZTD3_FD_75298 | JGI IMG/M metagenome (GOLD analysis project Ga0075434, IMG submission 75298) | Populus rhizosphere microbial communities from Tennessee, USA - Rhizosphere MetaG P. TD hybrid SRZTD3 | ecosystem: Host-associated > Plants > Roots > Rhizosphere > Soil | place: USA...
GGCGATGAGATCCGACCCGACCTGAGCGGTCGGGACCGGCGCCGGAAGCGTGACCTGCGGCATCGAGATGCCGCGGCGGTCGACGAAGCGCGCCGTCACGTTGGTGATCTCGACGGCAGCCAGGCCGGCAGCGACCGACACCGCTAACGGAATCGTAAACGCCGCGCAGCTGCCGCCGGCGTTCGGGTCAGCGATCGCTGAGCCCGCAGTGACGCTTGCCGATACACCGGCAGCATCGAATGACGTAGGCGCGGCGACGGTGTTTTTCGCATCGTCGCACGCCGTTACGAGGAACACGAACAGAACGAGGGTCGAAACAACCGTGAGTTTATGCATGGGAGCCTCACGGGTCAGCGCCAGACGCAAAGAGTCGGCCATGTCGGCGGCAGGGCTGAGCTTGAATCTGACGAATGTCGATTTCAAAATCGTTCATTCGACTATATGGTGGCGATAGAGTAGCGGCTGGCGGCTGAACGACTGGCAAAGGACCGAATCAGCCTGCCCCGCCGAAGGGCGAAGCGCATCGCGAATCGCGAATCGCGAACTGCGAATCGCGAACCGCGACTCGCGAATTGAAAGGAGATCGACATGGCAAAGGCACAGAGTCCCGTTCCCCGAGGGTTCCACACGGTCACGCCGCAGCTGACGTTCGACAACGCGGCGGCGGCCATCGACTGGTACAAGCAGGCGCTCGGCGCCGAAGAACACAGTCGAGCGGTCGGGCCGGACGGCAAGATCATGCACGCGGAACTCCGCATCGGCGATTCGATGGTGATGCTGCACGACGCGATGATGGGCGCGAAGGGTCCCAAGGCGCTCGGCGGGTCGCCGGCGGCTCTCTGGATCTATGTTCCTGACGCCGATGCGCTCTACAAGCGCGCCGTTTCGGCGGGCGCGCAGCCTGCCTCAGGCCCGATGGGACAGATGGGCGATCAGTTCTGGGGAGACCGCTGCGGAACTTTCAGCGATCCGCACGGCTACAGCTGGACGATCGCGACACGGAAGGAAGATCTCACGCCGGAGGAGATCAAGGTCCGGCAGGACGAGTTCATGAAACAGTTCGCGGGGCAGAGGCCGTGATGCAGACGCGATTCGCGGTTCGCGGTTCGCGATTCGCGGTTTGGTAGGCCGGGCCTTCAGGCCCGGCTTGCCGTTTTGCAAATCGCGTGACCGCGTCTACACTCGCGCGATGAAACGAACTCGCGCGCTTCTCGTCATCGCGTCGATCGCGTTCACGGCCACCCTCACGACGACGCACGCGCAACGTGGCGCGCCGCCGCAGGCCAACGAGCCGCGCATCAACGCGCTGCTCGTCAGCGGCGGGTGCTGCCACGATTACCCGCTGCAGGACAAACTGCTGATCGACACGATCAACAAGTCCCTGCAGGTGGACTGGACCGTCGTCGTGCAGGGCGGCCGCGGCACGCGCGGGAGCATGCCCGTCTACGCGAACGCCGCCTGGTCGAAGCCGTTCGACATCGTCATTCACAACGAGTGCCTCGCGGACGTCGACGATCCGAATTACATCCGGCGGATCACGACGGCACATCGGGGTGGTCCTCCGGCGATTGTCATTCACTGCGCGATGCATTCCTATCGCGCGGCTACGGTCGACGACTGGCGCGAGCTCCTCGGCGTGACCACGCGCCGGCACACGAACCCGTTCGCGATCCCCGTGAAGATCGCCGCAACGGATCATCCGGTGATGAAGGGGTTCAAGGAGAACTGGGTCACCCCGGTCGACGAGCTGTACGTGATCGAGAAGCTGTGGCCGAAGGCGACCGCGCTCGCGGTTGCGGTCAGTCCCGAGGATCAAAAGGAATACCCGCTCATCTGGGTCAACGAATATCAGGGGACGCGCGTGTTCGGAACAACGCTCGGGCACGGGAACGACACGTGGAACGATCCGGTGTTTCAGGATCTGCTCACGCGCGGGTTCAAGTGGGTGCTGAAGCGTTAACCCAGCAACACGCCTTTCTCCTGCACTGCGAATTCCACGTCAGCGAGCGACGTCTGACCGAATAGAAACTGCACCAATTCCGGCGGGGCCAGGAACTCGACGTGCTCGGCATGTCCGACGATGGTGTAGCGGCCAACATGGTCGACGTGAGAACCGATGAATCTGATCTGATCGATATCGTCTTCGAATGGGTCCGCGACCGGAGGTGGTTCGCTCGCGATTGGGCGCACGAACCGGTTCTCCGTGCTGAGCGTCATCGTTGAGCGCCAGCTATAGATCACGATCTCCGAGGCGTTCGGCGGTGGGGGGAGCTGAATCAGCTGGTGGAGCAGACCGAAATCGAGGTACCCGACGAGGAGGCCGACTGCAGGCGAGGGAATACCAGCCGGCGGCTGGAACAGGAAACCGATTCGGATGCGGACTTCGAAGTGCACTTCCTTCGTCACAAGGAAACTGGCTCCTGCGAGCTTGCCAGCGACCGCCGTCGTCGGCAGGAACTGTCCCATCGCGACGAGCAGGATTGAAGTGTTCGGAGTAATCAGCGCCGCTGGCAAACCGGTGACGGCCTGAACGAATCCAACGACAGCTGGCGGCGGCGGCGTCGGCGGAAACCCGGGCGGCTCGACGACGTAGGGGAGCACTTTCGAGGTTTCGGCAGCGCCCGTCAACTCGGTCGGATTGCGGGAGCTGCGGTGGAGCACACGCTGACTCACCGGTGACGTCAGCAGCAATTCACTCGTCGGCATGCCGGTGCTGGCATCGAAGTAGAGCGCCGGCGGTACTTTCGGGTCGGGTTCCTCGAACAACGCGTAGTGCGTCATGTACAACTCGACCTCGTCGATCCGTTGCGTGACGCCGGTGCCTGGAATCTCAGCACCCGACGCGCGCTGCGAGGTGATTCCAGTCGCCCCCAGCAGTGCGGCGGCGCCAGTGCATTTCAGGAAATCACGGCGAGCAATACTCGTGGCCATCAATCCTCCACTCGTTGGGTTTTGCCGGGGTGCCGATTCTACCCAATCGTCGTGGCGGGCTCATCACCACAACAGCTTCAGGCCGAACTGCAGTTGCCGCGGCCCGTTCGCCTGGCCGCTGATGACGCCGTACGATGGCGACGTCACGCTTGTGTTGGGGCCGGAGAACTGGACGAAGTTGAAGGCGTTGAGCGCCTCGATCCGGAACTGCGCCTTCATGCCTGTCGTCACCTCGAAGTTCTTGAAGAGTGAGAGGTCGAAATTGCGAACCCCAGGCGCGCGGAGCACCGGCGAGAACACGGGCTCGTTGCCAAAGTTGAACGCTGCCGGCTGGGTGTAGACGCTCGTGTCGAAGTACTTGCCGAGCCGATCCTCGATCGGCCCGCTCAGCCTCGGATCGCCCCCATTGTTGATGGGCTGCGTTCGTGCGCCGAAAATGCCGGCGGTGTTGTTCGCCGTAATCGACAGCGGCGTCCCTGCCTGCAGGGTCGTGATTCCGTTGAACTGCCAGCCGCCAGCGATCGCGTTGACGAGCGGGGACGCGCCTGAGAGGAAGCGGCGCCCGCGCCCGAACGGGATCTCGTACAGATAACTCATCACGAAGCGATGGTTGATGTCGTACGAAGTGAGCGCCCAGCTCGCGGCGAGGTCGTAGCTGTTCTGGTGACTCATCCCGATCTCTTCCGCCTTGGCGAACGTGTACGAGGCCTCGAACATGAGGCCTTGCGAGATGCGCTTGCGTCCGGTCATCTGCAGCGCGTTGTATCGGGACTTCGCCCCTGACGCGTACAGCGGGATGATGTCGGTGAACTGAGGATATGGCCGCAGCAGCTGCCCACGACTGATGGTGGGCTGGGTCAGGACGCCGTTGTTGACGATCCCGTAGAACGGGTTCGGCACCTGCTGATTGAGCTGCGAGCCGAGCGCCATGTACTGCGGGTCCAGCTGATTCAGGCTGAGACCGCTCTCGCCAACCGCCGACAGGTCATGGCCGCGCGTACCGACGTAGGCAATTTCGACGAGCATTGCCCACGGCAGCTCTCGCTGGACGTTGATGTTGAACTGCCTGGACCATGGCGATGGCGTGTCCCGGAGCGGCGCCTGCAGGTTTGCGCCGACCTGCGTCAGCAAACCCTGCGACGAGCCTGGCGACGGCACGAATCCGTTTGGATAAGGATTTCGGAGCGTGTTGAACGGCGTGATGCCGTCGATCGTCGTGACCCAGAGATTCTCGGTCCGGAATCCGAACGGCCCTACGGTGCCCTGCGCCGCCTGATTCGAAGGGCCGAACATGTGACTGTAGCCCGCGCGGACGACGGTCTTCTGATTCAGCTGATAGGCCAGGCCGAGGCGAGGCGCGATGTTGTTCGTGTCCCAGTTGTACTGGTGGCGGCTTCGGCCATTGACGCCGACGAACACGACGCCCCCTTTGAGGCCCGGAAATCCGGGCACCTGCTGCGCGAGCGGCGACGGAGCATCGGGATCGAAGTAGTTCATCCGGTTGTAGCGCTCCGTCCGCGGAACGTCGAGGTCGTATCGCAGTCCGAGATTGAGCGTCAGCTTGGGATTGAGCCGCCAGTCGTCTTGCGCGTACCCGGCCCAGTAGAAACTGTTCGCCGCGACATTCTTCCAGTTCTGGATGAGCACGTCGTTGGGCTGCCCGGTTCCCAGCAGGAACGACGCGAATCCGAAGCCCGCGGTGCTGCTCGCCGTGTTGGGATTCGGGCCCTGCGTCTCGTTCGCGCGGAAGTTGAATGTGCCGGCACTGCGTGCTTCCCACACGTTCACGCGCAGCATCCGCCCCTCGAATCCGACTTTCATGGTGTGAGCGGCGCGCAGTTTCGTCAGGCTGGCCGACGTCGTGTAGCTCATGAATCCGCTGTAGCGATGATCGTTGCCGCCGAGCCCCACCATTCCGCTCACGCCGAACCGCGGGAACATCAGACGATCGACGTTCTGGTCGATCGACACGGGCAGCCCGAGGGTCGACGGCTTGAACCCAAGCCCCTGATTGTCGAAGATGTAGAGCGTCCTCGCGAACCCCGCCCGCGCGCTCAACAACGTGGTATTCGACATCGTCCGGCTGTAGTCGATGACGGCATTGTGCGCGCGGTTCTGCTCGTTCACCCGCCCTTCGGCGATGGCGATGTCTTCCGGAAACAAGGTGGCTGGCGCGCTGAACGTCTTGCGGTAGGAGTAGCGCACGAAGGTCTTCGCCTTGTTTGAGATCTGATGATCGATGCGGCCGTCGACGTTGTCGACATTGAGCTGCGCCGTCCCGGTCGCGAAGTAGTTCTGGGCTCCCGTAATGGCATTCCCCGGCTGGTTCGGCAGCGGAAAATACTGAAGCACCTGACGCGCGACCGGATCCATCCGATCGGGTGTAATGACGTTGTTCACGAACTGATCGCGGATGAAGCCGCCCGCCGGATTCGCGCGCGTTGTGAACGGGTCGAAGATGCGAATCAGTTGTCCGTTCTGCGCGAAGGTTTGCGAGAAGTCTCCCTGCCGCTGGGCCAGCGTCGGCACCGTCGTCGTCATCTGCGACAGGCGGTCTTCCCGCAGCCCTTCGAACGACGTCATGAAAAACGTCTTACCGCGGCGAATGGGTCCGCCGGCCACGCCCCCGAACTGGCTGCGCCGGTAGTCGCCGAGCGGCTGACCGGCTCGTTTGGCGAAGTAGCTGTTGGCGTCGAAGGCCGAATCGCGAAAGAACTCGTACGCGCTGCCCTTGAACTCGTTCGTCCCCGACTTGTAGACAACGTTCAGGACGCTGCCCAGGCTGCGGCCGTATTCCGCCGGATAGTTGGCGCCAAGCACCTTGAATTCCTGGATCGCGTCGACCGACGGAAACACCGAAATGCCTGTGAAGCCGTTCACCGTCGGGAACGACGCCGTCACGCCGTCGATGACCGTGTCCATCATCGTCGGGCGCGCGCCATTCACGGTGTAGCTCATCGAGTTGTAGTTATTGCCGATCGATCCGGCAACGCCCGGCGTGAGGAAGATCAAGGAGTACACGTTGCGCGTGTTCAACGGCAGCTCGAGAATCCGCCTGTTGTCGACCAGCTTTCCCATCGTGCCGGTTGTCGTCTCGAGCGGCGTCGCATCGGCGCGCACCTCGACGGCGTCCGCCAACGCTCCCACTTCAAGCGTGAAATCGATCACCAGCGTCGTATTGATCTGGACGGTCACGTTCCCGCGCGCGGCGCGGCGGAATCCCGGCAGACCGGCTTCGATGCGGTACTGCCCGGGAGGCAGCGGCAACGAGACGTAGCGCCCCTCGAGATCCGCGGTGACGGATTCCTGCTGGTCGGTTTGCTGGTTCGTGATCGTGACCGTGGCATGCGGCAGGACGGCGCCGCTCGAATCCTTGACGGAACCCACGATCGTTCCGGTATACGACTGGGCGAGTGCAAGCGACGGCGACAACAGCAACGCAAGAAACAGCGCGCTTCGATCTAGGCGCATGGCAAGCCTCCGGTCGCGCGGGATTATACTCCCCGGCCGTCGCCGGGCGCTCAGTTCAGCAGCTTGATCCGGATGTTCGAGTAGGCGGTCACGCTGTACAGATCGTGCGACTGAAATGCGATCGTGCCAGCGTCGATCTTGCGGCTGGCCGTGTCGTAATTGCTTGGCCAGTTGGCCGGCTGCGTCCAGCGGACGACTTCCTGCCCCTTCAACGCGATGGTGATCGTGTCTCCCTGAGCTTTGATCTCCATCGGTATCCACTCGTCGTCTTTTCCCGGGATGTTCGAGAGATCGACGACGTGATAGAGGCTGCCGGTCCGGATGCGATCGCTGTGGCTGTTGTTGACCTGGATCTCGAAGCCCTTTCCGGGAAATCCCTGCGGCTGAAATTCGGTCATGATGTAGACGCCGCCGTTCGAACGATAGCGCGCCAATACGTCGAGCCGCAGATCGAAGTCCTTGAATGCATGGTTGCCGACGGAGCCGTCATAGAACAGGTGCGACGGCTGGCCGATAGCGTTGGCGACGATGGCGCCGCTCTCGACCTTGAACGAATCAGGGTTCGCACTCGCCTTCCAGCCGGTCAGGTCCTTGCCGTTGAAGAGGCTCACATAGCCCGATTCGACGGTCCGGGTCGGCGGCGCAGGCATCGGCACCGGTGTGTACTTCACGTAGGTTACAGTCCGCACCTGGCTCATCGAGCCGTCGGGCAGCGGGTTGCTCGTCTCGAGCGTCAAGGTGTCGCCCGTCAGCGAGTAGACCTGTTTGGCGGAGCCCATTACGCCATTGGGCACACCGATGAGAGCCGATGTCACCACGAGCTTCGGCCCCTCCCAGCCGGCGGTAAAAACCGCGGTGGCTCCGGCTCCGCCCCTCGGGCCACTGATCGGTGCGCGTGTCTCGGCGTTCAGTTTGAGCGTGACCGATTCGGGATTGCTGAGCGGCGTCCGAATCGTTACGGTGTCGGCCGTCTGCGTGATGGTGAATTCGAACGGGTTTACCTGTCCGCTGTTCGGATTCTGTGGCCGCCACGTCCCGGACAGGTTCGGCGGCGCCTGCGCTGCGCGTCCGATCACCACGATTGCGGCCGACAGCACCACCGTCAACATCGCACGCTTCATGGTTCGCTCCTTCGGCGTGGCAATGCTACATCGAATCCCTCAGAAGCTCCTCGAAGTAATCAATCGACCCGCAGCGCGATTATCGGATCAACCGACGCGGCTCGGCGTGCAGGAATCAACGCAGCGCCGAGCGCCACGACGGCCAGCGTCACCATCGCAGCCGCGATCGTTCGGACATCCCGTGGACCTACACCGAAAACGAGCGACGTCATCCAACGACTCACGAGCCAGGCTGCCGGCACCCCGATGAGGAGGCCGCAGGCGACGAGGGTGAGGCTCTGTCGAAGCACCAGGCCGAGCACGTTCGCGCGCGTGGCGCCGAGTGCGACGCGCAGGCCGAGTTCGTGCTGACGCGTCGACACGATGTACGAGATGAGACCGTACAATCCGATGGCCGCGATCACCATCGCGAGTTGGCCGAAGAATCCCGACAGCGCCGCCATGAGCCGCTCTTGAACAAGCGTCTCGCGAATTTGCGTCTCGTAGTCGCTGGGACCGGCGACCAGAAGGCGGGAATCGACATCGGCAGCGAGGCGTTGAACCGCTCGAGGCACCGCTGCCGTTGCGCCGGCCGCGCGGATGACGATGGCGGCCCCGACCTGCGGTGACGGATGCTGGGCCGCCGGGACGAATGCGATGGGCCGTATGTCCTCGCGAAGTCGGCTGTATTTCGTATCCGCAACGACGCCAACGATTTCGTAAGACGCCGCGGGATAGCCCGGTTCCTGTCCAGTCTGAAACACCTGCCCGATAGGATCCAGGCCGTTCAGCAACTGCTGGACGAATGTCTGGTTGACGATCGCCACACCTGTGGACGCCTTGTCGTCCTTGGTCGAGAATTCGCGCCCGCGCAGCAGCGTGATGCGCATCGTGCGGAAGTACCCTGGACTGATGAACGTGATCTTGGACGAGCCGCGGCGTTCAGCCGGCGCGCCGGCGACGCGGACGCTCATCGTCCAACTGCTGCCGAATAGCGGAATGTTGGTGGTCGTGGCGGCCGATTCGACTTCCGGAAGCGCCTCCAGCCGTTCGAGGAACTCCTGCACGAACGGCTGCCGGCGTTCTGGCGGCAGTCCGAGCCGCGCGAAGTTGACGAACGCCGTGAGCACGCCTTCGGTATGGAAACCGGGATCGAGCGTGACGAGATTCCGGAACGTTTGAACGAGAAGCATGGCGCCGACGATGAGCACGAGGGACGCCGCGATCTGCAGCGTCACGAGCACGCGCTGAAACGAGAAACGCTCGCGTCCCGCCCCGGATCGGGTGTCGGCCTTCAGCGCAACGCCAGGATTGGTGAACGCCGAGCGTCGAGCCGCTGTGAAGCCGAACAACACACACGTCACAATCCCAAGCGCTGCCGCGAACGCGAACACACGCCCGTCCATGTTCAGATCGAGCGGAATCGGATCGCTCGACGTTCGAACGAAGTCGACAATCACCGCCGCGAGCGTTCGCGCGAGGCCGAGCCCAGCCAGCGTGCCGATTGCCGACAACAGCAGACTTTCGCAGAGCAGCTGGCGCGCGAGACGCCCGCGTGAGGCGCCGAGCGCCAGCCGTACGGCGAACTCGCGAGCGCGCACATTCGCGCGCGCGAGCGTGAGGTTGGCGAGGTTCGCGCACGCGACCAGGAGCACCGCCCCGGTCATTGCGAGCAGCAGCCACAGGGACGTGTCGTACGCCCGGCGGAGCGCGCTGATCCCGTTCGCGGCCGGCAGCGCTTCGAGACGGAAGGCCTTGTACTTGTTGACGCTGGACTGGGGGTAACCTGTCGGCACGGTCGCCTCGAACATGCCGGAACTGATCGCGTCCAGGTGCGCCGTGGCGCGATCGATGGTCCAACCCGGCTTCAGGCGGCCGAGCACGGAGAGCCACCAGACGTTGCGCGCGTCGAGCGACGGGCCGCTCGCGCACAGCGGGAGCGCAATGTCGAACCCGCGACCCACTTCGAGGCCGAAGAACGATGCCGGCGCCACGCCTACCACCTCGGCCCGCAGCATGAAGATCGTCAGCGTTGTGCCGATGACGTCGTCGCGTCCGCCAAATTGACTCTGCCACAGCGAGTGACTGAGGACCGCCGTTGCCCGGCCGCATCCCCGCCGATCGTCGTCTGGTGTGAGCAGCCGGCCGCGTTCCGCCGCGATGCCCAGCGTCCCAAATGTCTCGCCGCTCATCCAGATCAGTCGCACCGGCCGCAGGCTCGCGCCCTCGCCGATCGTCGCGGCGCCGTGGCCCCATGCGAACAATCCATCGAGCGCCTGCTGATGATCGCGGACCTGCTCGAACAGGGGATAGGTCATGTCCGCTGGAAAGCTGTTGACGCCCATGCCGGCATGTGAATCCTTGACGCGGACGCTCGCGAGCTGCGCCGGATCGCGAACCGGCAGCGCGCGCAGCCGGACGACGTTCACCAGATGAAAGACTGCGGTGTTGGCGCCGATACCGAGCGCGAGCGAGAGGATCGCCACGCAGGCGAAGACCGGGCTTTTCCTCAGCGTTCTCAGCGCGTATCGGAGATCGATTCGCACGGCGTCGATCCACCCGAGGCCGCCCGCCTCGCGCATCCGTTCCTTCCACCCCTCGGACCCGCCGAACTCGAGCCGTGCCCGCCGCCCTGCCTCGTCTGGTCGCATGCCTGACCGGATCAAATCGGCGGCGCGCGAGTCGATGTGGAACTGAACCTCGTCGGCTATCTGATCTTCGAATGCGCCGCGCCGAAAAAGGTTCTTCATCAGCACGCGAAGCCGTGTCATATCAGACTTCCTCAGGTTTTGCGTTGAGCGCCGCGGTCATCGCGGAGACGGTCCGGTTCCAGGTTTCGGTGTGATCGCGCAGCCGTCTGCGGCCGCCCGCCGTCAAGCGGTAGAAGCGCGCGCGGCGATTGTTGTCGGAGACGCCCCAATCGGCGTCGAGCAGGCCCTGCGTCTCGAGACGATACAGCGCAGGATAGAGTGCGCCTTGCTCGATGGTCAGGGCGCCTTGCGTGATCTGCTGGATACGAAGCAGGACCCCGTATCCATGCAAGGGACCGAGCGAGACGGCCTTGAGGATGAGCAAGTCGAGCGTGCCCGGCAGCAGTTCCGCCTGTCCCATGCTTTCCTAAGACGGTTAGGAAAGCGAAAAGGTTGCCGTAATATCTGGGCGTCGTGCGTGCCGTATCCACGGTCCATCTGCTCGCATTTGTCTTCCTCCAGTCGGCCTGTGCGCGGCCGGCGGCACAACAACCCTACGATCTCTTGATCACTGGCGGCTCGGTGCTCGACGGCGAGGGCACGCCCGCCGTGCGAGCGGACGTCGGGATCCGAGACGGCCGGATTGCCGCCGTCGGCAATCTGCAGAGCGCGACGGCCGCACGCCGCATCGATGCGTCAGGCTTGACGGTCGCGCCCGGCTTCATCGACATGCACAACCACTCGGACTACACGATCCTCGTCGAACCCAAATCCGAGAGCATGATCCGGCAGG
>Ga0075434_100006162_pt1 | contig 10982 bp, 13 predicted proteins | sample RhiMethybrSRZTD3_FD_75298 | JGI IMG/M metagenome (GOLD analysis project Ga0075434, IMG submission 75298) | Populus rhizosphere microbial communities from Tennessee, USA - Rhizosphere MetaG P. TD hybrid SRZTD3 | ecosystem: Host-associated > Plants > Roots > Rhizosphere > Soil | place: USA...
ACCCAGCAGCAGGAGGCTGCCGAACGCCAGCGCGTAGGCGGTGACGATCCACTGCCGGCTCTCGGTCGAGAAATGCAGCGCGTTCTGGGCAGAAGGGATCGCGATGGTCACGATCGTCGCGTCCAGCACCACCATCAGCTGCGCGACGCTGAGCAGCGCCAGGACTGCCCATCGATTCGGTTCACGATGCGTCGAGTCGTGCCCGCCCTGCTCATCGCGCGCTCCTGTGATCGTGCTCTTCACGGCACGCATCGTGGCGCCGCTGCCAGCCGATCGAATCCCGGAATTCCTTAGTCCGTGACCCCAGTGCCTCTATTACGAGGGTTTAGGGGGTCCAGGTCTCAGCGAGCGGGGTGAGCTGGAGCTCGTGTGTGGCCGCGCGCGCATCCTGGTTGGCCAGGAAGAGGACTGCCTCCGCGATCCGGCGTGGGTCGGCAAGCGCCTCGGGCGAGATTCCGCCACGAGGGGCTCCGGTGAGCGGCTGGATGCCGGCGTCGACGATCAGCAGCGCCACGTGAATACCAACAGGGCGGAGCTCAAGCGCGGCAGCGTTGGTAATGGCTCGCACGCCAAATGATCCCGCCGCCCACAGGCCGCGGCCTGGCATGGCGCGCCGGGCCGACCCGCCTGTGACCTGCACCAGCGTTGCCGGCCCACCCTGCTCCACGGCGAACCGCCCGCTGGCCGACAGGAACGAGAACGCGGCTCGAGCCGGAGCTGCAGCCCACGAGTCAAACGCGCTGAAGTCGGCCTCGACAATCGGGCCGCCGCCAAAAGGCCCGCCGCGGTCGCCGCCGTAAGCCGAGGCCGCGTTCAACGCGAGGTCCACACCGCCATGCGCCGCGGCTACCTCGTCAAGCGCGGCGTACACGCTCGCCGGATCAGTGACGTCCGCCTGTAGCGCAAGGCCCCCGGCCTCGGTAACCCCGTCGAGAGTTGCCTGCGAGCGCGCCACGCCCGCCACCGCCCAGCCATCCGCCACAAGCCTCTCGATCACCGCACGCCCCAGGTTTCGCGCTCCAAACACGATTGCGCTGCGCTGCCTTCCCGTTGCTTCAGTCATCAACTCGCTCCAGTTCTGAGGGATAGCGGGCGCTGAACCTGCGCGTTAGCTCGTCGTCACCCGCACCAGATGCGACTCTTGCAGAAGGGAGATCAATTGGCCACCTAGCGTGCAGCAGCTTCTGTCGCAGAGCGTCGCTTCTTGAACCCAAGCAGGCACGGCATGCCGCGGAACACCACGCCCAGCGTGGTCGCCAGACGCTTGGTGCCGGTGACCTTCGGCGGAGGCGGCAGGTCGGCGGCGAGCTCTCCCATGTCGACGGAAATAGATCTCCGTCTTGCCGAGGCCCTCGAGCTCCTGCTCGACGGTTTGAGCGCGCTCGCGGACGGGAGGCAAGGAGCGGCTGAAAATGGCGTTCGTCATCAGGATGTACTCCGGCACGGGTACCGCGTTCTTCAACATCTGGTGCACGGCGATCACGTCGAAACAATTCATGCGACGCCTTGCCCATTCATTATTTGTTTGGGCCGATTCCGGTGGAGGTGGCGATCTGAGTTGGAGGCGTCCGCAGCCCGGATAAGATCAGCCGGCAGTTCGCCCTGTGGGAAGGCTCAGGATCGCGCTCGACCCAGAGGAGAAACCCCATCGCCGTCTACCGCACGGATCTCGAGATCGACGCTTCGGCCGAGCAGGTCTGGGCGGTCCTGATCGACTTCGAAAGCTACCCGGATTGGAACCGTTCGCTGCCCGCCATCTCGGGGGAGCTTCGCGAGGGCAGCACGGTGTCGCTCACCTTGGGGATGCCCGGACGGCCTTCGCTCAACGTGAAGGCACAGCTCCAGGAGGTCGCGCCGAACAGGCGGTTGACGTGGCACGGCAACGTTGGGGCTGATTGGCTCTTCGCCGGCGACCGGGAGTTCGCCATCCACCCTCTCGCTGAAGACAAGGTGCGATTCACTCACGTCGAGGACGTTCACGGGCTCCTCTTCCCGGTGTTTCGGGCGCTGATGGGAAGCGCGATTCAACGCCACCACGACACCCTCAACAGTTCGTTGAAGAACCGGGCAGAAGCCCTGGCGGCGCAAGCGGCCGCAGAGCCCAGCTAAGCTCGCGAACGAAGCCTCAGCTAGGGATGCCGGGGGGTCCGAGGATCTCGAGCCCGTACTCGGCCGCGACGGTGGCCAGTCGCACTTGGTCAGGCGGCTCACTCGGCGGCGGTGGGAGCGTAAGGGCTATCGCGGGCTCGGCCAGCGTCCGCATGAAGGCCTCCATGCCCGCGGGCTCGGCGACGAGCAGGAACCGAGCCTCGTCGGAGCTGACCTCGAACGTGTGCGGGATGTCGCGCGGACCGTAGACGAACGATCCCGCCGACGCCTCCGTGATCTGGCCGCCGACCCAGAAGGTCAGCTCGCCTTCGGTCACATAAAACCATTCGTCCTCACGACGGTGCACGTGCAGCGGGGAGCCCGCGCCTCTCGGCGCCAGATGCTCGATGACGGCAACGCGCCCGCCGGTCGTCTGGCTCGAGGCCTTGATCGTCGCCAGGAAGCCGAGGAACCAGAGCGCCTCGCCCTCGTCCTGGCGCAGGGCTATTGGCGCTACGGAATCGTTTGGGGCCGTGCTCATTTGAACCTCCTCATAGCTCGCGGGACGGCTGCTTCGTGATGGGCTGGTGTGACCGTACACCTTGAGTCACGCTTGCCACAGAAGCCCCTTGCTGACCTCGCATCCCTCGGGCGTGACCGCGAGCAGATCATCTATGCCAGCAAATACAACGGCTTGCCGACGGAGTCATTCTGCCTAGCCATTCCCCTCCGGAGGAGGGCAGCAGCATGAGCGACCGCATTGTGCGCTACCGCTTCGTGGGCTGGCTCAGCGGCGACCTGATCGTGGTCTACGAGACGCCTGAAGAGGCCGTCAAGCGTGGCCTCGCCGAGCCTTTTGCCTCATACGGTGGCTACTCGGAACGCATCCCTGCCGACGAGGCAATCCAACAACTCAGGCGTGAACTGGAGGACTCATGAAGCCGGACCACCGACATGTCCGGCCAGCGCGCTTGGAAAGTGACCGCCACAGCGTGCTGCTCGTGATGTCATCCATCGGCGGAGTGGACGTCGCGGACGAAAGCACAGGGGCAAGGCGCTCTGCCTGTCGGGCTCTGCTTTCCAGTCGGACACTGAGACAGTTAGGCTCAAGGAGAACATGCCAGCACCAGGTTTGTCTTACGCATACTCCGATGGGACGGTCCGCACGAGCGGCATTGTCGGGGGTACGTTCATCGAGTCATCCACAACGAAGGGAGCGTCATGACCAGCACAGTCGGAACCGCCTCCGAGATCCGGCCGTTCCAGGTCCAGATTCCCGAGCAGCGAATCGACGACATGCGCCGGCGCATCGAGGCGACGCGCTGGCCCACCAAAGAACTCGTCGAGGACCGCTCGCAGGGGGTCTCGCACGAGACGATGCAGGAGCTCGCCCGCTACTGGGTGACGGACTACGACTTCGGCCGGGTCGAGCAGCGGCTGAACACGCTTCCGCAGTTCGCGACCGAGATCGACGGCGTCGAGATCCACTTCATCCACGTGCGCTCCGATCACGATGACGCCTTGCCGCTGATCATGACCCATGGCTGGCCCGGCTCGGTCATCGAGCTGCTCGAGACCGTCGGCCCGCTCACCGATCCGACCGCGCACGGCGGACGCTTCAGCGGACGGGCCGAGGATGCGTTCCACCTCGTGCTGCCGTCTCTGCCCGGCTACGGCTTCTCCGCCGAACCGGCCGAGCTCGGCTGGAATGCCGGCCGAGTTGCGGGTGCCTGGGCCAAGCTGATGGAGCGCCTCGGCTACAGCCGCTACGTCGCACAGGGAGGCGATGTCGGCGCCGCCGTCACCGACTTGATGGGCCGCCAGGGGCCCGCGGGGCTGATCGGCATCCACATGAACCTGCTCGTGACGGTGCTTTCCATTGCCGACCAGCTGCCGGCGGAAACCGAGCAGGAACGGTCGGCGCACGAAGCGATCGGCACGTTCCGGACGGATGGCTTCGGCTACTTCCTCGAGATGGCTACGCGCCCGCAGACGATCGGCTACGCGCTGCTGGATTCACCCGTCGCTCTGGCGGCCTGGTTGCTCGACCACGACACGGACAGCTATTACAAGATCTCCCGCGCCTTCGTCGAGGACCAGCCCGCAGGCAATCTCACCCGCGACAACATTCTCGACAACATCACGCTCTACTGGCTGACGGGCACCGGGGCCTCGGCGGCCCGGTCGTACTGGGAGGACGGGCGAGCTCAAGCCGCAGCGCTTGCGGCCGGCCAGCCTCCGCCGGACGTCGCGCTGCCGGTCGGCTTCACGACGTTCCCCGGCGAGATATGGCGGTCGCCGCGCAGCTGGGTCGAGAAGTCCTACCCCAACGTCGGCTACTTCAACGAGGTCGACAGAGGCGGGCACTTCGCGGCCTGGGAGGAGCCGGAGCTGTTCGCCACCGAGATGCGGGCTGCATTCAGCGCACTGCGCTGACGACGCCGTCTGCAGCGGCCGGCACTCGGCCCTAGGCGCCTGATCGGGCGCCCCGATCGGTCCATCTCGCTTCGCTTTTGAGCCGCCGTGCGGGCCGCGCGAGCTTGGGTGACGGACGTGAAGCGAACATCACGTATGCCTGCACTTGGAGGGGGGGCCAGGGCCCTCGCTAACAACGACATACCATTCGTCACCCCGCCAGCTTTCCGTAAGAAAAACACGACCGCGCCTGGAGAATGAAAGCCCCATCAGCGCGTGGCAGAGCGCCGTACGGCCTCGCCGGGCGCTTCTACGAAAACCCCCAAAACGACCCAATCAGGAGGAAGGAATGGTGGACCGATACAGACCCAGAGCGTGCGAGTGGTGCGGCGCGCCCGTCACGCAGCCCACGACAGGACGGCCCCGCCGATGGTGCTCGGACGCCTGTGGCCGCGCATACGCCGCGCAGCTGACGACGGTCCCGCCGCTCTGGGCCTCGGCCGGGGTGTGGAACGCATGGGAGCGCGCCCTGCCGCCGCTCACGCCCGAGGAGTGGGAGGCCGAGAGGCCCGCGATGGAGGCCTACGGCGCTCGCATCACATGGGAGGAGGCCCAGCCCGACTGGTCGCTCCACGATCAGATCACACGCGAAGACTGGCCCCTGGAGCGCCGGGGTCGGCGGTGGGCCGACCAGCGTCCGAAGGCGCCCGCCCCAACCGTCTCGGGTGGTGAGCGCCACGGATGAGCCTCGATGAGCGACACGCCGATTCGCTCTCGCCCGCCAATCCGGATATCGCCTCTGGTCGCTTGTTTGCCAGAGCGACCGCCGTCCCAACGCCGAATTCGTCGTTACGACGGTGCACCGATCCCAGCCCAAGCGGTCTAGCTCCGCCAAGCCTCTCGTTGCGATCGCCTCGCGGGTCCGCTGGGCAACGGGGGACTCCTCGCCAACGCCGGGCGCATCAAAGCTCGTGACCTCCGCCCAACCCCGGAGCAATGGCTTGATTTTCGAGGCGCAGGATAGATGGGGTCGCCCATATGTCGCCTACGCGGGAACGCGCCAGCGCCGCGGTTTACAAGACTTCCCTTTGCCGGAGCTGCGCTATGAACCGCGAGCGAGGCCGTGACGGCGCAGCACAATCCTCGCCAACGCCCTCTCGGCCTGCGTGAAGTCGTCGTGACTCGCGATGAAGCGGGCGATGTTCTGCTCGCTTTCGCCTTCGTCGATGAGCGTCTGTACGTCGCTCATGCGCTCCAACGTGTGTTCGGTGACCCCGGCCTCGGCCTCGTCCAGCTCGAACGGGGCGACTCCGATGGACTCTGCAGTGGTTGCCATCGAGCAACCTCCTCTCGTTGGTGACCGGTCTCGGTCCAGGAAGCCCCTCGGCCGATCCGCGATCCCCCTAGAGTGCCCAGCGCACGCTACGGAATCGAGAGCCAATGTCAAGTGCCGTGGTGAGGGACGTACTCCTCCGGGAGGCCGTTCCCGCAATATCCAGCAATTCCCTGGCTGGCGGGCGTAGCGGCACCCCAGGGCAGCTAGAGTCCTGATACCCATCGGCTCCGCAGCGACCGCGAGGCGCGAGCCGAAGGGTCGGAGACCGACCAGAAGCGAAGAACGCACCACACCGGGGCTACCTCCGTACGGACGGCCAAGTACAGACAGATGGCCACTGAGAGGGGGTCTGCCGTGTCGCTTCAGGACGGTGAACAGAGACATCTTTCGTGTTTCTGCTCCCTTTCGATCGAGCGCGAGGCCGACGAGGTGCTGATCATGCTCGCCGGCGAACTCGACCTGAGTTGCGAGGATGCCATGCGTGCCGAGGTCGCGCGCGTCACGGAATCGTGTCCGCACGCGGTCGTCGTCGACTTGGGCGACGTCACGTTCATCGACTCGCCCGGTCTACGCATGCTGCTCGATTTCGCCTCGGCTTCACGCCGCGACGGCTTTGAGCTGACGCTCATCGGCGCCGATAGACAGGTCCGAAGCTCCATCAGGATCACCGGTCTTGACCGGCTGCTCCCTCTGGCCGAACCGCTGGGAAAGGAGGTCCGGCGATGACGACGTCGGCAGCCGATACCGAAGCCACGGCCTTCCTCGTGATGGCCCAGAACCTCCGTGCGGCGGCGACCGAACGAGATCAGTTGGTTCGCGCTTTCCGAGAGCGCTACGACCGAGCCCGGGACGACCTCCGGATGCCAGTGCCGAAACTCGTCAAGATCGCAGAAGAATTCGTGCGGGCGACCTACCGGGCCGACCGCGAATACGACGAGCGCGTCGGGGGGAGCCTCGAGGAGTACCGCAGGCTGACGGTTAGCGAGGACGCGAGCCGCTACTAAGGCTCTGCCCACGACCCGGCCGAGCGCGTCCGACTGCGCCCGAAGTTCCTGCCGGGCATCGACGCGAGGAAGTCCCTGGCGTCTCGCGCCGTTTCCTGGTCCCGCCCAAATCGGAGCTCATAAGGAGTACCGTGAAAGGACACCAGCCCCGCTACCGGGGCGACGACTCACCGGTTTCGACTCTCATTCCGCGCTCCGGCGCCCTTGAGCGCCGCGAACGCGGAGGGGAGCCTCTTTGGGTGTGGGGCTGGTGCTGATACCAAGCCACCGTCGGCACTCCGCTTCCTTCCTCCAGCGCGTGGCTCCCATCTTCGAGGGGGGCAAGGAGGACAGACTGATGTCCGAGACAGAGGAGCGGGCACGAGGCAGCACCTCGGCCGCAATATCCAACAGCGCGGTTGGATTGCTTCATGAGTTCACCGGCAGGGGGCCGACGAAGGCCCGCACGACGATCAACCACGACAGCGTCATGATCCTGTTCGGCGACAGCCTCACGAAGGCAGAGAGGACGCTTGCCGAGAACGGCGATGGCGCGGTCGTGCTGCAGATGAGGCACCGCTTCCAGGAGGCGATGCGGGCGGACCTGATCGCGATGGTCGAGGAGCATACGGGGCGCAAGGTCATCGCCTTCATGAGCACCAACCACATCGAACCTGACATGGCGGCCGAGATCTTCGTGTTCGAGCCGGTACCCGAGACAGCCGGGTAACGCGCGCAGCAGTGCGCCGAGAGGAGGCGCTGAGGACTTTCTTCGGAAGGCCATGATTCAGCAAGGCCAGTCAGGTTGCTTCGGTCAGCGCGCCACGGGCATTCGCGCGCGGGCTGCACGCTTTGCCCGGTACATCTCGGCATCGGCGTGGCGCATCAGCGCCTCGATTTCGTCGGCGTCCTTGGGCCAGACGGCGTGGCCGATGCTGGCTCCGAGCGACAGCAGCTCGCCGCCGACCTCGAACGGCTCCTCGAACGCCCGCTTGACCCGCCCCGCGGCGGCTTCGATCTCGGAGTTATCCGTTACGCCCGACAGCACGACGGCAAACTCGTCGCCCCCGAGCCGGGACACCGTGTCGCCCGACCGAATGGTGTCGAGTAGCCGTTCGGCGACCCGGCAGAGCAGCTCGTCGCCGGCGTGATGACCACGCTCGTCGTTGACGGCCTTGAACCCGTCCAGATCGACGAAGAAGAGCCCGACTGGCTTGCCCGTCTCCGCCGCATTTGCGAGCACCCGCTCCATATGGTCCGCGAACGCCGCGCGGTTTGCGAGGCCGGTCAGGCCGTCGTGTGTGGCCTGGTGGGTGACCTCGTCGACGAGCTGCGCCGTCTGAATCGCGGTTGCAGCCTGAGCCACGACACCCGAGAGCCGGTCGGTCAGGTCTCGACGGAGCTGAAGCCGGCCGGGATCAGAGTCGACGCTGACCGCCAGCGAGCCGAGGAACTGGTCCCGGGCGACAATCGGCGCGATCACCAGCGCGCACGAGCCGAAGCGGTGAAGCAATCTGGCGAGGAAGTCGTTGTCGGAGTCGAGGTCGAAGTAGGCCGGCACGGGCTTCGGCTCGGCGACCATCTCGGCCAGGAACGGGTCCTGTGCCGGAGTGATGTGTAGCTCGTCGAGCCGGGTCGTGTCCACCGCGCCGGACACGGCGCGGCACCCAAGCTGCTGAGCCTCGGCATCCCACACCCACACGCTCACGCGGTCGCAGTCGACCACCGTCGGGACGGTCTCGACGAGCCGCTCGGCCACCTGGTCGACCGTCGTGACCGCCGCGAGCGAGCGCGCGAGCTCCAGCAGCGCGCTCGCCTGCTCGTGGCCCTGGTTCGCCTCGGCGAGCGCGGTCGCGCCGTCGAGCGCCGTGGCCGCGTAACGGGCGTATAGCTCGAGCAGGTAACGCTCTTGCGGGAAGAAGCTCATGTCGGACATCGCCGCGAGCCGTCCGTAAGTCCGGCGATGCGAGCTGACGTCGGCCACCAGCCATGAACTCGGCAGCTCGCCCTGTTCCGAGCGGAGTAGCCGCTCGGCAATTTCCTTCGCCTCGGACTCGGCGAAGCCGCTCTGGTGGAAGCGCGACCCGGAATCGTCTTCGGGTCGCAGGGCGAGCAAATAGCGCGGAGCGCGCACAGCCGTCGCGGCACGTTCGGTAATCCGGGCCAGCACCGAGTCGATCTCGGTGTCGGCGATCAAGTCCGTGGCCGTCGCGTAGAGGCTGTCGAGCCTCTCCGTCATCGCGCTCAGCTGCGTCTCGAGCGCCGTTATGTGCTGCGCCGGGTCGGCGGCTTGCGCGGCCAGCTCGGCATCCCATGTGATCTCGTAAAGACAGGCGTCCGCGCCACGAGCCTGGCAGGCTGCCTCTGTGACCGCCGCCGGCGGCAGGCCGAACATGACGGTTGGCTGGCTAAGCAGTCCCTTCGTCCAATCGCAGTGCGGGACGGTCCGGACGAAGCCGGGGCGGGCGGAGCCCCGAACCACCGCGCGGCCGGGCTCCACATCCTGTGCCTCGAGCAAGGAGACGGTCGAGAACTTGCTCGCGGTCTGGGTGATCTGCCGATATATCTCCTCGGGTGACCCAAGGGATCGCAGCAGCGTCGCAACCGGGGTTCCGGTGTGCTGGGCGATCGTCTCCTCACCGAGCCGCCGTGCGATCTGCGGATCGCCCATGACCTCGGCAGCGGCCGCGAGGAGCGCCATCGCCTCGTCGAACGAGATCCAGTTCCCGATGTCGTCGAGATAGGCGATCGTCCGCTTCGACCCCGCACGCTCGAGGAGCTCCGTCAAGCCGCGCTCGCCGCGCACGCGGCGGACTCGCCGAATCAACACACTCGACATCGTGCAAGCGAGATGACGATCCCCTCCCGCGGGAACGCCCTGATCCTGCCGATCCATTTCCCGGTTTATCGGCAGGACGTCCGACCAGCTGAACCGGGGGTCAGATGCACCCGAGAGAACGCCCAGCCCTACAGGGAGGCCTCGAGTTCGGCGGGGTCGCGTCCCACTTTGCGCAGCGCGTCCTCGAGCATCGATATCACGATCTCCAGAACCTTCACGCGCGCGAAATGCTTGGATTCGGCGGCCACGACGTACCACCGAGCCGGCGGGTGGTCGGTGGCACCAAGCATCTCCTCGACGGCCTCCTCGTAGTCGGCACGTCGCGAGAGGTTGCGCCAATCCTCGCCTGTCAGCTTCCAGCGCTTGAGCGGATCGCGCTCTCGCGCGCGAAACCGGCGCAGCTGTTCATCCTCGGTGACGTGAAGCCAGAACTTGACAAGCACCATTCCCTCGGTCGCGAGCCCAGTCTCCCACTCCACGATCTGCGGATAAGCCCGCCGCCACTCCTCTTCGGTGGCAAGACCTTCGACGCGCTCCACCAATACCCGCCCGTACCAGGAGCGGTCGAGTACGGCCATCCCGCCCCAACCGGGCAGCGCGGGCGAAAAACGGTGCAGGAAATGGTGACGGCGCTCGTCCGGGCTCGGAGGGCCGAACTGAGTCACCCGCACGTGCCGCGGGTCAAGCGGGCTGACGAGCCGTCGGATGCTGCCGCCCTTCCCAGACGCGTCCCAACCCTCGAACAGCACGCACAGTGGTGGCCCGAGCTTGGTCCCCCCGATCAGCCCGGCGAGCTGCAACCGGAGCGCGAGCAGCCTGCGCTGGGCCTGGATAATGCGCTGGTGGCTCTCACTTTTGTTCAGCTCGAGCCTGAGATCCGCATCGCGCAGGGACGCCACAGGAACATCCTCTCAAGAGCTGGGGGCGGGCGGTTGCGCCCGCGGACATGAGCGGGTCGGCTGCCGCCGGTTACCGCTGGAGCTCCCGCAGCGGGCCGAGCCGCGCGTCCGGAAGGCTCAGGGTGTCCGTGACGCGGACCGCGCCCCGGCCGGTGCGAAACGTGGTCTCGAGCACGTTGGTGTTCGGCAGATAGCGGCGCCCCACGTAGAAAGGCTCCTCGGGCGCGAGCCAGAAGCGTCCCCCACGCTCGGCGTCGAGCATCGCCCCGAACAGGCTCGGCGAGTCCAGGTTCGGCAGCGGCAACCAGTCGATCGAGCCGTCGCGCGCAACCAGCGCGATCGTACGCCCGTCCCCGATCGCCGCGTAGTCACGGATCGGGGTGTAGCCATCGACCCGCGCGGGTGCCTGGGTGAATTGCTGG
>Ga0075434_100006165_pt1 | contig 10981 bp, 9 predicted proteins | sample RhiMethybrSRZTD3_FD_75298 | JGI IMG/M metagenome (GOLD analysis project Ga0075434, IMG submission 75298) | Populus rhizosphere microbial communities from Tennessee, USA - Rhizosphere MetaG P. TD hybrid SRZTD3 | ecosystem: Host-associated > Plants > Roots > Rhizosphere > Soil | place: USA...
CAGCACTCCCACTCGAGCACCGCCCAGCCCGGGTAGTCGTACTGCGCAAGCTTCGAGAAGATGCTCTTGAAGTTCACCTGCCCATCACCGAGTGACCGGAATCGGCCCGCGCGATCAATCCACGACTGAAAGCCGCCATACACGCCCTGCCGCCCTGTGGGATTGAACTCCGCGTCCTTGACGTGAAACATGCGGATGCGGTCGTGATAGAGATCGATGTATTCGAGATAGTCGAGCTGTTGCAGGACAAAGTGGCTGGGATCGTACAGGAGGTTGCAGCGCTTGTGTCCGCCGAGGCGCTCGAGAAACATCTCGAACGTCACGCCATCGTGCAGATCCTCGCCGGGATGGATTTCGAAGCAGGCGTTGACGCCGTTTTCCTCGAACACATCGAGAATCGGCCGCCAGCGCCGCGCCAGCTCATCGAATGCCGTTTCGACCAGACCCGCAGGTCGCTGCGGAAAGGGATAGAAGAAGGGCCATGCCAGGCACCCCGAGAATGTGGCGTGCTCCGTCACGCCGAGGCGGCGTGACGCCCGCGCCGCGAGCTTCACCTGTTCGACCGCCCATGCCGCTCGCGCCGTAGGCTTGCCGCGGACTTCGGGCGTCGCGAAGCCGTCGACGACGACGTCGTAGGCGGGATGCACGGCGACGAGGTGGCCCTGCAGATGCGTCGACAGCTCCGTCACCTCCAGCCCCCGCTCGGCCAGGGTGCCTTTGACTTCGTCGCAGTAGGCCTGGCTCTCGGCCGCCTTTTTGAGATCGAACAATCGCGCGTCCCATGTTGGAATCTGGACACCTTTGAAGCCGAGACCTGCGGCCCAGCCGGCGATGTTCTTCAGGTTGTTGAATGGCGGCTTGTCGCCCGCGAACTGTGCCAGGAAAATGGCCGGCCCTTTGATCGTTTTCATGGCGCTAAGGTTGTCATCCCGAGCGAGCGCGCGCCAGCGCGCGACGCACGGGGTAGTAATGGAGCGTGAGACGCCTTCTGCTTTTTATCGTCATTCTCGTTATCGCCGTCGGAGCCTGGGGGTTCATCTCCCCACGGTTAGCCGCGAAACGCTTTCGCGACGCGGTGCAAACCGGGGACGCGGCCGGACTCAACGCTGTGGTGGACTTCCCTGCTCTGCGCGAACATCTGAAGGCCGACTTGCGCAATCACGCCAATCCCGTGAGCGCAAGGCTCGGCACCATTTTGGGAGGCGCGGTGAACGACGAGCTGATCAACCAGCTGGTCTCAGCCGCCGGCATCATTCGGCTCGCGCGCTATGGTACGATCGAAGGGAGTGTGAGTCCGGGAAGCGGCGGCTCGCAAGTCGTATTAGTAGGGATGGGATACCGCGATGTCGCCAACTTCGGTGTGACGATGGGCAATGCCCGGCGTCCGGCCCAAAACATGGTCACCTTCGTGTTTCACCGCAGCGGTCTCTCGTGGCGGCTCGCGCAGCTTGACATTCCCAGCCTGAGCAAATGAAACTCTTCACGCATCTCAATTTCGGCGGCGACTGCGAAGCCGCATTCCGATTTTACGAGAAGCACCTCGGCGGCAAGATCACGATGATGATGCGAGTGAACGATCTGCCCCCCAACGTGAAGCCGCCGGACGAGCCGGTCACTTCGGTCATTCACGCACGCATGGACGTCGCGGGCGTGGAGCTCATTGGAAACGATGTCCCTGCGAAGTTCTTCCAACCGATCCGGAGCTCGTATCTATACCTCGCGGTAGCCTCGACCGCAGAGGCGGAGCGGATCTACAGGACTCTCTCAGAAGGCGGGCAGATCGGCTCACCGATCGCGGAGACGTTCTTTGCGACGCGGTACGCGCAGGTGCGCGATAAGTTTGGTGTGCTGTGGACAATCTTGCACGAAAAGTCGCGCTGATGAAGCGCCTAGCCGTTGCCGCCCTAGGGTGCGCCTTGGTGACCGCTCCGGTCACCGTGCTAGACGCTCAGTCACAGCGGGCGATTCACCCACGCTCCTGCGCCCGAGCGGACAGTGTTCTACCGGCAAAGAGCGACGCCCTCAAGGGTCGCGTCCGCATATCGTACTCTCCCGACACGAATGCAACCACGCTTCGTTCCGGGTCTCCGCTTGGCGCTCAAATTATTGCCCTGATGGGGGGACACGGACCGGCTCCAGCGCCGGTGGCCCAACTCACCGTCTTTCTCCACAGTGGTGAAGCCGAGATAGTGGAGCGCGGTGAACAGCCACCGGTCGTCACCCTCGTGACGGACGATTCCACGCAGGGCGAATTGTCGCCTATCAAGTTCGGCACGTTCGTCTCGTTCGGACCCACCGGCCCGCCGCCCGAAGTCGTCCGGGTGCCGTTGAGCGCAGAGCTCGATCCACCGAACTGGATCGCGATTGCTCGTGCACGTCGCGCGGAGATTCATGTCGGATCGGTCAAGATCGCGATCCGCGATGCAGACCGCCGCGATATGACGGCACTCTACGTCGCCATGATTTGCGGTGTTGACTAGCGGCATGACCTAGAGCGCCGGTGGTGCAAAGCACAGCCGCGCTGCAGATTGGCGCTCATGGCCCATCTCTTCCTCTTGCTCATGTTGACGCAGCAGCCTCGCGTGCTCGTCTTTTCCAGGACCGCCGCGTTTCGACATAGCTCCATCCCCAACGGCATCGCCGCGATCAAGAAGCTCGGCCTGGACAACGGCTTCGCGGTCGACGCGACTGAAGATGCCACGGCCTTTACGCAAAAGAATCTCTCGCGCTATGCCGCAGTCGTCTTTCTGAGCACCACCGGCGACGTCCTGAACGCCGCGCAACAGGACGTGTTCGAGCGCTACATCCAGGCGGGCGGCGGATATGTCGGCGTGCACTCCGCCACGGACACCGAATACGAGTGGCCGTGGTACGGCAGACTCGCGGGCGCGTACTTCAACGGCCATCCCGGGAACCCCAACGTCCGGCACGGTCGCTACCGCGTGCTCGATACGACGCATGTCTCGACACGAGGCATGCCGCCGAGCTTCGAGCGCGACGACGAGTTCTACAATTTCAAATCGATCGACCCCACCATCCACGTGCTCATCGAGATCGACGAAACGAGCTACGAGGGCGGCACCAACGGCGCGCATCACCCCATGAGCTGGTACCACGATTTCGACGGAGGACGCGCGTGGTACACGAACATGGGGCACACCGAAGCGACGTACACCGAGCCGCTCTTCCTGCAGCACCTGCTCGGCGGACTGAAGTATGCGATTGGCAGCGGCACCGTCGATTTCAATCGCGCGCGGCCCGAAGAGAACCGCTTCACGCGCGTCGTGCTCGCCGAGAAACTCGACGAGCCGATCGAGCTCGCGGTGCTGCCTGGCGCTGATGAACGCGTCGTATTCATCGAGCGCCATGGGTACGTGAATCTCTATAAGCGCGCTGACGGCACCGTTCGCCGCATCGCAACGATTCCCGTGAGTACGAAGTACGCCGATAGCAGCCAGGCCGAAGACGGCCTGCTGGGCCTCGCCGCCGATCCCAACTTTGCCACGAACGGCTGGCTCTACATGTATTACTCGCCGGCGGGACCGGACGCGAAGAACGTGCTAGCACGCTTCACGATGGTGGGTGACTCACTCGATCTCGCCTCGAAGAAAGTGCTGCTCGAGATCCCGACGCAGCGGCGCGCCTGCTGCCATACCGGCGGCTCGATCGCCTTCGACGCGCACGGCAACCTCTACCTCTCCACCGGCGACAACACGAACCCGTTCAAGACCAACTACGCTCCCCTCGACGAACGTCCCGGCCGCGATCCGTGGGACGGGCAGAAGGGATCGGCGAACACGAACGATCTGCGCGGCAAGATCCTCCGCATCCACCCAGAACCGGACGGCACATACACGATCCCCGACGGCAATCTGTTCCCGAAAGGCATGGCGAAGACGCGGCCCGAGATCTACACGATGGGCCATCGCAATCCTTATCGGATCGCCGTGGACAAGCACACCGGCTTCGTCTATTGGGGCGAGGTCGGTCCTGACGCCGACAATGATTCGGCCGGACACGGACCGCGGGGCTACGACGAGATCAATCAGGCACGCAGTCCCGGCAACTACGGCTGGCCCTACTTCGTCGGCAACAACCAGGCCTACAACCACGCGCGCTTCCTGGATTCGATCACAACGGAGACCGGCCCGCTCTTCGATCCGGCGCATCCGGTCAACAAGTCCCCGAACAACACGGGACGTGACACGCTGCCGCCTGCGCGCGGCGCGTTCATCTGGTATCCGTATGCGCCGTCGCCGGACTTCCCGATCGTCGGCACCGGGGGCCGGACCGCGGAGGCGGGGCCGGTGTTTTATCGCGACGATTTCAAGGACGCCCCTCGCGCCTTTCCTCAATACTACGACGGCAAGCTGTTCATCTACGAGTTCATGCGGCATTGGGTCATGGCGGTCACCATGGACAGGAATGGCGACCTGGTCTCCATCGAGCAGTTCATGCCGAATTCGAAGTTCGCCGCGCCGATCGAGATGGAATTCGCACCGAGTGGGGACATGTACATCCTCGAGTACGGCACGATCTGGTTCCAGGGCAACGACGACGCGCGACTCGTGCGCGTCGAATACAACGCCGGCAATCGCAAACCGATCGTTGCGGCTTCGGTCGATCATCCGAAAGGCGCGCTCCCGCTGAAGGTCTCACTGTCCTCGGCGGGCACGGTGGATCTCGATGAAGACTCGATCCGCTATGATTGGACCATCACGCAGCGCGGGAAAGTCGTGGCGCGGTCCACCGCCCCGAATCCCGGCATCACCTTCAGCCAGGCGGGGATTTACACGGCACGGCTGAAGGTGACAGACGCTCATGGGGCGTCGGACAGCTCCGCTGCGATCGACATGATCGCGGGCAATCAGCCACCCGCGGTGAACATCGATCTCACCAGCAATTCCACGTTCTACTTCCCCGATGTGCCGGTCCGCTACGCGGTGCGCGTGACCGATCGCGAAGACGGCTCGCTGAAGAGCGGCAAGATCGCCCCCGGTCGCGTCGCGGTCAGCGCGCAGTACCTCAGGGAAGGAGCAACGGCGAGTCCGGTCGAACAGGGACGCCAGCTGCTCGAAGCCGGTGACTGTCTCTCGTGTCATCAAATCAGTCGCAAGTCGATTGGACCTGCGTACATCGACGTCGCGCGCAAGTACCAGAACGACACCGCGGCGACGGCGCGGCTCGCCAAGAAGATTCGCGACGGCGGATCAGGCGTGTGGGGGCAGGTCGCGATGCCCGCGCATCCCGCGCTCAGCGACGCAGAGGCCACCGCGATCGTGACGTACATCAGGAGCCTCGCCGATACCGCGACACGCGCGCCGAGCTTGCCCACGCGGGGCTCCTACACGCCTCCCCCGAACTCGGCCGACATGCCGCAGAGCGTGGTACAGCTGCGCGCGGCATACAAGGACCGCGGCGCGAACGGTGTGCCGGCGATCACCACCGAGAAGACGCTGGAGCTGCGGTCGCCGACGGTCATTCTCGCGAACGGGGACCTGTCGGATGGCGTGTCGAAGCAGACGGACGACCGCGTGCCGGTTCCGTTCGTGCTCGTGAACCGCTCGGGGTCGTCGGTCGCGCTGCGGCAGATCGACCTGACCGGTCTGGCGGCCGTGACGTGCATGGTGGCGTCGCCGGCGTCATACCAGGCGAAGGGTGGCAAGATCGAAGTGCATCTCGATTCGCCGACCGGAACGGTGTTGGGTGAGAGCGAGCCGATTGCGCCGAGCACTGATGAGGAGCCCGTCGCACGACGTGTCGCGTTGCAGGCGGCGCCCCCCCCGAAAGGACTGCACGATCTCTACTTTGTCTTCACGAATCCCGACACGACGACGAGCGCGGGCGGATTCCTGTTTGTCGTAATGACGGCGACGTTCTCGCCGAAATAGACGCAGTTCCCTCTCCCACAGGCCCTGAGCGGCGTCTGATCCTCACATCCCTTCGGAGAAGGGCACAAATGCGTCAACGTCGATACTGACGCAGCCGCTTCTCTCGCCAGGCCACGAGACCCGTCGCCGCCAGGCAACCAATCCCGCCGCTGATCACCGAAAACGGCGCGGTGACGAACTGCGCCACGAGCCCCGCTTCCAACTCGCCGAGCTGCGGGCCGCCCATGAAAAACATCATGTTCACCCCGGTCATGCGGCCGCGCAGCTCGTCCGGCGTCTCGAGTTGCCGGATGATGTTGCGGATGACGGTGCTCACGGTGTCGGCAGCGCCGACGCACGCGAGGCAAAACAGCGTGAGCCAAAAACTCGCGGAAAGACCGAAGACGACGGTGGCGGCGCCGTAGGCGGCGACGGACCAGAGGAGGACGGCGCCCCGGCGCTCGATGCGGTCCACCGTGTGCGCGGTCACGAAGCCCGCGACCACCGCGCCCACCGATGGCGCGGCGTAGAGCCAGCCGTAGCCGCGCGCCCCGACGTGCAGGATGTCCTGTGCAAAAATCGGCAACAATGCCGTCGCGGACGCGAAGAATGTGGCAATGAAGTCGAGCAGCATCGTCGAGCGGACGATCGGGTGCGTGAACACGAAGTGCAGCCCCTCGGCCGCGGCCTCCCACGTGATCCGCGCGTTCTCCGGCAACCCGACGCGCGGGCGGGCGCGCATGAGCACGAGCGCGACGAGCACCATCAAGAACGATGCGGCGTTGACCGCGTACACCCAGCCAAGGTTCGTGCTGGCGATCATGAGGCCGGCGAGCGTCGGCCCGACGACCGAGGCGATCTGGAACATCAGCGTATTCAGACTAATTGCGCTGGCGAGGTCTTCGCGGGGCACGAGGCTCGGAATGAGCGCCTGGCGCGCGGGGCTGTCGAACGACGCCGCGGCCGACGAGAGTGCCGAGAGCAGGTAGATCGGCCAGAGCGTGTGCAGTCCGCCGAACGTGAGTGCGGCGAGTGTTGCGGCGAGCAGTGCGAGCATGGACTGGGTGACGAGCATGACCTTGCGCCGGTCGAGCGCGTCCGCGACGACGCCGCTCAGCATGGCGAAGCCAATAATGGGCACGACCTGCGCCGCGCCCACGAGGCCGAGCGCGAGCCCTTTGCGCCCAGGCGCCGCGAGGAGTGAGACGTGCCACAGGATCGCGGCGGTCTGCATGCGCGAGCCCGAAAACGACAGCAACTGGCCGATCCAGAGGAGCGTGAAGTCGCGGTGCTTGAGCGCGGGATATTGGCGCGTGATGGCTTGCATAGGGCGCGGACAATATAAGTCCTCACCCCCTGACCCCCCTCTCCCATCGGGAGAGGGGGATTTTTATCGGGGCGTCTTAATGGCTGGCGTTGATTCTTCCGAACAGTCCGTGCGACTCGCCCTGCGGACCCGCGGTGAAGAACAGCGTCGTGTCCGGACCCGCCGCCGCATTGTTGCCGAACGCGATGGCCCAGAGGCCGTCGATGGTGAGGGGTTTGCCGTCAGCACTGTGCAGCTGGCCGCGCTGCTGCGACTCGCCGGTGCCCTGCGACTTGTCGAGATCGAACGCGTCGATATGGCCGTCGCCAAAGCTGCCGACGAGCAAGTCGCCGCTGAACTCCCCAAAGTTGGACGGCGCGATCGCGAGTCCCCACGGTGAATTCAGCCGGCCGCGCGAGGCCACGCGTCGGATAAAATTGCCGTCCAGGTCGAACGCATCGACAAAGCCGTTACCGACACCCGCGACGTCGTCTTCTGCATCGTCATCCTGAAGCGCGTAGGTCACGTAGATCGCGCCGCCCAGGGTGCGGATGCCGAACGGCGCAAATCCCGCAGGCAATGAGGGGTCGCTGAATGCGGCGGCGACGCCATGGAAACTCGCGTCGTACGCTTCGACTCGACCCGCGTGGAAGTTCGTGGCGTACAGCCGGTCACCCGCCGCGGTGGTAGCGATCGCCAGACCCTTGTAGATCGCGCCCGCTGACGAGCTGTCGACCGCCACGACCGCCGTGTCTGCGATCACGCCGGGGTTCCAACCCGCGATCGTGCCGCTTTCCGTGGCGAAAATGAACCGCGCGGGACCTGACTTGGCACCTCGCACGACGACAAAGCCTGCCCCGCCATTGAACACGACGCCCGTCGGCGCGCCGACGACGTGAACGCGCAGGCCGAGCTTCGCACCCGTGTTGCCGTTGTAGAGCGTGGAGAGGTCGGTACCGTTATCGGCGATCCACCACGGCGAGGTCGCGCTCGCGACGAGGCCCCAGCCGTTGACGAGGTCAGGGTCGAGGAAGTCTGCCAGTCCCGGCAGGTCGGACGCGATGTTGTGCTGCACATAGAACCGCGCGGATGGCGGAACGTTGTTGCCCTGCAACGCCATCTCAGGCGACAGGCGGGGGCCAGTGCTCTTCTCCGGCGCGCAGGCGAGCGACAGCGCACCGAGGGCGACGAGGGTGAGTCCAACACGATAGCGGGCGGTCATGGGCTTCTCCTTGCTGGGGTTGGTCCAAACGGATGGGGCTTGGTACCGAATTGTTACTTTCGAGGCTAGTATGGCTACCTTCACTTTTCGCGGAGCAACGATGCAGCGCGTCCTCGCGAGCTTGCTGCTCGCCACAGTGGCCTGCGGGTCGGATTCGAGCGGTCCCACGACCTCGACCCTCCAGAACGACGATTTCACGAGCGGCGGATCATCGGCGACGTTCGTGGCCGGGTTCGGCACCGGTGAGGCCGCCGCCGCGCGACTCGGCCCCAAAACCGCCGCGTTCACGATCCACAGGGTGGAGTTCTTTTTCGGCGGCAGCAGCACCCCGCACACGGTCACGTTGACGATCTACCAGGACGGCGATTCGGTGAATCCCGGCACGCCAATCTACAGCCACGACTATCCGCTCACGCCCTCGGACGCGTCGTTCCAGGCGATCGACCTCACCGGTCAGGATCTCCACGTGGCCGCGAATCAGAAGATTCGCGTCGCGATCACGTTCTCGCACAATGGCCTTCCGTCCGTCGCGCGGGACGGCGCGCTCACGCCCGCGCGAAATCTGCTTTTCCTCAATCCCGGCGGCTGGGTGACGGCCGAGAGTGTCGGTGTGCCGGGAGACTTCATCATTCGCACGGAGATTTCGACGCCGTAGCGCGTCAGGGAGTCTTGGTTCCCTTCTGCGCTCGCTCGAGTCTGACCGCGTAGGCTTCGGTGTACACCACCTGCACGTGGTCTCCGACTTTCACGCCCCGGAGTCTCTCCGGGTGCAGCACTTTGACCGTGCGTGTGTTGCCGGCCGGTCCCTTGAACGTCACGGACGGAGCCGCGGTGTCGATGGCCACGATGGTGACTGTCGCCGTGACTTCGTGTGCGACCGCCGCTCCGGGAATTGAATCCCGGCGAGCCATCGCCGATGCTTCAGTGATTCCCGCGCTCGGCGTCGCGCCCTTAACGAGCTCCCACGCCAAGGATTCGACGTAGTTCACGGTGACGACGTCACCAGTCTTCACTTGTGACAGGTTTTTCACGGCGGAGTCCACGACGATATCGTGGGTCTGACCGTCCGACGTCCGTAGCGTGACCTGACGCGTCTTGACGTTGATCTTCGTTACCGTCGCATGGATGGTTGCTGACGTGAGCACTTCCTGGCCCCCGGTGGGAGCCGTCGGCGGAGCGGGTGGCGGAGCGCTAACCTGCTTTTGCTCCTCCTTCTTGGAACATGCGGTCGCTATCCAGACGGCTGCCACGACCCAACCGGCCCATTTCGGACTGCGCCTCATTGCCCAGCTCCTTTCGTCTCAGGGAGCAACACGATGTGTCGTGCTGTACCCAGCGCTCAAATGGGCAAAGAGGACATTGCACCTTCGGGTCAGTGGGTGAGGATCGCCTTCGGGATCATCACGTGGACCCCGACGTTGCCGTCCACCAGCTCGGTGACGCGCACGTCGCACGCCACGCTGACCAGGCGGTAGGCTTCCATCTTTGACCAGCCCAGGTAGCCGGCCACGAAGTCGATCGCGTTCTGCACGGCGATCTGCGTGGCCTTCGTGAGGTCCTTGTCCATTCCCATCGCGATGAAATGCGTCGGCGTCTCGGCGCGCGGCCACGTCAGGTGCAGGTCCTTGCGCACGATGAGCTGCAAACGGCCGATGAGCGACGTTTCGATCGCGGTCTGGTCGACTTCGCCATCGCCCTGAGCCGCGTGCCCGTCGCCAATCTCGAACAGGGCACCGGCGGTGTGGATCGGAATGAACAGCGTCGTGCCCGCGACCAACTCCCTGTTGTCCATGTTGCCGGCGTGAATTCCGGGCGGATTGCTGCTCACGCGTCCCGAATCGCGCGGCGGCGCGACGCCCATGCTGCCGAAAAATGGATGGAGCGGGATGTCCATCCCCGCGGCGAAGTGCGCAACCATGCGGTCTTTGTCGAGCGGGATGATCCGTGTCCGATGTGTGCTGTCACAATTGGCGGGCAAAAAGCCTGAGCAACCGTTGTAACCGTACGGAATCGCGAGATCGATGCGAAGGATACGCACTTCGAGCACGTCACCCGAATCAGCACCTTCCACATAGACCGGCCCCGTCAGAATGTGCCCGCCGGGGCCCTTGTCGGTGACCTGGGCAACGATGTCTCGCAGCGACTGCTGCACGTCGGCAGGCGCAACACCCGCGGCCTCGAGCCGGTCGGGACGATTCGTGATCATCGTTTCGACTTCGATCGTGTCGCCCGAAGCGACGCGCAGCACCGGCGTCGCTGCGGCGCTGTAGAAGCCGTAGGCGACGGTCTTGGGTGTAGCCGGGAGACGGTGGAAATGCTGAGCGAACAGCGCGTGTGGCGCGAATCCAGCGATGCACGCAGCGATCAAGAGATGGGAGCGCATGACGGGTATAATGTAGAAGCATGCCAATTCCTCCGACACCAGCACCGCAACCACCCTGCACGTCGGTCAGCTCATGACGACCGCAAAGATGCTCTACGGCACATAGGGCGGCCACGCCCCCCACGAGCCATAGCCCTGCACGCCCACCTCGTGGAAATGCGCCTCGAAGCAACCCCCAACAGTCACCGAGCAATCGCCGT
>Ga0075434_100006166_pt1 | contig 10980 bp, 4 predicted proteins | sample RhiMethybrSRZTD3_FD_75298 | JGI IMG/M metagenome (GOLD analysis project Ga0075434, IMG submission 75298) | Populus rhizosphere microbial communities from Tennessee, USA - Rhizosphere MetaG P. TD hybrid SRZTD3 | ecosystem: Host-associated > Plants > Roots > Rhizosphere > Soil | place: USA...
ACGATGGTCCCCGCGATCGTCAGCAGCTTCGAGCCGCCGAATCCCTCCAGGCGGTACTCCTGGAACCGGGCCTCGTACTTCTTCTGGGCGGCGGCGATCGTCTCCCAGGGGTCGGGGCCCTTGGGGAGCTGGGCGTCCGCGGCGTAGCGCTTGCGCAGGTCGGCTTCCACCTCCGCCTTGACCGCCATGGCCCGCGCGTCCTCGAGCGCGTCCAGCCCGCCGCTGCGGGCCTTGATGCTGTTCTCCAGGCTCCGCATCAGCGGGTTGGCGCGGCGGGCGCTCTCCGGCGAGCGGGCCGAGAAGGCCCGCAGCGCGTCGACCCGGCGCTGCAGCGACTTCAGGAGCGTGGGCTGGATGAGGGTCCGCTCCGACTCGAGCTGCGCCATGGTGTCCAGGCGCGCGGTGGATCCGGGGTTGCCGGAGACGAAGACCAGGTCGCCGTCCTCCGCGCCCTTACGGGACCACGGCAGGTACGCGGGCGGGACGGCGGGCGCGCCGTTCTCGTAGGCCCGGAAGACGCAGATGTCGAGGTCGTGCCGCGGGAACGTGAAGTTGTCCGGATCGCCGCCGAAGAAGGCGGTCTGCTCCTCGGGGGCGAAGACCAGCCGCACGTCCGTGTACTTCTTGTAGGTGTGGAGCTGGTACTGCGCGCCCTGGTAGAGCGTGATCACGTCGCAGCGCTGGCGGGTCCGGTCCGCGCACTCCTTCTCGATGCGGGCGGTGGCCGCCTTGCGCGCCTCCCCCGCCTCCTTGTCCGACATGGCGGGCTTCACCGCGCCCAGCACCCGGGCCGTCACGTCCTCGAGGCCCATGAGCAGGTTGACCTCGTAGCCCGGGCAGGCCGGCTCCTTGTCCCGCGACGGGGCCAGGAACCCCTCGGTGACGTAGTCGTGCTCGGCGTCGGAGATGTTCTGGATGCAGTTCAGGCCCACGTGGTGGTTGGTGATCAGGAGCCCGTCCTTCGAGACGAAGGACCCGGAGCCGCCGTCGTTGAAGCGCACCGAGGCCAGGCGCACCTTGTCCAGCCACTCCTGCGTGGGGACGAACCCGTACGCCTCGCGGAGCCGCTCGCGGGGCGGGGCGTCGAAGGTCCACATCCCCTCGTCGGCCAGGGCGGGCAGGGCCAGCGCGGCGGCGGCCGCGAGAGCGGCGGAGAGCGCGGGCAGGCCCCTCAAGAGCGGGCTTCGATGGGCAGGTAGTCGCGCCGGGCGGACCCCAGGTAGACCTGCCGGGGGCGCGCGATCTTCTGGTCCTTGTCCGTGAGCATCTCGTCCCACTGCGCGAGCCAGCCCGAGGTCCGGGGGATGGCGAAGAGCACCGGGAACATGTCCACGGGGAACTTCATGGCCTGGTAGATGAGCCCGGAGTAGAAGTCCACGTTGGGATAGAGCTTGCGCTTGACGAAGTACTCGTCCTCCAGCGCGATGCGCTCCAGCTCCAGCGCGATGTCCAGGAGTGGGTTGCGGCCGGTGACCTCGAAGACCTGGTCGGCCATGGTCTTGATGATCTTGGCACGCGGGTCGTAGTTCTTGTATACGCGGTGGCCGAAGCCCATGAGCCGGACCTCGCCGCCGCTGGTTTTGACGTCCTTGATGAAGGCGGGGATGCGATCCTTGGAGCCGATCTCCTTCAGCATCCCCAGCACCGCCTCGTTGGCCCCGCCGTGGAGGGGGCCGTAGAGGGCGGCGATGGCGGCCGCGGTGGCGGAGTAGGGGTCCGTCTCCGACGAGCCCACGTTGCGCATGGCCGAGGTCGAGCAGTTCTGCTCGTGGTCGGCGTGCAGGATGAAGAGGACCTCGAGCGCCTTCTCCAGGACCGGGTTGACCTTGTACTTGAGCTCGGTCATCCGGAACATCATCTGCAGGAAGTTGCCGCAGTACGAGAGGTCGTTGTCCGGGTACGCGAAGGGCATGCCCACGGAGTGCCGGTAGGCGAAGGCGGCCAGCGTGGGCATCTTGGCGATGAGGCGGAAGGCCTGGGCCCGGCGCACCTCGGGGTCGTGGATGTGCTTGGCCTCGGGGTAGAAGGTGGAGAGCGCGCCCACCGTGGCCAGCAGCATCCCCATGGGGTGCGCGTCGTAGCGGAACCCGTCCAGCAGGCCCTTGATGTTCTCGTGGACGATGGTGTGGTGGGTGATGTTGTAGACCCAGGCCTCGTATTGGGGCCGGGTGGGCAGCTCACCGTTCAGGATGAGGTAGGCCGTCTCCAGGTAGTTGCTCTTCTCCGCCAGCTGCTCGATCGGGTAGCCGCGGTAGTTGAGGATGCCGCGGTCGCCGTCGATGAACGTGATCCGGCTCTTGCAGGCCGCGGTGTTGGTGAAGGCGGGGTCGTACGTCATCAACCCGAAGTCGTCTGCGCCGGTCGTGATCTTGCGCAGGTCCAGGGCCCGGATGGTCCCGTCCTGGATGGGGATCTCGTACGTCTTGCCGGTGCGGTTGTCGGTGATGGTCAGGCTGTCCTTGGTCATGGGAAGCGGGCCGCGCGGACCTCTGACGCTAGCACCCGCGCGCGGGGCACGTCAAACCAGCAACCGTCAAGGCAGCTGGATGACCCATACCCCGGCCGCCGCCGGGCGCTCGCCTTCGGCGGCGGGCAGCGCCGTGCTGAAGCGGAGACAGAGCCTGTTCTCGCCGGGCACCAGCCGTCCTTCCGGCACGAAGACCTGGACACGGCTGCCCTCGGGCAGAAGCGGCCCCGCGCCCACGGTCTCCCCGTTGGCCACCACGGTCATGGTCTGGGGCTGGGCGGCCGGGGGCGCGAAGGCCTCGATGTCCACGCGCAGGTCGAAGGGCTCCTCGAGCGGGATGCGGACGCAGGCCTCGGGATAGAGCGCCCAGCGGAAGTCGGGGTGGCCGGCCAGCCGGCCGCGGGTGGACCAGCCGCTCAGCAGGTATCTCTCCGGGGCCGAGGGGTCGGCGGGGACGATGGTGCCGCCGCGGTTGAAGGCCGTGTAGAAGTATTCGCCCTGGAGCGTCTTGTAGGCCAGGGCCCGCCCGCGCGGCCCGGCCACCACGCCCAGCACCCCCTGCGCCGCCGCCTTGAGGACGCGGGCCTGATCGCGCGCCACGCGCTCCAGGGGCGCCGCCCCCGGATAGGCCCCGGCGCGGAAGACCGCGATGAAGCCGAGGTTCCACAGGGCCAGCGCGGAAAGCAGCGTGGCCGGCGCCCAGAGCGGATGGCGGGCCAGCACCGGCCCGGCGCGCGCCAGGAGCGCGGCGATCCCCGCTGCCAGCAGCGGCACCACCACGTCGTACCGGCGGGCACCGAAGGCGTCGCCGGCCGCCCAGTCCCAGTCCTGCACCGAGCCGTTGACCCAGGCCGTGGCGGCGAAGGCCAAGAGCGCACCGGTGGCGAACGCGGGCGCGTCGCGGAGCAAGAGGGCCAGCCCCACCAGGCCGAGCAGGAGCACCGGGGTCCAGGTGAAGAGGCCGTGGTCGGCGGAGAACAACGTGTCCCAAAGATGGGGTGACCACCAGTCCATGTAGCCGCGGCCCTGCGGCATCGTCACCAGCCGCCCGTAGAGCAGCTTCCAGGCCACGAGCTGCGGCGCGAAGACGAGCGCGCCCGCGGCGCCGGCCAGGAGCGCCCAGCCCGCGCGCGCCGTGCGCCGGCGGAGCTGGTGGACGAGCAACGGAAGGGCGAGCAGGGCGCACACGATCCCCTGCCAGCGCATGAGCGCGATCAGGCCGACCGTTCCGCCGAGCGCGGCCCACCTCCCAGCCGAGGGCCGGCGCTCCGCCCGGTCCCAGGCCCACACGAGCGCGGCGGCCGCGGCGAACGCTGGACCGTGCGCCATCGTCGGCACCACGAACGCGTAGTAGGCGATGGGAGAGGCGGCCAGGGCGGCGCCCACCGCCAGCAGCGCCACACGAGGACCGAACCGGCGCGCCAGGGCAGCGTGGAGCAGCGCGGCGCCCAGCGCGACCGCGGCCAGCGTGCCCAGCGCAGCGGACCGGCGGTACGGCGCGCTGTAGCCGTCGGCCGGATACGGCGCGGCGGCCAGTCCGAGCTTCACGTAGGCGTGGGCCGTCAGGTAGAACGGCGCCCAAAGGATCGCGGGCCCGACGGAGTGCGTGTTCTCGTGAAGGCCGGTGGCGGTCCGCGCCCGCTCGGCGTAGCCCCAGTGCTCCCACTCGTTCGCGAAGTCCAGGTCGCGGTCGAACACCGCGGAGCGCAGGTACGCGAAGTAGCTGGCCGAGTCGCCACGGAACTCGGGCAAGGCGTAGGCGGCCACCGCGGCCGCCGCGGCCAGGACCGCCGGCAGGACCACGCGCGCCCGTCGCGGGCGTCCCGCCAAGAGGAGGCCGAGGGCCGCCGCGGCAGGACCGCCCATTATCCCAGTGGGGCGCTGCGGGTCGAGGAGGGCCAGGGCCGCCCAGGCGAGGCCGAGGGCGACGACGGCCACGCCGAGCACGCGGCGGCCGGCCGCGGATGGCGGCGTGAGGGCGCCGTCGTTGTCCAAGGCGGCTGATTATGTGCTAAACGGCGCATCCAGGAGGCGTATGACCGAAGACCGCTCGCGGACCTATCCCCTGCTCCTCGCCCTCTTCTTCCTGTCCGGGGCGTGCGGCCTCGTCTACCAGGTGCTCTGGCTCCGCAAGCTCTCGCTGGTCTTCGGGACCACGACCTTCGCCGTCAGCGCCGTGATCAGCTCGTTCATGGCCGGGCTGGGCCTGGGCAGCTACCTCTCCGGGCGTTACCTCGCCCACCGCGGGCGGGCCCTTCGACTGTTCGGGGCCATGGAGATCGGCGTGGGCCTCTATGCCCTCCTCCTCCCGTGGCTGCTGGCCTCGGTGGAGCGCTCGTTCACCCACGCCGTCGCCGGACTGGGCCTCACCGTCTACGGTGAGAGCGTGCTGAAGCTGGCGCTCTCGTTCGTGGTCCTGCTGCTGCCCACCTCGCTCATGGGCGCCACGCTGCCCCTGCTGGCCGAGCACACCGTGGAGCGTTTCGGCCACCTGGGCACGCGCGTGGGGCGGCTCTACGCGTTGAACACCCTGGGCGCGGCGGTGGGCTGCTTCGTGGCCGGCTTCGCCGCCATCCCCGCGCTGGGCGTCACCGGCACGACCTGGACCACCGCCGCGCTGAACTTCACCGTCGGAGCACTGGCCATCGCCCTTGGCCGAGGCGCCGCGCGCTCGGCCGTCGTCGAGCGGCGGCCCGAAGAGGGCGCCCCGGCGGCGCCCCTCTATCCGAGCGAAGCGCTCCGTTGGGCCATCGTGGCCTTCGCGGTCTCGGGGTTTGCCGGCCTGGGCCTCGAGGTGGCGTGGACGCGGCTCATCACGCTCATCTTCACGGGCACCACCTACGCGTTCACGACCATGCTCGCCGTGTATCTGGTGGGGATCGCCGCGGGCAGCCTGGCCTTCGGACGGATCGCGGACCGCTCGAGCGATCCCTTGCGCCTGTTCGGCATGGTGGAGATCGCGATCGGCGTGTCGGTGCTGGCCCTGGCCCCGCTCTTCGCCTTCGGTCCGCGCTGGGTGGCGGGGCTGATCGCCGCGCTGGGCGGCGGCTGGCTGGCGGAGGCCGCGGCAAAGTTCGCGGTGGGCGCCGTGCTCCTGATCGTGCCCACCTTCCTGTTCGGGACGACGTTTCCCATCGTCTCGCGCGTGGCCGCCCGCAGCCTGGCCGGCCTGGGGGCGACGATCGGACGCCTGTACGCGGCGAACGTGGCCGGCGGCATCGCCGGCGGTGTGGCCGCCGGCTTCGTGCTCGTCCCCCTCCTGGGGACCGACCGGACGCTGCACGTCCTGTGCGCCGCGCTACTCGCGCTCGGCCTCCTGCTGGTGGCGGCCAGCCCCCTGGCCACGGCGCGAGCGAAGATGGTGGCGGCGGCGTGCGCCGCCCTGGGTGCCGCGCTCGCGGTCGTGACCGGCTTCTCGGACACCTCGCAGGCCATCCACCGCCAGTGGCTCCAGCCCGGGGAGCGGGTCAGCTTCTACCGTGAGGGCGCGGAGGCCACGGTGTGGGTGGCCGAGTCGCGCACGGCCAAGCGGATCCTGGTGAACGGCAGCCAGGCCACCGGCACGCAGCTGGCGGCCATCTCGATCAACCGGCTCCAGGGCGTGCTGCCCTTCCTCTTCGAGCGGCTCCCGCGCCGCGTGCTGGCCATCTGCTTCGGCAGCGGCACCACCTTCGGGACCGTCTCGGAGTTCCCCTCGGCCCGGGTGGACGGCGTCGAGATAGCGCCCCAGGTGGTCCAGGCCGCGGGCCGCTTCCGCCGCGAGAACTACGACGTCCTGCACAACCCGCGCTTCCGGCTCCACCTCGACGACGGGCGGAACTTCCTGCTCAAGAGCCGCGACCGTTACGACGTCATCACCATGGAGCCCATGCACCCGGCCAAGACGGGCGTCGTGAACTTCTACACCAGCGACTTCTACGCCCTCTGCCGCGCGCACCTGGAGCCGGGCGGCGTGCTCTCGCAGTGGGTGCCGCTCTACAACCTGCAGCCCTCCGACGTGCGGATGCTCTACCGGTCCTTCACGGAGTCCTTCCCCTACGCCGTGACGTTTCTCTACGGCTACGACACCTTCATGGTGGGATCCGACCGTCCCCTGGACCTGTCCGCGGCGCGCTTCCTGGGGCGCATGCCGTCCGAGCGCCTGCGCCAGGACCTGGCCGCCCTGGCCCTGGACACGCCCGCGCACATGCTCTCCACCCTCCTGATGGGGCGCGACGCCATGGTGCGCTTCGCCGACGGCGCGCCGCCCGTGACCGACGACCGTCCGCTGGTGGAGTTCACCGGGCCCAAGTCGCTCAACGGGCCCGACACCATCCCCGTGAACCTGAAGGCCCTGCTCCCCTACGCGGAGCCGGCCACGCGCTTCCTCTCCACCGAGCCGGGGGCGGGAGACTCCCGGCTGCGCGACGAGCTGGAGTCGCTCTTCGCCGATCGCGACCGCTTCATCCGCGGCGCCGACTGACGGCCGGCCGCCCTAGGGGCCGAGCGGCGCGGCGGGGATGTTCGGCCGCGGCTGCATCGGAGAGTCGAAGCTGAAGCCGGTGGCCGGCTCCAGGGCCACCGTCTTCCCCGCCAGGTCCCCGTAGCGTCCGTCGTGCGACACCGACACCGCGCCGCTCTGCCCCGCTACGCCGGGCACGGTGGAGGTGTTGAGGGTCAGCGCGGCCTTGGGCGCCAGGGTGAACGGATGGTTTCCCAGCAGGACGCCGGTCGTCTTCCAGAACCACAAGGTGCCGTTGATCGGGTAGTCGGTCGGGTTCTGGATGATGGCCACGGTGATCTGCGTCCCCGAGTTGTTGAAGCGCGGGATCGAGTACGTCGTCTCGTAGGCCCGGATGCGGTACAGGTCGTCCGCCGCGCAATCGGTCGTGCAGCTCGTGCTCTGGACGCGCACGAACTCGCCGCCGATCTCGGTGCCGCCGGCGTTCTCCCATCGGAGGCTGCGGCTGAAGCCGATCCCTACGGCTTGGGCGCTCTGCACGACCGTCGAGACGTCCGAAGCGATCCGGTCCACGGAGACGGGCAGGCCGGAGTCGCCGATGTCCCCCGACGTCGAGTCCACCACGATCTCGTAGGACGAGTGCGGCTGCTGGTCGATCCGGAACAGGCCGATGGCCGCGGCCGGCCCGGGCAGGGCGGCCAGGTTGTACACCTTGTCGAAGCCGTGGCTGAGCTCCCCGGCCCCGTCCTCGCCGGCGATCGTCCCCACGCCCTGGTCGTCGAAGATCGTGCCCCCGACGGCGTTGGAGAGGTTCACGAAGAACGTCTCCGCGGGTTCGGCGACGTCGTCGCCGTTGACGATGACCGTGATGGGCTGCGTGGTGGTCCCGGCCGGGAAGAGGAGGCTGCCGGAGGTGGCCACGTAGTCGACGCCGGCGGTGGCCGTCCCGTCGGCGGTCGCGAAGTCCACGGTCACGTCGGTGGCGGGGATGTCGGAAAGGTCCACGGTGAAGACGGCGTTGACCGTCCCCGTGTCGCCTTCCGTCACGGTCACGTCGTTGATGGAGATCGTGATCCCGTCGTCATTGAGGATGATCCCCTCGCCCTGCCCGTCCGCGATGGTGGCGTTGGTGGGGTTGGACAGGTTCACGAAGAAGTCCTCGTTGGGCTCGACGGTGGTGTCGCCGCTGACCGGCACCGATACCGTCCGCGTGGTGACGCCCACGGGGAAGGTCAGCGTGCCGGTGGTGGCGACGTAATCGCTGGGGGCGGTGGCCGTCCCGTCGGCGGTGGCGAAGGCCACCGTGACCACCTGCCCGCTCACGGTGGACAGGGTGACGGTGAAGTCGAGGTTGAGGACACCGCTGTCCCCCTCACCGTCCGCGACGTCGTCGATGGACAGGGTGGGGCCGGCGTCGTTGTCCTGGATCGTGCCCTGCCCCTGGCCGTCGGCCACGGTGGCGTTGGCGGGGTTGGTGAGGTTCACGAGGAACGTCTCGTCCGGCTCGTCGAGCAGGTCCCCCAGGACGGTGACGTTCAGCGTCTGGGTGACCGTGCCCGGCGGGAAGGTCAGGGTCCCGGCCGCGGTCGTGTAGTCGGCCCCGGCGGTGGCGGTCCCGTCGGCGGTGCCGTAGTTGACGGTGACGGTCTGTCCGCTCGGCGCGCCGAGCGTCACGGTGAAGGTCGCGATGGTCGGGGCCGCGTCGCCCTCCGTGACGTTGGTGTCGCCGATCGACAGCGCCGGAGGCGCGTCGTCGTCGGTGATGGTCCCCATCCCCACCCCGTCGGCGATGGTCGCGTTCGTGGGGTTGGAGAGGTTCACGAAGAAGGTCTCGTCCGCCTCGTCGAGCAGGTCGCCGTTCACGGTGACGCTGACGTTCTGCGTGGTGCTGCCGGGCGGGAAGGTCAGCGTCCCGGCGGCGGGCAGGTAGTCGGCGGGCGCGGTTGCGGTGCCGTTGGCGGTGGCGTAGTCCACCGTCACCTGCTGGCCCACTCCGGAGGAGAGGCTCACCGTGAAGGTCGCGGTCGTGGTGCCCGCGTTGCCCTCCGTGACCGTGACGTCGTTGATGAAGAGGACGATGCCGGTGTCGTCGTCGGCGATGGTGCCCAGGCCCTGGCCGTCGGCCACGGTGGCGTTGCCGGGGTTCGACAGGTTCACGAAGAAGGTCTCGTTGGTCTCGGGAGCCACGTCCCCGTTCACGGAGACCGGCAGCGGCAGCACCGTCGTCCCGGGAGGGAAGGTGAGGGTGCCGGCGGTCGCCACATAGTCGCTGCCGGCGGTAGCCGTGCCGTCCTGGGTCGCGTAGTCGACGGTCACCGTCTGCCCGCTGGGGGACGACAGGCTCACGATGAAGGACGCCGTGGTGGTCCCGCTGTCGCCCTCCACGACGGTGGCGTCGTTGATGGAGATCGCGGGCGCGCCGTCGTCGTCGATGATGGTGCCCTGGCCCTGGGCGTCGGTGATGGTGGCGTTGACCGCCCCGGACAGGTTCACGAAGAAGGTCTCGTTGGGCTCCCCGAGCACATCGCCGAAAACCGGCACCGTGATCAGCACGCTGATGGTCCCCGGGGGGATGGTGACCGTCCCCGCCTGCGCGACATAGTCCACGCCCGCGGTGGCGGTGCCGTCCTGGGTGGCGACGTTGACGCTGACGTTCTGCCCGCTCGGCGAGGAGAGGCTCAGGGTGAAGACCGCGTTGGTGGCGCCGGAGCTGCCCTCCGTGACCGTGACGTCGTTGATGGAGAGGGTCGGCGTCGAGTCGTCGTCGACGATGGTCCCCACGCCCTGCTTGTCCTGGAAGGTGGCGTTCTTGGGCTTGGTCAGGTTCACGAGGAAGGTCTCGTTCGCCTCGTCGAACAGGTCGCCGTTGACCTGCACCGTCACGGTGGCCGTCGTCGTGCCGGGAGGGAACGACACGACGCCCGTGGTGCCGATGTAGTCGCCGGGGCTGGTCGCGGTCGCGTCGGCCGTCTTGAAGGTCGCGCTGACGGTGTTGGCGCTGGCGAAGGAGAGGGTCACGGTGAAGGTGGCGGCGACCGTCCCCGTGTTCCCTTCCGGCACGGTGACGTCGCTGATGCTCAACTTCGGCTTGGGCGGCAGGGCCAGGGCGGGCGAGGCGGCCACGGCCACGAGCAGGAGGACGGCGGAGACCGTGAGTGCGGACCGCGACGAGTTCTTCATTTCGCCCTCTGAGCCGCCGCCGGCGGCTGGAAACCCTGCATGCGTCAACCGCGACCCCGCCGCGAGTCAGAGGGTCCCGCGGGCTCCTGATATTGGAACGTTGCAACTACATGTAGCAGCCTCGCCGCGGTACGTCAACCCTCGCATTGTGCATAACAAATGAACGCAGGGATTCTCACGGTGATGCCGAGGCCGGCGCGAGGGGTTCGAAGACCGTGTCGTCGCCGAACCGCGCCACCTCGCGCAGCGAGGCCGCGAAGGCCGGGAGGTCGCGCTCCATCCGCGCCCGCTGGTTGGGCCCCAGGCATCCGCCGTGGAGTACCACGTACCGCACGCCGAGGCCGCGGAAGAGCTGCAGCGAGTCCTCCGAAGGAAACCGCTTGGCCAGCGCCCGCGCCGTCTTGTGGCCCTCCGGCTCGCCGCCCGCCCACCCGTTCACCAGCCTCTTCCAGTGCAGCGTCGAGCGCAGCATGTAGACGCTCTCGTCGCATGCGGGCCGGCGGAAGAGGCCGTCGTCGTCCATGATGGGCAGCTCCACGACCGGCATCTCCCCGGGCTGCGCGGCCAGCCACGCGTAGACGGGGGGCGGCGAAAGGCGCGTGTCGACCACGTCGGTCCAGGACGGAAACGTGACGGGGACGATCAGCGCCTCGGCCAGGGTCAGCGCACCCAGGAGCGCCACCGTGCGGGGGCGGGCCTGGCGGCGCGCCAGCGTCAGCGCGGCCAGCAGGGCCAGGGCCAGGGCCAGGAAGATCCCCGCCCGGCTCGTCACGCGGATCATGCGGAGCAGGGGGATCGCGTCGCGCGCCAGGCCGAAGGGCCCGGGGAAAAGGGCATGGCCCATCCACCGCACCTCGGGTCCCAGGGCCACGAGGACAGCCGCCCCGGCCAT
>Ga0075434_100006167_pt1 | contig 10978 bp, 9 predicted proteins | sample RhiMethybrSRZTD3_FD_75298 | JGI IMG/M metagenome (GOLD analysis project Ga0075434, IMG submission 75298) | Populus rhizosphere microbial communities from Tennessee, USA - Rhizosphere MetaG P. TD hybrid SRZTD3 | ecosystem: Host-associated > Plants > Roots > Rhizosphere > Soil | place: USA...
CACCCGCCAGGCGAGGACGGGCAGCGACCGATCCTGCCAGGCGAGCGGCAGCGCCATGTCGAGGTGGACCAGCAGCGGCAGCAGCCACACCGCGGCGAGCGCCAGGCCGAGCGCCACGAGCCCGAGCGCCTGGGCGAGGCGGTGCCTCCGCGGCTCATCGCTCACGGCGGCGAGCAGGACCATGGCCGCCGCGGTCGGCGTGTGCGCGGGATGGAGCAGCGTCACCGCCGCCACGAGGCCGGCCGCGCCGAGCGGAGCGCGGGGCGCGCCCTCCGCCCAGCGTGAGAGCGCCAGCGCGAGCAGAGGCAGCGCGCCCCAGCCGAGCCGGGCCCCGACGAGCCCCCAACGCAGCCCCTCCTCCACGCCGCTCCGGCACCCGGCCGAGAGCGTGAGCGCCACCAGCGCGCCGGGCAGCGCGAGCCACGGGTCGCCGAGCAGCCGCCGGAGGAGCAGGTAGGTGGCCGCGCCCGGCAGCAGCCACGCGAGCCAGAGGAGCGCCTGGTACACGGTCGAGGCGGAGAGCGCGCCGGCGGCCGCGTGATGGAGGAGCGCGCCGAGCCACGCGAAGCCGGGCGGGTAGTACTGTAGCTCGGCGTAGCCCGCCCACCAGCCCGGATCGAAGCGCCACGGGACCCAGCCCACCGTGATCGCCTGGATCACGCGGTAGAGCTGGCCGGGATGATCGTCGAAGACGAGCAGGCCGCCGCCGAGCGCCCGCGCGCCGAAGGCGACGGCGTAGATGGCGAGCAGCGCGGGCGGCACCCAGGCGGCGGTCACGCCTGGCGATGATACGGCATCGCGTTGACAATCCGCGTAGCGCAGTGTTAAGTAAACGAAATTGTTGTGGCTAGATCGGTGGTCCGGACGAGGCCAATCCGGACCGTGCAGTCAAATCCGGGGCTCAAATCCCCTACCGATGGAGAGGCCATTGAACAGAGTGAAGGGGTTGAAGTGCCGGGAGTGCGGCCGCGGCTATCCCGCCTCCCCGATCCACGTCTGCGAGTTCTGCTTCGGTCCCCTCGAGGTCGACTACGACCACGAGGTGCTGCGCGCCCGGGTCAGCCGCGCGCGCATCGTGGCGGGCCCGCCCTCGATCTGGCGCTACGCCGATCTCCTGCCGCTCGACGTGCCGGACGGCGCGCCGCCCATCGGTCCCCACGTAGGCTTCACCCCGCTGGTGCGCGCGCACAACCTGGCCCGCGAGTGGGGCGTGCGCGAGCTCTACGTGAAGAACGACGCGGTCTGCCACCCCACGTGCTCGTTCAAGGACCGGGTGGTGGCGGTCGCGGTGGCCAAGGCGCGCGAGTTCGGCTTCGACACGATCGCGTGCGCCTCGACCGGCAACCTCGCCAACTCGGTGGCCGCCCACGCGGCGGAGGCTGGGCTCCGCTCGTGCGTCTTCATCCCGGCCGATCTCGAGGCGGGGAAGGTGACCGGCACGCTCGTCTACGCGCCGACCCTGGTACAGGTGCAGGGGACCTACGACGAGGTCAACCGGCTCTGCGCCGAGATCGGCGACAAGTACCACTGGGCCTTCGTGAACATCAACCTGCGGCCCTACTACGCCGAGGGCTCGAAGACGATGGGCTACGAGATCGCCGAGCAGCTCGGCTGGCGGGCGCCCGCCCACGTGGTGGTGCCCTGCGCGGGCGGCTCGCTGCTCACCAAGATCGCCAAGGCCTTCGACGAGCTGGGGCGCCTCGGCCTGATCCCGCCCGCGCGCACGCACATGTACGCGGCGCAGGCGGCGGGCTGCGGCCCCATCGTCACCATGATCAAGAAGGACACCGACGTGCTGGAGCCGGTGCGGCCGCAGACCATCGCCAAGTCGCTCGCCATCGGCAACCCGGCCGACGGCTACTACGCCTACCGCGCGGCCAAGGACTCGGGCGGCCACGGCGAGCACGCCACCGACGAGGAGATCATCGACGGTATGCGCCTGCTGGCCCGCAGCGAGGGGATCTTCGCGGAGACCGCCGGCGGGGTGACGGTCGCGGCCACCCGCAAGCTGATCGAGGCGGGGCGCATCCCCCGCGACGAGCCCATCGTGATGTGCGTCACCGGCAACGGGCTCAAGACGCCCGACGTGCTGCACGACCGGCTCGGCCGCGACGTCACCATCCAGCCATCGCTCCAGGCCTTCGACCGGGCGCTGGCCGACCTCACATCCAGACCGGTGGCGTAGCCGCCGCACCGAGGAGACCTCCATGGCCGTTCTCGTCCGCATCCCGACCCCGCTGCGCACCCTCACCAAGGGAGCGGCCGAGGTCCAGGCCGACGCCTCCACCATCACCGACCTGATCGAGGTGCTCGAGCGCCAGTTCCCCGGCCTCAAGGAGCGCCTGCTCGAGGACGGCGGCCAGCTGCGCCGCTTCGTCAACATCTACATCAACCAGGAAGACATCCGCTTCCTCCAGGGCGCCACCACCTCGCTCAAGCAGGGCGACGAGGTCTCGATCGTCCCGGCCATCGCGGGCGGCTAACTCGTCGCGGGCTCACGCTTCCAGCGGCTCATGATCTCCAAGCGCGTCCAGGGCTTCACCGAGTCGGTGATCCGGGAGATGACCCGGGTCAACAACCAGTACGACGGCATCAACCTCGCCCAAGGCATGCCGAACTTCCCGCCGCCGCGCGAGCTGGTGGAGGCCGCGCACCGGGCGATCGACGGCGACTTCCACCAGTACGCGATCACCTGGGGTACCCCGCGCCTGCGGCAGGCCATCGCGGAGAAATACCGCCGCTTCTATCAGATGGAGATCGAGGCCGACCGTCACGTCACGGTCTGCTGCGGCTCCACCGAGACCATGCTGGCAACCCTGCTCGCGGTGCTCAACCCGGGCGACGAGGTCATCATCTTCGAGCCCTTCTACGAGAACTACGGGCCGGGGTGCATCATCGCGGGGGCCGAGCCGGTCTTCGTGCCGCTCGAGCCGCCCGACTTCTCCTTCGACCCCGATCGGCTCGCCCGCGCGGTCACTGGGCGCACGCGCGCGGTCGTGTTCAACAGCCCCAACAACCCGTCCGGCAAGGTGTTCTCGCGCGCCGAGCTGCAGGTGATCGCCGACCTCTGCCTAAAGCACGACCTGCTCGCGATCACCGACGAGATCTACGAGCACATCATCTACGACGGCCTCGGCCATACCCCGATCGCGACCCTGCCCGGCATGGCCGACCGCACCGTGACCATCTCCGGCATCTCCAAGTCCTACTCGGTGACCGGCTGGCGGGTCGGCTACGCGGTGGCGAGCCCGGAGCTGTCGCTCGGCATCCGCCGCGCCCACGACTTCATCACGGTGGGGGCGCCGCACCCGCTGCAGGAGGCGGCGGTGACCGCGCTCGGCCTGCCCGACTCGTACTACGTGCATCTGCGGGAGAGCTACCAGGCCCGCCGCGATCTCCTGCTGGGCAAGGTGGAGGAGGCGGGCTTCGTGGCCTTCAGGCCCCACGGCGCGTACTACATCCTCACCGAGGCCGAGCACTTCCTGAAGCGCTTCGGCTGCAAGGACGACCACGAGTTCGCTCTCTATCTGGTCCGGGAGGTCGGAGTGGCCACCGTGCCCGGCTCGTCCTTCTACGCCCACGGCGAGCTCGGGCGGACGAAGATCCGCTTCTGCTTCCCCAAGACGGACGACATGCTGATCGAAGCGGGACGCCGGCTGCAGAAGCTCGCCCGTTGACCCTCCGCGAGGCGGCGCGCTCGGTCTTCGACGCCGGGCTCGCGGCCGCCGACGTCGCTCCGCTGGTCCGCCGCGCCCTCGCCGACGTGCGCCCGGGTCCGACCGGCCGCGTGCGGGTGGTGGGCGCGGGCAAGGCCTCGGGCGCGATGGCCGCGGCGGCCGAGGCCGCCCTCGGCGACGTCATCGCGGACGGGCTGGTGGTGATCAAGGACGGCTACCGCGCGCCCACCCACCGCATCACCCTCGTCGAGGCCGGCCACCCGGTGCCGGACGCGCGCGGCGAGGCGGCCGCGGGCCGGATCCGGGCGCTCGCGGAGGCGTGCGGGGCGGACGATCTGCTGCTGGTCCTGGTCTCGGGCGGGGGCTCGGCCCTCACCCCGGCGCCGGTGCCGCCCATCACGCTCGGGGACAAGCAGGTCATGACCCGGCTGCTCCTCGCCGCCGGCGCGAACATCAACCAGCTCAACGCGGTGCGGAAGCACTGCTCGCTGCTCAAGGGCGGCCAGCTCGCGCGCGCGGCCGCGCCCGCCCGCGTGCACGCGCTCCTGCTCTCGGACGTGATCGGCGATCCGCTCGACGTCATCGCCTCCGGACCCACCGCGCCCGACGTCTCCACCTTCGCGGAGGCGCGGGCGATCCTGGGGCGCTTCGACCTGCTGGCCCGCGCGCCCGCCTCGATCGTGGACCGGCTCGAGCGCGGGATCCGGGGCGAGGTCCCGGAGACGCCGAAGCCGGACGATCCGGTCTTCCGCTGGGTCACCAACACGGTCATCGGCAACAACGCGCTGGTCGTCGACGCGGCGGCGGCCCGCGCCCGCGCGCTCGGCTACACCCCGCACGTGCTGACCCGCTCCCTCGAGGGCGAGGCGCGCGCGGTGGCCGAGGAGCTGGTCGCGCTGGCTCGCCAGGTCCGCGGCGGGCGGGGTCCGGTGGCCGCGCCCGCCTGCGTGATCGCGGGCGGCGAGACCACCGTGACGGTGCGCGGGAAGGGAGCCGGCGGGCGGTGCCAGGAGTTCGGCCTGGCCGCCGCCCTCGCGCTCGAAGGTCAGGATGGTGTGGTGGCGCTGGCCGCGGGCACCGACGGCACCGACGGGCCGACCGACGCGGCGGGGGCGGTGGTGGACGGCGGCAGCGCCCGGCGCGCGCGGGGGCGGGGCCTCGATCCGCGGGCGGGCCTCGACGCCAACGACTCGAACCCGGTGCTCGCGGCCAGCGGCGACCTGGTCGTCACCGGCCCCACCAACACGAACCTCCTCGACCTCTACCTGCTCCTGATCGACCCGGGCTAAGGAGCTCGATATTCCTGGATCACGTCCAGGATCCGCCGGCGAGTCTCCTGCCGGATCGCCCGATCCGACAGATCGCGGTCGAGCACCGAGTCCTCCAGCTCGAACATCTTGACGAAGCGGGGCGGCTGCCCGGCCGGGGCGCGCTCCACGAAGGGCCCGGAGCCGTCCAGGACCCCGTCCCACGTCTCGCGCAGCAGGGTCCAGATCGAGCGGTGCGCCTCGGCAAAAGCCTGGCCGCCCGCGCACTCCGCGTCCGGCAGCCGCACGTACCAGTTCTTGCCGAGCTCGCGCACCAGCGGGACCCGGCCGCCGTCGCCGTGGATGGTCTTGACGTTGTCCTGGCGCTCGAGCCAGCTGCCCTGCGAGGTTCCCCCGCCCTCCGAGGCCCGGTAGACCACGATGCGGGTCGATCGCTCGAGGGCCTGGTAGTCCGAGCGGCCCATGTCGCGGGTCTCGCGCCCCGGGATCGGCGCGTAGTTGTTCCCGCACGCCCACTCGGGGTAGGCGGTGTCCTCGGTCCAGCGGGCCGCGCACTGGTAGCGGAGCCCGTCGTCGAGGTTGGTCACGCGGCGAGTCCACAGCCCGGGCGTGGCGCGCAGGTCGCGCGGCTGCCAGTGGAGCGGCGACACGAAGTCGTAGAGGAACGGGGCGTCGTACTCCCAGTCCTCCGACTGGTGCCGCACCTCGGTGCCGGGCCGGAGCGCGCCGGCCAGGTCGGTCAGGAAGAGGACACGCTGCAGCCGGATCCGCCGCGGCGAGATCGTCTCGGCGACGATCCACTCCTTGGCCGACTTGTCGCGGTTGACGTCGTAGACGCGCGGGTCGCGCTGGTAGCCCGCCTTCAGCACCTGCACCTCGACGTAGCTGTAGTCGACCAGGAAGCAGCCCGCCATGCGCCGCACCGCCTGGATGCCGCGGGCGAGCTGGGCGTCGTCGGCCGCGGCGGCGGGCAGGGCGCCGGCGAGCAGAAGCAGCGCGACGAGGAGCGGGCGGACGCGCATCGAGAGGCCTCGCGCCCTAGGGTCGCCCCGGGTGCCCAACCTGTCAACTGCGCGCCCGCCCGCGATGCTAGAAGCGCACCCGGACCCGGTAGGCGAGGGTGGCCGTGCCCTCCTTGGGCACCGCGACCGCGAAGCGGGCGGTGGAGGCCTGGATCTTGTCGTGCGCGTGGGTGGACCGCAGCATCTCCCAGTCGCCCGGCATGGGCTCGATCACCTCGACGGTGACCGCTTCCTTCTTGTGGTTGCGGAGGGTGATCTCCCACTCGACCTCGTAGAGGTTCGTACCGATCCGCTTCCAGTCCTTCTGCACCCGATCGCCCACCACGTCGAAGGCCTCGCCCATCTTGATCCGCACCTGCTCGTCCTTGGGGGTGTGCTCGATCCAGTCCTCGCCGATGAGCTGCTGGCTGCCCGAGGCGTCGGCCTTGTACACCCGGATCTTGCCCTTGGGCAGCGGGACGCCGAGCCGGTTCTCCTTGCTGTTGCGGAGGTCGAGGTAGACGCCCACTTTCTGGTTGGAGAAGGGCACGCCGTACTGGCTGCGGTAGTAGTTGGCCGCCCCGTAGTAGATGTAGCGCTTCTCCACCGGCACGTCGGCGGCGGAGAGCAGGGTGAGCTGCTTGGTCTGGTTGTCCTTGATGGTGGTGCGCCCGTCGAGTGTGTAGAGGTGATACTCGAAGAAGCCCTCCGACTTGAAGTCGCGGTCGGCCATGGCGGGCGAGGCCGCCTTCACCGACATCTCGAGCGCCCGGCGCGCCTCGTCGCGGCTCACCGCACGGTTGATGTCGCCCGCCACCAGCTTGAGGGCGGCGTCGCGATAGGTCCCGCCGCTCTGGTTGGTGATGGTCACCCACGAGGTGAGGTCGGTGCGGGTGTCGCTGGCGTTGATCAGCATCACGTAGTCCGACTTCCAGCTGATGCCCCCGGTGAGGTAGGAGGCCTCCACCCGCTGGGGGGCTGGCCGCGTGTTGCGCAGCAGCCACGCCAGGGTGGGCTTGGAGACGAGATTCTCGGGCAGGGCGGGGAGCACCACCTGGCCGGCGTGGCCCATGTGGATCTGCCCGTTGATGTCGTAGACCGGCCCGCGCGTCGAGAGCAGCACCGCCTCCTGGTAGGAGCCGTTGCCCTGGTAGAGCCGCACGGTGCGGCCGATGTACTTCTCCATCAGCTTCTCGCTCGACAGCAGGTCGTACTCGTAGTTCTGCTCGAGGATGCGGAGCGCGGTGGGCTCGGTGAGCGAGCGCAGGTGCACCGACGTGGGGTCGATCTGGGCCGCCACGTCCGCGTAGCGCGCCTCCACGAGGCCCGGCTCGAGCTTCACCTCGCGCGTCTCCTTCACGAGGCCCAGGTTGCCGTTGTAGATCGTGATCATGACGTCGCGCTGGTCGGCCGCGGTGATGCTGACGGGGGCGGCGGCCGCCGCGTTCGAGAGGCCCAGCAGACCGGCCAGGGCCAGGGCAATGGTGCGGGTGGCAAGCGTGTTCATCGGTGTCCTCCGGGTTCCGGATTCGGTGTGGCTGTCCGGTTAGACCGGGGACCCTCCGGAAAGTTCCCCTACTGCAGGCGCAGGATCACGTGCACCTGCGCGGGCAGATCGGGGCGCTCGGCCTCGACCCGCCAGGCGCCCAGGCGCGCCAGACTCTGGGTGAACTCGGCGTAGCGTGGCTGCGGCACCACCGCCTCGACGATCGTGGCGTCCTGCTCGCGGCGGCGGCCGGTCTCGCGGCCGCCCACGCGGGCGATCAGCTCGGCGAGATCGCGCTCGGCCGCGTCGCGGTCGCGCACCGCGATGCCGGTCACCGCGTCGGCCGAAGGAGCGGCCCGCTTGGCCGCCAGGCGAGGGGCCGCGGGCGCCCCACGCGAGCCTTCGGCAGCTGGCGGAGCCGTCGCTTGCCGGTTCTCGGCCTGGCCCTTCTCCAGCGCGCCCTCGTCCTTGGCAGCGGGCGGCGCCGCGCCCGGCGCGGGGGCCGCCGGTGCTGCAGGGGCGGTCGCCGCGGGCGGCGCGGCCACGGGCGGGGTCGCGTCGCGCCGCGGGGCGGCCGGCGCCTCGCGGCGGTCCTGCTCCTTCTCGAACTGACGCACCTTGCTCTCCGGGGGGCGCTCTCCGGAGGACGGGTCGCGGGCGAGGCGGTCCCTCAGCGCCGTCGGCGGCGCGGGCCGCACGGTGTTCTCACGGGGGATCTCGCGGACCGCGGGCTGGGTCCGGGCCGACTCCTGGAGCGTGGGCGTGCGCTCGAACACGTACACCGCGAGCAGCGCCACCATCACGAGCGCGGTCGCCTCGGCGGGCAGCTTCACCGAGAAGGGGAGGAAGACGGCGGCGGCCACGCGCCGATACCACGGCCGGGGCCGGGCCGCGGCGGTGACCGCATCCACGAAGCCGACCGGCGCGCGCGCGGGCTCGACGCGGTGGAGGAGGGCCACCGTCTGCTCGAGCCGCGCGAGCTCGCGTCGGCACTCCGGGCAACCCTCGAGGTGCAGGGCGACGCGCTGCCGTTCCTCCGGGGCGAGGGCCTCGTCCAGGAAGGCGGAGAGCGATTCGCGCGCGTCGTGGCAGTTCATGGCAGAAAGCGCTCCAGCTTGTCCTTCAGATCCGCGCGGGCCCGGTGCAGGCGCGAGCGGACCGTCCCCAGCTCGAGATCGAGCACCTCCGCGATCTCCTCGTACGAGAGGCCCTCGAGGTCGCGCAGCACCACCACGATGCGGCGCTCCTCGGGTAGATCCGCGATCGCGCGCTGCAGCGCCGCCTCGAGCTCGCTCCGCTCGACCGCGACGTCCGGCCGCTCCCCGCCGGCCAGGCGCAGCAGCGTCTCCTCGCCCTGCCGGCGCAGCCGTCGCTCACCCTTCGCGAGGCGGTTCAGACAGAGCCGCGAGGTGATGGCGTAGAGCCAGGTCGAGAGCTTGGCGTCGCCGCGGAAGTCGGCCAGGGCCCGATGGGCGCGGAGGAAGGCTTCCTGGGCCACCTCCTGGGCCTCGGCGGCGTTGCCGAGCATCCGCACCGCCACCCCGAACACTCGATGCTGGTACGTGATCACCAGCTCCTCGAAGGCGGCGGTCTCGCCGGCGCGCAGCCGGTCCAGGAAGCGCGGCGCGTCGCCTGCCTCCGCCTCTCGCACGGTAAGACCATACCCCGCCCGAGAAGTTCCCGCGTAGAAATGCCGGCGCCGGCCCCTCCCGAGCCGCCCGGATCGGCGTGGTAGACTCCGCGCCATCATGACCAAGCGTGAGCGTGTCCTGTCGGCGGCCCGTCGAGGGCCGGTGGATCGTCCTCCCGTGTCCTTCTGGCGTCACGTGCCCGACGTCGACCACACCGCGGCCGGCCTGGCGGAGGCGATGCTGGCCTTCCAGCGGAAGTGGGACCTCGACTTCGTCAAGGTGATGTCGAGCGGCGTCTACTGCGTGGAGGACTGGGGCTGCCGGGTGGCGTACCAGGGCTCGCCCAACGGGGCCAAGCAGTGCACCGAGCACGCGGTGCGGGAGCGGAAGGACTGGGCCCGGGTGCGGCCGCTCGACGAGGGGGCCGGCGCGCTCGGTCGCGAGCTCGAGGCGGTGCGCCTAGTCGCGCGCGGACGCGCGGACGACGCGCCGATCCTGCACACCCTCTTCTCGCCCCTCACGGTGGCCCGGAAGCTCGCGGGGGATCGGATGGTCGCGGATCTGCGCGCGGAGCCGGGCGCGGTCGAGCCCGCGCTCGACGCCATCGCCGACACGATGGCGCGCCACGCGCGCGCCGCCCTCGACGCGGGCGCCGACGGCCTCTTCTTCGCCACCCAGGCCGCGGTGCCCGACGTGCTCACCGAGGAGGAGACCGCGCGCTTCGAGCTGCCCCGCATGCGCCGCATGCTCGACGCGGTCGGGGATCGCTCGGCCCTCACCCTGCTGCACGTGCACGGGCGCGACGTGTACTTCGATCGGGCGGCGGCCCTGCCGGTGCACGCGATGAACTGGCACGATCGGCTGACCACGCCGCGTCTCGGCGACGGCCACCGCCGCTTCGCGGGCGCGGTGGTGGGCGGGCTCAGCGAGCACCGCACGCTCCAGGCCGGACCGCCCGACGCGGTGGCGGCCGAGGTGAAGGACGCCATCGCTCAGACCGGCGGGCGCGGGGTGATCATCGGCCCCGGCTGCGTGCTGCCGCTGGCCACGCCGGACGCGCACCTGGCCGCGGTGGTGGCCGCGGTGAAGGCGGCGGGATGAGACCGGGCAAGCCGGTCCTCGTCGTCCTCGCGCTCGCGCTGGCCGGGATCGCGGCGGGCCCGGCCGCGGCCCAGGCGCCGGGCGAGGTGCGGGTGGCGCTCCCGTGGACGCCGGAGACCCTCGACCCGACCATGAACCTCTCGTCGATCCGCGCCAAGGTGGGCGTGAGCCTCTTCGACTCGCTAATGGGCCGCGACGCGGAGAACCGGCTGGTGCCCCAGCTCGCCGAGTCCTGGAAGGCGCTCGACGATCTCACCCTGCAGCTCAAGCTCCGCCGCGGCGTCGTCTTCCACAACGGCGAGCCCTTCAACGCGGAGGCGGTGCGCTTCACCATCGAGCGCGTGCTCGACCCCAACCAGAAGTCGCCGAACCGGGCGAACGTGGCCGAGGTAGCGCGGGTCGACGTGATCGACGACTACACGATCAACCTGGTGCTCCGCCAGCCGTACGCGCCGCTGCTGAACCGGCTCATCGACTTTCCCATCGTGCCGCCCCGGTACACCGCGGAGAAGGGCAACCAGGGCCTGGCCCTCCGGCCGGTGGGCACCGGCCCGTTCCGCTTCGTGGAGCTGGTCAAGGACGATCACCTGATCATGAAGGCCTTCGACCGGCACTGGCGGGGAGCGCCGAAGATCCGGCGCATCGTCTACAAGCCGATCCCCGAGCCCTTCACGCGCGCGGCCGCCCTGCGCAACAACGAGGTGGACGTCATCGACACCGTCCCGCCCAACCTCGCCACCGAGCTCGAGCGCGCGGGCGGCGTCCGGGTGCAGCGCGTGCCCAGCACGTGGATCATCTACCTGGGGCTCAACGC
>Ga0075434_100006169_pt1 | contig 10973 bp, 8 predicted proteins | sample RhiMethybrSRZTD3_FD_75298 | JGI IMG/M metagenome (GOLD analysis project Ga0075434, IMG submission 75298) | Populus rhizosphere microbial communities from Tennessee, USA - Rhizosphere MetaG P. TD hybrid SRZTD3 | ecosystem: Host-associated > Plants > Roots > Rhizosphere > Soil | place: USA...
TGCATGGGCGTGAGCGCGTTCGTCTGGGGCGCGCTCTCCGACCGGATAGGCACCCGCGCGGTCGTGCTCAGCGGCGGGATGCTGCTCGGCCTTGGCCTGGTGACGGCCAGCCGAGCGGCCACGCTCGGCCAGTTCCAGATCCTGTTCGGCGTGCTGGTGGGCGTGGCCGCCGGCAGTTTCTACGCGCCGCTGATCGCGACCACGACGCGCTGGTTCACGCGCAATCGCAGCCTGGCCGTGGCGCTGGTCTCCGCAGGGCTCAGTCTCGGGTCGACGGCGGTGGGGCCGCTGGCGCGCTGGCTCATCACCAGCTACGACTGGCGCACCGCCATGCTCGTGCTCGGCGATCTCGCGTGGCTGCTGATCATTCCAGCGGCCCTGCTCGTGCGCGAGCCCGCGCCCACGGCGGAGACCGTCGCCACCACGAAGGCCGCGACGGACGACCCCGGATTCACGGTGGCCCAGGCGCTGACCTCTCCCCAGTTCGCGGCGATCGCGCTCGCCTTCTTCGCGTGCTGCGCGGCGCACTCCGGGCCGATCTTTCACATGATCACGCACGCCATCGATCACGGAGTGCCCGCGATGGCCGCCACGACCGTGCTGAGCGTGGCCGGCCTGGCCTCGCTCAGCGGCCGCATCATCTGCGGGCTCGTCGCCGATCGGATCGGGGCCAAGCGCATGCTCCTGATCGGGCTCTCCCTGCAGGCGGTCGCGGTGAGCCTCTACGTCTTCACGAACAGCCTCGGGAGCTTCTTCGCGCTCGCGATCATGTTCGGCTTCAGCTACGGCGGCGTGATGCCGCTCTACGCGATCCTGATCCGCGAGTACTTCGGCGCCCGCATCATGGGAACGACCTTCGGCGCCGTCTCCGCGATCTCGACGTTGGGGATGGCGCTCGGCCCCTGGGCCGGCGGCTGGCTCTACGACTCGCTCGGCGGCTACTTCTGGCTCTACATGGGCTCGTTCGGCATCGGCCTCGGCGCCGTTGCCATCGCCGTCACCTTCCGCCCCCCGCGTCGAGCCCTGGCGGCATTAGCGACTCCGAGCCCCGCCCACTAAACCAGCAGAGGGCCGATAAAGGCCCATCTGCTTCGTTGGCGCCTCGCAGCTGGACCTTTCTCGGCCCTCTGCTAGAAGTTGAGGACTTCGGGTAAGGGACCCGCGATCGGGACTTCGAAGAAGGGGCCCGGGCCGTCGGGGTCGATGATCACCGTGCCGTCGCTCTCGAAGAACGTCGCGATCTGCTCCTGGGCCGCGATGGCCAGGCTCGCCGTCGACGCGGTGATGTTCGTCAGGAACGTGTGGGGATTCACGGGCGCCCCGGGAATCGTCGCGATCGCGATGTCGTTGCGAAAGTAGGTCGAGCGATCCGTGAGCTCGCCGGCGCGGAAGATCGCCGTCGCCGTCGGGTTCGGGACGGTCTGGTCGCCCTTGGCGAACTGGATGATGACCGGCGGCGGATCCGTCTCGCGCAGCGGGTGCTTCCTCAGATGCGGGGCGTACGCAACGGGGTTGCCGGCCTGCGAGACCCACTCGGTGTTGTCGAGCACCTCCTGGATCGCCATCGCGCCCGGCACCGTGTTGGTCACGGCCGGCTGATTCCGGAGCGGCACGTTCTCGTTGAAGCCCCACGCCGGGGGCACCAGCCCGCCCGCGTTGAGGAGCGACGGAACGCGCGAGGCGAGGGAGATACCGACCAGCGCACGGAACGACGGGCTCAGCCGCGCGATCTCGATGATCGGACCGCCGGGCACGTTGGGCACGCCGGCGCGGATCGAATCCTCGAGCGCCAGCAGCTTGACGCCGTAGATGCCGCCGAACGACTGACCGGCGTAGTAGATCCTGCGGCGGCTCAGCCCCGGGATCCCGCCGGTCTCGATGACGTGGACCAGCTGCATGAGGTCGGCCACCGTCTGCCGGAGCGCGTCGCGGTTGCCGATGATGCCGCGCGGCGGCGCGGCGTTCGTGCCCTCCGTCGAATCGATCGTGCCGTTGCCGTCCTGATCGATGCCGCGGCCGCCGTCGGGAATCGTCACCGGCATGCCGACGTTCGGCGTGATGATCAGCGTTCCAGCGGCGCCGCCGCCGTGGCCGACGACGTTGATCGCGATCGACGCGATGCCGTGATGCGCGAGCGAGGAGGCCACCACGACCGGCGCGCCCTGCTTGCTGTCGGTGAACCCGTGGCCGAAGATCGCGACCGGCCAGCCGCCCGCGGGCGGATCTCCGGACGGAAGGACGAGGTTGAAGTAGAGCCTGTTGACGCCCTGGACCGCGGGCACGCCGGTGCGCGTCGGGACCGGCGGGATGAACTTGTCCGGCGTCTCCCAGTCGGGCGAGTCGAAGCGCCCGAAGGCGACGGAGCCGACCGCGCCGGGGAAGATGCCGTAGGCCGCCACCGGGAACACCGTCGTGGTGAACGCGGCCGGGTCGGCCTGGTTCGTCTTGACCTGGCGCCGCCACAGAATCGCCGTCGGCGACGTCAGGTTGATGAGATCGAAGCTCGCCAGCATCGTCGCCGGCGCCGGATGCCCGCGCTTGATCTCGTGACGGATCTTCTCGAGGATCGCCGTCGCGCTGAGGGTGCTGAAGACGCTGGCCGCCACGACGTGCTGGCCGCGGATCTTGACCCGCTCGAGCGCCTCGCGAAGATCGCGGCGATAGTCGCCGAGGCTCCCCCCGTGATGATCGCGCTTGCCGTCGTCGAGGAAGTCCTCGAGCGCGTCGCCGCCGACTCGCCGCCCGTCGGCACCACGCACGCCGTCGGTCACGACCAGCAGATAGCGCGCGTGCTGGTCGAGGAAGTCGTTGGATTCGGCGTGCAGCGTGTTGGTCGCCGGATCCCACACGATCTGGTTGATGCCGACCGGGTCGCCGTCGTGACCGCGGCCGAGCCGAACGAGGAACACCGTGCGGCTGCTCACCGTGGACACATCGATCGGCCCCGAGAACGGGATGGACAGGCGCGGCTGCAGATTGAAGCCGTCGAGCGTGTTGATCACGTCGATGTCCGCGCAGTCGGACGGTCGGGCGCTACAGATCGGCTTCGGCAAGCTCACGCGCACGCCGGTCTTCTGGTCGTGGTCGCGTACCGTGAAGCGATCGCTCGGGAACGGTGACGTCGCCGGAGACGAGAGCTCGAAGAGCGCTTCGACGCCGGCGAAGGCGAGCCCCGGGATCAGGATCAGAACGAGGGCAGTGGCGGCGAGGGTGCGGCGGTACAGCGGACCCATGAGGTACCTCCTTCAGTGAGGACCACACTGCTAGTCCGGAGCCCACACAGCGACGAAAACTGCGCAGGAGTATCACGCGCGTGTCCCGAGTGTCAATCGGCGTGACGCGATCGCGAGCGCTGAGCGCGATATTTTCGCGCGCGTGCGTGCGACGAATCGCGGGAGAGCGCGACGAGCTCGCGTCCGCGGCGCGCGCGTGAAGCTGAAGGGCACGACAGGTTCGCGTCTCGCGCGAACACGTCGCGCGAGTGTCGACGCTGGCCTGACAGGCTAGAATCGAACGTAGGGGGACGGCCCGGCGTGACGGCGCTGATCGATGGGATCTGAGCAGGGCGCGGCTGTTCAGGCCACCGCGGTCGGACAGCGCGACTGCCGCATACCTGACGATCCGCCTCAGGTGTTTACCCGATCCCGTAAGGCCGCGCCGCTGCCGATGGCGGGTGCCCCCACGATCGTCGTGGCCCGTGGGCTCGCTGAGCTCGCCGAGCATCGCGCGGCGCTCGAGGATCTGGCACCCGGTGTCCTCGAGAGCAACGTGTTCTACGAAGCCATGCTGGCCGAGCCGGCGGTCCGGAGCTTCGGCGCGGGACGGCAGCTCGAGCTGGTCCTCATCTATCGGTCCGATCCGGGTGCGCCGCAGCGAAGCCCGCGACTCTTCGGCTTCTTCCCCTTCGAGCGGGCGCGGTACCTCGGACTGCCCGTCACCGTGCTCAGGTCGTTCAAGCATTTGCACTGCTTCCTCTGCACACCGCTGGTGCGGCGGGAGGGGGCGAGCGAAACATTCGCGGCCGTGGTCGACTGGCTGATCGTGCAGTCGGGCGCGACCTTGGTCGAGCTGCGATCGATCGGTGCCGAAGGGCCGGTCCACCAGCTCCTGCTCCAGGAGCTCCACGCGCGGCGGCGGCCCTTCTGGCTGCGCAACTGGTCGACCCGTGCGCTCTTCGAGCCCGGGCCCGACGCCGAGACATTCCTGCACGGCGCGGTCTCGGGCCTTGCCCTGAAGGAAGTCCGGCGAAAAGAGAAGCGACTCCGGGAGCGTGGACGCCTCGTCTGGAGAGAGCTCGAGCCGGGCGAGGACGTCCGGCCGTGGCTCGACGCGTTCCTCGAGCTCGAAGCCAAAGGCTGGAAGGGGCGAGGTCACAGCGCGCTCGCGTGCAGCGAGGCCGAGCGCGAGTTCTTCGTCTCGGCGGCGAACGCGGCGCACGCACGCGGCCGGCTGATGTTCCTGGGGCTCTTCCTCGACGAGCGGCCGCTGGCGCTCAAGTGCAACTTCATGACCGCCGCCGGCGGATTCGCGTTCAAGATCGCCTTCGACGAGGAGTACGGGGCGTTCTCACCGGGCTTCTTGCTGGAGATCGAGCACGTGCGGCGCCTCCATGGCCGCCCTGGAGTCGGCTGGATGGACTCGTGCGCCGATGCGCAGCACGCGATGATCAATCGGCTGTGGCCGGGCCGGCGCACGATGGCGACGATCGTCTTCGGCACGGGCCGGGCGCCGGGTGATCTGCTGGTCTCGCTGATGCCGCTGCTCCGCTGGGGGCGACGGACCCTGACCCGCCGATCGCGGGGCCGCTCGCGCGCCGAGACGCATGACGGAGATTCCACGTGACGGGAGCTACCACCGCGCCGGTCGATCGCACGTCGTTGCTGCGGATCGATCCGCTCCGTTTCCGGGAGCGCTTCGATCGCCAGCCGTTCCTGGTCCAGCATCAGCTGGTCGCGCATCCGCTGTTCGCGCTGCCGCGCCTGATCGAGCTGTCGCGCGCCTTGCCCGGAGAGCTCGTCGAGTACAACGCGGGCGACGTGCCGGTGAGCCTGGACCCCACGCGGACGCCGCGCACCGGCCTCTCGATCGAGGAGACGATCCGCCGGATCGAGGAGTGCCGGTCGTGGATGGTGTTCAAGAACGTCGAGCGTGATCCAGACTACCAGGCGCTCCTCGACGCGTGCCTCGACCAGGTCCGCGAGCATTCGGAATCGGCCTGGCCGGGGATGGACCGGCGCGAAGGCTTCATCTTCGTCTCGTCGCCCGGGTCGGTGACGCCCTACCACATGGACCCCGAGCACAACTTCCTGCTGCAGATTCGTGGGCAGAAGCAGGTCAGCCTGTTCGACGGCGAGGACCGCGCGCTCCTCACCGAGCGCGAGCTGGAGAAGTTCTACGCCCGCGGCCATCGCAATCTGGTCTTCGACGACGCCTACCAGAGGAAGGCGCAGGTCTTCACGCTCGCCCCCGGCGACGGACTCTATTTCCCCGTGACCTGGCCGCACTGGGTCAAGAACGGCCCGGAGGTCTCGGTGTCGTTCAGCATCACGTTCCGAACGGCATCGTCGGATCGCCGCGAGGTGCTCTATCGCGTCAACGAGCGGCTGCGGCGGGTCGGCATCAAGCTGCCGCCGGTCGGTCACTCGGAGCTGATCGACGGGGCCAAGTACCAGGCGTTTCGGACCCTCGCCCGCGCGCATCGCTTGTTCGCGGGCCGAAGCGAGACGGCTGCGCGAAGCTATCAGTGAGACCCGTCACGCCCGCCGCGAGCCGTCGCTCCCGCCCGCTTCTGATCCTGCTCCTGATCCTGGTCGCGGCGCTGGTCGCGCTCGGCTGCGTCTACAGCGGCTATCTCGCCAACATGCTCCCGACCGCCGCGGCCGAGCTGAACGAGCTGACCTTGCCGGCGGGATTTCGCATCGCGGTCTACGCCGCCGACGTGCCGAACGCCCGGCAGATGGCGCTGGGGCCGCCCGGCGTCGTGTTCGTCGGCTCGCGCTCGGAGGGCAAGGTCTACGCGGTGGTCGATCACGAGGGCGGCCCCCGCACGGTTCACGTCGTGGCCAGCGGGCTCAACCAGCCGAGCGGCGTCGCCTTCCGCGACGGCGCGCTCTACGTCGCCGCGGTAGGCCGCATCCTGCGCTTCCGCGACGTCGCGAAGGATCTCGCGCATCCGCCGAAGCCCGAGCTCGTCACCGACGCCTACCCCTCCGACGCCCATCACGGCTGGAAGTTCATCGCCTTCGGGCCGGACGGGCGGCTCTATGTCCCCGTCGGCGCGCCGTGCAACATCTGCACGCCGCCCGGGCCACTGCACGCGACCATCACGCGGATCGACCTGGCCGGCGGCCGGCCCGAGGTCGTGGCGCGGGGGGTCCGCAACAGCGTCGGGTTCGACTTCGATCCCGCGACCGGCGAGCTTTGGTTCACCGACAACGGGCGCGACTGGCTCGGCGACGACCAGCCGCCGGACGAGCTCAATCATCTGACGAAGGTCGGCGAGCACTTCGGATTCCCGTTCTGCCACGGCAACGGTCTGCGCGATCCGGAGTTCAACGCCGGCCGCGCCTGCGGTGAGTTCACGCCGCCGGCGCGCGAGCTCGGGCCCCACGTGGCGTCGATCGGTATGCGGTTCTACACCGGCCGGATGTTTCCCGAGAAGTATCGCGGCGGGATCTTCATCGCCGAGCACGGCTCGTGGAATCGCTCGACGCCGATCGGCTATCGGGTCACGTTCGTGAAGATCGAGAACGGGCGCGCCACGTCGTACGAGCCGTTCGCCGCGGGCTGGCTCAAGGGCAGCGTCGCGTCGGGCCGCCCGGCCGACGTGCTCGTGATGCCCGACGGCGCGCTGCTCGTGTCCGACGACAAGGGCGGACGCATCTACCGCATCACCTACGCCGGCAACGGCTGATCCGCCGATCCCGCTTCGCCTCGCCGGCGGGACGGTTTCGACCGCCGGCAGCCCGCACCCCGCACGGGACGCCGTCCCGGTACAATGGGCGGCGGTTCGACCTCACCTCAGGAGGGTGATCATGGACGCATGGACAACGAATTCAGTCCAGACGGCGGATCGAGTCTCCGCCTTCCTCTGGAAAGTGTATGGCTGGATGGCCGTGGGCCTCGGTCTCACGGCAATGGTGGCATTCGCGGTGGCGGGCTCGCCGGAGCTGCTCAGGGTGCTGGTCGGCAACCGGCTCGTGTTCTTCGCGCTCATCATCGCCGAGCTCGGCCTGGTGTTCTACCTGTCCGCCCGGGCGGACCGCCTCGCCCCCGGCACGGCGGCCGGCCTCTTCGCGATCTACTCGGCGCTGAACGGCGTGACCCTGTCGGCCATCCTGCTCGCCTACACGGGCGAGTCGGTGACGATGACCTTCGTGGTGACGGCCGGCATGTTCGGCGCGCTGGCGCTCTTCGGCTCGACGACGAAGCGGAGCCTGGCGGGCGCTGGGCAGTTCTTCATGATGGGCCTGGTCGGGCTGATCCTGGCCTCGCTCATCGGCATGTTCTGGCACAACGATGCGCTGCAGTTCCTGATCTCGGTCGTCGGCGTCATCGTGTTCACCGGCCTCACCGCGTGGGACGCGCAGCGGCTCAAGCAGATGGCGCTGGCCCTGCCGGCCGGACAGGTCGGGTCCTACGCCGTCGTCGGCGCGCTCTCCCTCTATCTCGACTTCATCAACCTGTTCCTGATGCTGCTGCGCTTCACCGGCAGCCGGCGGGACTAGGTGACGAAACTCAACCGCGGCCAACCCTGAGGAGATCGATCGATGCGGCATCGTCTGGCTGTCGCGTGTGTCCTGCTCGTCGTCTTCGCCGTCGCCGCGCCGGCGGCGGCCGCCCCGGAAGGCCAGCTCACGTGGGGCGTGCACATCTCGCTCGCGCCCACGTGGTTCGATCCGGCCGAGACCCAGGGGCTCATCACGCCGTTCCTCGTCCTGTACGCGATCCACGATGCGATGGCCAAGGCGATGCCGGGCAACACGACGGCGCCGAGCCTGGCGGAGTCGTGGCAGGTCTCGCCCGACGGGCGAGTCTATGACTTCACGCTCCGCAAGGGCGTGAAGTTCCACAACGGCGATCCGCTGACGTCCGAGGACGTGAAGTTCTCGTTCGATCGCTACAAAGGTGCCCAGTTCAAGGCGCTCAAGGAGCGCGTCGCGGCCGTGGAAACGCCGGACGCGCTGCACGTGCGGTTCCGGCTGAAGAACCCGTGGCCCGACTTCATGACGTTCTACACCGCTGCCAGCGGCGCCGGCTGGATCGTGCCGAAGAAGTACGTCGAGAAGGTCGGCGACGAGGGGTTCAAGAAGGCGCCGATCGGCGCCGGGCCCTACAAGTTCGTCTCGTTCTCGCCCGGCATCGAGCTGGTGCTGGAGGCCTTCGACGGGTACTGGCGCAAGACGCCGAGTGTGAAGCGCCTGGTCTTCAAGGTCATCGGCGACGAAACGACCCGGCTGGCCGCCCTCAAGCGCGGCGAGATCGACATCGTCTACTCAATCCGCGGCGAGCTCGCCGAGGAGCTGCAGCGGACGCCTGGGCTCACCTTGAAGCCGACGGTCATCCAGTCGCCGCAGTGGGTGAGCATGCTCGATCAGTGGGATCCGAAATCGCCCTGGCACGACCGGCGCGTGCGCCTGGCCGCCAACCTGGCCATCGACCGCAAGGCCATCAACGACGCGATCGCGCTCGGCCACTCGCGGCTGACGTACAGCATCATCCCGAGCACGTTCGATTACTACTGGCAGCCGCCCGCCTACGCCTACGATCCGGGGCAGGCCAAGAAGCTCCTCGCCGAGGCTGGCTACCCGAACGGGTTCGACGCCGGCGAATACTACCTGGACATCTCGTACGCGAACGTCCAGGAGGCCGTCGCCAACTACTTCCAGCAGGTCGGCATCAAGACCAAGCTGCGGCCGGTCGAGCGGGCGTCGCACTGGGCGAACTACCAGGACAAGAAGTACAAGAACCTCGCGTACACGGCGAGCGGCGCGTTCGGCAACGCGGCGACGCGCCTGGAGACCTTCGTCGTCAGCGGCGGGGCCTTCGTCTACGGGAGCTACCCCGAGATCGATTCGGTGTTCAAGGACCAGGCCGCCGAGATGGACCGTAAGCGGCGCGAGGCGCTGCTGCAGAAGATCCAGCAGATCGTCTACGAGAAGACGATGGTCATCCCGATCTGGGAGCTCGCGTTCATCAACGGCCACGGGCCGCGCGTGCAGGAGTCGGGACTCGGGCTCATCCCCGGCCACGCCTACTCGGCGCCGTACGAGGACGTGAAGCTGAAGTCGAAATAGCTACCTGAAGCGCTCGACCCCCGTGCCGCGGTAGAGGATCTTCGCCGACTGCGCCACGACCGCGGCATGGTGGGCGCGCGCCTCGGGGGACAGGTCCGACGCCGGCGGCTCCTCGGGCGCGAAGTAGTGATAGTCGTCGACTCCGCGCACGAGCATCGCGCTGTCGCGCTCGCCGGCGATCTGCCTCACGTACGTCGGCACGTAGCGGATCGCGAAGCCGATCCGCCGGTCGTTGGACCGGTTCGCGGGCGAGCCGTGCACCATACGCACGTGGTGCAGCGACATCTCGCCCGGGCGCAGCAGGATATCGACTCCCCGCGCGTCGTCGACATTCACCGCGATCTCCTGGCCGCGCGAGAGCAGATTGTTCGGCGCGAAGGTGTCCCGGTGCTCGAGCTGCTCGTCGTGCGAGCCCGGCACCATGCGCATCGCCCCGTTCTCCACCGTCGCCTCGGTGAAGGCCACCCACGCCGTGAGCACGTCGGGCGCGCTGAGCCCCCAGTACGTCGCGTCCTGATGCCAGGAGACGTACGCCGGGTCGCGCGCCTCCTTGATGAAGAAGCTGGTGCTCCACACCAGGAGATTCGGGCCGAGCACGTCCTCGACCGCGTCCAGGATCGCCGGGTGGCGCACAAGGTCGGCGAGCCAGGTGAAGAGCAGATGCGGCTTGTGGCGGATCTCGCCGGTGAGCCGGCCGCCGTGCTCGGCCTCGACCGTCTCCAGGCGCCGGCGGAGCGCCGCTGCCTCGCCCGGTGTCAGGACAGGGACGGGGAAATAGAACCCGTCACGGTGATATCGCTCGACCGCGGACGAAGCGAGTCTGCTCATGGAGTCATGGCCTCGCCCCGATGGTACCCGAAGACGCCCGCGCCCATACCGCGTAGAGCGGATCGCCGCGGCCGGGCGAGCGGTCCTCCGCCGTCACGTCGTCGAAGCCGCCGGCGGCCCTGAAATAGCCCTGGACGAGCCGCACGTGCTGCTCGTCGGTGGTGTCGAGCCAGACGGCGACGGCCTTCGTCGGGAAGCAGCGGTTCGAGAAGGACACCACGAACGGTGCGCCGAATCGTAAGATTCGCCGGATCTCGCGCACGAGCCGCAGCGGGTGCACGACGTACTGGATCGAGACCGCGCACATCGCCCCGTCGAACTCGGCGTCGCCGAAGGGCAGCCGCGCCTCGCGATTCACGTCGTGGATAATATGCGCCGTGAGCTGCGGGTTGTCAGCCATCTCCTCGGCGTTCATCCCGAGCCCGACGACCTCGCGGGCCCGGAACCCAGAGGGCAGATGGCTCCGCCAGCTGCTCATCAGATCGAGCAGGCGCCCGTCCGCCGGCAGCACGTCGGCGTACAGCCGGCCGAGCGCGGCGATGGCGCCGTCGTCGATGTGGACGACCTTGCGCGGCATAACGTAGAAGCGCTCGTCCGACGCCTCGTCCTCCCGCGCGTACGCCAGGGGCGACAGCAGGCCGTCGCCGGCCGGCAGGTCCATGGTCACGAATCGCGCCTCCCGAAGGTCTGTGGTCGCACGACTTTTGCCAGAACACAACCCGCGAGTACGATGAGCCAGGCAGGGTATGCGCATCCTCGTGGTCGAAGACGACCGGAAGGTGTCGAGCTTCATCAGGCAGGGGCTCGAGGAGGAGGGCCATACCGTCGAATCGGCGGCCGACGGCGACG
>Ga0075434_100006170_pt1 | contig 10972 bp, 8 predicted proteins | sample RhiMethybrSRZTD3_FD_75298 | JGI IMG/M metagenome (GOLD analysis project Ga0075434, IMG submission 75298) | Populus rhizosphere microbial communities from Tennessee, USA - Rhizosphere MetaG P. TD hybrid SRZTD3 | ecosystem: Host-associated > Plants > Roots > Rhizosphere > Soil | place: USA...
AGCTGGCCGTCCTGCGGACTGCGCACTGCGGAGTTCTATGCCCTGGAGCGGACTCGAACCGCTATGCCTTACGGCACCACCCCCTCAAGATGGCGTGTCTACCAATTTCACCACCAGGGCAATTCCGACATCTCGCCGGTCGCAAAACCTGCGAGTTGCCAACTTTCATTCAACGGGGCCGACGGGGCTCGAACCCGCGACCTCTCGAGTGACAGTCGAGTGCTCTAACCAAACTGAGCTACGGCCCCAACTCTGGAGTCAGGGTCGAAAACCCCTTCCTCATTACTTCTTCTCGCGGACTGGTTGTCAGTCAATCCGTCGTGCGCTTCCCACTTCCCGCTTCCCGCAATAGCCCCAAGGGGAATCGAACCCCTCTCTGCACCGTGAAAGGGTGCCGTCCTAACCGATAGACGATGGGGCCGATCCATCCATCAAATAGCGCTAACGGGATTCGAACCCGTGTTTGGGCCTTGAGAGGGCCCCGTCCTAGTCCCCTAGACGATAGCGCCGCAGCCAAGCGATTTGTCCCACAGGCCCGGAGGGAATCGAACCCCCAACCGCCGGTTTTGGAGACCGGTGCTCTACCAATTGAGCTACGGACCTATCGTGCATCGAAATGGGGTGGCTGACGGGAATTGAACCCGCAACCCCCGGAGCCACAGTCCGGTGCTCTAACCAATTGAGCTACAGCCACCATCAACCGACTTGGATTCTAACGGCGCCCAACTGGTGAATCAACTTACTTCGCGCGGTCCATGTACTCGCCGGTATTTGGATTTACGCGAACCTTCTCACCAGTGCTTACGAACTCCGGAACGTTGACCGTCACGCCGTTTTCCAGCTTGGCCGGCTTAGTCGACGCGGTCTTCGTCGCCGTCTTCATCACCGGCGCGGTGTCGACGATTTCCAGCACCAGCGAGTTCGGCAAATCAATTCCGATCACTCGGCCGTCGTAGTACTCGGCCATGATTCTCATCCCGGCCTGCATCCACTGCGCGTTGTCGCCGAGCACTTCTTCGTCGATCTCCAACTGATCGTAATTCTCGGTGTTCATGAAATGGTACGTGCTGCCGCCCTGATACATGAACTCGAGCTCGTGCGTTTCCATCGACGCCTTCTCGATGGTGTCCGCGGCGCGGAATCGATGCTCGAAATTGCTGCCAGTGCGGAGATTCTTGAGCTTCGCCTGAACCATCGCACGCAGGTTACCCGGCGTGTGGTGCCGAAACTCGACGACGCGACACGGCTCCCCGTTGAACACGAGGACCATTCCGCGACGAATTTGAGTGGCTGGCATTGCCATATCGCTAATCCAGAAATAACTGAGGTCTGAAACGAAAGATCGACGCCGGAAAGATTGCTTCGAGCGTCGATGCAAGGTCGTAAACGCAAGTAGCCTTGAAACTTAGCCGCTTTTTACAACTCGGTCAAGCTGAATGACTATTGGCTTCAGTGCTTTCCATACGTTGTCGGCAACGATCTTCTCGCCGGTCAGATTCGGGTGGACTCCGTCGGCCTGGTTCAGTCTGGCGATGCCGGCGACGCCGTTGAGAAGAAACGGCAGCAGCGGCAGTCCTTCCTTGCTCGCGACGTCGGAGTAAATGCGCCGAAAACTGCCGGTGTAAGCGGCGCCATAGTTCGGCGGCGCTTCCATCTGAACGAGCGCGATCCTGGCCTGTGGCTGGCGCTGGCGAACGGCGGCGACCAGTTGCTCGAGATTGGTCTTCGCTGCCGCAGTAGGAAGTCCGCGCAACGCATCGTTGGCTCCCGCCTCGATCACGACGAGATCAGCGGGCGTGCGGAGCACCCAGTCGATTCGTCGCAGCGCGCCCGCTGTCGTTTCACCGGATAGTCCGGCGTTCACTGCTTTGATCGGCGTGCCCTCGGCGCGCGCCTTCTCCTCGATCAGCGCCGGAAATGCCTGATCCGGATTGAGTCCGTAACCCGCCGTAAGACTGGTGCCAAAGAAAAGCACGACCGGCACTCGCGACGCGTTGACTGCGGTCGATGGCGCAGCCGAGTCGGCGCGCGCAACGGATAACTTTCCTGCTGCCATGTTATTCTTCGACTCTCCTGAAACCTGTTGACTTTGCACTTTTGCGGCCGATCCCGATCCGCACGCCGCGCTCACTCCGATCGCACCGATCGCAACTACGCGCCGAAATCGCCGTATTTGAACTGAATACATCGAAACTCGATTCATGCTGATTGCTCGTGAAGTAACGAAAGAATACATGAGCGGCGGACAAAAACTCGCCGTCCTGCGCAACGTTTCGTTCACCATTCAGCAGGGTGAGTTCGTCGCAATCGTCGGACCTTCCGGGAGCGGCAAGACGACACTCCTCGGTCTCCTCGCGGGACTTGATACACCAAGCCGGGGGACAGTGGTCCTCGATGACTCCGATCTGACCACCCTGTCGGAAAACGATCGAGCGCGACTGCGCGGCGAAAAGGTCGGCTTCGTTTTCCAGACGTTTCAGCTCATTCCCACGCTCACGGCACTCGAGAACGTGCAGGTTCCGCTCGAGCTGCGCGGCTCACCGGGCGCACCGGAACGCGCGCGTGACTTGATCAACCGCGTTGGATTGAGTGGACGCGGTCATCACTTCCCGAACCAGCTATCCGGCGGAGAGCAACAGCGCGTCGCGATCGCGCGCGCATTTTCAAACTCTCCCAAGATTCTTTTTGCCGACGAGCCGACCGGCAATCTCGATCACGCTACTGGCCAGCGAATCTTCGACCTGCTCAACCATCTCAACAGCGACGAGGGATCGACTATCGTGCTCGTCACTCACGATTCGACCCTGGCATCGCGGGCGTCGCGAATGATCAGACTGCTGGACGGCGCTGTCGTGGAAGACACCGGTGACTCCGGATCGCCGATCCAGGCGGCACTCGAGCCGATCCGCGCGGCAGGGTCGTGACGCTTTTTTCGCGAAATATCTGGAGTCTCGCCTGGCGCGAAAGCCGCACCGCGCGGCGTCGCCTCCTACTGTACATGTCGTCGATATCCCTCGGCGTTGCCGCGCTGGTAGCGATCGACTCGTTCTCCAGTAACATCACGCAGTCGGTGAAGGACCAGTCCCGCGCACTGATGGGCGGCGACATCTCCTTCAATTCATCTAAGCCGTTCTCGCCTGCCGTCGACTCGGTTTTCGACTCGCTCTCCCGCCACGGCGTTTCGTTCGCACGGGTAACGGCGTTCCCGTCGATGGCTGTCGTACCGCGCACCGCCGGTACCCGCTTCGCGCAGGTGCGCGGAGTCACGCCCAACTATCCCTTTTACGGCAACATCGTGACTGAGCCGACGGGTCGGTGGAAAATGCTGGATCAAGGGGCGTATGCGATCGTAGATCCGGGCTTGCTCACTTCACTGAGCGCGCAGGTGGGCGACACCCTCAAGCTCGGCTTCGGAACCTTCACGATCATTGCTGCGATCAAGGACGTACCGGGCGCCGCCGGGATCGCGGAAATGCTGGGACCGAGAATCTTCATTCCGGCTCGCTTCATCGCGGAAACCCAGCTTCTGGTTTTCGGCAGCACCGCCGATCGTTCGGTTCTGGCCAAACTTCCCCCCGGCACTGATCCCGACAAATTCATCAAGCCGCTGAAGAAGCGATTCGATCAACAGCAGGTTCGAGTGCGTACCGTCACACAGACCGAAGTCGCCACGGCCGATGCAATCGAGAACCTCTCCAATTTCATCGGCATTGTCGGCCTCGTTGCGCTGCTGCTTGGCGGTATTGGCGTCGCGAGCGGAGTACGGGCGTTCGTCGAGCGAAAAATCGACACCGTTGCCGTGATGCGTTGTCTCGGCGCCTCGAGCGGCCAGGTGATGGCGATCTATGTCGCGCAGGCGGCGGCAATGGGATTGGTTGGCGCGGCCGCTGGTGCCGCGCTCGGTGTTGCGGTGCAGTTCATTCTTCCGCACGCGCTAACTGATTTTCTTCCGGTTGACGTTCACGTGTCGCTGGTGCCGTCGGCGGTCTTCACCGGCCTCGCCGTCGGCGGCTGGATCGCGCTCATCTTCGCGCTGCGTCCTCTGCTGGCGCTACGCAACGTCTCGCCGCTCCAGACGTTGCGGCGCGACACCGACTCCGACGTGCTGCGGATGCGGTGGAGCGACGCGCCACGGCTCCTCGTCAATGCAGCACTCGTGCTTAGCGTTGTGGGCATTGCCCTCGCTCGCGCACGCACGACCAGGCAAGCCTTCAGCATGAGCGCGGCAACCGGCGTTGCCATTCTTGCTCTCGCCATCAGCGCGGCGCTCTTGTCGTGGGCGGCACGGAAAGGACTGCGCACAGGTTGGCCGTACGTCGTCCGCCAGGGTGTGGCAAACCTCTATCGCCCGGGCAACCAGACACGCGCAGTGGTGCTCGCGCTGGGCTTTGGCGCGTTCCTGGTCAGCACACTTTACCTCGTTCAGCACAACATCCTGCGGCGATTCCGGACCGCGGAATCCGAAGCGCGAGGCAACGTCGTGTTTTTCGATGTGCAACAGGATCAGGAAATTGGACTCGACTCGATCGTTCGTCGCGGCGGCTACGACGTAGTTCAGGTCGCGCCGGTCGTAACCATGCGAATCGCTTCCATCAATGGAAAGAGCGTGGCCGATATGACGCCGACATCCGGGCAGCGCGGCGGACGCGCAGGCTGGGCGCTCCGCCGAGAGTTTCGCTCCACCTATCGCGACAAGCCTGCCGCGAGCGAGACCATCACGGCCGGACGATGGTTCAATGACAGAGCACTGAGGCAGCAGCAGGATACCGGCGAGGTATCTATCGAAGATGGCATCGCCGAAGAGCTCAAAGTGAAATTGGGCGACGTGATCACGTGGAACGTGCAAGGCGTCGAGATCCCGACACGGATTACCAGCCTGCGCAAAGTGACCTGGACGAGGTTCGAGCCGAATTTCTTTGTGGTATTCGCACCGCCGGTGCTGCGCGGCGCTCCCAACCAGTACATCATGCTGGCGCAGGTGAAGAATCCAACCGCGGTGCCGCTGCTGCAGCGCGCGGTCGTCAATCGCTTTCCGAACATCTCGAGCCTCGATCTCACCGCGATCAAGAGAACAGTCGACAAGATCGTTGGACGAGTGTCGCTCGCAATTCGATTTATTGCGCTATTCAGCCTGGCAGTCGCGATCCCCGTTTTGTTCAGTGCGGTCGCTGCCACGCGACGCGCGCGCGTGCGCGAAGGCGTGTTGCTGAGAACGCTCGGTGCGACACGCGGCCAGATTGCACGCATCCTCCTCGCCGAATACTCACTCCTCGGCTTACTGGGCGGACTCACAGGGATGCTGCTGTCGGTCGCGGGGGGCTGGGCCGTCGTGCGTTACATCTTCAAGGCGCCGTTCGGAACTCCTGTCGTGCCGGTGCTGGGAATCGCCGGCGTCGTTGTCGCACTCACGCTTCTCATTGGATTGCTCGCAGGCCGCGATGTTTTTCGAGAGACGCCAATTGCCGCGCTGAGAGACGTGTGATGCAAAAACGGGCCGTGAAAATCACGGCCCGTTCTCTTGGTGCGATTTGAGTTACTGAACTCGCAACACGTAAACGTGCTCGCCAGGGAAGCTGGCATTGTTTCCCGAGCCATCTACAACCTTGACTGTCTTTGTCCCCGCACCAGATGAAACCGTCAGGCGATAGTACGTTCCGCTGCCCGAGTGGTTGGTGGCCGTGAAGTTGTCGGTGCCGGTTCCTACCGACTGCACTGTCAACGGGTACGTCGCGGCCTGCTGATTGAGCACCGCTTTCGCGATCGGTGGCATGATGCTGTGGAAGTTGTAGGTGCGATACTGGTACTTGGGATCGAGCCCGGCGATGTTCAGGTGATCGGCGAACATCGCAATCAGCCAGCCCTTCACCACCGTATCGATCGGCTGCTTGGCCGCGGCGGCAAAATTCTTGACGCCGATGTCCGGACCCGCGGCGAGCGCGCGCGTGAATGCACGCGGATCGGCGTTCGAGTAATTGTCAGCAGCGTAGCGTAGAATCGCCCACGCTGCACCGCGCACCGCCAGACTGGTGTCTGCCATCTTCATGAACGGCGCGTATTTGTCCGGACTCACCATCCAATCCGTTAAACGTGCAAAGTTCTGGAAGAAGAACGCGTTGAAGTCGTTGGCTTGGGAGCACGGCGTACTGCACGGCAGCACATCCTGGAAGGTCAATGTCTGCAGATCGCTAAAGCCGCGGGACACGCGTCCAACGGCGTCCTCGGCAAAGTGCGCTAACGCCTCGTCCAGCCAGGTCTCCTCGAAGCTGTTCACCGCCGGATTCTCGAAGCGATTGCCAGCATTGATCATGTGCTGGAATTCGTGCGCGATGGTTCCGCGCGTTCCTTGCCTTACCGACGCGGTTGATCTGACGTTGCCGAAGCGGCCAGTAGGATCCGGCGAGAGTAAATAGAAAATCTCGCCTTCATTGCTCTCGGGGCAGAACGTTCCTTTTCCGCCGCCCTGGTCCGTCGCCGGGAAAATGTCGCCGGCAAAGAAGAACCCTCCAACAAATCCGCCGCTAGTGCCGGGCGGCGTGAGCTTGTTGATCTGACCGCTGAACAGAAGGACGACGTGTCCGTTGTTGTCGATGTCGGTCGGTTTGCCGTAGTAGGAGCTGTCTGTCGGATACGTGACGTTGTCGAATTCCTGAGTGATCTGGTCGAAATCGGACTGCGTGAACAACGCCGTCGGCGGAGCGCCCTGAAGGTCGAGTGTATCGACGGCGAGAATCGCGCGACGGCTTACCGAGGCAACCACCGCTTGCGTGTTGATGAAATGGTCACACAGGCTGTCCGTCGACGCGTCCGGAATCTTGAGGTTGATAACGTCACCCACATTGGGCACCGGCGAGGCGACAACCTGCGAGCTCCGACGAGCGGAGAATCGCGTGGACGGAACTATTCCCGACGCGCTGCGCAGCCGCAAACCGGATCTCTCGAATGATCGTACCTTATTGTCAATCGCCTGCTGCGGGGTGCGGGCAAATGGGACCGCTTCGAACTGCCGACTGTTTTGCGCGGCCAGGTTAGCTGCGACCTCGATTCCGAACGCGGTTGTTGGCGACTTATCTGCTTTGACGGTGTAGTTCGCCGCCACGTCGTGCGTCGCGCTGGTATTGGCGACAATGATCACGTAATCACGACTACCCGAGCTTTGTGGCAGCGTGATCCCGTTCGGGATGTCCGTCGGATTCAGCACCCGCACCTCTCCGACGTTCATGCTGCTTATGTCGCTCGGTTTCGCAACCGGTCCCGTGCCGTCTTTACCCCCGCCACAGGCAGCCGCGAACAGCATCGCAACAGGTGCAAATCTCTTTATCACTCTATGGCTCCTAATCGTTGTTCGTGGACCCGTTCAGCAGTCCTGAAGGTCAGGTTTAATACCCATACAGGCAGAAAAAGGGCCTGTGCTCAGACCGAACTATTCTACCCCCGTAAAGACTCGTGAATGCGCCAAAAAGTCGCGGTCGACACCGAATGAGCCGCGAGCGTCACCATTTGCTTGCTCAACGTGCGAGTCATTTATAGACTCTGAGTCATGGCGTCGGCACAAAAGCCACATCCGCAAAAGCCCCCCGAAACTTTTCGCTCGCGAGAACAGCAAGCGACACTAGGGCTCTTACGCACAGCGGACGCCATGAAGCGAAGCCTCGCCATGGTAATCGAACCACACGGGATTACGCCCCAGCAGTACAACGTTCTGCGCATCTTGCGTGGCGCGGGACCCGACGGGCTGCCGACCCTGAGCATCGGTGAGCGGATGATCGAGCAGACACCGGGCGTGACCAGGCTCGTAGATCGATTGGAACGGAAGGGACTCGTTGCGCGCACTCCCTGCCCCAAGGATCGACGCCGCGTGTTCTGTCGCATCACCGAGAAAGGTCTCGATCTGTTGAAGGAATTGGACGATCCAGTAAACCGCTGGGACGCGCAGGCGGTCGCAGTGCTACCGCCTTCAGAGCTCGACTCGCTCATCACTCTCCTCGATCGCGTCCGCGCGTCGAACTACTAGAAGACACTCCTGGCGTTTGCGCACCTACGTCTATGTGGGTGCGATGGTTGACTAGTCAATAACACCGTTTACAGCTTGTAGTTTGATCCTATCTAAGGACTCCGATCCGCCTTCCCGCCTCCTCCACCGCTTGAAATAACTGATCGAACGATTCAACCACGAACAAAACATCCTGGAAGTGATCGATCTCGAACGGCTGATTGAACACGGCGTCGAGCGAGAATGGACGGCGATCGCACTTTGGTCCGAGAGCGTTGGCGGCGTCGCCATGCGAGGAGATGAGGCCCGAGCCGTAGACTTTCACCTGATCGTCTTCGCGGATTAAACCGAACTCCACGGTGAACCAGAAAAGTCGAGCCATGCGGGTGGTGTCTTCTTCATTGTCGGCCGCCGCAGCCACCTGGCCGTAGTGCTGGAGGAAATCGGCGAAGACAGGATCCGCGTGGAGCGGAACGTGGCCAAAAACGTCGTGGAAGATGTCGGGCTCGGGCAGGTAATCGAGCTGCTCGCGCTTCCGAATGGTGACCGTGGTGGGAAATTTTCTGAGCGAAAGGCACTGAAAGAACGCTTTCGCCGGGATATAGCCGTTAACCGGTACCGCTTCCCATCCCGTCGGCGGAGCGAGTCGCCGATTGACTTCGGCGAGGTCCGGAACCGTTTCCTTCTTCAAGCCAATCGTATCGGCGCCCTTGAGGAAAATGCGGCTGCCGTTCGTCCGCAGCTGCTTCATGCGGCGCTCGTAAAGCATCCCCCAAACTTCGTGGTCCTCCTTCGTGTAGGAGTTCCAATTCTGCTTGATGAAAACGGAGCTATCCTCTACGAGGTCGTAAAGCTCCGCCGTCGAATGCTGTTGCAAGGTTAGCCCCCTATCGGTGCGATTACGAACGCACCCGAAAGCTAATTCTCGGTCGGGGAGGCTGAAAGCTTGGTCGTGGTTGCCCGTTTCCGCAGGGGCAGCGTGAGTGTGAACACTGAGCCTACGCCGACGCGACTCGTGGCGCGCACCTCACCGCCCATCGCCCGCGCGAGATCGCGACTGATCGCGAGCCCGAGTCCGGTGCCACCGCTCGGCATCGATCCGGGTGCACGGACCTGCACGAAGGGCTCGAAGATTTCTTCGATTCTCTCTTGCGGCACGCCGCAGCCGGTGTCGCGCACGCGCACGATGACGTGCTCATCCTCCACCTTCCACTCCAGATCGACGGACCCGCCGGCCGGCGTGAACTTCACCGCGTTTGCGAGCAGATTGACGATGATCTGTTGCACTTTCTCGCGATCCGCGAAGACGGTGAGCGACGGATCGCCGGGTCGATGTGAGTAGCTGACGCCTTTTTTGGCGAACTGTGGGATAACGAGGGCCTCCCCACCGCGCAGCGTTTCCTCGATCGGAATCTCCGCCATCGACAGTTCGACCTGCCCGCCCTCGAGCTTTGCGAAATCGAGGATCATGTTGACGAGCGCCATCAGGTGCTCCTGCGCCTGATGAATGCGATCCACATCCTTGCGCTGATCTTCATTGAGCCCGCCGTGGATGTTCTGCTGAAGGATCTCGAGGTATCCCGACACGGCGTGCAGCGGAGTACGAAACTCGTGACTCAGTCGAGCGAACAATTCCGATTTGATGCGGTTTGCGGCTTCCGCCTCTTTGCGCGCTGCCTGCTCACCGGCGAGCGCGATCTCGAGCTCGCGCGTGCGTTGAGCGACTCTTGCATTCAGCGATCGGTTCAGCGCGCGCATACTCTCTTCGTTGTCACGCTGAATAGTCCTATCGCGCAATAGCCAGCAGAACGATTGGCTTCCGGTGCTCGTTGCGATGGCTGCGACGGCGGTCTCGATCGGCAGCAACCGCCCTTCTCTGACGGTAAATTCGATCACCATTTTCTCGCTGTGCAGACCCATAGACAACTCGTGCAGCTGCGCGCGAAAGTGTGGTCGTGCGTGCAAGTCGATGAAGTTGATGATGGGTTTGCCAATCAGCTGGGTGTGAGCCACGCCGAACAGTTCTCCAGCGGCGTTGTTCGCCTGCTCGATCAATCCGTGTCGGTCAGTCACGACATAAGGATCGGGCGCGAGCTCGAACAGGGTGCGATACCGGGTACGCTCGACGTCGATTTCCTTCTGAGCCTGGACGAGCAATTCCTGTTGCGAACGGAGCTCCTCTTCGGCGACTCTGAGCTCCTCGTACGCTTCCAGCAGCCGCGCGTGAGTCTCCTGCGCGGTGAACGGTGGGCCTTCGTATCGTCTCGTGGCGCGAAGGAGCTCTCCGAGGCCGGACATCCGATCGAAGTCTTCCCTGCTTGGCGGTGGTTCAGTCAATCCCGGATCGTCCCTGTGGCAATCGGACTGATATGTCCTTAGAAACAAATGACTTTGCCGCACATCCACTCTAAGCGCGAAACATGAATGCGCAAGAGTAAAATGGGACTACATACGTACCACACGCGTCAATTGTACGGTGTTGTACAACCGGCCGACTGATTGTGATGCAAACACGAACGCGGCGCCGCGTCGGCGTCACGGGTCGTGAGGATCGCCCTCCTCGTCATCCGGTCCGAAGTCGACATTGACGATGTCGCTCACCCTCTCGACGTGCACGACTTGTCGTAGGGTCTGCCCGCCGACGTTGATGGTCACCCAGTAGTCGCCCGCATCCACGAGATTGCCGACCCGACCACCGCCAAAAAAACCGCCGCCTTCACCGCCGGGCGCCGCAGGGCCGAGCGTTGTTGCCTCGGCAGGACGAAGATTTATCTCGGTGGCGCCGCCGCGGCCGCGACGTGCGCCCGGCTCAGCGCCAACGGCGCCAGTGTCAGCTCGCTCTGCTCGCGCGGCGCGTACAGAATCTTCACGCTGGCGTCTGATTCGCGCGGTGTTGATGCTGTCGCGGAGCGCGGCGGGCCCGAGCGGGCGTGGCCGTCCGCGCAGATCCCAGAAGGCGCGGTGCAGACCGATCCCGCCCGG
>Ga0075434_100006173_pt1 | contig 10971 bp, 10 predicted proteins | sample RhiMethybrSRZTD3_FD_75298 | JGI IMG/M metagenome (GOLD analysis project Ga0075434, IMG submission 75298) | Populus rhizosphere microbial communities from Tennessee, USA - Rhizosphere MetaG P. TD hybrid SRZTD3 | ecosystem: Host-associated > Plants > Roots > Rhizosphere > Soil | place: USA...
TGGCGGGCACCTTCTTGTCAGGCCAGGTGGCAGGATCAGACCAGCGGCGGGCCGCCGGCGATCCAGCAGTCTGAGCCTGAACGACTGCGAATGCGCTGGCGAGTACGACCGCTGGCAAGAACCAAGCAAGATAAAGATAAAACGAGCGATGGTGCGTACTCACGAATCAACTCTCCCTACCCGAAGAATGACCGAGAACCGCAGCGGCAAAGCGGGGCGCGACCCGGCGCCCAGCAAATCTCGAACGCGAAGAGAATAGCCGACTTCCGACGGTCCCAGGTAGACGGCTCCCGCCCGACCCGTGCACGGCGTAGATGACCCCTTGAACAGCGTAGATGATGGGTGGGTGGCGTCCCCACCGGGATTCGAACCCGGGTTTCAGCCTTGAAAGGGCCGCGTCCTAGGCCTCTGGACGATGGGGACCCAAAAGAGCATTGGTGATTGGCGATCGTTGACTGCTGATTGAGCGCAGTAGACGACCGTCATCGTGCTCAGTCGAACACCAGATCCTACCAGAGACACACGACGCCTCACCAGTCGGGAACCGAGTGGTCGAGACGGTCAAGTGAGGAAGTTAACGCGGGGTGCGCCGCTTTCGCAAACGAGTGCCGAAGGCGCTGATGGCCAACGCCCCACCCATCAAGAGGAGCGTTGACGGCTCCGGCACGTCGACGGACGTGACTTGGCCAAACACTCGGCCTTCACCGAACCCGTTCTGGACAGAGGCGACTGGTCCGAAAAACCCCACGTAGAGATTGCCGCTCTGCGTGAGTGCGTCCGCATTGAAGAGGAACTCTCCGCCGGGCATGGCGTCGATGATGGCCGGGCCTGAGAACCTTGCCGTCGAGAGACCGGAGTTGATGCTCGTGGGGCTGTAGCTCATTCCAGCAATTGGATTGGTGTCGGGAGACGTCATCGTGTAGGTGAGACCACCTAAGTTGAAGACGAGGCCGACCAACGCATCCGCGTAGAGATGTGCGCCGCTGCTCGTGATGAAGCCGGGATCAGCAGTGTTCACCGTCGCATCGATGGTGAACGCGGATCCTATCGGAATGGCGGCTGCGAGCGGATCGCCTGGCACCGGTCCATGATCGAAAAACGCAAAGTTGATCACGCCTCCAATGTGATAGGTGATCAACGCGCTGTCGGTCCCAATCGGCGCGGCATGAGAGACGGAAGCCACACCAAGGACCAACACGATTGCCAGTAGACTTCTGCGCATGGCGCCGCGCACTGCAACGCGGTGACCAGATCCGTCTTTTTACAAAAAACACGGAGATACGGGCCGCGACGCATGTGGTTGCGGACCAACACGAACCTTTAGTCCGCTTTGGGGCAGAAGAGTGATCAGAAATCTGATCGTTATTGTTCAGGTGGGATCGCGACGATGAGCATATGGGCCGCCCGGGGATCGAACCCGGGACACCCTGATTAAAAGTCAGGTGCTCTACCACTGAGCTAGCGGCCCGTGCTGGTAAACACAGCATTGTACACTGCGTACACTGAGCGCCCGCGCCGCTCGGCTCTTTCAAACGCACAGCCTAATGCTTGGGCACTTGCCTTCCACGGCCTTGACGCGCGTGGCTGCTTAGTTCACAATTTGTGAACATATGCCGCGCACGCTGCTCACCGACTTCGAGCTGATGATCGTCCTCGCCATCCTCCGCGTCGGTGACGAAGCCTACGGCGTGCAAATCGCCCGCGACATCGAGAGCACCGTCGGACGACGGGTGATGATGGGCGCCGCGTACGCGGCGCTCGATCGACTCGAGAAGAACGCGCTGGTCACCTCACGCACTGGCGACCCGACGCCCGAACGCGGCGGACGGGCCAAGCGCTACTTCCAGGTTACGAAGCGCGGCGTCGCGGCGGCGCGCGACACACAGCGCGCGTTCGTCACGATGTGGAACGACATCCCCCAGCTGAAAGCGAAACAGACATGATGCGGCGCAAACGAGCAGGCCGCCTAAAGGCGGCGTCTACGTACTTCGCGATCGCACTGCTGGAGCGTTTCGCCCCCGACCGCGACGCGCTCGTTGGCGACCTCCTCGAAGAGTTCGAGCGTCGGCGCTCGCTCCGCTGGTTGTGGTCGCAGGTCCTGGCCGCCGCCGCGAGCGCGCTGCTCGATCGATCCGACGAGATCCGTCCGCTGAAGCTCGTCGACCTTCAGCCGGTGGACGCCATCGAACGCTCGCGTCGATTGAGCCTGCAGGCGATGCAGGTCAATGTCACCCCCAGCCCGCTCCACGGCGTCGGCGCCGTCACGCTCGCAGTCGTCGTAGGGGTGCTCGCAGAGGTCGCATCGCAGTTGTGGTGGGTAGTGCTGGCATCGCTCGTCGTCGGCACTTCGCTCGGCGTGCTGTTGATCCGTCGACATCGGAGCGGATTCTCGCGGCAGCGATCGCTCGTGTTCGAAGGATTGATCCCGCGATCGACCTCTGCCCTGCTGCTGTTCATCGCGATCACGACAGGCGCTTGGGCACAGACGGCTGGACCGGCGCAAAGCGCTGCGCCACGACCGTCGTTCGACGTGACCTCGGTGAAACCAAACGCTACCGGCCGCCGCGGCGGCAACATCCAACCCGGCCGACTTGCGCAAAGCGGCGTGACGCTTCGTCAGCTGGCGCGCATGGCCTATGGAACGAATCAGATCGTCGGCGGCCCCGGCTGGATCGATGCCGAGCTGTTCGACATCGAAGGCAAGGGATCGTTCGATCTGAGCGGATTCCTGCCTGGCCGCGACGGCTCCCCTCCGCAGGTGTATCTGATGCTGCAGCAGCTGCTTGAAGATCGCTTCAAGCTCGCGAGCCACACGGCCACGCAGGAGCGCCCGGTGTATGCGCTCGTCACGGCACGACGCGATCGAGAGCTGGGTGCGGAGATGAAACCGTCGACGTTCGACTGCGAGGCACAGCTCGCAGCCACGGTGCAGAGCGGACGTCTGTCCGCTCCACCAGCACAAGGGTCGCGGCAAGGTGCAATGCCACGCTGCGCCATGGGCGGTGGGCCGGGGCATCTCATCGCCGATTCGATCGAGATGTCGCGGCTGGCCGACGCGCTGTCTTCGTCGACCGACCGCCCGGTGATCGATCGCACCGATCTGCGCGGCCGGTTCAACGTGGAGCTGCAGTGGACGCCGGAGCTGGTCGGATCTGCGCCCACTCCCAATGCGAACGCAGCGGCGACCGACGCGCCTCCCGGTCTCATCACCGCTCTCCGGGAACAACTCGGACTGAAGCTCGAGCCGACCACCGCATCGATCGAGGTCCTCGTCATCGATAGCGCCGCTCGGCCCGGTCCTAACTAGTCCTAGGTCCTTGGTTCTTGGGCCTTGGTCCTGAGTGCGTCCTGCATTCGTGCATCGGCGCGTACCCACTCACCAAGTGGAAAGCCGCGATCCTCGTCCGCATCGATCCATGCCTGACTGAGTGCGGCACCCGCCGCTGACAGCAGCGCAACCACTTCGTAGCATTCGTTGCGCTCGGCGCGGTTCGGCGTCGTGCCCCACGCGTACAACGCCCACTCGAGTGGCGTGCCATCGAAGCTCTCATCGCGCACGTCGAGCGGCGGACGACGATGTAAGAGCACTTTCACCGTCTCGACATGTGCTCCGTATGCGGCCCAATGCAAACCGGTCTGTTTATGCGGGCGCAACCTGGCCCCGACATCCATCCCTTGTTCGAGCAGGAACTCCACGACATCTGTGCGGCCGTACTCGCACGCCCACGAAAACCCATCGCGCATCTGCTCTGTTGTCGCCCCGTTGATCAGGCTGCCATCGTCGGCAAAGAAACCGCGCACCAGATCGAGGCGGCCAATTCCCGCGGCCCCTTCGAGATCGATCGCTGCCCCGCGACGCGCCAGATACTCGGCGGCACCGGGACGGCCGTTGGCCAGACAACTGTTGATCAGCGGGGCGCCGCCTCCTCCGGCGCCCAGCCGGTCGATGTGCGCACCGCGCGCGATGAAGACATCGATCAGATCATCCTGCACGCCGGCGTTCTTGGGATGGATGCTCGTCGCCACCAGCCCCACCGTCGTCGAACCGCCGTACATATCGGCCACCGCGTCGACGTCCGCACCGGCATCGAGCAGCACCTCTGCAACCTGCACCGCATTCGTCGGGGTGTGCTGACGGAAGCCTTCGACGCCGTTGGCGCCGACGTAGTGCAGCAGCATCGAGTGATGCTTGCGCGTCGATCGCGCGCGAATGAGCTCGGGCCGCTGTTCGAGTAGCTGCTTCAGCAGAGCAACATCGCCCCGAACGATCGCGTCGACGGCATCCTCGAATTGCGCGACGAGCGAGCCCGCAGTCTTTCGCGCGTCTGCGTATGCCTCGAACTGAGCCCAGTCCTCGAAGTCGTGGTGACGAGCGATGATCGCCCGCGCATCCGCAGGCTTCGGCTCCGATGGGATGCCGAGCCACCAGGACGACTGCGGCCGCGCACCACGAAACTTCCTGCTGTCCTCGCGCAACAGCGCCTCGAGCCTGGTCACATCGGCGTCTTCGATCGCGCGCTCGGCAGCTTTCCACATTGCCGACGGCGGCTCGGTGAGACGCGATTCGATTTCATGAATGAACTTCGGCCAGCTGTCGAAGCCGTGCTCGCGCGCGAGAATCAGCTGCGCATCGGCGAGCGCGACGTTGGCCTGGCGTTCGGAGCCGTGAGGGTGCTGCTCGCGGAGACGGCGGACAGAATCCGCGTCGCCAGCGAGGATGCTTTTCAAAAGTTCCTTCGCTTGCTTCTTGTATTGCTGGAGGTCGGGACGGTCGGGTAGCGATCGCTCTGGCATACGAAGCTCCTCTCAGTACGCCTGGAGTCCGCCCGAATCAGGCTCAAGAAACTTCGTGATGGTCTGCGACGAGATGGGTGGGCACGGCCCTTTCCGCGGACTGGTTGCACCCCGTTGTGCCCAATCAGTATACGTGAGGGCGCTGCGCGTAAGCCCGCTTCGCGGGGGGCCGCGCCTTCGGCGCGGGAGGACGCGCTTCGCGCGTGGCTTATCGTTCAGATCGGAGCACGAGGGCGGTCGTGATTGCTTGTCCGACGTGGCGCGTGCAGTGCTCAGCCGCATGGAACAGCAGGCCGAGCACGGTTGATGGAAGTCCGGCGCGGCCGACCTTGCGATCGTCGAGCAGTGACGATGGCGGCGTGGCGCGCAGCTGATCGAATGCGCGATCGATGATCCGGTTCACGTCGCTCACCAGCGCGGCCAACGTTGCCGGCGGATCGCCGGGCATCTCCTCCGCCCTCATCGCAGCGCGTTGATCGTCCGACAACGACTCGCCACGGGCGTAGGTGAACAGCCGATCGAGCGCTCCGCCCGTATGGCGCACATGAAAGCCGATCGACGCCGCACCTCCCGGCCGCTGCCAGACGTGCTCGGGAGGTACGCGGGCCGCCAGGCGTTCGAGGTCCTCGCGCACCTGAATCAACGTGTGCACGATCGGCATCAGCAACGGCTCGAAGCCGGGCACGGCGCCTCGCTGCCATGCTTCAGTCAACTCAACACTCGACACTCAACACTCAAAAACGGCATTGGGCAGATGGGTTAAGGGTACAGTGGTTTTGGATTCTCTTTTTGAGTTTTGAGTTTTGAGTTTCGACTACGCCCCCCAGCTCGCGACGCTCGTCGGGACGCCTCCCGAAGGCGATCAATGGCTGCACGAGATCAAGTTCGACGGCTACCGCATCGGCTGCATCATCGAGAACGGCACCGTGCGGCTGATCACGCGCAAGGGGAACGACTGGACCGAGCAGTTTCCTGAAGTCGTCGCCGCGGCGCGGAAGCTGCCCGTCACAGACGCGCTCATCGATGGCGAAGTAGCGATGTTGATGCCGGACGGCCGATCGAGCTTCGAGGCGCTGCAGCAGGCGCTCGCCGGCAGCACGTCACGCGCGCCGCTCGTGTATCTCGTGTTCGATGTGCTGCGTATCGACGGCACGCCTACCACGCGCTTGCCGCTCGAAGAGCGCAAGGCTCTGCTCAAGAAGATCGTCGGTCGTCGAAAGACTGGTCGCATCCGCTACGTCGACCACGTCGAAGGGCACGGTGACGTGCTGCTCGACCATGCGGCGCAGCTCGGTCTCGAAGGCATCGTCTCCAAGCGGCGCGACCTTCCCTATTACGCCGGCCGCCACGATAGCTGGCGCAAGATCAAATGTCTCCGCACTGAGACGTTCGTCATCGGCGGATTCCACGACCTCAAGAGCAAGTCGCAGGAGGGGATCGGCGCGCTGCTCGTCGGGCAATACGACGGCGGCCGTCTCGTGTTCTCAGGCCGCGTGGGTACAGGGTTTTCTCATGCCCTCGCGATCGATCTGCGCCGCAGGCTCGAGGCCACCAAGCAGCGCGAGTGCCCGTTCGACCCGCATCCAGGGCCGAGCGAACGTCACGCGCACTGGGTGAAGCCGACGTTGCGCTGTCGCGCCGCGTACGCGGAGAAGACGCGCGAGGGTCGCCTGCGTCATCCGAAGTTCATCGACCTCATCGCCACTTGAAGATCTTCAGCGCGATCGCAAACGCCACGATCGCCCACGATGCCATGATGGTGAGCTCGACGCGAAGAGCGCCGAGCGACGATCCCTCGAGCACCGCGCCGCGCATCGCGTCGACCAGCGCCGTCAACGGCAGTATCTTGATGAACGGCTGCGTGACCGCCGGAAAGTTGGACGCCGAGAAGAACACGCCGCTCAACACCCACATCGGCACGCTGAACAGATTCATCAGACCCGAGATGGCTTCGATCGTCTTGACGCGACTGCCAAGCAACAGGCCCACCGCGCCGAACATCAACGCGCCGACAAGGGCGACGGCCACGATGTTCAGGACGCTGCCGTTCACCGGCATGCCGAAGGCGATCACACCGAACAGCAGCGGCACTGCGACCTCGGGCCCGAGAAACACCAGACGCGCGAACATCTGCGCCAGCAGATACTCGCGCTTCTTCATCGGGCTCGCGGCCAGTCGCTTCAGCAGCTTGCGCAGCCGGGCCTGCACTGTCATGAACCCGATGCTCCACATCCCGTTGTTCATGATCCCCAGGCACACGATGCCGGGAATCAGCCAGTCGACGTAACGCGACCCGGCGATTTGCACCGCATCCTCGTGCGCGGTCCACGGATCGCTTCGGCCGGCGGCGCGCTTGAGCGCGTTGTCGACGACGAGCCTCGCCGAGCGACTCTGCTCGCGAGTGGGATCGAATCGGTAGGTCGGCGGCGATCCCGGCAGGACGATCACGTCGACCTCGCCCTCGCGAAGCGCGCGGAGCTCGCTGCCCGGCGTCACCTCGCGAATCGCAATGCCCGAGTCGGCTTTCAACGTCTGTCGGAGCTCGTCGGCCCCTGCCGCGACGCCGACGCGCACCGGCTGCATCGCCTTCGACGGAAACGCCAGCGCCATCGCCACCGACATCACCATCGGAAAGAGGAACGTCCAGAACAGCGCTTCGGGCTCGCGCACGAACTCGCGCAATCGTGCGAGCGTCAGCTCCACGAGTGCGGGATGTGCGCCCCCGCGCGGCAGCCGTCGTTCGACGACGATCGGATCACTCATCGCGCAGATGCCGTCCGGTTAGTGACATGAACACGTCCTCGAGCGTGCCTTCGTGCACGATCGTCTTCGGCATGGCGAGAGCGGTAATGAGCGCCTTCGGCGTCTCGAGCGCGATGACCCTGCCGCGATCGACCACCGCGACGCGGTCGCACAGCACTTCCGCTTCATCCATGTAGTGCGTCGTCAGCAGAATAGTGCCGCCGCCAGTGCGAAAGCGCTCGAGCACGCCCCACAGCTGGCGGCGCGACTGCGGATCGAGACCGGTGCTCGGCTCATCGAGGAAGAGCATGTCGGGATCGCCGACCAGCGCACATGCCACCGACAGCCGCTGCTTCTGCCCGCCCGACAGCTTGGCCACCCAGCTCGATCGTTTGCTCTCGAGCTCGACGAGCGCGAGCAGCTCGTCGACCGATCGCCCGCGATCGTAGAACGATCGGAACATGCGGATCGTTTCTTCGACGGTGAGCTTGTCGGTGAATTGCGTCTCCTGCAATTGGATGCCGAGACGCTGGCGCAGCTCCGGCTCATCCCGTTGCCAGCGGAGGCCAAGCACCTCGACCTCGCCGGCATCGGGCGCGAGCAGCCCTTCGAGGATCTCGATCGTGGTCGTCTTCCCCGCACCGTTGGGCCCGAGCAGACCGAAGCACTCGCCGCGCTGCACGTCGAGACTGAGGCCGTCTACGGCGACAACGGAGCCATACGACTTTCTCAGGTTCTGGCAGCGGACGGCTAGGGCAGGCATCCTGTCAACTCAAAACGCAAAACGCAAAACGCAAAAAGCAAGAAGTGCGATGTCTCGGCAGGGCCAACGTGGCAACTTCTTCGTACTGTACGACACGCAGGACATGGAAGACAGGCAATCCGGTCGGACGTTGCTCGGAACGGAACGTGCGAGCTGGTTGATACATGAAGCACCACGATCCACGCCCCGACGACATTGTCGAGCGATCCCTCACGTTCGTTTGCCGTGTCATTGATCCACTTCTTGACTCGCTGCCGAACAAACCAGGCGTCCGACGGATCGCGGACCAACTAGTCGGTGCGGCCGGGGGCATCGGCTCCAATCTCACAGAGGCGGCAGCCGCGTCGTCCCGACGCGAGTTCGTGCGTTTCAATGAGATCGCACTGCGTGAGAGTCGTGAATCGCTGTTCTGGCTGAAGGTCTGCCAACACATCTCGGTGATCGACGAACGTGCTCGGAGTTGCTCAACGAGGCCGATCAGATTTCACGGATCGTCGCAAAGATCATCATCAATACCACGCGTAACGGACTGTGAAACTCCGTGTCTCCGCTTCCTCTTTTTTGAGTTTTGAGTGTTGAGTTTTGAGTTTCAAGGTTAAACTCGATTCGAGTGTCGGATACGGTTCTCATCGCGGCGCCAGAGCATCTGGCGGCGCTCAAGAATCACAGCAGCTTCGCCGGCGCGCAGGCCTTTCCCGATGCCGACGCGCTCAAGGCCCTTGAAGTCATCACCAAGAACACGCCGAAGCTGATCGTCCTCGAGCGGACGTTCGCCGCGACGTCGCGCGGAGCGGCGCTCATCAAACGCATCAAAGCGGATCCCTCGCTCACCAGCTGCGAGATCAAGATCGTCGCCAACGACGGTACTCCGGCCACAGGCAAGAAGAAGAAAGGTGATGCAGCGGCTGAGGCATCGCCGGCCGCTGCGGCAACCGAAGCGGCAGTCAAGGCGGCGTCGGCGCCGCCTGCACCGACCAAAGCGCCTCTCGATCAGCGAGGCACCCGCAGGGCTCCTCGCTTCAACGTGGTCGCCGGCATCGAAGTGTTGATCGACGGAAAGCCTGCGACGCTGATCAACCTGTCGGTCGTCGGCGCCCAAGTCGTCTCGCCGACGATCCTGCGCCCGAATCAACGCGTGCGTATGGTGCTACCCGACGCCGATCGGCAGCTGCGCTTCGCGGCCGGCATCGCCTGGGCGGCGTTCGAGATGCCGAAGGCCGGACCGCACTACCGCGCCGGCATCGAATTCTTCGACGCCGAGGCGGAGAACCTCGATAAATTCATCGAGGCGAACAAGGTCTAATCGGCCAACCAGCGCTCGACAACTGATCCGGACTTCACGATCGTCTCTGCTCGATCCGATCCGGTGGAGATGATCGCGCACGCGACGCCGCTGACTTCTTCGAGCCGTCGGACGTAGCGCTGCGCTTCCATCGGCAGGCTCTCGAATCGGGTTGCCCCCTTCGTCGGCGTCGTCCATCCGGGCATACGTTCGTAGACCGGCTCTGCGCCAGTGAGCAGACGGAGATCAGCCGGGAACTCTGTCAAGGTACCGGCGCTCGTCTTGTAGCCGGTGCAGATCAACACCTCGGACAGTCCATCGAGCACGTCGAGCTTGGTCAGCGCAACGGCATCGAGCCCGTTGACGCGCGCGGAGTAGCGGACGACGACGGCGTCGTACCAGCCGCAGCGGCGCGGACGTCCGGTGGATGCGCCGTACTCCTGGCCACTCTCGCGCAGCCGGTCGGCAAGCGCGCCTGATAGCTCCGTGGGTAGCGGCCCTTCACCGACGCGCGTGGTGTAGGCCTTAGCCACACCGAGCACGCCGCCGATCGCGCGCGGCGGCACGCCGAGACCGGTGCACACGCCGCCGATTGACGCGTTCGACGAGGTGACGAACGGGTAGGTGCCGTGATCGATGTCGAGGAGCGTCGCCTGCGCGCCCTCGAACATCACCGTCTTCCCGTCTAGCATCATTCGATGCAGGCACAGCGACACGTCGGCCACCCACGGACGCATGCGCTCGCCGAAGGCGACCACCTGATCGAAGACCGGCTTCCAGTCGAGCGTCGAGTCTTTGATCATGTGATTGCGCGCGTTGACGTTCTCGCGCACTTCGTCCGCCAGCGCGGTGCGATCGCCGAGCAGATCGCAGACGCGGATGCCGCGGCGGCCGATCTTGTCTTCGTACGCCGGACCGATCCCGCGCGACGTGGTGCCGATCTTCCGCTCGCCGCGACGGGCTTCCGACAGCACGTCGAGCTCGCGATGATATGGAAGGATGACGTGCGCCTTCTCGCTGACGAACAGGCGGCCGTCGACATGGATCTCGGCGCGCGCCAACTCGTCGACCTCGGCGAAGAGCGCCTGCGGATCGACGACGACGCCGTTGCCGATGAGACAGATGACGCCAGGATGCAGGATGCCGGACGGGATCAGGTGCAGGACGAACTTCTTGCCCTGCACGTACACCGTATGGCCGGCGTTGTGGCCACCCTGATAGCGCGCGACCGCAGAGAAATGCGGCGTGAGCATGTCGACGATCTTGCCCTTGCCTTCGTCGCCCCACTGCGCGCCGAGTACGGCGATGTTCGTCTTCGACATTCGGGTATATCGTAGTTCAGAACGCGGCTACAGTTCGGGGTTCGATGTTCGACGTTCGATGTTCGACG
>Ga0075434_100006175_pt1 | contig 10970 bp, 9 predicted proteins | sample RhiMethybrSRZTD3_FD_75298 | JGI IMG/M metagenome (GOLD analysis project Ga0075434, IMG submission 75298) | Populus rhizosphere microbial communities from Tennessee, USA - Rhizosphere MetaG P. TD hybrid SRZTD3 | ecosystem: Host-associated > Plants > Roots > Rhizosphere > Soil | place: USA...
CGCGTAGCCGAGGTCGGTGAGGTGCACGCCGTCGTAGCTGAAGACGCCGCCGCTGAGGAAGGCGCTGGTCAGCGTCACCCCGCCCACCTCGCGGCCGCGCGTGGAGAGCTCCTCCATCAGGGCGTGAAGGTCCAGAAGGGCGAAGCCCGACGCCGCGCACACGTCGCGGATCACCTGGTTCAGCGCGTTCACGCGGTCGCGGATGGCCGCGGTCTCGGCCGGGTCCAGGACCACCTCGTCGGGCAGGGGAAGCCCCGTGCCGCCCTGGGCCGCGGGTATGCCGATCCCCTCCGCCAGGTATGTGGACGCGGCGAGCGTCACCAGGGATCCGGTGGGGAGTGGGCCGGTGGATCCCAGCAGGGGAACGGTCTGGCCGTTCACCAGCACGGGCTCGCCCGTGAGCGGGTCGGTGACCACCGCGCGCAGCGTGGTCGCGAACGGGATGGCCGTGACGTCCGGGAGGTTCGCGGCGATCACGGACGCGCCGGTCGCCTTGAGCGCCGCCGCCACCTGCTCGTACGCGCTCTTGAAGCTGGCCACGGGCGTGAGCGTGACGCCGTCCACCGCGCTGCCGCGCACCACCGCGCCCAGGACGTCGTTGTTGCCGATCCAGAGCGTCACGAAAGTGGGCGCCAGCGACGCCGCCTGCGCCACCTGGGAGCCCTGGCCGCGCAGGACGATGTCGTGGTACCCGCCGGCCTGGGTAACGAGCGCGTCCTGCACCGTGGCCGAGGGAACGGCCAGGTTGTTGTAGGGCCGGGGGAGCGATGGGCTCAGCGGCGCCCCCTGGTCCGCGGACTTGGGGGCGATGGTGGGCACGGGGACGAGGCCGACCAGGGCCAGCTCGGCCGGGATCCCGGGCTCCCCGACCAGCGGCTGCTCGAAGCCGTCCACGCGCGCCTGGCGGGCGATGAGCGCCGGGACGGAGACCCGCTGGTGGCTCTCCACGAGCGCGCCGTTCGAGAAGCCCGCGGCCAGGCTGTCCCCCAGGGAGACGTAGACCCCGATGCTCGCCTGGGCGCGGACGGAGCCGGGCAGCGCGCACGATGCGGCCGCGGCCAGGACGACGATGGCTTTCATCCTCATGGGCTTCCTCCTCAGAACGCGTACCCGAAGGAGACGCCGAGCGTCACCCCGTGGCTCTTGTACGTCCCGTCGTAGGCGTCACGGCTCTGGCCCTCGGTGGAGCGGCTCTGGCCGAGGACAATCCAGCTCCCGGCGTCGATCCAGAAGCGGCCGGGCCGCCAGCTCCCGCCGAGCGCCACGCCGTAACGGTCGGCGTCGGGCAGCAGCGGCGACACCGACGCCGCCGGCGCCGGGCTCTGGTCGTAGAAGAGGCCGCCGCGCACCGTCCAGATCTTCGTGAGGGGCCGCTCCACGCCGACGCGGTACTGCCACGAGTTCGAATAGTCCTCGACCAGGGCCTGGTTCAGGTCCTCGCGCCCGTCGAAGAGGAGCAGCACCTGGTCGAAGGTCGACCACTGGTACCAGTTCACGTCGGCCTCGACCGTCCAGACGTCCCACGAGTAGGCGGCGCCCACCGAGGCCACCGCCGGGAACGTGATGGAGGTCGCCAGGGGCACCCCGCCCGCCGGCAGGCCCGCCGCCACCTGCGCGTCCAGCTCGGCGTTGCCGGTCGGTATCGGCGCGAAGGTCGCCTCGCCGCTGTAATCCACCTTCACCTTGTGCCGGTAGGACACGCCCACGGAGAGCGACGGAGTCGGGCGGGCCAGCACGCCGACGTTGAAACCGAGCCCCATCTCCGTCCCGCTGCTAAGGTGGGCCGAAGCGCCGTCCAGCACTGTCTGGGTGAAGGGATCGATCACGGGCACGCGGCGGGTGAGGCTCAACGTGGAGAAGCGCACGTCGAGGCCGAGGCCCACCGCCAGGCGGTCCTCGATCTTGTAGGCCACCGTGGGGTTCAGCGAGAACGCGCGCAGCTCCGCCTCTTCCGAGATGAAGCGGCCGGTGAACGCGTCGGGGTCGTGCCACCGCGTCTCCAGGCCGAAGGGCGTCGTCCAGCCGGCCCCGAGCACCAGGCGCTCCGAGAGCTGGTGCGTGTAGTAGGCCGCGGGCGGGAGCAGCACGCCCATGTCGGCCTTCTCCGTCACGGCGGACCCGGGGAAGGGGTCCGCCCCGGTGAAGGTGGAGGAGGGCGCGATGATCGTCCCGCCGACGTAGGCCTGCCGCCCGGTGAGGAAGGCGATGCCCGCTGCGTTATGGAAGATCGCGGCGGGGTCGGACTGCGCGGTGAACGCGCCGGCGAAGCCCATGCCCCGCGCGCCCTGCTCGAAGATGGCGAAGCCGGCGGCCGAGGCGGCCGGCGGCGCGAAGCCGATGAAGGCGGCCGCGCACAGGCCCGCGACAAGCGGCGCGCTCCGGCCGGAGGAATGACGCATCATCGTGACCTCCAGGAATGTTTCGGCGTCGGCGTTTACGCTACGACGCGAGAACGCCACGCCAGAGCGGGCGGTCCGCACCCGCGAGGCAGGCAGGGCCGTAGCCTAGTACGCGACCCCGCCCGGACGGGTCCGTCAGGCCGCGGGCAGGAAGACCCGGGTCTCCAGGCCGCCGTTGGGCAGCGGTGCGAAGCGCACGAAGCCACCCAGGCCGCGGACGAGGCGGACCGCCTGACCCAGGGCGCCCGTGTCGGAGCCGTGGACGATGCGCTGCTGCTCCTCCGCGGGGAGGGTCCCCGCCTGGGAGAGGCCCAGCATCAGGAAATCCTTCCGCACCTCGCCGTCCCGGGTGCGCAGCAGCACCGTCTTGCGCTCGCAGCGCAGGGCGAGATCGGACGCGGGGTCGATGGTGGTCACCACGCCTTCGACGAGACGGGCCAGGGCCCGGCGCGCGTCGGGGCCCGAGCAGGACGGTGGCAGCAGGATCCCGGAGGAGACGCGCAGGTCCACGCCGATGCCGAGGGAATCGAACGTCTGGCCCAGCGCCCGCGTCACGTCCTGCAGGACGGCAGCGAGATCGGCGCGCGGCGGAGGCGCGTCGGGGGCGGTGTCGGGTCCCGAGGCTGGCGCGCGCGCCGCGGCCGGCGCCGGAACCGGAGCCGCGCGCACCGCGGCCGGCGGCGCGGGGACCGATGCGGGCCGGGATGGCGGGACGGCCGGTGCGGCCGGTGCGGGTGCGGCCGCGGGAGGGGCCGCGGACGAGGCATGGTGCGGCAGCGGCGTCTCGGCCGCGGACGCACCGGCCTGGCCCAGGCCCTGGACGATCCGCCGCATGCGGGCCGCCTCCTGCTGGATGCTGCTGATGGCGGCCGCGCGCTTCTCCTTGGCCTCCTCGCGGTACATGAGCAGCAGCTCCGCGTGGGACAGGATGCTGCCCAGGCCCAGGTTCATGTCCCGGACCAGGCCGGCCAGGGCCTCGGCCAGCTCCACGTTGGAGCGGATCGAGCGGTGCAGCAGCTCCTCGGAGATGAGGCCGGCGTCGGCGGCCGCCACCGCCGGGCCCGCGGGCGCGGTGAGCGACTCGGTCATCTGCGAGACCACCACACGGGCGGGCCCCTCGGGAGAGGCGGACGCGGCGGGCGGCGGGGCGGCTACGCCCTTCAGGATGGGCGCGAAGGCCTCGGTCACGACGTCGCCCACGGTGGCGGGGTCGAGGCCCTTCTCCTTCAGGTTGTACTTGGAGGCGATGCTGGCCAGCATCTCCTGGATGACGGCCACGAAGGTCTCCATCACCCCGCGGCCCTCGGAGGCCACCGCGGCGTAGGTCCGCCGCGCCCACGGGTTCAGGACCCGGTCCAGCTCCGCCTCGGAGCAGACGTCCGGCAGGTCCCGCTTGTTGTACTGGAGGATGAGAGGGATCTTCTCCGGCGCCAGCCGGTTGGCCAGCAGGTTCACCTTCATGTTCTCGAAGGCGGCCTGATTGTCGGCGAGGATGTTGCGGCCGGAATCGGCCACGAACACCACGGCGTCCGCTCCCGCCAGCACGACGCGCCGGGTGGCGTTGTACTGGACCTGTCCGGGGACCGTGTAGAGCTGGATCTTGAAGTCGTATCCGGCCACCGCGCCCAGGCTGAAGGGGAGCAGGTCGAAGAAGAGCGTGCGGTCGTGGGCCGTGTTCAGCGAGATCAGCCGGTTGGTGCCGGCGGGGTCGCTGATGCGGTGGATCTGCTCGAGGTTGGTGGTCTTGCCCGACTGGGCAGCGCCGTAGTAGACCACCTTGGCCTTGATGGTCCGTTCGCTGAAGTTGAACTGGACCATGGGTTCCGGAACTCTAGTCGGAAAACGGGCCGGAATATATCACGGGGCGCGGGTTGACCGCACACGGGACGCCCATTAGAATGTGGGTTTTGCCCGTCCCGGTGCGGGCCGTGTGGGAGGACGTCGAATGGCTCAGCGGTGTGACATCTGCGGCAAGGGCCCCCAGTTCGGAAGCCGGATAAGCCACGCCCACAACGTGACCTCCCGGCGGTTCAACCCGAACCTGCAGCGCATGCGGGCGGTGGTGGCCGGGAGGCAGAAGCGGGTCAAGGTATGCACCCGCTGCCTGCGCGCCGGGAGAGTGCACAAGCCCGCTCCCGCGCGCAAGACGACCCCGCCCTCCGCCGCCTAGATCAGCGAGTAGGCAGCAGGGCGCCGAATCCACTTCGGCGCCCTGCGATTCTGATCAAAACGCCGCGATGACGTCGATCTCGACCTTCACTCCCCTGGGCAGCGCCGCGGCCTGGATGGTGGAGCGGGCGGGAGGCGTCTTGCCCAGGAAGCGGCCGTAGACCTCGTTCATCTTCGGGAAGTCGGCCAGGTCCGCCAGGTAGACCGTGGTCTTGACCACGTTGTCGGCGCCCATCTTGGCCGCCGTCAACACCGCGAGAAGGTTCTTCATGACCTGCTCGGTCTGGGCCTCGATCTCTCCGGTGACGAGCTGGTTGGACGCGGGATCGATGGCGATCTGGCCGGAGACGAACAAAAGCCCCCCGGCGATCACGCCCTGGGAGTACGGCCCGATGGGCGTGGGGGCGTGCGGGGTCGTGACGTGTTTGCGAGTGGTCAAGGGTGGCTCCTGGCAGAAGTGAAGGTGCCCCAGCCTAACGACAACCGGCCCCCGACTTCAAGCGGCGTCCGCTAGCGAGCCACCGTCTGGCGCTCGACGTCGATGACGCCGCTCACGCCGCGCACGGACTTCACGACCTTCTCCAGGTGCTTCAGGTCCTGGATGCGCAGGGTCAGCTCGATGTGCGCGGTGCGGTCGTCGAAGGTCCGCACGTCGGCGTCGCGGATGTCCGTGTTCATGGAGGCCAGCACCTGGGTGATGGCGGCCAGCAGCCCGGGGCGGTCCTCCACCTGGACGGAGATGCGCACCTCGTAGGCCCCTTCCCCGCCGCGCTCCCATTCCACCGCGATGCGCCGCTCGGGGTCGTACATGAGGTTGACGACGTTGGGGCAGGTCTGGGCGTGCACCGAGACCCCCTTGCCCCGGGTGATGTAGCCCACGATGGGCTCGCCCATGATCGGGTTGCAGCACTTGGCGCGGTAGATGAGCAGGTCGTCGGATCCCTTCACCTTGATCCGCTCGTCGCCCACGCGCAGCAGCCGCTTCATGGCCTCGGCCAGCGGCCGCGGCCGCTCGGGCACGGGCGGGGCCTCGAGCTTCTCCGCGGGGATCAGGTGCTTGAGCACCTGGCGCATGGAGACCTTGCCGTAGCCCACGGCGGTGAAGACGTCCTCCGCCTTGGCCCCCGTCCCCAGCTCGTGGGCCAGCGACTCCATCTTCCCCGGCTGGGCCAGCACCTTCTTGATCGTGAGGTCGAAGCGCTTCAGCTCGCGCTCGAAGTGCTTGCGGCCGATCTCCAGCGCCTGCTGCTTCTCGGCGGTGTTCAGGTAGTGGCGGATCTTGTTGCGGGCCCGGTTGGTGACGCACAGGGCCAGCCAGTCGCGGCTGGGGTGGTGGCCGGCGGAGGTCAGGATCTCCACGATGTCGCCGTTCTTGAGCTTGTAGCGCAGCGGCACGATCTTGCCGTTCACGCGCGCGCCCACGCACTGGTGGCCGACCTCGGTGTGGATGGAGTAGGCGAAGTCGACGGGCGAGGCCCCGCGGGGCAGGGTCTTGACCTCGCCCTTGGGCGTGAAGCAGTAGACCTCCTCGGGATAGAGGTCCAGCTTGAGCGAGTTCAGGAACTCGTGGGGGTCCTTCACCTCCTGCTGCCACTCCAGCAGCTGGCGCAGCCAGGCGAAGGCCTGGTCGTCCTTGTCGAACCCGCTCTTCCCCTCCTTGTACTTCCAGTGGGCGGCGATCCCCTCCTCCGCGATGCGGTGCATCTCGCGCGTGCGGATCTGCACCTCGAAGGGGTGCCCCTCGTCCCCGATCACCGAGGTGTGCAGCGAGCGGTAGCCGTTGGGCCGCGGCATGGCCACGAAGTCCTTGATGCGGCCGGGCACCGGGCGCCACAGGTTGTGCAGGATCCCGAGCACCGCGTAGCAATCGGGGATGGTCGGCACCACGATGCGCAGGGCCACGAAGTCGTACACCTGGTCCACCCCGATGCGCTGGCGGCGCAGCTTCTGGTGGATGGAGTAGAGGCGCTTGATGCGCCCCTCCAGCGTGGCCTCCAGCGCCGCCGCCTTCAGCTTCTCCGCCACCGTGGCCTTCACCTTCTCGATGAACGCGGTGGCCTCCTTGCGGCGCTCCTCCACCTGCGCCGACAGGTCCTGGTAGGCCTCCGGCTCCAGGTACTGGAAGGCCAGGTCCTCCAGCTCGTTCTTGATCTTGCTCATCCCGAGCCGCCCGGCCAGCGGCGCGTAGATGTCCATGGTCTCGCGCGCGATGCGCACCCGCCGGTCGTCGGGGAGGTAGCGCAGCGTCCGCATGTTGTGGAGACGGTCGGCCAGCTTGACCAGGATGACGCGGATGTCGTCCACCATGGCCAGGAGCAGCTTGCGGAAGTTCTCGGCCTGCCGCTCCTCCGAGGTCGAGAACGGGATCTTGCTGATCTTGGTCACGCCCTCCACGATGTGGAGGACGTCGTCGCCGAAATACTCCTTGATGCGCTCGGGGTCGGTGAGGGTGTCCTCCAGCACGTCGTGGAGCAGGCCCACCGCCACGCAGGCCGGGTCCATGCGCATGTCGGCCAGGATGGCCGCCACCTCGAGCGGATGCACGAGGTACGGCTCGCCCGAGGCGCGGGTCTGCCCCTTGTGCTCCACCGCCGAGAAGATGTAGGCCTTCCGCATCACCTCGAGGTCGGCCTCGGGGTGGTGGCGCCCGACGGTATCGAAGATGTCCTCGAAGCGGATCACGGCATCCTTCTCCTGTGGCATGATCAGTTTAGGAATCAGCCCGGGTAGCGTCAAGGAGCGCGCGCCGCGCGCGGCCCGCTTCCTTGACTTGGCTTTTCGCGCGGACCTATAATCCGGCCCCTTGCGGGGCTACGAGCCCTTCGCCCTCAGTCCCTTCCGAGGAGACGGCGCATATGAAGACGCCCTTCCAGCTGATCGTCATCGCCGCCCTCGTTCCCGTGCTCGGCGGGTGCGGGAAGGTCCAGGCCAAGGCCGCGTTCAAGGACGGTAACAAGGACTACAAGGAAGAGAACTACAAGAAGGCCATCGTCGACTACGAGAAGGCCACCCGGCTGGATCCCTCGATGGCCGAGGCGTGGTTCTACCTGGGCAGCTCGCACCAGGCCCTCTACCGCCCGGGCAAGGAGAGCGCTGAGAACAAGGAGCACATCGACAAGGCCATCGAGTGCTTCAAGAAGTCGATGGAGGTCAACAAGGCGGACAACGAGCGGCTGAAGAAGGTCAAGATGAACACCCTGGCCGCCCTGACCTCGATCTACTCCGACGACCCCTACCGCAACTACGACGAGGCCACCAAGTACGCGGAGCAGCTCGTCCAGGAGAACCCGAACGATTCCAAGAACCTCTACGCCAAGGCCAACCTCTACGAAAAGTTCGGGAAGGTGAACGAGGCGGAGACCACCTACAAGCGGGTGACGGAGCTGAATCCGAACGACCCCAAGGCCTGCGGCGCGCTGGCCGCCTTCTACAACAAGCCGCTCTGGGACGGCCGGTCGAAGTTCGACCAGGCCATCGAGATCCTGGAGCGGTGCGCGGCCATGACGCCCAACGACGCCAGCGGGTACCAGAAGCTGGCCACCTTCTTCTGGGACAAGGCCTACCGCGATCCGCTGCTGACCGACGAGCAGAAGGAGCAGTACGCGGACAAGGGACTGGAGATGGTGGACAAGGCCCTGGCCCTGAAGGCCGATTACTTCGAGGCCGTGATCTTCAAGGGCCTGCTCTACCGGGTGAAGGCCAACGTGGCCAAGAACCCGCAGCTCAAGCAGCAGTACCTGGAGCAGGCGCTGGCCCTGCAGAAGCAGGGGCTGGAGATGAAGAAGGCCGCCGCGGATGAAGAGGCGGCGGCCGCGGCCGCGGCGCCCAGTCCGGCGCCGGGCAAGTAGCTAGCGGCTACTGGCCGCCCGCCCCGCCCTCGGCGACGCCGCCCGCCTGCTCGATCATCTTCTCGGAGATGATCCCGATGCGCTCGACGCCCGCCCCGCGCGCGATGTCCATGGCCTCGACCACCTTGCCGTAGGGGATCTTCCCCGAGGCCTTCACGAAGATGGTCTTGTCGGACTTGGTCTGGAAGATGTCCTTCAGCCTCTGGTCCAGCTCCTCCATGTTCGCCACCGGGCTCTTGTTCACGGTGATGACCGCCCCGCTGGGCGAGTCCTCGATGCCCAGCACGACCTGATTGCTCGGGGGCGGCGGCGCGTTCAAAGGCTGGGGCGGGCTGGCCTGCGGCAGCGCGATGTCCAGGCCCTTCTGGGCCAGCGGCGTCACCACCATGAAGATGATGAGCAGCACCAGCATCACGTCGATGAGGGGCGTGATGTTGATGTCCGACATGGCGCCGCTGGACCCCGGCCGGGTGGCCTCGTGGGAATGGACGATCCAGCGGCGGTGCTTGACCTTGGGGGCGGCGGGGGTGGTCACCACGTCGTAGGGCGGCGCCGGCTCGAACGGAGGGTTGGGGTTCTTGAACTCCGGCATCAGGCACCCCCTCCCGCCTTGCGTTCGGCGATGAGGGCCACCTCGTCCACGCCCGCCTCGCGGCAGAGGTCCATGACCTTCATGACCTCGGAGTAGGGCAGCTCGGCGTCCGCCTTCAGGTAGACGATCCGGTTACCCTCGGCCACGTCCTCCAGCTTCTCCTTCAGGTTGGCCACCAGGTCCTGCTGCTTCTCCACCCGCACGCCGCCCAGGAAGATGCTGGTGTCCCTCTTGATGGCCACGGTGATGGTCTTGGGCTCGTCCTTCTTCTCCTTGGTGTTGCCCGCGGTCGGCAGCTTCACGTCCACGCCCTTCTGGAGCATGGGCGTGATGACCATGAAGATGATGAGGAGCACGATCATGATGTCGGCCATGGGGGTGACGTTGATGTCCGCCATCACGCTACCCTTGCTGCCGCCGACGTTCATCGACATGGCGTTCTACCTTTCCGCGGGAAGCCGGATGGACTACGCGCCCTTCTTGATGAAGTAGTCCAGGAGCTCAGAGCTGCTGTTGTCCATCTCCACGTTGAAGCCCTCGACCTTGCCCGCGAAGTAGTTGTAGGCCCAGACCGCGGGCACCGCCACGAAGAGGCCGAAGGCGGTGGTGATGAGGGCCTCGGCGATGCCGGCCGAGATGGCGGCGATGCCGCCCGAGCCGGTGAGGGCCATGCCCGAGAACGCGTTGATGATGCCGAAGGTGGTGCCGAACAGCCCCACGAAGGGGGCGGTCGATCCAATGGTGGCCAGGCCGGAGAGGCCGCGCTTGAGGTCGGCCAGGTTCACGGCCGTGGCGCGCTGGATGGCGCGCTTGGCGGCGTCCACCGCGGCGTCCTTGTCCCTCTCCGCCTCGCCGATTTCCTGCTGGTACTGCCATTCCTGCAGCCCCACCACCAGGACCTTGGCCAGGTGGGAGTGCTTCACGTCCTTGCCGTGGGAGGCATCGATGGCTTCCTTGATCTTCCCCTGCTTCAGGAAGCGGGCCACCTCGGGAGCGTACTTGCGCGACTGCCGGGTGGCCTGGGAGAAGGTGTAGTACCGCTCGATCATCACGCCGATGGAATAGATGGACATGACGGCCAGGACGAAGACCACGCCCCAGGCCACCCCGCCCATGTGCTCGGCCATGCTCCTCAGATCAAACTGCATGCGTCCTCCTGGATGGTGTCGTTGCGTCGTATCCGCCGCCGTTGGCGCGCGTCAAGAGAGCCGGAAGTTCACGGTGACGGTCATGATGACGGGCACGGGAACGCCGTTGAGGAGGGTCGGCGTGTACACCCACTGCTTGACGGCCTCGATGGCCGCGGCGTCCAGCAGCGGGATGCCGCGCAGGATCTTCACCTCGCTGACCTTGCCCTGGGGGCTGATGGTGCACTCCAGGATCACCACCCCCTGGACCCGCGCCTGCTTGGCGATGTCGGGATAGGTCGGGTTGACGTTCTTGAGCTTCTTGGGCTCCTTGATCTGGCCGCCCACGCGGACGGCCTGCGTGGGCGGGGGCGCGTCGGGCAGTCCGCCCACCACGCCGCCGACCACGCCGCCCGGCACCCCGCCTTCCACGCCGCCGGGCACGCCGCCTTCCACGCCCAGGTCGATCCCCTCGTCGGGCTTGACCTGGTCGGGCACCTCCACCGGCGCCGTGAACTTCGGGTTCTCCTGGGGCACCGGCGTGGCCATGGCCTTCGGTTGAACGACGGCCTTGGGCGCCGGCGGTGGCGGAGGAGGCGGCGGAGGAGGCGGCGCCGCGGGCTCGACGAAGAACGCCTTGACCGCGGAGGTGGGCTCGGGCAGCTCCTCCGACGTGATGAGCGGCACGACCACCACCACGAGCAGCACCAGCGCGTGCAGCGCGATGGAGACCGGCAGCGTGTAGGACTGCTTGGTCTTGTGGGCAACCACGTCGGACTCGATGAGATCTTCGAAGAGCCGCTGCCTCATCCGCGCCTCGATTCTGGCGGTCCCG